>Ga0207708_10002640_pt1 | contig 13194 bp, 20 predicted proteins | sample KBSK5101metaG_FD_184340 | JGI IMG/M metagenome (GOLD analysis project Ga0207708, IMG submission 184340) | Corn, switchgrass and miscanthus rhizosphere microbial communities from Kellogg Biological Station, Michigan, USA - KBS K5-10-1 metaG... | ecosystem: Host-associated > Plants > Roots >...
TGCCCTTATGCACGGTACGCCGTGCATCTGAGGCTTGCTCTAGCACTGCATCTCCCGCTGGACTCGGTAGCTCTGCGAACTGAACGTTGCCACGGCTGCCAAGCCGCGGCGTGGCCATATAGCGAGTGCCTGCGCTCGTTTGCGCGTCGGATTTCGTGGGCGAGTCCGTCGAAAGGAGATTAGCGAATTGTTGCCGATTCGCGATTTGTTTCACGCTCTCGTGGGTAGCCGGGGTTGAAGCATCGGTCCAAGTGTCGGACAGGTGGAAACGAAAATTCTGGACGCTGATTGACAGGAGTGAGGATTATGGCCAACGGAGGCAAGGTGGCATTGGCGGTAGGAGCCGGCTACCTACTCGGCAGGACCCGGAAGATGCGGGTGGCGCTCATGCTCGCCGCTGCGGGGATCACTGGAAAATTCCCGGGAAGCCCGACTCAGCTTGTGGCACATGGTCTGAAGTCGCTAGGTGCGTCGGCGGACGTGAGTCAGCTGTCAGAGCAGTTGCGTGGCGAGCTGCTCGACGCGGCTAGGGCGGCCGCGCTGGCGGCGGCGACGCATCAAGTGGACGCGCTGAACGATCGGTTACAGGGCGTCACATCGGCAGTGGGCGCTGATGAGTTACTCGATGACGTCGGCGACACCGTCGACCGGGCGGGTGAGCCAGTGCGCTCACTTACCGGGCTTGGGCGGCGCAGACGGCGCCGAGACGATGAGGACGGCTATCAGGACGACGACACCTACGAGGACGAAGAGCCGCTGGATGTCGATGAGGAAGACGTCGATGAAGACGAGGAACCGGACGACGACGACCTCGACGAGGACGACCTGGAAACGGAACCAGAGGACGATGAACCGCCGCGACGACGCGCTTCGGGACGAGGCGCCGCTAGCGCGCCACAGCGCCGGACCGCAACGACGGCGACCAAGCGCGCACCAGTGCGGCGAGGACGGTGAGACAGATGTCGCATTCAACGAATGGCGAGCCCCGTAAGTCGAATAAAGCCACCGAGAAGAGCGCGCTGCAGGACTCCCTGCAGAAGTTGGCGGGAACATTCACCGAGCGCGCGATGAACTCCGCATCGAGCCGCCTTAGCGGCGCAACCGGACGCCTCACCGACTACGCGCAGGGCGGAGGCGGCAGCGGCTTGTTGGCGGCCGTCACTGGTGTCGACAAGCTGGCCTCGGGCAAGTCGCCAATCAAGTCGGCCATGAGCGCCGGATTGGCCGGAACCAAGGACAAAGTCAAGGACACCCTGAGCAATGTCAAGGACTCGCTGCTCGGTGGGAAGGGTAAGGGCGCTGGGAAGAAATTGAAGCTCACCAACATCATCGAAGACATCGATGTCGGAGCCCCACTCGACCTCGTGTACCGGCAGTGGACCGAGTACCCGCAGTTCCCGAAGTTCATGAAAAAGGTCGAGCAGGCCGAGCAGACGGCGGACGAGAAGGTGCAGTGGAAGGCGCAGGTCTTTTGGTCGCATCGGAGTTGGGAGGCGTCGATCATTGAACAAGTCCCCTTTGACCACATCGTGTGGCGCTCAAAAGGTGCCAAGGGCCATATCGACGGTGCGGTGTCGTTCCATGAGTTGGCACCTAACCTCACCCGCATCATCGTCGTGCTGGAATACCATCCGAAAGGCCTATTCGAGCGGACCGGCAATCTGTGGCGCGCCCAAGGGCGTCGAGCCCGACTGGAACTCAAGCACTTCAGGCGTCACGTGATGACGCAGACCGTGCTCCATCCCGACGATGTCGAGGGGTGGCTAGGCGAAATTCGCGACGGCGAAGTCGTCGATACGGGCGACACCGAAGACGACACGAAAGCCAAAGACGACACGAAAGCCAAAGACGCCGAAACCGAAGACACCGAAACCAAGGAACGCGAGCCTTCGTCGTCCTCAACACGACGTCGCGGGCAAGGCCGCCCCAGTTCTCCTAAGGGCGCGAACGGCGAACGCCAATCCCGCCGCCAAGCCGCCGTCAAAGAGAAGGAAGAGAGCCGCTCATGACCACCGCAATTCAACCGTCGGGAGGCACCGCCGGCGGCCCGAGCTCTAGCAGCTTGGCCGACGTCATCGACACAATCCTCGACAAAGGCCTTGTGATCGACGCTTACGTTCGCGTCTCTCTGGTGGGTATCGAGATATTGACCATTGACGCCCGGGTCGTCGTTGCGAGCGTCGACACCTATCTGCGATTCGCAGAGGCCGTGAACAGGATGGACATCTCGCAAACGGATCCCAAGACGGGACTCCCGGACCTGGTCGGCGAAGTGACCCACGGTGTCACTGAAGGTGCGGCTAAAGGCAAGACGAGTGGCGTGTTAGACGCCGCGACCGAAAAGATCGGCGATTTCCTCACCGACAAGCAGCAGGAGCGCCAGAAGGTGCGCAGCAGGAGGGCGGACCGATGACTTCCACCAAACAGCAACACGACGAGGACCAGGACACCCAGACCGGCGCCGCGGTTTACGTGTACGGCATTGTGCCCGGCGACGTAGAGGTCGAGGAACACGCCGAGGGAATCGGCGATCCGCCTGCCAAGGTAGAAGTTGTGCGGGAAGGTGATATCGCCGCGCTGGTCAGCCCGGTACCGACCGATCGTGCACTCGGTAAGCCCGCAGATCTGCAAGCCCACGCGGCGTTACTGGACGGCACCGCTGCGGTTGCGCCGGTGCTCCCAATGCGATTCGGCGCCGTGATGACGGACGCCGACTCTGTTGTGGAGGAGTTGTTGCGGGAACATCACGATCAATTCGCGCAGACGCTCAAGGCGTTGGAAGGGCACGCCGAATACATCCTCAAGGGGCGTTATCAGGAGGAAGCCTTTCTCAGCGACCTGCTATCCCAGAACGATCAGGCGCGCGGGCTTCGCGATGACATCCGCGCGAAATCGGAGGAGGCGGCCAGGAATTCGCGGATGGCGCTCGGCGAGTTGATCGCCAACACGATCGAGGCGGCACGCCAAGCCGATACGCAACGAGTGATCAACGAACTCAAGGGGAAGGCCGAGCAGGTCAACGCGCGTGAACCGACACACGAGTGGGATGCCGTCCATGTGGCCGTATTGGCGCGGGTGGACCGCGAAGCCGATCTGCAAGAGATCGTGGAGCGGCTCAATGAAAGCGCAAGGGGCCGTATGGAACTGCACCTTCGTGGACCGCTGGCCGCCTACGATTTCGTCGTCACCGCCACACCGGAGACATGAGCCAGATGGGGATCTTCTCGGGAATCATCGGGCTGCCGTTGGCTCCCGTGCGGGGCATGATCGTGGGTCCGATACGGGGTGTGATGGCACTCAGCGAAGTGATTGCGCGCCAGGTCGAACAAGAACGCAACGACCCGGCCACGACCAGACGGCAGCTGGAGGAATTAGAGGAAGCACGTGAGCGCGGCGAGATCTCCGCCGAGGAAGAGAGCGAGGCCCAGGAGCAGATTCTGCAGACGAGACTGCGCCCCGCAAGCGGTGAGCCGAAGCCGGAGAACGGGTGAGAACGATGGCAGAAGGCACCGGCACACGATCGCGCAGTGGTCGCGACGCCGAGCAACCGTCGGTGACGGCACGTGAAGCCGCCGAGCTGGCTCGGCAGTACCTGGCCGATATGACCGACCGCATGCCGGTGCAGACGACGTCGGTGTCGCCCACCGACGACGGTTGGCTCGTCGAAGTCGAGATGGTCGAAGATCGCCGGATCCCTTCATCCTCCGACGTTCTGGCGCTCTACGAGGTGGAGCTCGACCTCGAAGGTGAATTGCTGGCATACCGCCGAGTTCGTCGATACCTGCGAAGCCAGACCGCGAGCGGTGGTGAGCTGAGGTGACTTTCGCCAACGACGACTTCGCGCCGGTGCCCCGCAGTAGTGTGGGCGGGGCGCTCAGTACTCCACAGTCGACCAACCTCGGCGACATCTTGGAGCGGGTGCTCGACAAGGGCCTGGTGATCGCCGGTGACATCAGGGTCAACCTGCTCGACATCGAGTTGCTGACGATCAAGCTGCGGTTGATCGTCGCCTCTCTGGAAACCGCCAAAGAAGTCGGAATCGACTGGTGGGAGCACGATCCCTGGCTGAGTGGCAAGTCGTCGGAGTTACAACTCGAAAATGACCGACTACGCGCCAGGATTGAGCGACTCGAAGCCGGAAACGGCCAACGCGGAGTTATCGAGGCACGACGCGCGGAGCCCGAGGATGTCGACTGACGGTGTGGCCGTCTGGCTCTATGCGGTCATCCGCGGTGAGGTCGCCGATGATCGCATCGGCGGACTGACCGGAGTCGAGGGCGAAAGAGTCCGACATCTCGACGATGGCGACTTGTCGGCGATCGTGGGAACGGTTCACCTCGACGAGTTCGGCGAGGCGGCGCTACGGCGGAACCTGGAGAACCTCGATTGGTTGTCGGTCAAGGCACGCGCACACGATGCCGTGATATCTGCAATTGCCCGGTCCGGGCCCGTCCTCCCGGTGCGCATGGCGACCGTGTACCTCGACGACGAACGCGTCAAAGAGTTGCTCAAAACACGGCGCCAGGATTTTCTCGCCGCGTTGGATCGGGTGACCGACCGTGACGAGCTCGGCGTCAAGGCGTACGGCGACCTGGCCGCACTGACGGCTGGCGGCACATCAGTTCAGCAGCCTGCCGGTGAAAAGCCCTCCGGAACTGCGTATCTGATGAAGCGGCGACAGGAGCTCACCGCGCAAGAGAAGGCGCACAGCGTGGCCGCGGCGGAAGCGGAGCGCCTCCATGCCGCCCTTCTTCGACATGCGGTGGACGGCAGACAGAAACCGCCCGGCGATCCAGCGCTTACCGGTAAGCAAGCCTGGACCGTTTTGAACGGCACCTATCTGGTCGACAGAGACCGGGTCGAGGCGTTCCGCGCCACCGTCGCCTCGTTGCAGGAGACCACCACCGGTGTTGAACTCGAAATCACGGGACCATGGCCGCCGTACTCGTTCACCGGCGACGTGGTCAGCCCATGACTGAAGCTGTTGGCACCACCTATGACAACCGGCGAATCGCGCTCGTCGATCTTTTGGACCGGGTGCTCGCCGGAGGGGTGGTGATCACCGGTGACATCACCCTCTCGATCGCCGACGTGGACCTGGTCGTCATCTCGCTACGCACCTTGATTTCCTCCGTTGGTTCGCTACTGCCTCCCGATCCCGCCACAGGAGGCGAAGAATGACCGAACCACCCGGAGACCTGTCGGCAACACCGGCACCGCGCAACCGCATCAATTCCGACCCCGAATCCGTGGAACGGGGCCTGGTGAGTTTGGTGCTCACCCTGGTGGAGTTGCTGCGTCAACTGATGGAGCGTCAGGCCATTCGGCGCGTCGATCGCGGAGATCTGACCGATGATCAAGTCGAGCGCATCGGGACCACATTGATGCTGCTCGAAGAGAAGATGACCGAACTGCGTGAGCACTTCGGCCTCGAACCCGAGGATTTGAACATCGACCTGGGACCGCTCGGACCGCTACTGCCAACCAATTGAGCCGGGCCCTGTGCTGGCAGCCGTAGATCGTGATCATCGGTGATGTTGGCGTCGGTAGTGGCTTTGTCGGGCTCGGTGTGTGTTGCCAATGAGATCTAGTGCAGCAGGCTGGCCAGGGTTCGGCGGGCGCCGAGCAGCCGGGCGTCCTATAGTCGCCGGAATTCGTTGACGGTCAATGCGATCAAGCCGGGTGGCGTTGTCCTGATGTCCGCGGACCTGATCGACCGGCACACGGCGGCCATCGATCAGAGCACCACCCGCATCGAGGAGACAATCGCGCCCTTTCAAGGGTTTCGCGACCCAACTGCACCATCCCCGCGTCAGCATCCTCACCGCCGACGTCATCATCACCGAGACCGGCGCCGACATGACCCTCTTCCCGACATTGACCGCCCTGCTACGCATGATCGATCTCGGAGCCGATGCGCGTAAAGCCCTGTCCCGCAGTCAGATCAAGCTGATCGCAGGATGGCGCTCCCGTGCAGACAACGCTGTTCTTCGTGCCTGTCGTTGAGGCTGTTCGGCCGGCGACCCACCTCGACCCCAACATTGGCCGCGGCAGCGTGAACCGATTCCGCAACTGACCCCGACGACAATTGTCTGGCCACCGTGGCCGTGCTCTGCACGCGTGTGCCTGGTCACTGCGAATACGACCGCGACGGCACCCGGCATCGTCAACGCCGCGCCAGTATCCCGGCTGGCAACGCGTCGCGTGCGCCCGACGTGGGCCGGGACGTCGGAGATCTTCCTGAAGAAACGATTGAGCGTCTGGGCGTTGGGCTGATGCGGTTAGAAGAAGCGATGGGTGAGGTGCGTGAGTACTTCGACCTGCGGCCAGAGGACCTCAACCTGGATCTAGGGCCGCTTGGGCCGCTACTGCCGCGCGAGCCCGGCTGAATCCAGCCGGGCTCGCTTCTAAGCGGAGCTAACGCCGCAGGATCCCCGATCGCCTTCGGCCAAATGCGGCGGCCACGATTGCGACGCCGATGGCGGCCACCACTACCTGGACGAGTAGTTCAAGCCAGTCGATGCCTTCTGTCGCCGTCGGAATGCCCATCGCTCGAGCCAGCGCGGTGCCGAGGAAGGCCGCCCCGATACCCACGAGAATGGTCAACCAGATCGGTATGCGCTGCTTCCCCGGTACCACCAGGCGGCCGAGCGCACCGACCACCAAACCGATCAGGATTGCGCTGATGATGCCGGTGATAGTCATCGTTCCTCCAAACAAGTTTCAGATTCGCACGAGATACCCATTTAGTGCGCCAAATAAACGCCTGCGTCAATGCGCCGACGTCGGGTCGGCGGCGCGAGATCCCACCGCCGCATGGGCCCCTTGTCTGGACGGGGCGCTGGATTTGCGCCTGCCGAGCGCGAATTGCACTGCAGTAACGGCGACTGCCGCGTAGAGCAACTGCGAGACCAAGCGCCTTGAGCCGGTTGCCCCATCCAAAATCTTTAGGGACGCGGTGGTGGCGCTCGGCTGGATGTAAGCCGAGGATCGTTTCGGCAAGGCGCCACAGTGTCGGCGGGACCAGCGCGACCGCGGCCGCCCACAATGCGATATTGCCTCCAGTAGTGCTGGCCTTAGTTCGCAACGCGCCGGTCTGATCGGCGTCGCCGCCCGAGCCGATCGCGATTCGGAAGATGATATAGGCGATCAGCAGATGCAGGAACCCGGTGATGAACCGCCCCGGTGATGACGTAGCCAGCGCGGCCGCGACGCGGCCGACTGGGTGAGCGGTGGCCGAGCGTACAACACCCGTCGGACTGATCCCACCAGTCACTGAGGGATGGGATTCAGGCTATAGCTGGCCGCGGCGCGGGGGGCGGAACGCGTCTTTGACTTTTTCACCCGCATCCTTCAGGTGAGATGTCCGCTGATCAGCCCTGCCCTGAGCCTCCAACGCGGGGTCGCGGGTGGCGCGCCCCATTGCCGCCTTGACTTTGCCCTTGACCTGCTCCAGCTTATTCCTGGCTTTATTGGCAACGCTCATAGCACCCGTCCTTCTAATTCAGCTTCCACGGTCAAGCACCACCAAGCGATTACCCGTTTCCGTCATTGACCCTCGCCCCAATTAATCCTTCGACAGCCATACCACCGCGATCCTCACTGCGGTAAGCGACCGGACCGTTAGCTAAGCTAGTCATGGCGGCGGCCGGCGACATCGCGTCCGGCTGGTCCCATTCCCATGACTGCCCCACCACCGCAAGCCAGCGGCGCATCGCAACCCATCGGACAGCCCGTCCGTCAGCACACATCCGAGGGGGACCCGCCATGTCATTCCACTGCGCCACTGCGACTCTCGGATTGCCGCCCTCAGCATCAGTCCCGCGTCCGCGGCATGGCCCAGCAGCACGCTCACGAAACATCCCCATGCCAGCCGACGAGGGCGACCAACGCCGAGTCATCGCCGACGCCGATGACCACCGCCGGCCGGGCTCGCCAAACATAGACTGAACGTCAGATCCGCCCGGAACCTTCAACCACATCCAAACGATGTGGTCTCGACATTCAAACCGTTCTATCGTCAAGATCAGTGCTGCTCCCCTGTTGCGGCGATGGGGACTGTCGCTAGCTCCTCCTCGTATACCGACCCATGCTCACCGACCGAAGCCAGCCAGCTCTGGCCGCCGCTTCACTGAGGAGCTAGTGACAGTCCCCGGTGGCGTAGCGCAGTCGGGCGATCGGGATCCTGGCCCAGTCCGGGCCGAATTCCCTGCGCCAGGGCGCCTACAGGAGACGACGGATGTTGACCGGAAAGCCCCAGGCGCGTTTTGGCTTCGACATCTCCCTGTATGAGTCAGTCGAGGTGCTGGTCGACATCCATCCGTTGGTGCAATATGCGCACCACATCAATCAGGTCGGCGCTGGCAATCCGGTAGTACAGCGTGTGCGATCCAACAGCGTGCTGACCCTCGCGGTGGTCAAGGACGAATGGGTCGGTGCTGGACAGACCATCCTGCCGTGCGACCTGAACACCTTCTGGGACCCGCGGACCACCAAACGCGCCGACAAGTTCATCGTCGACAGCATCGACGAGCACGAGCTGTTCGCCGAGATGGGTTACTTCCCCGACGGACTGCCCACCATCGTCGCCGAGACCGGTGAGGTCCTTGCCGACGTTGTCGCCGGCCGGGAGAACCCCGACCAGCTCATCGTCAACAGCAATATCGGCATGGCCGTCTGCGATGTCGTCGTCGGCAAGGCGATCTATGACCGCGCCCTCGCCCAGAACGCCGGCACCACGTTGGGTCTCTGACCGAACCGGTGGGCGCGCAACGGAAACCCGGTCTTCCGGCACGCCCACCGCGCTTCACACCAAGCCAGCCACCCCACACGGGGACAAGCGGAAAGGCCGACCCAGATTGACGATTATCGCCATCATCTATGCCACGACTCGCACTGCTAGTGCTTATGCCGACAGATCACATTATCTGTTGAATCGCAATCATTTCCGGGAGGTTCTTGCCGGTGACGCAGCTCGACGACGCGCGGGTGGCTGCACCGGCCGCCGGCGGCCTCAATGGGCGGTATCGGACCGACTCCGGTCCATGACCGGTGTAGAGCCGATCACCCGACTTCGTCGAACAACACGAGCGAGACCGGCGCACGGGCCGCGATGTGAGTACACCGCGATGCACCGCGCCGAACGCCTCTGGCCCGCCACTATTGCGACGAAGTGCTCACCGCGGCGCGCTCGCTGACGCGGTGATCTCGACATCGAGGGCTATCTCGCCGACATTCCGTACGTCGCGACCGGCGGAGGCAACGCGTACAACGAAGTTCATTACGAACGGCCCATCCGGGTGGGCGATGATCTGGTCGTCGAAGTCATGTTCACCGACGTCTTCGAAAAGTCTGGGCGCGCAGGCACACTGTTGTTCCGGACCCACACGACGCGCTATTTGGACCTCACCCGAACAGGGCGGTGAACTCGTCGCCACCACCACCTGCGCCCACATCCGGGCGTTCGACACCACGAGGCGGCAGGGCGATTCCGAATGACCGATGCCGGTTTCATTGTCCGTGTCGGCACCGATCTTCCCACCGTCAGGCGAACCCGGGGCACCGGAGACCTCGTCCGGTTCGCGCAGGGTACGAATGACGCTGCGCGGCTTCACTACGACCAGGACTATCGACGGAGCCGGGGCTTTCCAACGGTCATCGTGCACGGTGCGCTGAAGGCGACGCTGATGTCGCAGGTACTCACCAACTGGGTGGGCCTGCGGAGCTGGGTGAGCGACTTCCGCGCGGAGTACCGCGCACCGGATCCGGTCGGTGCCACCCTCATCGCACACGGGATCGTCCGCGACGTGGAAACCGGCATCGACGCGTCCGCCCCTACGCGCGTGCACGTCGACGTGTGGGTCGAGAACCAGGATGGCGTCACAACAAGCATCGGAACCGGCACCGTCGTAATCGATCCGCTCTCTATACCCGTATCCTGACCATCAAATCGCCTGTGCTTGACGCAATTCGGCGATCTCGGCATCGCTGAAGCCCGCCTCGCCGAGAACTTCATTCGTGTGCTGGCCGTGCAGCGGCGGAGGTGAGCGCACGCTGGCCGGGGTGGTATCGAGCTTGTAGGGCACACCGAAGAACTTCATCGGGCCCACCGGCGTATCGAGCTCCACGACCATCTCGGTGTGTGCGACCGCGGGGTCCGAGAACGCCTCACCCATGGAGTTGACCGGCGCCGCGAACATGTCCTCGGCTTCCATCAACTCCAGCCACTCGGCCGTCGTCTTGGCGGCGAGCGCTTCCTCCACGATTACCGTGAACTCGGCGCGGTTGTCGTAGCGCGCCCAGTAGGTGGCGAACCGGTCGTCCTGGCTCAAGTCATCGATGCCCAGGATCCGCGAGAGCGTGCCGATCTGGCGTCCGCTTGACAACGCGATGTAACCGTCCTTGGTGGCATAGAACGCGTACGGCGGCGGTGTGCACGGGCTCGCATGTCCCGGCCGCGGCCGTTGGGGTTCACCCGCGGGGGCGTTGAGAAAGTGAAATCCCCACTCCGCCATGCCCGCAATGGCAGCCTCGTACAGGCTGGTCCGCACCATGGCCGTCACCGGTGCGGACCGCGTGCACGATCGCGCAGGCGTTCCGAATGCACCGTTCATCCCCCCGAGCGTGTCGGCCACCGCGGATGCGACCGGAACCGGCCTGCCGTCCACGCTGTTGAGCTGACCCCACCCGGTGCGGGCTTCGATCAGAACGTCCTCGCCAGGCTTGGCGGCGTGCGGACCGTCCGGCCCATATCCCGTGGCCGACACGTAGATGATGCGCGGGTTGAGCTCCTCGCTCGCACCGCTCGTAGGACAGACCCAGCCGGTCCATCACACCAGGCCGGAAGTTCTCGTAGAGCACATCGAACTCGGGGATCAGCCGCTCGATCATCGCCAGTCCCGCAGCGGATTTCAGTCCGAGACCGCGTCGTCAGCCTTGGCCGGTATCGAAAAACTGGCGGACCGCCTCGGCTGTCACCGGCACCAGGCAGGCATACCCCACGGCCACCTCGTACTCCAGCCTTGGCCGCGCAAGGGCAATCATGATCGCGACAACCGCCAAATTGGCCAGAATCAGCGGCAGTGTCACCAATGGCCCCAGTCCGCCTGCTGGCGGCGTTCCGCCCGGTTGCCGCCCGCGCGGTCCGCTCGATGCTCTGGCCATGAGAATCTCCCACCTGTCAGTGGTTACCAATGCCCCGGGGGATTCCGAGGTGGCTCGAAGCGGGAACTTCGAGCCACTTCTCTTATGCGGCGACGCCACCTCGGATTTCCATCCAGTCGACTTCAACGCTAACGGCGGTTATGGACATATACGCGGAAGAGGGGATTGCACGGACGTATCGGATTGGTAACTTCCGCCCGGTTCTTAGAGAGTGTTTGCGAACCGCGATGGGCGGGCGTGTGCCTCGCGGAAAACCGAAGAAGTTGGCTCCTGGTTGGGTTGGTGATTACCACGTCGCCGCCCAGACCAGGAGCCCACAATGCCATCATCGCCGATCTCGCCATGCCCGTCGTGCCCGGCCAACGCGGCGCGCGGACATGGTTGCGCGGTGTACTCGTCGTCGGCGACCGACGCACAGTGGGCGATCCTCGAACCGCTGTTGCCTGCGCCGGGCAGCACGGCAGGCCGCGGTGGACGACCCGAGAAGCATTGCCGCCGTGCGATAGTGGACGCCATCCTGTACATCGTGGTGGTATGCGGCAACTGCCGGTGGAGTTCCCACCAGCCGGGACGGTGTCCGCGGTGTTCGCCTGCTGGGCCCGCGGCGGGGCGTGGCAGCGTATCCTCGACGCGCTGCGCGACCGACTGCGGGTGCGGGCGGGCGGGACCGGTGCCCGACCGCGGCGATCATCGACTCCCAGACGGTACCCGCCGCCGACACCGTGCCCCGATCCAGCCGCGGCTGGGATGGCGGCAAGAGAACGAACGGCGTCAAGCGGCACCTCGCCGTGGATGTGAACGGCCTGCTGCTCACCGTCGTCGTCACCGCCGCCTCGATCCCCGACCGCGACGCCGCACACCGACTCCTGGCCGCACTGCGCGGCAGCTTCTCCACCATCGGGCTGGTCTGGGCCGACGGCGGTTATCTCGGACGGTTGCTCATCTGGGCGAAAGACGTTCTCACCCTTACCATGCGGATCATCAAATGCATCCCGCGCGCCTCTGGTTTCCACGTCCGGCCCCGCATTTGGGTGGTCGAGAAACGTTTCGCGTGGATCACCAAGCACTGCCGCTGCGTGCGCGACTACGAACCCGACCACCACGAAGCCATGGTCCACCTCGCCATGATCACGACCATGACCGGGCGACTCGCCCGAACCTGACGGTTTCAAACACCCTCTAAGATCGAAAGAACAGCCGAAGGCCCCCGTATCCCCTGTCGTCGTCATCGGTTCGGGTTTCGGCGGGCTGATCGCGACCAAGGCGCTCAAGCACGCGCCCGTCGATGTCACGATGATCGCCAGGACCCAGCACGACTTGTTCCAGCCGCTGCTCTACCAAGTCGCAACGGGCATTTTGTCCGAGGGCGAGATCGCTCCCGCCACCGGAGCCAACACTGTCGTGGCCAGTGTTCCCGTCGGCAGCACACCCGCTGGAGTGGTTATAAGCCGTGACGGCGGAAGCGTTTACGTCACGAACGCCGGTGACAGCTCTGTGTCGGTCGAGGGTGTCGCCCACTCCGAGGTGATCACGGTCTCGTACTTCAGGTGCCACCAGACGTCGTACGCCAAGAATTGCGGTCCGCGGTCGACTTCCCACGATTCGATGACCCTCGAATGTGTCGTGGTCGATCAGGGCTATGCCGCCGGGACCTTCGGCGCCGTTGATGCCTCCCAGCGCCGACATGAAGATGCCGTCGGGTCCGCAGTGCACCGTGTGCGGGCGTGAGTATCCGGCCTTGGCCGCGAGCTCACTGGCCTCGATCGTGTGCGTCACCACCGGATGGCGCGGGTCGGGCTTGGTGTCGAGGACGTAGGTCGTCGACGAGGGAAGACCCGGAACGAGCAGATATCGCCGCTCGAGCGCCTCATGATGGCCATTCCCCTCGTGGCAGAGCGCGCTCGAGCACGCGTGCCAGCCGAAATGGTGTAGTTCGTTACCGGACGCTGATAGCTCTGTCCAGCCGACCACGCCGCCGAACGTTGTGGACTCGGGGTCGCAGTCGACCACGGCAAGCGCGTCTTTCTGCTG
>Ga0207708_10002642_pt1 | contig 13179 bp, 13 predicted proteins | sample KBSK5101metaG_FD_184340 | JGI IMG/M metagenome (GOLD analysis project Ga0207708, IMG submission 184340) | Corn, switchgrass and miscanthus rhizosphere microbial communities from Kellogg Biological Station, Michigan, USA - KBS K5-10-1 metaG... | ecosystem: Host-associated > Plants > Roots >...
TGCATCGCACAAGCGCGCCGCATTTTGTGCAACGGCTTCCAGCACCGGCTGAATATCAGTTGGCGAACTGGCGATGACACGCAGGATGTCACTAGTAGCTGTCTGCTGTTCGAGCGATTCAGTGACCTCACGTCGTTCGCGCCGGGGATGACGTTCGGCGGTCCCGCGGAGTGCGAGCAGCGCCCCCTCTGTCTCAAAGGACTGGAGGATGTGTACGGCTTGCACTTCAAGGACTACATCCCGCTCGATGCCGGAGGCCCTCTGACCGCGCAGGCCTTGAGGGACGGGACGATCGACATCGGCCTGTTGTTCTCCAGCGACCCCGCGCTTCGAGCCGGCGGCCTGGTCGACCTGCTCGACGATCGCGACCTGCAACCCTCGGAGAACGTCACGCCGGTGGTCTCGCAGACGGCGCTCGAGTCGTTCGGCCCTGGACTCGCCGATGCCTTGAACGCCGTCTCCGCGTTGCTGCGCACATCGGACCTGCGCGAGCTGAATGCCGCGATGGCCGACGGGGCGTCAGCGGCCGACGTGGCGCGCGGATGGCTAACGGCGAACGGCTTCTCGGTCCCGCCGGGGTAGAGTCGACCACCGAGGGAGCCGATGACGATGGACGCGACGAGGCCAGCAGGAAACCCCGCGCAGATCGACCATCCCCGCATCCCCGCGCGCGTGCCTCCCAGGCGGCGGCCCAGTGGCGAACCACCACCGCTGCCCCACCACTTGGGGCGGACCGGGAAGTTCTGGTTGATCATGGTCGCGTACTTCGTCATCACGGCCATCGGCGTGCTGACGTTCCCGACGTTCCTGCGGTTCTTCGAACGCTGGGACACGGAACGGTTGCGGTGGCTGGTGTCGATCCGGACCCCGTGGCTCACGAAGATGGCGCTCGCCGTGAACGTACTCACCACCAGCTGGGTGATCCGCCTGCTCCGATGGGGGACGTTCGCGGCGTTGATCGCGTTCCGCCGTTGGCGGCACCTCTTCGTGTTCATCGGCGCGATCATCGTGTTGGAACTGCTCACGTATCAGTTAGGTCTGGGGATCGGCCGGGGCCGCCCGCTGGGGGTGACGATCCTGACGTCGTGGACGGGGTACTCCACGCCGTCGCAACCCGTGGCGAGCCTCGCGATCACGCTCATCGGGATGGCCTACACCCTCGTCGTTCCCGGGAAGCACCGGTACCAGGCGAAGTGGGCCATCGGGATCATCCTCGTGGCCGTCTGCTTCTCTCGGATGTACCTGGCCGTCGACCAGCCCACCGCCGCGACGTTCGGCGCGATCCTGGGCGTGGCGGTCGGGCTCACCGCGTTCCGCTGGTTCACGCCCAACGACGTGTTCCCCGTGACGTACCGGCGAGGGAAGTCCGCGCACCTGGACGTCGGGGGGGCGCGAGGCGAGGCGATCGTTCGCGCCGCGAAGGACCAGCTCGGCCTCGACGTGGTCGCGATCAAGCCCGTCGGGTTGGAGGGATCCGGTGGCTCGACGCCCCTGCGCATGACCGTGGCGACGTCGGATGACGAGCCGGATCGCTACGTGTTCGCCAAGCTCTACGCCAAGAACCACGTCAGGGCCGACCGGTGGTACAAGCTCGGACGCACGATCCTGTACGGCGCGCTCGAGGACGAGACACCGTTCGGGACCGTGCGTCGGTTCGTCGAATACGAGGACTACACGCTCCGACTGATGTACGACGAAGGCCTGCCGGCTCCCAAACCGTACGGCATCGTGGAGATCACCCCGGAGCGGGAGTACATGATCGTCATGGAGTTCTTCGACGACGCCGTCGAGATCGGCGACGCCGAGGTCTCCGATCATGTGATCGACGAAGGCCTCGACCTCGTGCGGCGCATGTGGGACATCGGCCTGGCCCATCGCGACGTCAAGCCGGCGAACCTCATGGTGCAGAACGACGAGCTCCGCCTCATCGATGTGTTCTTCGTGCAGGTCCGGCCATCCCCGTGGCGTCAGGCCGTCGACCTGGCGAACATGATGATGGTGCTCGCCCTGCGGACCGACGCGCCGCGCGTCTACGAGCACGCACTGCAGTACTTCACGCCCGACGAGATCGGCGAGGCGTTCGCCGCCACGCGGGGCGTGGCGAGCCCTACCCAGCTCCGATCGCTGATGAAGCAACACGGGGTGGACCTGGTGGCGGAGTTCCGCGATCTGGCGCCACCTCACCCGCCGATCCGTATCCAGCGATGGAGCGTGCGCCGGGTCGTCCTGACGCTCTGGGTGCTGTTGATGGCGTTCCTCGCCGTCTCCCTGATCATCTCGAACTGGAACGCGTTCGCGTGAGGCGCCCCGGACGTCTCATCTCGCTCGCGGTCCTGGCGGTCCTCGCACTCACCGCGTGCTCCACGGGAGGCGGTGGCCGCACGCCCCTGTGCACCAGCTCCGGCGACGGCGTGTTCGTCCTGCTCGCCCAGTCGGTTCCCTCGGCCACGCGGCTCCCCTGCGTGGCGGAGTTCCCCGCCGGCTGGTCGTTCGGGGGCTCCAACATCTCGAGCGGCCTCGGCCGGTTCTGGCTCGACTCCGACCGTGGCGGGATCCATGCCGTCGAGGTCTCGCTCCGACGATCGTGCGACACGGCGGGTGCCATCGAAGAACAGCCGGCGCCGGACGAGGCGAACACACGTGTCTTCGTACGCCCTGACTCCCTGAACCCGTCGTTCACCGGTGTGCGGTTCCTGCTCTTCGAGGGCGGCTGCATCGACTACACGTTCAACTTCGCGAGCGGCGCCTCGTCGACGCTCGCGATCGAAGCCATCGAGGCGCTCTCACTGCTGCCCCGCGCCACCATCGTCGCCGAAGTGCACGACGCGACGGGGCTCTCACTCTGCGGGGCGGGCGCGCCGCCGTGCGCGGGATAGCAAGTCGATGCTGAACGACCATCGCCGAGCCTTCTGGTACGCACTCGCGCTGCTCGGTTCTCTGGGCTTCGTGTTGTTCGCGGTGGGGCGGCACCCGGCGTCCGCTGCCCCCCTGACCACGCTCCCGTTCGTCGGACGCTTCGACCAACAGATCTACGACGCGGTCGATCACATCCGCGTCACGCCTCTTACCTGGATGTTCAGGTTCCTGAGCGTCGTGGGAGGCGGCGTCGTGACGATCCCGCTGCGGGTGATCGCATCGATCTACCTCCTGGCGCGCCGCTGGTGGCGGCGTGCGGCGGGGTTCATCCTCACGTGGGCCGCGTCCGAGCTGATCCTCACGTTCCTGAAGTCGTGGTTCCACCGCGGCCGGCCGCCGGGGAGCATCGTCGTGACGACCGGCGCCTCGTTCCCATCGGGCCACGCCACCGCGGCGGCGGCGACCGCCGTCGCCCTGGTGCTGGCGTTCTTCCCGGCGGGACCCTCACGGCGGAAGTGGGAATGGCTCGCCGCCGCGTTCGCGTTCGTCATGGCGTTCTCACGGGTCTATCTGCATGCACACTGGTTCTCGGACGTGGTCGCCGGCGTGCTGCTCGGATCGGGGATCGCGCTCGGCTCGTTCGCGGTGGTGAACGAGATCGCGACGCTGGTGCTCGATCGCAAGGTGGATCAGCCGGAAGCGACCGCCGAGGCCTGAAGCTCGCTCTCCTCGGGCGGCACCCGGCGCCAGCTCGTCTTCGCCCGCCAGATCAGGTACGTGAACCCCCCGAGCGGGATCTGGATCCCGAACGTGAGGGTGCGGAACAACAGGACGGCGGCGACGACGGCGGCCTTGTCCCCGCCCGCCCCGACCAGACCGCCGATGTAGCCAAGTTCGATGACACCGAGTCCGCCGGGCGTGATCGGGAGCGCCGAGATCAACCGCCCGAACGAGAAGACGGCGAACGCCTCGGCCGTGCTGACGTCCTGCTGCGACACCCCGAGGTGGCGCAGGGACAGCAAGAGGATGAGGAACAACGCCAGCTGGCTGAGCAGCGTGGTCCACGTCAACCGGATCCATCGGCGCGACACCAGGTCGATCGTGTCGGCGCGGAACTTCGCTGCGCGTTCGTCCATCCCGGTGACGGGCGGCTTGCGGAACACGCGCCTGATGGCCGAGAGCACATGAGCGATCCCGTTGCCGACGCGACGCGCGAGCGCCTCGCTCTTGAAGATCGCGGCCAGTAGGACGACGGCCGCGACCAGGACCGCGAGCCCGATCAGGGCGGCCGAGATGAACGCGGCGCTCTTCTTCCCCGAGATCACCAAGAACACGACCGAGAGCACCGGGAGCGCCAGCTTCATGAAGATGTTCCAGATACCGCTGACGCCCACGTACAGGGCGACCGCCGTGCCGGAGAACCCCCACGAATGCAGGATCGAGTACGTCAATCCGATCGCGATCGCGCCGCCACCTGGCAGCGTGTTGGCGACCGATGTGGTCGTCTGGGTCACGACCGCCGCCGGCCAGAGACGCAGGCCCGGGAGGGCGGCCATGTTCGCCCACCAGTACGTGAAGAGGTTGAAGATCGTGGCGGCGATGAGCGTCCCCATCTCGATGGGCGTCAGGGTGGTGATCGCCTTCCACACCTGGGCGTAATCGGCGAACTTGGGGATCGCGTAGACGAAGATCCCGACCACGATCAGGAGAGAGACGGCAGCCGAGACGTAACGCCAGACGTTGCTCTTGGACGACCGCTCCCCCTCGCTCATCAGCGCCGAGCGTAGTCGAAAGGGCGGGCGCCTTGACGCCTCAACCGCGCGCCGCGAGGATCACGAGCGGGCGAGCCTGCGGACCGACGTCCTCGTAGACCCCGATGAGCGTTGCGTCGGACCGGAACACGGCGTACGGCCCGGTGATCCCGGCGGGGCCGAGGACCCGGCCGTGACCCGCGGCGATCGCCTCCTCCGCGTCGAGATCCAGGCGCGGCAGATGTGCCACGGCGCGGTCGATCGGGAGCGGAGCGACGATCCGATCGAGGACGACCGCGTCGTGCACGTCGAGGGAGCCGATCGCGGTCCGGCGAAGGCGGGTGAGGTGCGCACCACAGCCGAGTGCGTCGCCGACGTCGGCGAGAAGCACGCGGACGTACGTCCCACCGGAACACGTGACCAGGAAATCGATGTCGGGTGCGCGGAACGAGGTCAGCTCGAACCCGTCAACGCGGATCGGACGGGGTGCGGCCTCCAAGACCTCGCCCTTGCGTGCCGCTTCGTACAGCTTGCGGCCGCCGACCTTCACCGCCGAGTACGCGGGCGGGCTCTGCAGGGACTCGCCGATCAGGGCCGTCATCGCCGAACAGACATCGTCCTCGGTCGAGGACACCGGGCGCTCGGCGGTCGTGTCGCCGTCGGCATCGAGCGTCGTGGTCTCCACACCGAGACGTGCCGACCCCTCGTACGTCTTCGGCAGGTCACCGAGGAACCGCAGCAATCGCGTCGCCCGGCCGACGCCCAGGACGAGCAGCCCGGTCGCCATCGGATCGAGCGTGCCCGCGTGCCCCACCTTCCGCGTGCGGAGCGTCCGTCGGACGACATCAACGACGTCGTGCGACGTCATCCCACCGGGCTTGTCGACGAGCAGCAGCCCTTCGGGATCGGTCACGAGCCCGGAGGCGGGCCGGAGGACGCCACGGCCCCCGGCACTCGCAGCGCGGCGACGAGCCGCGCGATCGTGCCGGCGGGACCGTGCTCCGAGGTGTAGCCCGCCGCCAGTCGGTGCCCACCGCCGCCGAAGGCGGCGGCGACCGCTGCCAGGTCGTGCTCGCCACGCGAGCGCGTGCTGACCTTGAACCGTCCGTCCGGCCGCTGCTTGAGCACGGCCGCCACGTCCACGTCGCGGACCGTTCGGATCAGGTCGATCAGGTCGTCGGTCTCCTCAGGGCCGACGCCGGCGTCGGCGAGGTCCGCCTGCGTCAGGTACGTCCATACGAGGTCGACCTCCGTATCGACCGTGGCGCGCGCGAGCGCCACCGCCTCGACCCGCAGGTATTCGCGACGGTTGTCCTCGTACAGGGCCTGCACCATGCGCGCGTGATCGAACGGGTGCTCGCGGAGCGCGGCGGCGACGCGGAGCGTCTCGGGCGTGGTGGCCTCGTACTGGAAGCGACCGGTGTCCGTCACGAGGCCGGCATACAGGCAGGCCGCGGTCGCATCGGGCATCTCGCCGCCCATCTCACCGATCAGCCGGAACACCATCTCGCACGTGGAGGAGGCGGCCGGATCGATCAACGGGATCGTTCCCAGACCGTCGTTGGACCGATGGTGGTCGATCCAGATCACCTCGGTGGCGTTCGATGCCGCCGCGCCGAGCGGGCCGAGCCGGTCGAACGACGCGCAGTCGCACGTGACCATCACGGCCGGCGCGTCCGGGTAGTCGGCGACCTCGACGAGGTCATCGGAGCCAGGCAGGAACGAAGCCCAACGGGGCAGTTTCAGCGGCTCGTTCGGGAACGAGCACACCGTCGCCGTACCGCGTGCCCGCAGGAACGCCGACAGGCCGAGCATGGAGCCGAGCGCGTCGGCGTCGGGGTCGAGGTGGCACGCGATCGCGACCTCTGGGGCGGAGCCGAGCACCGTCGCGGCGCGCGCCAGCTCACCCATCGACATCCTCCATCGTTCCCGTCGCCCCATCGCCGGCGTTGAGCGTCGCGATCAGCCGGTCGATCTCGGCCGCCTGCTCCAAGGTCGCGTCCTCCTCGAACTGGAGCTCCGGGAGGAACTTCATCCGGACCTGCTTGCCGATCACGCCGCGGAGGTGAGGGATCGCTGAACGCAGGCCGGCGCGCGTGGACGCGCGCTCCTTGTCGTCGCCGAACGCCGTGTAGTACACCCACGCGCGGCGGAGGTCGGCGGTCACCTTCACGCCGGTGACGGTCACGAATCCGATCCGCGGATCCTTCAGCTTGGGGATCTCCTCCGCCAAGATCTCGCGGAACTCCTCACCGACGCGCTCGATCCTCGGTCCCTGGGGCATGCCCCCAGCGTACCGGCGCCGGAGCACAGTCACGTCATGCATCCGGCTGATGCAACGTGAGCTCGACCTCGATCACCTCCACGCCGCCCCATGCTTCGACGAACCGTTCGACCTGCTGCATGACCTTGCGGACGTGGAACCCCTCCGCGCCCGTCGCCGCCACCGCGATCGTGGAACGCTGCCAGAGGTCCTGATGGTCGACCTCGGCCACGCTCACGTTGAACGTGGAGCGGAGGGCGCCGGTCAGCGACTTCAGGATGTGGCGCTTCTGCTTGAGCGAGCCGCACCCGGGGATCCGCAGGTCGAACCGCTCGAGCGCGACCAGCATGGCTAGATGGAGCGCGCCACCTCGCGGACCTCGTAGGCCTCGATGAGGTCGCCTTCCTTGATGTCCTGGAAGTTCTCGATGCCGATGCCGCACTCGTAGCCGGCCGCGACCTCGCGGACGTCGTCCTTGAACCTCCGAAGCGACGCGACCTTGCCGTCGTAGACGACCACGCTGTCGCGGACCACGCGGGCTCGCCCGTCGCGGGTGATCGCCCCTTGCGTCACGTAGGATCCGGCGATCACGCCGAGCTTCGGAACCCGGAACGTCGCCCGGACCTCGGCGGTCCCCAGGTGCTTCTCGAGCTGCTCCGGCTTCAACATGCCCGAGAGCGCCGCCTTGATGTCGTCGATCGCGTCGTAGATCACGCGGTACAGGCGAACGTCGACACCTTCCTTCTCGGCGAGCTCGCGCGCCTGCTTGTCCGGGCGCACGTTGAACCCGATCACGATGCAGTTCGACGCGAGCGCCAGCGAGATGTCGTCCTCGGTGATGCCGCCGGCCGCGGCGCGCACGATGTTCACGCGCACCTCCTCCTGCGGCAGCTTCAGCAGCGCATCGGAGAGCGCCCCCAGCGAACCCTGGACATCGGCCTTCACGATCAGGTTGAGCTCGGGGACCTCGGCGCGCTCGGCCTGACGCATCAGGTCGGACAGCGTCGGCGGACGCGAGATGACCAACTCGGCCGCGCGCATCTTCGCCTCGCGCTCCGAGGCGATGTGGCGCGCCTCGCGTTCGTCGTCGACCTCACGGAAGTCGTCGCCGGCGCTCGGCACGTGGCTCCACCCGAGGATCTGGACCGGCTTCGAGAGCCCGGCGTGGATCAGCGACAAGCCGTTCTCGTCTTGCATCGCGCGGATCTTGGCGAACGCCGTCCCGCACACGAGCGCGTCGCCCGCCGACAACGTCCCCTTCTGGACCAGCACGGTGGCGATCGGGCCGCGGCCCTTGTCCAGATGCGCCTCGATCACCGCCCCGCGCGCGTGACCGGTCGGGTCGCCCTTCAGCTCTTCCAGATCGGCGACGAGCAGGATCGTCTCCAAGAGCGAGTCGAGCCCCTGCTTCGTCTTCGCCGAGACATCGACGAACTCGTACGTACCGCCGTACTCGGAGGGCACGATGCCGAGCTCGACCATCTGCGTGCGGACGCGCACCGGGTCGGCGTCCTCCTTGTCGACCTTGTTCACCGCGACGATGATCGGAACGGCCGCGGCTTTCGCGTGATCCAGTGCCTCGACGGTCTGCGGCATCACGCCGTCGTCGGCCGCCACGACCAGCACGACGATGTCGGTGATCTTCGCCCCCCGGGCGCGCATGGCCGTGAACGCTTCGTGGCCAGGCGTGTCGATGAACGCGATCGTGCGCTCGCCCAGGTGCGCCTGGTAGGCGCCGATGTGCTGGGTGATGCCGCCGAACTCCCCCGCCACGACGTCCGTCTCGCGGATCGCGTCCAAGAGCTTGGTCTTGCCGTGGTCGACGTGGCCCATCACGGTGACGACCGGCGGACGAGGCACGAGCGCCGCCTCGTCGACCTCCTCCTCGGGCTCGGCGTCGAGCTCTTCCTCGACCCCGATGATCTCCGCGTGGTTCCCGAGATCGGCGGCGATCAGCTCGATCGCGTCGTCCGAGAGCGAGGTCGTCGCCGTGACCATCTCGCCCGCCATGAACAGGATCTTGACGATGTCTGCCGGCGACTTCCCGACCTTCTCGGCGATCGTCTGGGGCGTGGCGCCGCGGACGAACTGCATCACGGGCAGGGTGGGCTTGGGGGGCGCGACCGCGGCTGCCGCGGGTTTCGCCGCCACCGGGGCGAGCGGAGCCGGAGGCGCCTCGGGCGCGGCAGCGGCCGGAACCTCGTCCGGGATGTCCGGAACCGCCTTCACGACGGGCTTCGCCGCCGGCTTCTTGGCCTTGCGGGGAGCCGGGGGTGGCTCGAGTACTTCGCGGCGCTTGGACGTGGAGGCGGTCGCCTTGCCGCCGCTGGCGCGGAGCCGAGGGATCAGGTCCTCGGGCACGCTCGAGGAGGCCGACCGTCCGGTCGCCCCCATCTGTTCGAGGGTCGCCACGAGGTCCTTGCTCGTGACGCCCAGTTCCTTGGCCAGCTCGTGAACCCTCACATATCCCCAATCACTCGTTGCAGATCGTTCCCTAGCCTAGCGGCTGTATCCGCCGTCAGACCCGTCCGGAGCGCTCGCCCGAACGCCCGGCTCTTCACCGCGACCTCCACGCAGCCCCCGTCCCGGTGGATGTACGCGCCACGTCCCGGCGCCGACCCCGAAGGGTCGACGGCCGCCTCGCCATCGCGGACGCGCACCACGCGGAGCAACGCTCGCTTCGATGCCTTCCCGCGACACCCGACGCAGGTTCGCTCGGGCGACGCCATGGCTCACGCTTCCGCGGGCGCCTCTGCGGGATCGGCGACGACGGGTTCCCCGGCCGGCGCGACCTCCTCGACGGGAGACTCGACCGCAGTCGGTTCGTCCTCCGCGACGGCGGCGAGCTCCTCCGGGGCAGGCTCCTCGACCGGAGCGGTGGCCGCCGGAGCGGGCGCCGCCGGACGCGACTCGTCGGCGACCTGCGCCTCGGACTTGATGTCGATCCGCCATCCGGTCAGTCGTGCGGCCAGACGGGCGTTCTGCCCCTCCTTGCCGATCGCGAGCGACAGCTGGTAGTCGGGCACGATCACCAGCGCCGTGCTCGTCGCTTCGTCGATCCGAACCTCCTTCACCTTCGCCGGCTGCAGCGCGTTCGCGACCAGCTCGGCGGGGTTCGCGCTCCAGGGCACCACGTCGATCTTCTCGCCGCGCAGCTCGTTCACGACCATGCGGACGCGGGACCCCTTCGGGCCGACGCACGCACCCACCGGGTCGACGCCGGGCTCGTTCGACGACACCGCGATCTTCGAACGGTGTCCGGGCTCGCGCGCCACTGCCTTGATCTCGACGATGCCCTCCTCGATCTCGGGCACCTCCAACGCGAACAGCGCCTTCAGCAGCCCAGGGTGCGACCGGGACACGACGATCTGAGGTCCCTTCGTGCCCTTGCGGACCTCGGTGATGTACGCCTTCAGGCGCTCGCCGTGACGGTAGGGTTCGGAGGGCACCTGCTCTGCCTGCGGCAGCAACGCCTCGACCTTGCCCAGGTCGAGCAGCGTATAGCGACGCTCCTGCTGCTGGACGATGCCCGTGACGATGTCTCCCTCACGCCCGGCGAACTCCTCGTACGTCATCTCGCGTTCGGCGTCGCGCAGCTTCTGGAAGATGACCTGCTTCGCGGTCTGCGCCCCGATCCGCCCCTTGAACTCGTCGGTGACCTCGACCTCCTCCTCGGACACGACCTTCATCTCGAGCGCCGCGGTCTCACCCTCGGCGAGCTCGCCCTCGTGCTCGACCTCGACCTCCTCGAGCTGCTGGAGCCAGACGCGGAGATCGCCAGTCTCGGGGTCGATGTACGCGCGGACACCGACGAAATCGTCGTCGCCCTCGGGATGCTCCTGCTTCCACCACGTCTTGTAGGCGGAGGCCATGGCTTCCTCCAGGCCGGCGAGGATCGTCTCGAACGCGATGCCCTTCTCGCGTTCGAGCTCGCGCAAGGCGGCGATCATCTCGGCATTCATCGTGTACTCCTCTTCAGTTCTGCATCCCAATCGACGACCGTCCTGGCCGACGCGATATCGGCGTACCGGACGCGCAGCTCTCCGCCGGCGGCGGCGACAGCGATGCCGTCGTCGTCGGCCGAGACCAGCTCGCCCGTGATGTTCGTCCGACCCTCGATCGGCGTGGTCGTCTTCACCTTCACGTTGTCTCCCACCCGTCGCGCGAAATCGCGCGGCAGCTTCAGCGACCGTTCGATCCCCGGCGACGACACCTCGAGCGCATACGGACCCGGGGCGAACCCCTCCACGTCCAGGCGGCGCGACACCTTCTCGGCCAGCTCGGCGATCGTGTCGACATCGACGCCGCCCTCACGGTCGACGACGACTCGGAGCACCCTCCTGCCCGATTCGCGCCGGAACGCCACGTCCACGAGCTCGAGGCCGGATCCTTCGATCACGGGCCTGATGAGCGTCTCCGCTTCCATCCGCCCCGACCGCCCTTTCCCGACAAAAAAAGTGGGCGCGAGCCCACTCCCTGACGCAACTCTGCTAGCTGAACAACGTTGAGTATAGCCGACCCGTACGGATGTGCTGGTCAGAGCGCCCGGCGCTGCCCGTCCGGGGTGTTCCAATGGTCCCGAGCGTTCATCCGGCGGACCAAACGCGCGTCGTCCCAGCCCTGGTGAACGGGGATGCGCAGGGCGCGACAGGCCGCTTCGGCGGCGTCCGCCGTGGGGAACTCGTCGCGGGCCCACAAGCCGGTCACGTCGATCACGAGCAGGTCCCACGTCTGCAGTCCCACATGCTGGATCACGCCTTCCACCTGCGGGTGAAGCTTCACGAACTCCGCCAGGTGGTTCGGGATCCGTCCGCCGCTCACGGGGCCGAGCTTACGGCGCCGACGACAGCAGGTCGACCACGGCGGACGACGCCTCGGCGATGGGAGCCTGGGTCCGATCGCCGGTCGCGCGGAGCTTCAGATCCACGGTCCCCGCCTCCACACCTCGTTTGCCGACCACCACTTGCAGGGGGTAGCCGATCAGGTCCGCGTCCTTGAACTTCACGCCGGCCGACTCCTCGCGATCATCCAGGATCACGTCCACCCCTCGCTCGCGGAGCTCGGCGTAGATGCGCTCGGCCTCCGCGACCGTTCCCTCGTGGTCGCGGGTCGCGATAACCACGATCACGTCGAACGGCGCCATCACCTTGGGCCAGATCAGCCCGTCGTCGTCGTGGCTCTGCTCGGCCGCCGCCGCCATGATGCGCGTGATGCCGATGCCGTAGCTGCCCATCACGTACGGCTTCGTCGCGTCGTCCTCGTCCACGAACGTCGCGTCGAGCGGCGCCGAGTACTTCGTCCCCAGCTGGTAGATGTGCCCGAGCACGATCGCACGCGCGATGCGCAGCTCGCCGCCGTCGATCGGGCAGCGATCGCCCTCGCGGAACTCCACGAGGTCCTCCCAGCGATCCACGCGGAAGTCGCGCCCCACGTTCGCGCCCGTGACGTGTCGATCCTTCGTGTTCGACCCGGTCACCCAGTCGTTCCCACCGCGAACGGTGACGTCCGCGAACACCTGCACGTCGTCGGCGAAGCCCTGCGGTCCGACGTACCCCTTCACGAACCCGCGCGCGCCGAAGTCATCGTCGTCGAACGGCCGGACCTTCGCGGGGAACACGATCTTCCCGAGCTTGTCCGTGTTGACCTCGCGATCGCCGGGCACCAGGACCGCCGTCGTCGTGCCGCCCACGTCGAACATCACGCACTTCAACGTCTGGGACGGATCCACGTTCAGCAGCTCCGCCAGGGACTCGATCGTCGGCGTGTTCGGGGTATCGACCACGGTGAGCGTCGCCGTTCCTGCCGGGGCGGGCTCGGGCGCCTGTGGCCGGGCCGCCTCGGTGTCGGCGCGGTAGTCGCCGTTCTCGCATTCGACGAACAGATCCTCGCCGACGCTCGTGCGTGCCAGGAACTCGTGGTTGACACCGCCGCCGATCTGCCCCGGATCCGCCTCCACGATCGCCGTGTCCAGTCCGAGTCGATCGAAGATGCGTTCGTATGCCTCGTACATGACTCGGTACGACTCCCGCATGCCGTCCTCGTCGCGGTCGATCGAGTACGCGTCCTTCATCAGGAACTCGCGTACGCGAAGCATCCCGAACCGGGGACGGAACTCGTCGCGGTATTTCCACTCGACCTGGTAGACGTTCTTCGGCAGGTCACGATAGGACGGGAGGTCGGCGGCCGCCATCAAGGCGACGACCTCCTCTTGCGTGGGGCCGAGGATGAGGTCGCGATCGTGACCCGCTTCGGCCGTTTCGTGAACGACGACCGCGTGCTGTCGGAGCAGATCGTCAAGGAAGCGGGGTT
>Ga0207708_10002644_pt1 | contig 13175 bp, 11 predicted proteins | sample KBSK5101metaG_FD_184340 | JGI IMG/M metagenome (GOLD analysis project Ga0207708, IMG submission 184340) | Corn, switchgrass and miscanthus rhizosphere microbial communities from Kellogg Biological Station, Michigan, USA - KBS K5-10-1 metaG... | ecosystem: Host-associated > Plants > Roots >...
GGGCGTCGTGCCGCGGCTCGGCCTCGGTCCCGAGAGCTTCGTCGTCGAGGTCGCGAGCAACGACGGCTACCTCCTGCAGTGGTTCGTCGAGGCCGGGGTCCCGGTGCTGGGGATCGAGCCCGCGGCCAACGTGGCCGTCGTCGCCGAGGAGCGCGGGATTCCCTCCGTCGTCGAGTTCTTCGGCAGCGAGCTGGCTGCCAGGCTGGTCACCGAGGAGCGGCAGCCCGACCTGATCGTGGGCAACAACGTGCTGGCCCACACGCCGGCGCTGAACGACTTCGTCGAAGGCCTGCGCATCCTCCTCGGGCCGGAGGGGACGATCACGATGGAGTTCCCGCACCTGCTGCGCCTGATCCAGGAGACGCAGTTCGACACGATCTACCACGAGCACTTCTCCTACCTCTCGCTCGTCAGCGTCGAGCAGGTCTTCGGCGCGCACGGGCTGCGGCTCTACGACGTCGAGGAGCTGCGCTCGCACGGGGGCTCGCTACGGATCTACGCCTGCCACGAGGGCGCGGCGCACCAGACCAGCGAGCGGCTGGTCGAGCTGCGCGGTCGCGAGGAGTCGGCCGGCCTGCGCGAGCTCGAGACCTACGTCTCGTTCGGCGAGCGGGTCCGGGCCCTGAAGCGGGAGCTGCTCGAGTTCCTGCTCCAGGCGAAGCGCGACGGTAAGGAGGTCGCCGGCTACGGCGCGGCGGCGAAAGGCGTGACGATGGTGAACTACTGTGGCGTGCGCGCCGACCTGCTCCCCTACGTCGCCGACCTGAGCAAGCACAAGCAGGGCCGCTACATGCCGGGCAGCCGCATCCCGGTGTATCCACCCGAACGGATCGAAGAGACGAAACCGGACTACGTGCTGATCCTGGCCTGGAACCTGAAGGACGAGATCATGCGGCAGCTCGCGCCCGTGCGAGCTCACGGCACGCGTTTCGTCACGCCGGTGCCACATGTCGAGGTGCACGCGTGAGCGAGCGCGCGGCCTTGGTCACCGGCGCCTCGAGCGGGATCGGCGAGGCCGTGGCGCGCGCGCTCGCCGAGGACGGCTTCGGCGTGACACTCGCGGCACGGCGGGTCGAGCCACTCGAGCAGCTCGCCGAGGAGCTCGGCGGGCTCGCCGTCCCGACGGACGTGGCCGACAGCGCTCAGGTGCGGACGCTCGTCGAGCGGGCGGTCGAGCGATTCGGCCGGCTCGACGCAGTCGTCACGGCCGCGGGTGTGCTCCACACCGCGCCGGTGGAAGAGCTGGACGAAGCCACGTGGGACGAGACGATCGACGTCAACCTGAAGGGGACGTACCTCGTCGCGCAGGCTGCGCTCCCGCACCTCCGCGCGAGCAGGGGCTACCTGATCACGCTGTCGTCGGTCTCCGGCCAGATGGGCCAGCCCGGCGGCGGCGCCTACAACGCCTCCAAGTGGGCGATCCGCGGCTTCACGCAGTCGCTATTGCAGGAGGTGCGCGGCGACGGCGTCCGGGCGACGGCGATCCTTCCCGGCCGCGTGGCGACGCCGATGCTCGGCAGCGCGGAGCGCGACCCGGACCTGCTCGCCCCGGAGGACGTCGCCGACGCCGTGCGCTGGCTGCTCTCGCTGCGGCCCGTCGTCCAGATCAAAGACCTCGTCCTGGAGCGGACGACGGCGTGATCGACGGCGTCAGCATCCTCCGCGGCGACCGCATGATCGATGGCGCCTCGTTCGTCCCGCTGCGCCGGATCCCCGACGAGCGCGGGACGATCATGCACATGCTCCGGCGCGACGACCCGCACTTCGTCGAATTCGGCGAGATCTACTTCACGACCGTCTACCAGGGAGCCGTCAAGGCCTGGCACCGGCACCGCGAGCTGACCCTCAACTACGCCTGCCCGTTCGGCCGCGTGAAGCTCGTGCTGTACGACGACCGCGAAGGCTCGGCCACGCGCGGGACGCTCGTTGAAGCATTCCTCGGGCCCGACAGTCATCTGCTCGCAGTCATCCCGCCCGAGGTCTGGAGCGGGCTGAAGGGCCTCAGCGCGCCGTTCGCGCTGGTCGCAAACTGCGCCACCCACCCGCACGACCCCTCCCGCACCGAGCGGTTGGACCCGGACGGAGATTCGATCCCGTACGACTGGTCACGACGCGATCGCTAGCAAGTCGTGCTCGACCAGCGTGCGCGCGGAGTCGCGCACCTGCGAGTAGCGGAGCCCGGAGCGCTCGGCGATGTCGACGAGGCTGTGCTCGCCGTCGGAGAGGTTCAGCACCCACAGCAGGGCGAGCTCATCGACGCTGGCCCCGCTGGCGCCGATCGCCCGGTAGAGCCCGCGCCGCCCGAGCTGCGGCTCGCCCTTCGGGCTGAGGTTCACGTAGGTCTCGTTCGTCTCGAGCACGTCGACCACCGCCATGTAGGCGTGGAAGCTCCGGCCGAGCGCGGCCGGAACGACGAAGTCGAGATCGTCGGCCGAGCTGTGGTACTCGGGAAACGCGCCGGGCGGCGTCCGGGTCAGCGCGCCCACGGGTAGGTCGAAGCCCGGTGAGTTGAACTGACGCTCGTCGCCGCCCCACGGCTCCCATTCGTGCACCTCGGACGGCTCGTCAGAGTCACGCAGCACGAGCTGCACGACGCGGTCGATCTCCGTGTCGCCGCGGCGACTCTTCTTGTACGTCAGCGCCCCGGAGTCGCCCACGCAATAGCAGACGAGCCCGTGCTCGACGCGTGAGAGCTGCTCCTCGTTCCGCGCCAGCCACGCGATCGGGCCGATCGTCGCGGGGCTGAAGAGGAAGCGGTACGAGTAGCGCAGCCTGCGCGTCGCCAGCTCACGCGCGAGCAACGTCATCACGGCGAGGCCCGAGAGGTTCTCGTTCGCCAGCGAGGGATGGCAGGCGTAGCCGGAGACAAGTACCTCGTCCTCGGTCTCGCCCGGCACGAACGCCTCGGCGTAGGTCAGCGAGCCGTCCTCGAGCGTCGAGTCGATGCAGACCTCGTACTCGCCCTCGGGCAGCGACTCGAGCACGCGGTGCGGCAGGCAGAAGCCCCAGTTCGGGCTGTAGTAGGAGTTGCGAAACGGGATCCGGTCCGGGTGCTCCGGCAGTGACCAGAGGTGCTCCTTCAGCTCGGCGAGCGGCAAGCGGCGTCGCACGGGGACGCTGTAGCCGAGCAGGTGGAGGTTCGAGTCGGCGAAGTCGACGACGCGCTCGCCGTCAGGGCCGGCGACCCAGGCCGCCTCCACGTTCCACTCCTGCGGGATCGTCCAGTCCAGCACCTGCGTCCCGGTCGGCACCTCCGTCACCTCGAGCGGGATTCGCTCGCCGATCACCTCGAACGTCTGCCTCAGACCGTTGCCGGTGATGCTGCGGCAGATCGGGAACAGCTCGCGGATCAGGTCGTGCAGCTCCTCCCCGACCTCCTCGACGCCGGGCAGTTCGTGGGGGTCGGTGGCCGTCATCTGAGCGCGCCAACTCTAGCCTCGCGGCCCGGCTGGGCCCTGCCGCCGCCGGTCGCTCAGTCGGGTTCCCTCGTTCGAGGGAACGGCCGGAGGCCGGCTGGCCGATGCCCACCACGTGACTCGCATGCTGGTCGCCGCAGCCGCGTTTCTCCTCAGCTCCGCGATTCTCGCGGTCGGCGCTGCGCCGACCTCTGCCACCGTCACGTGCAACCGCTTCGCCGCCACGAGCGGCAGCGACTCGGCCGCCGGCACGAGCGCCAGTCCTTACCGCACGGCACAGAAGCTGATGGACAGCCTCGCGGCCGGCGAGACCGGCTGCCTGGGTGCCGGCACCTACAACGAGAGCCTCCGCGTCAACCACGGCGGGCAGCCCGGCGCGCCGATCCAGCTGACCAGCGCTCCCGGCGGGCAGGCGACGCTCGTCGGACGACTGTACGTCCCGCAGGGCTCGAACGACGTCGTCGTCTCCGACCTCGCGCTCGACGGGCGTAACGCAAGCAACCTGCCGAGCCCGACGGTGAACGGAGACCGCGTCACGTTCGCCCGCGATGACGTCACCGACGGCCACACGAGCATCTGCTTCTCGATCGGCTCGGTCGACTGGGGCACGGCGCACGACGTCGTCCTCGACGGCAACCGCATTCACGACTGCGGACGCCTGCCGTACGGGTCGACCAACCACGACCACGGCATCTACGTCGAGTCCGCGCGCGGCACCGTGATCACCAACAACGTCGTCTACGACAACGCCGACCGCGGCATCCAGCTCTATCCGGACGCACAGGGCTCGACGATCGCCAACAACGTGATCGACGGCAACGGCGAGGGGATCATCTTCTCCGGCGACGGCGGCCTGGCCTCGAGCGGCAACGTCGTCCGGCGCAACGTGATCAGCAACTCGCGCGTGCGCTACAACGTCGAGTCCTGGTGGCCGACCGGCAACCCGGTCGGCACCGGCAACGTCGCCTCGGACAACTGCCTCTGGAACGGGACGCAGGGGAATGTGGCCGACCAGGTCGGATTCACCGCGTCGAACAACCGCGTCGCGAACCCGAGCTACACCGATCGAAACTCCGGGAACTTCGCACTCGCGTCCGGCAGCGCATGCGCCGGCTACGGCCCGGCCGGCGACAGCCAGGCGCAGTCGCCGCCTCCGCCTCCGCCCCCGCCGCCTTCCGCGACCGCACCCCAGAACACCACCGCGCCGAGCATCTCCGGCACCTTGCGAGTCGGTTCGCGGCTGAAGGCTTCGAGCGGCAGCTGGAGCGGGACCTCGCCGCTGACCTTCGCCTACGCCTGGCAGCGCTGCAACGCAAGCGGCGCAAACTGTGCCGCGACGAGCGCCACGGGCTCCACCTACGTCGTCGGCAATGGCGACGCCGGCTCGACGCTGCGGGTGATCGTGCGGGCACAGAACGCAGCGGGCGCGGCCTCCGCGGCCAGCGCCGTGACCGCGGTCGTGCCGGCGAAGAAGGGCGGGAAGACGGTCACGGGCCGGAGCCTTCTGTCCCGGCCTCAGAATCGCCTCCAGCTCCTTCGGTTCGCCCACGCGCTCCGCCGGCGCTAGGGCAGATCGCGAGAGCACCGCCTGTGCAGGTGTTCTCTACACTCGGTTGAAGCAGCCCCCTAGGATCGTGCGGCAGGTCGGCAGATGACAGAACCCACACTCTCGTTCGGGAACCAGCGCGAAGGCGCGTCCCGCTACCTCGGGGCGTTGCGCGAGCATTGGGTGTTGATCCTGGCGCTCGTCGTGATCGCGGTCGGCAGCGCGGCGGTGTACTCGTACACGGCGCCGAAGAAGTACAAGGCCGAGTCCGACCTGCTGGTCAGCCCTCAGAGCGACTCAGCCTTCGACGGACTCCCCGTGATCCGAGAGTCCAACGGGCTCACGAGCGGCGTGCTGACCGCGGCCCGGCTGATCCAGACGCCTCAGGTGGCCGAGCGGGTCCGCACTCGCCACGCGTTCGGCATGAGCAGAGATGCCCTCCTCGGCTCGATCAGCGTGCAGCCGATCAGCCAGAGCAACATCATCGCGATCGAGGCGACGGCAGGGAGCCCGAAGCGCTCGGCGGACATCGCCAACGCGTTTGCCCACGAGTTCGTGAACCTGCGCTCCCAGGACTTCAACGGGGCGCTGACGACGACGATGGCGCGGCTTAGGGCCCGGATCGCGAGCCTGCCGCCCAGCCAGCTCGACACGCCTACCGCCTCCGATCTGCGCGCGCAGCTCGCGCAGCTGCAGACCCTCGCGGGCGGTCCGGACCCCTCGGTGTCGGTCGCCTCGCCGGCAGTCGAGCCGGACAGCCCCTCGTGGCCGCGCCCCAAGCTGAGCATCGCGATCGCACTGCTCGTGGCACTCCTGCTCGGCGCCGGCGCCGCGCTCGCGCTGGAGCTGTTCAACCCTCGCATCAGCCGCGAGGACGAGCTTCTGCTGGGCCACCGGCTGCCGATCTTGGCTCGGGTGCCACGCGTCAGCGGCAAGGATGCTTCGCTGTACCTCACGCATCGTGGGCGGCTGCCTGCTCATGTCTGGGAGGCATATCGCACTCTCCGCGCGTCGCTCACCGGCGCCGGCCGGGAAGGCGGTTACCCGCGCAGGATCCTGGTCACGAGCGCGATTCCCGGCGAGGGCAAGACCATGACCTCGGTGAACCTCGCGATCACGATGGCTCTCACGGGCGTCAAGGTGATCCTGATCGACGCCGACCTGCGCCGGCCGATGATCGCGACCGTCTTCGGCGCCGCGGCTCGCTCCAACGGCTTCGGCCTCCTGCTCCTGGGGAACGCCTCGCCCGAGCTCGCGCTGCTCGAGGCGCCGGGCACGCCGAATCTCCAGCTGCTGCTCTCGAACCCCGAGCACGCCCACCTCGTCGACATGCTCCAGCGCGACCGCCTCGAGGCCGTGCTCGAGCAGCTGCAGGAATACGCCGAGGTGATCATCATCGACTCGCCGCCGTTGACGGAGGTTGGGGACGCGCTGCCGCTCGCAGACGTCGCCGACACGGTTCTCGTCGCCGTCCGACTGGGCCGGAGCCGCCGCGACAAGCTCGACGAGCTCCGGCGGGCCCTCGCCCAGCGCGGCGTTGCACCGGCGGGCTTCGTCGTCACGACCGCGCGCCGCAACCGCAAGCCCACCTACGGCTACGGCTACCAGAGCGTCGACCGGCGGCGGCCGGGCCTGGACGAGCTGACCGAGCCGTCTCGCGTCGAAGCCGGTCGCAGCGAGTAGCACCTCGATGGCCGCACGCGGTGCCATCGCCGTTCTCCCGCCCGCAGGGGACGCCGCCCGCCGGCTCGGCATCATCTTGGCCGTGCTCCTCGCGGGCGCGGCGATCGGCGCCGGGGCGACCCGGTCGCCCACGCTCGCGGTCGGAGCCGTCGTCGGAGTCGCCTTCGTCTGGGTCGCCTTTCGCAATCTGGCGGCAGGGCTCGCGTTTTTCGTGGTGCTCACCTTCTTCGAGCGCCTACCGGGATCGCCGGCGACGGGGCTGACGCTCGTCAAAGCGGCCGGCTTCGTGCTCGCGATTGCATGGCTCGCGGCGCTCGCGAACCGACGGGATCAGGCGCCGCTCATCTTCCGCGACCATCCCTGGCTCGCCTACGCAGGGGTGTTCTTCATCACGTGGTCGCTGGCCTCGATGCTCTGGGCGGAGGATCCGATCTCGGCACGCTTCGAGACGGGGCGGCTTGCCCAGAACGTCCTCTTCTTCTTCATCGTCTTCACCGCGATCTCGAGGCGGCAGCACCTGCTCTGGGTGCTAGGCGCATACCTCGGAGGCGCCGTTCTGACGGCCGTCGTCGGGCTCGCCGGCGCCTCCTCGTCGGAGCAGTTCAGCCCCTACGCCGACACGAGCCGCCTCAGCGGCGGAATCAGCGATCCCAACGAGCTCGCGGCGATCCTGATCCCGGCCATCGTGATCGCCGCCTTCCTGTTGGCCGTGACCTCGTCGCCGCTCTGGCGCTGGGTGCTCGGCTCGATCGTGGTCGTCACCTCGCTCGCGCTGTTCCTGACGCAGTCGCGGGGAGGCCTGCTCTCGCTGGCGGTCGTCGTGCTGGTGACGCCGTTCCTCGCCGGGCCGGTGCGCCTGCGCGCCCTGGTCGTGATCCTCGCCGTCGCCGCGATCGGGATCGGCTACTACGCGCTCGTCGCGCCGCCACAGGCGTTGGGCCACGTGACGAAGTTCTCCGTCGGCTCCGGCACCGGGCGCGAGGATCTCTGGCGCGTCGCGATCCAGATGTTCAAGAACCACCCGCTGAACGGCGTCGGCACCGGCAACTTCCAGGTCGTCGAGCCGCGCTATGCCCTGCAGAACATCAACTTGCCGCGCGTCGACCTCGTGGTCGATACGCCGAAGGTCGCGCACAACACGTACCTCCACGTGCTGACCGAGCTCGGCGTGGTCGGGTTCGCAGCCTTCGCCGGAATGCTGCTCGGCGCGCTCGGACTCGCTTGGCGCGCGATCCATACGCTGGCTCGGCGCGGCGAGCTCCGAATGGAGATCCTCGGCCGCGGCGTCCTGATCGGGACGATCGGGATGCTCGCCGCCTATGTGTTCATCACCGCCCAGTACGAGAAGCAGCTCTGGCTGCTGCTCGGGATCTGCGCCGCGCTCGCCACACTGGCCCGCGCCGGCGAGACCGCCGAGGGCTAGGCCCGGCGGGCCTCCCACCGGTCGAGGGTCTCGGCCGCGCTTGCCGCTCGCCCGCCGTGGTCGTCGATCCACTCGAGCAGCCGGCCGTAGAGACGGTCGTAGCCGTTCGAGAGCCGCGGGTGGTGCGAGGGTGGGTGCCAGAGGATCGCGACCGCGCCGCCGTGCTCGGCGACCGGCTCCAGGGCGGCGACCGCGGCCTCGTAGGCGGCATCGGCCTCGAGGCCGAGGTAGCGCTCTTCGGCCAGGGTGGCGTCCATCAGGACGAGCGGCAGCTCCCACGCGCCGGGCTCGCGCCGCTCCGGGTCCCAGAGCCGGTACGGGTACGGGGTGCCCGCGCGCAGGCCGGGCAGCGAGGGCCAGCCGATGCTCGAGTCGTAACGCAGGCCCGCGTCCCGCAGCTCGGCCGCCAGCCGGGCGGGGTCGCTGCGCAGGTAGTGGTGGCGCAGGCCCTGGATCTCACCGAGCGGCTTGGCCTCCTCGGCGATCGCGCCCGGCCGCTCGCGCGCCCGGTACGAGGCATGCAGGCCGACCTCGACCCCGGCGGCCCGCGTTCGCTCGAGCGCACGCTCGAGCTCGGGCGCATAGCGCTCCGGGTAGCCGTCCTGCGGCGCCTCCTGGCGCGTGAGGAAGAAGCAGGTCGAGCCGCGCGGGCCCTCGGCCGCGAGCATCGCTTCGAGCGGGTAGTCGGGGTCCCGCCCACGCATGGCGTCCGCGGCGAACGTCGTCGACTCGCGCAGCCGCCGCCGCGAACGGTGCGCGACCGAGCCCGCGAGCTTGCGGGCCGCGGTCGGCAGGCCGCCGCCGCCGAGCAGGTCGACGTCGTGGGTGAGCGCGACGAGGAAGCGCTCGCCGCCCGGATAGCCGCGCCGCTCCAGCCCGAGGCCCGCAGCCAGCTCGGCGACCCGCGGCCCGGGTGGGTCGGCCGGCGGCAGCGCCCGCCCGTGCTGGTCGAGCCCGGTGTCGCGCTCGTGCGCCAGGGTCAGCAATCCGAAGACCTCGTCGAGCACCGCCGGCTCGACGGGCACCGACTCGTCGAACGGCAGCCCGAGCGCGTCGAGCAGCGCGTCGAGCGCGTACCGCTGTTCCGGTTCAATTAGCGAGACCGCAGCGCGGGAAACAGGATCACGTCGCGGATCGCGTCGCTGCCGGTCAGCACCATCGCCAGCCGGTCGATTCCGATTCCGCAGCCGCCGGTCGGCGGCATCCCGTACGAGAGCGCCTCGACGTAGTCCGGGTCGCCCGGCTCCGACTCTTCCGCGCCGGCCTCGCGCTCGGCCTCCTGCATGGCGAAGCGCTGCGCCTGCTCCTCGGCGTCGTTCAGCTCGCTGAAGGCGTTGGCGAACTCCATCCCGCCGACAACCGCCTCGAAGCGCTCGACCAGCGTCTCGTCGGCGTCGGTCGTGCGCGCGAACGGCGACAGCTCGATCGGCCAGTCGTGGACGATCGTCGGCTGGATCAGCTCCGGCTCGACGAAGTGCGAGTAGGCGTGGTCGGCGAGCTGCGACCAGGAGCGGTCGCGCTCGGTGTCCACGCCGGCCGCCTCGAGCTTGGCCCGCAGCTCGTCGACGTCCCGCGACCAGACGCCCTTCTCGTCCAGCGCCTCGACGAACTTCACCCGCTGCCACGGCGGCGTGAGGTCGATCGCGTGCCCGCGGAACGTCACCTTCGGCCCGCCCGCGGCCTCCGCCGCAGCGGCGACCAGCGCCTCGGCGCGCTCCATCGTGTCGCGGTAGTCGGCGTAGGCCTCGTACCACTCGACCTGGGTGAACTCGGGCGAGTGCTTGTACGAGATGCTCTCGTTCCGGAAGTCCTTGGCGAGCTCGTAAACCCGCTCCAGCCCGCCGACGATCAGGCGCTTGAGGTAGAGCTCGTCCGCGATCCGCAGGTAGAGGTCGGCGTCGAGCTCGTTCGAGTGCGTGACGAACGGCTCCGCGAAGCCGCCGCCGTAGCGCGGCTGCAGGATCGGCGTCTCGACCTCGAGGAAGCCCTCGCCGTCGAGGTAGGCGCGCACCGCCGCGACGATCTTCGTCCGCGTCGCGGCCAGCTCGCGCGACTCGTCGTTCATCAGCAGGTCGAGGTAGCGCTGCCGGTAGCGCGTCTCGCGGTCGGTGACGCCGTGGAACGTGTCCGGCAGCGGCTTGCGAATCTTGGCCAGCAGCTCGACCCGGCTCGTGACGAGCGACGGCTCGCCCCGCCGCGAGCGCCCGGGCCGGCCGGTGGCGCCGACGATGTCGCCGAGCGAGAGCTCGATGTCCTGCTCGACGATCAGCTGAAGCCGTCCAGAGCGATCGACGAGGTCGAGGAAGGTGAGCTTCCCCATCTCGCGCCGGCCCATGACGCGGCCGGCCACGCGCAACTCGTCGTCGAGCGTCTCGCCGTCCTCGGCGCGCTCCGCCGCGGCTCGGACCGCGGCGATCTCTACCCGGTCTGGAAACCGCTTCGGCAGCATCGTGCTGCCGAGTCTAGGCCGCTTTGATCTCGAGGATCTTGAACTTCATCGACCCGCGCGGGGCCGCAACCTCGACGGTCTCGCCCTTCTTCTTGCCGATGATCGCCTTGCCGACCGGCGACTCGTTCGAGAGCTTGTTCTCGGACGGGTTCGCCTCGGCCGAGCCGACGATGCGGTACTCGACCGTCTGCTTCGCGTCGATGTCGCGGAGCTTGACCTTCGAGCCGATGGAGACGACGTCCTTGGCGATGTCCTTCTTGCTGATCACCCGCGCGTTGCGGAGCCGCTCCTCGAGGGTGGCGATGCGATGCTCGAGCAGCGCCTGCTCGTTCTTCGCGTCGTCGTATTCGGCGTTCTCGGCGATGTCGCCGAACTCACGCGCCGTGCGAATGCGCTCCGCGACCTCACGGCGCTTGTCGTTCGAGAGATACTCGATCTCCTGCTTCAGCTTCTCGTAGCCTTCGGGAGTGAGGATGACGTCCTTCAACGGGCCTCCTGAAAGAAAAACGCGCGGCACAGGGGCGCCGTCGCGGGCGGGGATGTTACCTACAAGGGTGGATGGACGTCAACTGCCTGCGGGTACCATTTCCCGCTCTGTGCAGGTAGATCTTCGGAGTCCCTGGGCGATTCGCGACGTCGAGATCCCGACGCGGCTCGTGCTCGCGCCGATGGCAGGCGTCTCTGTGCAGGCCTTTCGCCGCCAGGGACGGCGCTACGGCGCGGGGCTCGTCTGCTCGGAGATGGTCAGTTGCGCCGGCCTGCATCACGGAAACGAGCGCACGTTGGGCTATCTGCGGATCTCGGCCGACGAGCGGCCGCTGGCGGTGCAGATCTTCGGCTCCGAGCCGGAGGTGATGGCGGAGGCGGCGCGGATGGTCGAGGACGCCGGCGCCGACCTGGTCGACGTCAACTTCGGCTGTCCGGTCAAGAAGGTGACGAAGACCGGCGCGGGCGCGACGCTGCTCGAGGATCCCGAGCGCGCATGCCGCGTGATCTCGGCGGTGGCCGAGGCGGTCTCGGTGCCGGTGACGGTCAAGATGCGCCGGGGCCTGCAGAACGGCTCGCGCTCGTGCCTCGAGCTCGGGCCGCGCCTCGTCGAAGCCGGCGCATCGTCGCTGACGCTGCACCCGCGCTCGGCGAAGCAGATGTACACGGGCGAGGCCGACCACTCGCTGACCGCCGAGCTCGCGGCGCTGGTGGACGTTCCGGTGATCGCGTCCGGCGACGTCACCTCTCGCGCGCGGGCGCAGGCGATCCTGGCCACGACCGGCGCCGCCGCCGTGATGGTCGGGCGCGCGGCGCAGGGCAACCCGTGGGCGCTGCGCGAGATCCTCGACGGCTACACGGAAGAGCCGACGCGCGAGGAGGTGGTCGCGGAGCTGATCCTGTTCATGCGCGAGACCGTGCGCGAGCTCGGCGAGCAGCGCTCGACCGGCTTCCTGAAGAAGTTCTACGGCTGGTACCTCGGCCGCGGCCGCTTCCCGCGCCCGTTCAAGCAGGAGCTCGTGCAGCTCGAGACGCTGGACGAGGTCGAGACGCGGCTGCTCGCCGCAGCGCCCGGAGCGGCCGAGGTCCTGGAGCGGCTGGTCGCCGAGCTGCCCGACGGGGAAGACGACGTCGTGCTCGACCTGCCGATCTCGATCTACGGCGGCGGTTAGCGGTTTCGTTCCCAGACGATCCTGACGCCCTCGAGCGTCAGGAACGGGTCGATCGTCTCGAGCGTGCGGGCGTGCGGGACGATCAGGTCGGCGAGACCGCCCGTGGCGATCGTCTGCGCCTCGGCGCGGAGCTCTTCGCGGATCCGCTCGACGATCCCGTCCACCTGACCGGCAAAGCCGTAGACGAGCCCCGACTGCAGGCTCGAGGCGGTGTTCTTCGCGATCACCGTCTCCGGCTCGACGAAGTCGACCTTGAACAGTCGCGCCGCCCGGGAGAAGAGCGCCTCCATCGAGACCTCGATCCCCGGCGCGAGCACGCCGCCGACGTACTCGCCTGCGGGTGAGACGACGTCGAAGTTCGTCGAGGTGCCGAAGTCGACCACGATCGCCGGCGCTCCGTAGCGCTCGACCGCCGCGACCGCGTTCGCGATCCGGTCGGGCCCGACCTCGCGCGGGTCGTCGTAGCGGATCGGCACCCCGGTCTTCACCCCCGGCCCGAGGTCGAGCAGCTCGGCCTTGGCGTAGTCCTTGGCGAAGTCCTCGTATGCCCGGTGCAGCTGCGGCACGGTCGAAGCCAGCGCGATCCCATCCACCGCGTCGAGGTCGACGAAGCTTCCGTAGAGCGCGCCCAGCTCGTCGCCGCTGCGGTTGCGCTCGGTCGCCACGCGCCAGTTCTCCCGCAGCTCCTCGCCCTCGAAGAGCCCGAAGACCGTCTGCGTGTTCCCGACGTCGATCGCCAGGAGTGCCATGCGCGAGAGGCTAGTGGAGTTAGAGCTGGTCGTCGTCGGAGCCGAGCGACTCGCCGATGCGCTCGGCCAGCGCCTCGGCGGTCAGGCTGGGCTCGTCGCCCTCGCCGCGCAGCTCCTCGACCGTCACGTCGCTCGAGGTGTAGACCTCGGCACGCGGGATGATCCGGGTCGGGCGGTTCTTGTCCCAGACCCAGACGTCCTCCATCTTCAGCTGGAAGAACGGGTAGCTCGGCTGCGGCACGTACTGCAGG
>Ga0207708_10002647_pt1 | contig 13160 bp, 12 predicted proteins | sample KBSK5101metaG_FD_184340 | JGI IMG/M metagenome (GOLD analysis project Ga0207708, IMG submission 184340) | Corn, switchgrass and miscanthus rhizosphere microbial communities from Kellogg Biological Station, Michigan, USA - KBS K5-10-1 metaG... | ecosystem: Host-associated > Plants > Roots >...
GGTCGCGAACGTGAAGACCTTCGGTGGACGGCTCACGGAGACCCCTTCCGGACGTGGGTGGTCGACATCTCGGGCCGCAAGCGCGACAGGCGCCCGCGCGACGCTCTGAGGACGGGAAACAGCGCCGGCGTTGAGTGTGCGTAGGCGGTGTACTCGGGGAACTCCGCGGCCAGCGCCCGCTCCTCGAGGCGCATGCGGACCGTCTGCGCGCCCGCGAAGAGCGCCGCGATGACGAGATTCCATGCGGTCGGTGCTGCGAGAACCAGGCCCGCGCATGCACCGAGCTCACCCAGGTAGACAGGATGGCGGACGAGTCTGTACGGCCCTTCGCGGACGAGGCCCCGTACCTCCGGAAGGACGCCGAAGCAGCGGCCCAGGGTGAGAACTGAGATGAGCAGCCAGGCAAACGACGCAAGCGCAACCACGTCCCCGGCGACGACGAGGGCCGCTGATCCGTCCTCCGCCGGCTTCTGCAGGAGCACGACGGCTGCGACCGCCACGGTGCAGGCGATCAGGGCGACGGCGTTGCGCGACGGCTGCCTGGACGGTGCCCGGACGAAGACGAAGTAGCTGAACGCTCCGACGACCGCCAGCCGCAAAGCGCTGTACCCGAGGACCGCCCAGCTCCTCGCGTGCGGGTCGGAGATCGCGTCCCGCGCCGCTTCGCTCACCGTCATTGCCGTGGCCGCGGTCATCGCAGCGAAGATCCCGGTGACGAGGAGCCGGCTCAACCCCCGCCTCCGAACGCCTCGAGGAACTGGAACACGGCCGGCGCGAGGAGGATCACGAACATCGCCGGGAAAATCAGGAAGATCAGCGGAAAGAGGATCTTGATCGGAGCCTTCTGGGCACGCTCCTCGGCGGAGGCCCGACGCCGCTTTCGCATCTCGATCGCGAGGTTCCGGAGGATGTCGCCGATCGAGACGCCAAGCGTTTCCCCCTGGACGATCGACCGCACGAACGAGCGCATCGCGGGGGTCTCGGCGCGCGCGAGGAGGTTCCGCATGGCCTCGTCGGTCGACAGGCCCATGCTCTGCTCCTGCAGCGTCAGCCGCATCTCGTCGCCGAGCGCGCCATCCAGGCGCTCGGCTGCGATCTGCATCGAACCGTTGAACCCGAGGCCCGCCTCCACGGTGACCACGAGGAGGTCGATCAGCTCGGGGAGCTCGTAGTCGATCTGCTCGAGCCGGCGGCGCGACCTGTTTCGCACGATCGTCATGGGAGTCGTCCAGCCCGCGAGGACCGCCATGATGAGGCCGACGGCAGTGAGGAGGGGCTGGAGTTGCATGGTGAGTGCAAGCCAGATCCACGCAGCCGGCACGCAGATGGCGCAGAGGACCCGGTAGCCGAGGAACATGCGCGGGGACGTCGCGTACAGGCCCGCGGCCATGAGCTCGTTCCGGAGCGCCACCTCGCGCAAGCCCCCAAAGCGCCGCGCGGCGAAGCCGCCGACCGTGTTCGCCACGTGGTCGAGAGCACCCTTGACCCCGCTGCCGCTCTCGGCCTCGCCGACCGCACCTGCGTACCCGTAACCGTCGATGAGCCCGATCGCCTGCTCGGTGCGCATGCGCGGCATCGCCACGGCCCGCGCGACGAGCGCCACGGCAAGGCCTGCGAGGAAGAGCGCTCCGAGGAGGACCAGGATCATGTGCGTGCCCCTTTCAGACCTTGATGTCGATGATTCGCTTGATGACGAGGGAGCCCGCCACGACCATCACCGCAGCGAAGGCGAGGAGAATCCGGCCGAGCGGGTGCGTGTAGAGCGGCTCCATGTAGCTCGGGTTGATTGCCGTGATGAGGACGAGGAGCCCGACGGGCAGCAACGAAACGACCCAGCGCGACATCCGTCCCTGCGTCGTCAGTGTCCTCACGAGGCGCCGGAGCTCGAAGCGGCTTCGCACCGTCTCCGCGACGCGGTCCAGGACCTCGGCGGTGTTGCCGCCCGTCTCGCGCTGAAGCGCGGCCACGAGCGCGACCTGCTCGAGGTCGCGATTGTCCATCCGCTGCGCGACCGTCATGAACGCCGTGTCGAGCGCGATGCCCAGCTGCTCGTCGGAGATGATTCGGCGAAACTCGCTGCGCGACGGCTCGGGACAGTCTTCGACGACGACCGAGAGCGCGCCCACGAGACTGTGCCCGGCCCGGAGTGCCGAGGCGAGGACCTGCAGGTTGTCCGGCAATTGGTCGGCGAAGAGCCGCCGCTTGCGCTCGAGCTTGCGCTTGACCGAGCCGCGGACGAGGAACGGCACAAACAGGCCGACCGTACCCAGAAGCAGGGAGCCGCTGATCGTCGCCACGATCCACATCGCGAAGAGGGTCGCGACGGCCGTCCCGATGAGGAGGTGCGCGGCCCGCGTCTCGATGCCGGCGATCTCGAGTTCCTCGTTGAAGCGGATCCACCAGGGCGCTCCCTCGAGCGGCTTCTCCGCGCGGGTGAGCGCCGACTCCTTCGTCTTCTTGGACTCCTCGGAGCTGGGAAGCGCGAGAGAGACGAACTCGCTCATTCGTGCTCGCAGGTTCCGCCGGGGCCGTTTGATCAGCAGCGCCGCGGCGAGCGCAGCCAGGAGCGCTGCAGCGGTCGCGGTCGCGACCATGCCGGCCGTCGAGGCCCAGAACTGCTCGGTGAAGGAATGGTGGAACGGCCCGGAGTGGCTGGCCGGGCCCGCGGGCGATGCGTAGACGGACTCCAGCACGCCTTCGTAGCCGTCTACGGTCACGGCGACGTGGACGGTTTGCTCGGGGTCGGCGGGTGAGCGGTACTGGACGAGATACTCGCTCGCGAGCTGGCCGCCGAGCGCCTGGAAGATTGTCTCGAGCTGGTCCACTGACGTGGCCTCCGAGAACGCGCCGCCCGTGCCCTCGGCGAGCGTCTGGAGGGGCTCCGGCTGGAACGCGCGCCCGTGCAGGCCGACGGTGAAGATCCGAGCGTGGCCGGCCCGCGCCTGAGCGACGACGTCTTCGGCGCTGGCCGTGCTCCCCGTGTCCGCTCCGTCGGAGAGAAGGACAACTGATCCCGCCGCGATCTTCGCCTCAGCGAGCATCGTGAGCGCGAGCTCGGTCGCATCGTAGATGTGTGTGCCGTGGATGAGGGGCGGCGCTTCTGCGAGCGCTGCGTCGATCTTCTCCGCGTCGGTGGTGAAGGGCAGCACGGTCTGCGCGGTCGAGTTGAAGGCCACGATCGCGACCTCCTGGTTGGCGCCCCGCTGGGCGGCGAACGCCTTTGCCGCGGCGAGTGCTCCCTTGATGGGCTGGCCGTGCATGCTGTCGCTCGCGTCGATGGCGAGCACGACGCCGAAGCTCCCTTCCTCGGCGAGGCGGGCCGGCGTGACCGAGACGTTCTGCATCAGCGTCCCGTTCTCGTGCACCCCCACGTCGCTCGCCCCGAGGTACGCATTCTCGGGCAGGCCGACGACGTAGGCCCGGTCCGGGAAGACCGCTCCGCGCACGGGCGTCAGTGTCGGCTCCGACGACTGGGCGGAAGCAGTGGTGGCGAGGGCGACGGCGCTCGCCACCACTGCGACTACGGCCGCTCGCTTCATCGCTCGGCGACCCTGGCGAGGTCCCCAAGCTTGGGACGGCCGTCTTTGAAGAGGCTGCTCGGAAGCTGGATGCCGCGCTTCTCGAACTTGTGAACGAACGTCGGCCGTAGGCCGGTCGAGCCGAGCCCCCCGATGACGACGCGTTCGCTCGTCACCTCTTCGACTCGGAACTCGAAGATGTCCTGGAGCGTGATGACCTCCGACTCCATCCGCCCGACCTCGGTGATTGCCGTCACCCGGCGGGAGCCGTCCTCGAGACGCTCGAGGTGAACGATCAGGTCGAGTGCGGACGCGACCTGCTGGCGGATGGCCTTGATCGGGAGGTCGAAGCCCGCCATCAGGACCATCGTCTCGATGCGGGAGAGGGCGTCACGGGGCGAGTTCGCATGAACGGTGCAGAGCGAGCCGTCGTGGCCCGTGTTCATCGCCTGGAGCATGTCCAGCGCCTCGGCGCCGCGGACCTCGCCGACGATGATCCGGTCTGGCCGCATGCGCAACGAGTTGCGGACGAGTTCGCGGATCGGAATCTCTCCCTCGCCCTCGATGTTCTTCGGCCGGGACTCGAGGCGCAGCACGTGCCTCTGGTTCAACCGGAGCTCGGCGGCGTCTTCGATCGTGACGATCCGGTTTGAGTCCGGGATCGCCGTCGACATCGCGTTCAGGAGCGTCGTCTTTCCCGAGCCGGTTCCGCCGGAAATGAGGACGTTCAGCTCCGCGAGGACGCAGCGCTGCAGGAACTCGATGGTCTCCGTCGAGAGCGTCCCGAGCCGGACGAGGTCGTTCATGTCGAGCCGCTTCTTGGAGAACTTGCGGATCGTCACGAGCGGGCCCGAGAGCGAGAGCGGCGGGATGACCGCGTTGACGCGGCTCCCGTCGGGGAGGCGCGCGTCGACGAGCGGCGACGACTCGTCGATCCGCCGGCCGACCTGGGCCACGATCTTGTTGATGATGCGGCGCAGGTGCGATTCGTCGTTGAAGCGGACAGTCGTCTCGTAGAGGCGCCCCTGGCGCTCCACCCAGACGTCGAAGGGACCGTTGACCATGATCTCCGTGACGCTCTCGTCCGCGAGAAGGCGCTCGAGCGGCCCGTGGCCGAGGATGTCGTCCGCGATCTCGGACGCGAGCCGGTCGCGGTCGTCGCGCGAGATCCCCTGCTCCTGGGCCAGGTGGGACTTGATGTCGGCCGAGACGCGCTCGCGAAGCGCGTTCGGGTCCATGTTGGCGTTGAAGAGCTGCGGGCCGAGGTCGCCGATGACCGCCAGGTGGATGCGGTTCTTCACCTCGGAGAACGGGTCGCGCCCCGGAGTGCCGGAAACCGGACGCGCAGCCGACAGACGCTCGTGGAGCTCCATGACTACGCCTTCCTCCCGAAGAGCCGCATGCGGCCGTTTCGGGTCGGAGAGCCACCGTTGTAGAGCGCGGTCAGGTTCCTGAACGCCTTTGCGGCATCGGACCGCCCCTTGGCGAGGACGATCGGCCTGCCGCTGTTGACGGAGACGGGAATGTCCCTGTCGCTCGGAATCGCCACGTCAGGGGCTCGACCGACGATCGCGATCACGTCCTCGATCGAGATGCCGACCCGCGAATCCGCCCGGTTCAGCACGAACCGTGTTCGATCGCGGTCGTAGCCCATGAGGTCGAGCGTCTCCATGCCGAGCTTCGTGTTCTTGAGCGACAGCGAATCGAGCATCCCGACGACGCAGATGTGGGACGAGCTGTCGATCGAGGCGATCACCTCGGGTGTGAACCCCGGCGGCGTGTCGACGATGAGGTAGTCGTGCGTCGCACGGAGCGTCGAGTACACCTCCCGCAGGAACTCGGTCGTGATGAGACCCGCATGATCCGGGCGCGTGGGGGCGAGAAGGGCGCGGGCCCCCGACTCGTGGGTCGCGAGGTAGCCGTCGAGCTTGTCCGCGTCCATGGACCCGCCCGACTTCGCGAGGTCGTAGATCGTCTTCTCCGGAGCGAGCCCGAGCGAGAGCCCGACGTCCCCGAACTGCAGGTCGAGATCGACGATCGCGACGCGGTAGCCCGCATCGGCGAGACCCACCGCGAGGTTGCAGGCCGTCAGCGTCTTGCCGGTGCCGCCTTTCGGGCCAAGCACGCAGATCATCGGGGAGACGGCGACGCTGCCACTCGATGTCGCTCCCTGCTTGCGGGCAACCGCCTTCTGGATGGCGAACAGGAGGTCGTCGGGCTGCTGCGGCAGGGTCAGGATGTCGTCCGCGCCGGCCTCGAAGACGCGCTTCACGAAGCCGTTCGGTGAGCCGTCGGCGAGGACCATGACCGGACGGTCCGTGTCCTGCTTGACCGCCCCGTCGATCAGGTAGAGCGCCCGGTCGGAGTAGCCTGCACAGCCGACGAGGAGCAGGTCCGCCGGGACTTCCTGCAGAGTCGCCCAGCTCTCCTCGAGCCCGTCGACGAGACCGACGATCTGGATCTCCGTGTCGACCGGCAGCGCGTTCTCGACCGCCGTGCGGTCGACGCCGGTGTCCAGTGCGACAAGGACCTTGATGCCGCTCATGGCCGGCCTCCGAAGGACCGAACCGCAGCCACGGACGGGAGGCCGAAGAGCAGCGTCTCGACGGTGACGAGATCCGGCCTGGTCTCGGCGGCTCCGGCCCGCGGCCGGAGCACGATCCAGAGCTTCCCGTTGTCGGAGGCGAAGGCGAGCTGCGCCGCCTGCTTGTCGTCCACGCGGAGGGTGACGTCCGACGTCGTCGCAGCGCCGGCGCCGAACCCGGCCTTGCTCTCGGCGGGCACGCTCAGCACGGTGATGTCCTCCATGATCAGCCTGAGGACGGCGCGCTCGGACGCGTTCGGATCGGACGTTCCGTCCGAGCGGATCTTCTTGACGTTGAAGCCGGCGTAGATGTCCACGTGGTCCCCGGCCTGGATGTCCCCGATCATCCCGTGGGCCGCGTCGACCGGGATCGTGATGGCCCGCTGGTCGGCGCTGAGGGTGTTCCCGAGCGCGTCGGCCTGCGCGCTGAAGTCGGCCACGGTCAGCTGCTGCCCCGGGTAGACGTCGGCGACGGCCACCCGGCCGCGGAGCGAGGCCGGATCGGAGATCGCACCCTCCTTGACCTCGTCGCGCGGAGCGGTTGTGGTCTGGAAGAGGTCCTGTGTGCCGACGACGGCACCAGGTGTGCCCTTCTCGATCAGGCCCCTCGCCACGAGCACCGTCACCGGCTGGGAGGCGCTGTTGACGCTCTCGCGGTAGCGGTGGAGGTAGCCGATCAGGATGACCGCGGCGAGGACGGCTGCGATGCCGCTTATGATCAGCGTTCCGCCGCGGGTTGAGAGAAGCTTGTGCACGAGTTGCACCGGTGGTCCTCCTATTCGTCGAGGACGGCGACGCAGGTGCCGAACGAGCTGAAGTTGCACAGCTGTCCGCTTCCGCCGCCGTTGTTGAGCGCAAAGATGTATTGGATGAAGTGGCCGACGATGTAGCCCTTGTCGGGCACCGGATCGTCGTTTGGACAGGGGCTCGAGAACCATCCGGTCACGTAGAACACTGCGAAGTTCGTGACGGGGAACACGTCGTTCCCGCTGCCGCTGAACGTGCCGAAGGGCGTGATGAAGACGGGGACGATTCTCGGATCGCCCGTCGGGATGTTGGGGAAGCTCGACCAGTTGTTCGGGCTGGTGCAGGAGTTGCTGCCGCCGAGGATGCGGTCGCGGAGACCCTGCTCCACCTGCCCGACGGCGCCGCCCGTCTGGATCGCCACGCAGTTCCAGGGCTGCGGACTGCTCCAGAGCGTCGGGGCCGTCGCGGGACAAGTGAACCCCTGGTTGATCGCGTACTGGGGTGCGCAGCCGTTCCTGATCTCCTCCCGAAGGTTCGGAAGCGCCGGGTCACAGTCCACGGACTGGTTCTGGCTTCCGGTGACGCGGATGAGGACGGCTGGGTCGCTGACTGCCTGCGCGACCGCGAGGTTCCCCGCCACGGCGATCTTGACGACGAGGTCGTGGGTCGTCCCCTGCTGGAACGAGCCGACGTCCCCCGAGCCGCCTTCCCAGACCTGGACGATCTTCAGCGGCCCGGAGCGCGCCGCCGACGCCGAGAACGTCCTCTGCACCGTGCCGAACGTCCCCTTGCACTTGTTGCCGTTGGTCGTCGTACAGCGGTTCCCGCCGATCGTCACGCTCGTGTCGTTGACCTCCCACTTAACCTCGACGGGGAGCGGGCCGGCGGAGGGGTTGACCGTGAAGAAGCTGTTGCCGCCCGTCGTCGAGATCCAGCGCCCGGAGGTTGCGTCGTACTGGAGCTGCTTCTCGACCCCGCCGAGAACGGCGCTCACCTTGGCGTTCGCGGGCGCGACGCCGCCGAAGTCCACGGTCGCGGCCACGCCGACGGAGCAGGCAGCCGACTCCGCCACGAAGTAGGGGCGCGGGCAGGAGCCGGAGAAAAGCGTGACGCTGCGAGCGAGCGGCGGATTCGGCGGCGTCGCCGACCCGGACGCCGACCATCCGCGGATGAAGCCGACGCCGTTCGAGCTCGCCGTGTCGTAACACTCGACCATCGAATCTCCGCAGGTCGTCGACGTTCCGCCTCCGAGGGCGATGCGAACCCCGATCGCCGACGTGTTCACCGGCAGCGAAACGGGTGCCGTGGCGTTGTCCCAGAAGGCCATCCCGCTGCCCGTCCCGGTCTTCTGCAGCGGGACGCTCGTGAGCACGGCCCCGGTGGACTCGTTCACGAAGTACGCGCGCGCGACGCGGGGATCGATGTCGGGGATTGCGACCGGCAGCGCGCCCGACATCGCGGTGAGGGACTCGATCCGCACGCGCGCGTGCGCGTTGATCGCCGGCACGACGTGCAGGCCGAGGAACCAGGGGAGGCTCGACTCGGTGATCTTCACGTCGACCATGCGGGCGGCGCATGGCATGCCGTCCGAGAAGTCCGTTCCGCCCTCGTTGAAATAGCTGGACGAGTTGATGAGCACGTGGACGTTCGACTGCTGCGTCGGTGCGATCTGGCGGTTGTACGGCGCCGCGTTCGTCGGATCGCCGGCGTACTTGCGCGCGAAGTCGATGATCGGCGTGTTGTTGCACGGGGCGGTGAAGCTCCCGCCTGCCGCGAGCGCGCCTGCGTCGGCCTGCATCTGCAGGTGGCGCTTGTGCGCGAACCAGTTGCCGACGTCGGCGACGAGCGTCGCGAAGAGGATGATCACCGGCAGCCAGAGGACGACCATCACGAGCACGCCGCCGTCCGAGCGGCCGCCGGCCCGGAGGACGTCGGCCCGGCTCACGAGCACCCCGCTCCGTAAGCGGTCGGTACGGCCTCGAGGCGCATTGTCGACGAGGCCGACATGGTCGTCTGGGCGACGCCTATCCGCGATCCCAGGAAGGGCACCCAGTTGAATGTCGAGGTCGCGGTCACCCGGACGGGGTCACCGACTCGCGAGGTGCCGCTCGGGAAGCTGATGCAGATCTGGAGCGGCGACGGAACGGATGCCGTCCCGCCGTTGCGGAGCTCAGGGGTCGTGCCCTGACCGCGGAGGTACTGCTGCAGCGTTCCGCCACCCGGGTTCTTGTTCACGGCGGCCCACCGCGCCCCCTCGTTTGCGAGGTGCGTCTGGTCGATCCAATAGTTGAATGCGCGGCCGAAGTCGAGCACTGCGAGCAGCAGGACCATGAGGAGAGGGAGGACGAGCGCGAACTCGACCACCGCAACCCCGGCCTCCCGGCCGTACGGGTTCAACCGTCGCCGCCTGAACATTTCTCTCAGAGACCAGCCGCCATCGCGTTGATCGCGGCCGAGACGCTGACGCCGATCGCCGAGAGCGACCCGACGCAGACGAGCGCGACGAGAAACAGAATCAGCGCGTACTCGACGAGCGCCTGGCCTTGTTCGTCCCGGGCGTGCTGCGCGAGAATGGTTTCCTTTTCCTGCTTGCGTGTGATCATGGTTTCTCCCTTGCGCAGGGCGTCCCCAGACCCGCTTCTCCGCGTGAGGAGAAGTGGGGCTGGGGCTCCTGCTCCTCGTGTCGTTCGGGCGCTCTAGAGCGCGCCGGCGATCGTGTTGAGGATGTTGTTGACGTTCTGGCCCAGAAGGGTCAGGGCGCCGATGCAGAACACGGCGATAAGGCTGAGGATGAGGGCGTACTCGACGAGTGCCTGACCCTCCTCCTGCCTGCGAATCCGCTTGTAAATCTCCACCATCTTGCATTCACCTCCCCTCGTCCCGGGTGTGCACACGGTTCTTAGCTCTGCGCCCGAGCGTAGGAACCGTTTGGAGGGGTGGTCCGACCTGCCCCTTCTAGGGGTCGACCGGGTGGTTCCGCCGGCCGTCTAGTGGAAGCGGCCGCGGAGCCCGGCGTGCGCGATCCGAATGACCCAGATCGCGGCGAGGAGGCAGTACACCAGGGAGGGGAGGGCGACCGCGAATGTCGCGACCATTGCCAGTGTCCAGGAGCGGGTCAGGACTCCCGCCGCCAGCGGAAGGACGACCTGGGCGACGATGAGCGTGGCTCCGATGTGGAGCGTCGCCCCCTTGATGGATTGCGGGGCGAGGCGTGGAAAGCGGACCTCGATCCAGACCGCGATCGCCGCGGCGCCGCCGAGGAAGCAGAAAGCGAAGAGTTGCGCGCTCAGCAGAGTCTCCTGTCCCGGATGCGCGATCATCGCATGTTTCAATCGGACGCCGCTGCGCCCACCTGGACCCGCCGAAAGGCTAGGTCGTGCGCGCGCGGCGGCGCAGGACGCGCTCGTCCCCGACGCGCCTGGTGAGGCCGTCGGCGTCGAAGCGCTCGAGAAGGAGCTGGGCCGGCTTGCGGCCCGTGCCGAGCAGGTCCCGAAAACGGGCAAGGGTGATCGAGCCTGTGCTCTCGCATTCGTCGAGCAGCAACCGCTTGGCCTCTGCGTAAGACCCCGCGCTGAGCGCGAGGCCGTCGCCGACGCGAACGAGTCTTCCCTCGCGCTCGAGAAACGACACGAGCTCGCGGTCCTCGACGGCGATCGGCGTGAAGCCGGCTGCGGCCAGCTCGGATTCGAGCGTCTCTGCGGCCGCCGAGCGCTCGCCGAGGCTCGCCACTGCACCCGGGAGGTAGAGCCGAGCGCCGCGCCGCTCGACGCCGGCGAGTGGCAGCACGTCCTTGGCCCACGGCTCGGCCAGGGTCGGGATTCCCGGGTCGAGTTGGTCGGCCGCCTCGATGCGGGCCTGCAGATCGGCGCGGAGCTCTTCGAGCCAGTCCCGCGAGAACACCCAGTCACCGGCCCGCTCGAGCCCGTTCGATGCCCCGCCGAGGTGGCTGAGCGTGTCGGCGCGCACCGGCGCATGGACGAGCGCGGCGAGGTCGCCGCGCTCGAGGAGCTCGAAGCGCTCCGGGCTCACGTGGCGAGGTGGCGCCGGGTCGAGGACGAGCCCGCCTCCCATCGTCGTCCGGTCGCGGAGGACGACACGGTCTCCGCGTGCCGCGACTGCGGGCGCGGCGAGGCGAAGCTGAGCCCAGCGTTCTCCGGCCCGAGCGACTCGCGCGTAGTGCTCGGCGGTGCCGTGGTGGACGTGGAGGCGCTGCCCGTCGGCAATCGGCTCGAGCTCGTCGAGCGCGACGTCGAGGCGGTAGGAGGTGGGGTAGGCCCCGGGATCGATCAGCGCGTCGCCCCGGCGCAGGTCGCGGCGCTCGACCCCCGGAAGTGCGACCGCCACCCGCTGCCCTGCCTCGGCGCGCTCGACCGGACGGTCGTGCACCTGCACGCTGCGGACGCGCACCTCGGCGCCGGCGGGCTCGGCGCGCAGCACGTCTCCCTCGCCGATCGAGCCGGACCAGAGGGTTCCCGTCACGACCGTGCCGATCCCGCGCAGGGAGAAGACACGGTCGACGAAGAGTCGCGCGGGCCCGTCCGCCCGCTCCGCGGCCACGCTGTCGGCTGCTTCGGCGAGGGCGAGGCGCAGCTCGTCGAGCCCGTGGCCGGTCTTTGCGCTTGTCGGGACGACCGCGGTGCCGGGCACGAGCTCGCGTGCCTCTTCCGCCACAATCGCGACCAGCTCCGGCTCGACCGCATCCGCCTTCGTGATAGCGACCACGCCGTGCTCGATCCCCAGGAGGTGGATGATGGCCAGGTGCTCGAGGGTCTGCGGCCGCGCTCCCTCGCCCGCGTCGATGACGAGGAGGAAGAGGTCGATCCCGCTCGCTCCCGCGACCATGTTGCGCACGAAACGCTCGTGGCCCGGCACGTCGATGAGCGAGAGCCGGCGCCCGTCCGGGAGATCGAGCGGCGCGTAGCCGAGGTCGATCGAGATCCCACGCGCCTGCTCCTCCGGCAGCCGGTCGGTGTCCTTCCCGGTCAGGGCCCGGACGAGCCAGGTCTTGCCGTGGTCGATATGGCCTGCGGTCCCTACCGTGAGCGGCATTCATTCACCGTCCGAGCCGCCACCTCGACCTCCTCGTCGGTGAGCGTGCGGCAGTCGAGCAAGACGACGCCGTCGCGCACGATCCCGATCACCGGTGGGTCTCCCCGGCGCAGCGGCTCGGCGAGGCTCTCCTCCAGTGCGCAGGCGAAGCTCTCGAGGTCGGTGGTCGGCAGCGATCCGCCGCCGGCGCGCGCAACCGTGGGCTCGACCTTTCCGCCCGTCAGCTCGGCGAGCCGCTCGGCCCGGGAGCGGACGGACTCGGCCGGCTCGGTCAGCATCTGGAGGACGGGCGGGCCGGCCCGGCCGGAGCGGTAGAGCGCGAGCGTTCCTTCCAGCGCGGCCAGGGTTAGCTTGTCCGCGCGCAAAGCTCGTTGCAGCGGGTGCCGGCGCAGGCGCTCGACGAGGTCGACGCGGCCGACGACGATTCCCGCCTGCGGGCCGCCGAGGAGCTTGTCTCCGGAGAAGGTGACGACATGTGCGCCCGCTGCCAGGCTCTCGTGCACCGTCGGCTCGTCGCCCACGTGCGGCAGGACGCCCGAGCCGAGGTCGTCGACCAGCACGAGCCCTCGTTCCTCCGCCAGGCGCGCGAGGTCCCCGAGCCTCGGGCTCTCCGTAAATCCGACCACGCGGAAGTTCGACTGGTGGACGCGGAGGAGGACGGCGGTGCGTTCGCCGAGCGCTCGCTCGTAGTCCTCGACCCGCGTGCGGTTCGTCGTACCTACCTCGACGAGGCGGGCGCCCGAGCGCGCGAGCACGTCGGGGATGCGGAAGCCGTCGCCGATCTCGACGAGCTCGCCTCGCGAGACGAGCACGTCGCGGCCCTCCGCCAGCGCGGCGACCGCGAGGAGCACCGCGGCGGCGTTGTTGTTGACCACGAGCGCCGCCTCCGCACCCGTGAGCTCGGAGAGAAGCGGCGAAACGTGGTCCTGGCGCGAGCCCCTCACTCCCTCCTCCAGGTCGTACTCGAGGTTCGAGTAGCCGCTCGCGACCTCCTGGATCCGCTCGAGCGCCGAGGCGGCGAGCGGAGCGCGGCCGAGATTCGTGTGCACGACGACTCCGGTCGCGTTCAGGACCCTGCGTAGCCGCGGCGCGCCGGCGCCCTCAGCACGCTCGAGCGCGTCGGCGACGACGTCGGTCGCCTGCTCCCCCGCGGCGATCTTCTCCCGAGCCGCCGCGATCGCGTCGCGCGCGACCCCCAAGGCGAGCTCGTGCCCGTGCTCGCTCGCCAGCGCGACGAGCCGCGGATCCTGGAGGAGCTCGTT
>Ga0207708_10002648_pt1 | contig 13159 bp, 12 predicted proteins | sample KBSK5101metaG_FD_184340 | JGI IMG/M metagenome (GOLD analysis project Ga0207708, IMG submission 184340) | Corn, switchgrass and miscanthus rhizosphere microbial communities from Kellogg Biological Station, Michigan, USA - KBS K5-10-1 metaG... | ecosystem: Host-associated > Plants > Roots >...
CTTGCCGCCCGCGTCGCCTCGGCCCCCCCGGTCCAGACCGGACCCCCCGACGACCTCACCGAGCGCGAAGCCGAAGTCCTCAGCCTGATCGCACTCGGCCACACCAACGGCGAGATCGCCGAACAGCTCTTCCTCTCGATTCGCACCGTGGAGACCCACCGGGCGCACATCCAGCAGAAGCTGCGCCTCTCCAAGCGCTCCGAGCTCGTGCGCTACGCGCTTGAGAAGGGGCTCGTCGAGCCCGACACCACCGCCTCCTAGACCCTGAGCAGGTCGAGCTCACCCCCTCCGGCATGGCATGCGGGGTGTGCGACACGGATCCACGCCAGCAGACCACGCGTCGTCACCCACCCGAGCGGGGTTCCGGTCTCGCGCCCGCACACGACGACCGCGTGCACGCGATGCCGGCGCATCGCCGCAAGCACGTGGCGAAGCGACGCGTCCTCGACGAGGCCCAGGACCCCGGGGCTCATGAGCTCGCGAACGGGGGTATCGAGGTGATCGCCACCGAGGTGTGCAGGTGGGGGAGCGGAGGAGACGGCGTGCGTCACGGGGCACCGACCCGGTTCGGGCCAACCTCGACCTCGACGTCGACCGCGCCAGTTGCTCGATGGCTTGGTGCCCCGATGGCGAGCTCGGGATCGCGGGCACCGAGGTAGGGCGCCAGATAGCGGCCTGCGATCTTGACCGGCGGCCACCACAGCGAATGCGCGGCAGCCTGCCCCTCGCCACCGCCGCCGGCGATGTCGCTCGACATGAACTGCGGCGCGTCGCCCGTCATCAGCACGCCCCGCAGGACGGGGCGAAACGGCTCCGGGGCGATGCCCGCTCCCGCAAGCGCCGCGATACTCGAGGCGGCGGCGTCGGCCTGCTGTGCGGCCAGGCCACCCTGCTTGATCGGGAAGTTGGTTCCGTCGCCCGCCGCCCACACGTGGTCGAGACCGACCACGCGACCGTACTCGTCGGTCGGGATGAACCCGGCGTCATCGGCGGGAAGCCCAGGGACGCGCGGGCCGGTTGCACGAGGCAGCGCCACCACGTTCTCGACCTCGACCCGGCGCGCACCCGGCTGGATCTCGAGTTGCCCCCCGGTGTGGCCCTGGACATACGCGCCCGTCACGAGCCTCACGCCCGCGGTCGCGAGCTCGGCCGCGACCGCCTCGGCCGCCTGCTTGCCGAAGATGCCAAGCGGCGCGTCCTCAGGGGTGACGATGGTCAGCTCGGCATCGTCGATGCCCATGCTCCGGACCTCCCGCGCGGTCATCAGCGCGAGCTCGTAGGCCGGAAGCGGCCACGCGACCTGGGGCGGCACCACGAAGGCGACCTTGCGGACGTAGCCCTGCTCGAGGTCCCGCAGCACTCCTCCGAAGGCGTCGGGGTCGCCCTCGGGCCACCAGGTCAGCGCCTGCTCGAGCGCGACCTCGGCCTTGGCGCCGGTGGCGACGAGCAGCGCCTCGAAGCCGAGCGGCTCACCCTCAACCGTGGTGACCAGGCTTTCGTCGGCGTCGACACGATCGAGCGCTCCGCGGACGAAGCGGACCCCCAGGTCGCGCGTCAGCTGCGAGAGGGGGTACCGGTGCACGCGTCCCATCGAGAACGGCTCGGCCACCGCCAGGGGGCGATACACGAAATCCTCCTGCGGCGAGAGGAGCGTGATGTCCACGCGGGCGGCCGCCATGTCGGTCAGCGCCAGCAGCGCTTCCAGGCCGGCGACGCCTCCACCAGCGACGAGCACGCGAAGCCGCTCGTTGTTCGCGTCGGGGACCATTTCCACTCCTCGGATCGGGGACGTCTCCGAAGCTACGCGCCCCCGACCCGCGCGCCCACTGGAGCCAACCGCATACGTCGCGCGGGCCTCCCGCGATCTGGCTGCGGCAAGCTACGGATGGCGGTTGCTGCCGTTCGATGCACCATCGAGGGATGCAGAAACGCGTTCTCGTCGCCTACGCCAGCAAGCACGGCTCGACCCGGGAGATCGCCGAGGTGATCGCCGAGCAGCTCTCGCTGCACGGGCTCACGGCGGAGACCGCGTCCGCCGAGCGCGTCGACAGCATCGAGCCCTACGCCGCCGTGGTCCTGGGCAGCGCCGTCTACGCCAACCGCTGGCAGGCGGCCGCGACGCGCTTCCTCAAGCGCCACCGCGACGCTCTGGGCCGGCGACCGCTGTGGATCTTCACCAGTGGACCCCTCGACCCCGCGGACGATCACGACCACACGCCCGCGCGGGCCCGGCGACTGGCCGAGCGGGCCGGAGCCAAGGGCCATGCGACCTTCGGCGGCCGCCTTTCCGACGCGCCGACCAACTTCGTGGAGCGAGCGATGGTCCGGGCCACCCCTGCCGAGAAGCGCGACGCCCGTGACTGGCCGGCAATTCGGCGCTGGGCGGACGAAGTCGCCCGCGAGCTCGTCACCGTCCCGGCGCCGGCCGGGCGTTAAGCTCGTCAGAGCGCGGCCGCAGCCAGCGAACGTCGCCGCGGGTTCAGCGGTCCCCGACATGGCGCAGCTGTCCGGAAACGACTCCGAGTCCCCGCTTGGAGGCCCGAGTACCTCGCTCGACGCCGCCCGCCTGTGGGAGCTCATTCAGGCCGGTCGTGGGCTCGTCGCCGAGCTCGACATCGACCGCGTCATCGGCGAGCTGCTCGACGTCGCGCGACGGGTGACCGGCGCACGGTACGCCGCTGTGGGCATCCTCGACGAGCGACGCACCGAGCTCGAGCGCTTCATCACCAGCGGCATCGACCCCGACCGCCATCGAGCGATCGGCGACCTGCCGCGCGGTCGCGGCATCCTGGGGCTGCTGATCCAGGACCCGCAGCCGCTGCGCCTCGCGGAGATCGGAGAGCATCCGCGGTCCTATGGCTTCCCGCCCGGACATCCGCAGATGCACAGCTTCCTCGGCGTGCCCATCCTCATTCGCAACGAGGCCTTCGGCAACCTCTACCTGACCGACAAGGACCACGGCGACTTCGACGACGGTGACGAGCAGGCCGCCGTGGTCCTGGCCGCCTGGGCGGCGATAGCGGTCGAGAACGCGCGGCTCTACGGAGACGCGACCGCGCAGCGTGACGCCCTCGAGCGAGCCAATCGCGGTCTGCAAGCCACCACGACGATCGCGCGCGCCGTCGGGGCGGAAGCGGATCTCGACGTCCTCCTCGACCTCATCGTCAAGCGCGCTCGGGCCCTGGTCGACGCGCGCACCGTGGTGGTGTGGCTGCAGGACGGCAACGAGCTGACGGTCGCGGCCAGCGCCGGGGAGACACCGCGTCACGTCAGCGAGGCGCGTATCCCGCTCATCGGGAGCGTGTCGGGCGAAGTGGCCCGCAGCGGGATCGGCGAACGCATCGGTGACGCCGGGGCCGCGCTCCGGCTCTCCCTCGATCGCCTCGGGATGGAGGCGAGCGCGGCGATTCTCGTCGCGCTCTCGTTCCGTGGACGGGTTTCGGGCGTCATGGCGGCCTACGACCACCTCGGGCCCGAGCGCGGGTTCTCGGCCGAGGACGAGGAACTGCTCAAGAGCTTCGCTGCCAGCGCCGCGACCGCGGTGGCCAACGCGCAGCAGGTGGCGGACGAGCGGCTGCGTCAGAGCCTGCACGCGGCCGAGCAGGAACGCCAACGCTGGGCGCGAGAGCTCCACGACGAGACCCTGCAGGGGCTGGCCAGCCTCGCCGTCGGCCTGCGCACGGCACGCCGCGGCGGGGACCAGGCGAGCGAGGAGGAGGCGATCGACGCTGCGGTCGACCAGATCCAGCAGGAGATCCGCAACCTTCGCGCGCTCATCACCCAACTCCGTCCCGCCGCGCTCGACGACCTCGGCGTCAAGGCCGCGATCGAGGGGCTCGTGGACCGCGTCGGCGCCCGAGGGCCTTCCCTGCGGGTACGCGTCGACCTCGACTGGGACGAGGGCCGGCATCCCACACGTCAGGAGCCCGAGCTGGAACTCACCCTCTACCGGCTCGTCCAGGAGGCGCTCAACAATGCGGTCGCCCACGCCGAAGCGACCGTCGTCCGGATCGAGGTCGTCGAAGATGGGGACACCGTGACCGTGAACGTCTCCGACGACGGCGTGGGCTTCGACCCCGACGACCGCCGCGAGGGCTTCGGACTGCTGGGCATGCGCGAGCGGGTCGCCTTGGCCGGCGGCTCGCTCGAGGTCGCCAGCCAACCCGGGGCGGGCACCACCGTACGCGCGCGCCTGCCCGCTCGGCATCGCCCACCGCCGTAGGACGGGGCGGACTCCTTACGTGCCTACGCGCTCAGCGGTCTGAGCGGTGACCGAGGCGGTCCATCTCGTGACGGATCTCGGCTTCCGTAATCGGGTGCCGGAAATAGACGTCCCAGGCGTTGAAGACCACGCCGATGCCCCACCCGAGCGTCACCCACAGAGGCCACGGATACCAACTGTGTGCGGCGACGCCGATGATTGCCCAGACTCCCCACAGCAGGACGTTGATCGTCAGATAGGCGAAGAGGTGGGTGTGGAACTCGCGCCGCTTCTTGACCCGCTGGAGTGCCTGTTCGCGCAGACCCTCCTCGCTGGTGGCGACGACGTCGTCAATGGGCAGATCGGTCATGCGGGGACCGTCGCACTCTGCGCTTCCGCCGTCATCCGTGGGCCGCCACGCTGTCCGCTGCACGAAACTCCGCTGTGTCGTCCGTAGCTCACCCCTGCCTCGCCGCTGAAGCGGCCCGGACGCGGGGTGTGCCGACTATCAGCGGTTTCACGTCACACGTCCTTCCCCCACGCGCGCATGACGCTCGCTTTGTGGCGGAAGGGCGCCGAGTCGCACACCAAACGGACGTGAGCCACCTCGGGTCTGACTATGCGACCTCGCGTGGTTCACGTCTCCAGAGCTCGCGTAGAACACGCGCGATTTGCACCGGAAGTGCGTCCCCGCCCGCGCAAGATGGGCGCCGCCCGAGCCGAGCGCCCACCCCGCCCGAACCACCCCCTTCGTCGCCGCCGTTCACGCGGACCGCCCACCACAGCCGCCCGAACCGAGCGCCACTCCCGCCCAACCCACGGGCGTCGCGCCCGCGCGCAACCGCAGCGCCACCCCCGCCGGGTCGCCCCCAGCAGGCGGTGCTCGGCCGGTGACAGGCAGAATCCGTGTGCGGGCTAGATCGGGTGCGTCAGAGCTGGGTCTCCAGCTCGATCGTTCCGCCCTCGATGTCCAGCGTGCGCGTGGGGCCGAGGCGCTCCATGATGCGCCGGAACGGCCGGTTGGCGACGCCGGTCTGGGCGACGAAGCGCTCGATGCCGTGGTCGCGGGCGGTCGCGGCCAGCTCGCGCACGAGCACCTTGCCGAGCCCGAGCCCCTGGGCCTCGTCGGCGACCACGATCGCGATCTCGGCGGCGTCGGATGCGGGGGAGAGGCGGATGTAGCGCGCGATCCCGAGGCCGTGGGTGCCGTCGGGCGTGAGCGCTCCGATGGCCTCGTGCTGGTCGTGGTCGACGTTGACGAAGAAGTCGAGCTCGTCGTCGCGCAGGTGGTCGACGACGCGGAAGAAGCGCTGGTAGCGGCTGCGCTCGCTCAGATGCTCGAAGCCCTCGACGAGGAGCGAGCGATCGGCGGGATCCACGGGCCGGATGAGGACCGGCGTCCCGTCGCGGAGGCTGACGGTGCCGACGGCCATGCGCACACATGGTGGTACCAGGCGCCGCGAAATGCCAGCTCGATATTGTTCCGAACAATGCTCGTGTCCGACCAGGTGTTCCGGACGCTGCTGGAGGCGCTGCTCGAGGGCCGGTACGCCCCGGGCGAGAAGCTCCCGACCCAGCGCGCGCTGGCCGCCGATCTCGACGTGACCATGAGCTCGGTGCGCGAGGCGCTCAAGCGCCTGGAGCAGATGGGGCTGGTCGACGTACGCCAGGGCGACGCCATGCGCGTGCGCGACTGGCGCGCGCATGGCGGGCTCGACGTGGTGGCCCACCTCGTGCTCCGCTCGGGCGCGGTGGACCCCGGCGTGCTGGGCGACGTGCTCGAGGCGCGCGAGCTCATGCTGCGCGAGCTCGCCCGGCTGGCCGCGCAGCGCCGCGACGACGCCGAGGCCGTGCGCCTGGTCGAGTTGGCGGCCACGTTCGCCGCCACCGACGACCCGGCCGCGGCCCAGGCGATCGACTTCGCTTTCTTCGCCGCCGTCGCCGAGGCCGCGCGCAACATCGTCTTCGTCCTGATCCTCAACGCCATCCGCGACGCCTACTTCGCGCACGCCGACCGCGTGCCGGTCACCGCCGAGCCGCGCGCGCTGGCGCCGCGCTACACGCGCCTGGCGGCCGCGATCGCCCGTCGCGATGCCGACGAGGCCGCCGCCACCGCCTTCGCCCTGGCCGCGCAGCAGACGGCGTGGGTGCGAGAGGCGCTGGCGCGATGACCGCCCGCGAGGCCGACATCTTCCGCTGCCTGGTCGACACCGTGGTCGCGCCGGCCGCCCCGGTTGCGCGCACCGACGCCGACGCCTTCTTCGCCGACTGGCTCGACCACGCGCCCGCACTGAACCGCGCCGGGATCCGCGCGCTGCTGTACGCGCTCGAGCTCGCGCCACTGGCCACCGGGGCGGGGGCGCGCCTGCGCCGGCTCGACGGCGAGCGCCGGCGGGCGGCGCTGCAGCGCATCCGCGCCACCGCGTTCGGCGGCGCCGTCGACGCCGTCGCCGCGATCGCGCAGCTCTCCTACTACGGCGACGGCGCGGTGATGCGCTCGCTCGGCTACGACGCCGATGCGGTGACCGCGCGCTGCCGCGCCCTCCGCGCCCGGGAGGCGCGCTGGTGAGGCCGACCGGGGACGCCGCCTACCGCGACGGCACCGGCACCTTCCACCCGGTGCTCCGCCGGGTGGTCGACGGCGCCGACCTGTGCGGCGACACCACGATCGCGGTCGACGCCTGCGTGATCGGCGCCGGTGCCGGCGGGGCGGTGGCGGCCAAGGAGCTGGCCGAGGGCGGGATGCGGGTGGCGCTGCTCGAGGAGGGCCGCTGGGAGGACACCGACTCGTTCACCGCGCGCCCGCGCGAGATGACCACGCGGCTGTACCGCGACGCCGGCCAGGTCGCGACGGTCGGGCGCCCGCCGATCCTGCTGCCGCTGGGCAAGGCGGTGGGCGGCACCACGCTGATCAACTCCGGCACGTGCTTTCGCACCCCGGCCGCGGTGCTCGCACGGTGGCGCACCGAACTCGGCCTCGAGGGGTTCACCGAGGCCGAGCTGGAGCCGTGGTTCCGGCGCGTCGAGCGCGAGCTCAACGTCGTGCAGGTGCCGCCCGACCTCGCCGGGCGCAACGCGGCGGTGGTCCGGCGCGGAGTGGAGGCCCTGGGCTGGTCGGGCGACTTCCTGTACCGCAACGTGCGCGGCTGCGTCGGCGCGGGGGTGTGCGCGTTCGGCTGCCCGTCCGGGGCCAAGCAGCACACCGGCGTGACCTACGTGCCCAAGGCCTGGGCGGCGGGCGCGACGACGTACACCGGCACGCGCGCGCAGGGCATCGACGTACGCGGCGGCGCGGCCCGGGCCGTGGAGGCGCGCACCCGCGCCGGCGGGCGGCTGCGGGTGGCGTGCGAGCACGTCGTCGTGGCCGCGGGCGCCATCCACACGCCGCTGCTCCTGCGCCGCGCCGGCCTCGGCACCGGGTCGGGCTGGCTGGGCCGCAACCTCTCGATCCACCCGTGCGCGGCGGTCAAGGCGATCTTCGAGGAGCGCGTCGAGATGTGGCGCGGCGTGCCCCAGTCCTACTACTGCGACGAGTTCGCGGACGAGGGCTTCGTGCTCGAGGGGGCCGCCGGCCCGCCGGACTACATCGCCGCCTCGATCCCGCGCTCGGGGCCCGAGCACCGGGCGCTGATGGAGCGCTACCCGCACATGAGCCAGTTCGGGATCATGATCTGCGACGTGGCGCGCGGGCGCGTGCGCGCAGTCGCCGGTCGACCGCAGATCACCTACGACCTCGACCCGCGCGACGTGCACGCGCTCCAGCGCGGCATCGAGGCGCTGTGCGAGATCTACTGGGCCGCCGGCGCGCGCGAGGTCATCGTGCCGTCGCCGCGCGTGCCGATCCTGCGCGACGGCGAGACGCGCCCGTTCGCCGACGCGCCGCTGCGCGCCGGTGAGCTCACGCTCATGGCCTTCCACCCGCTCGGCACCGCGCGCGCGGGGTCCGATCCGGCCGCCTCGGTGGTGGACGGGCGCGGGCGCGTGCACGGCGTGGGTGGCGTGCACGTGCTCGACGGGGCGATGGTGCCCTCGGCGCTCGGGGTCAATCCGCAGATCACGATCATGGCCTTGGCCACGCGGGCCGCGTTCGCCGTGCTCGGCGCGCCGGCGCCGGACGAGCCCGCGCCGGAGCGCATGGCCGTGCCCCGGCCCGCGACGCCGGTCGTTGCCTAGGCGGCTGCGGCAATACCCTCTCGCCCGAGATGGTGACCCGGGACCAGGCGCTCAGCGCGCTCACCTCCGAGCCGTTCGACCTCGTCGTCGTCGGCGGCGGCATCACCGGGGCCGGGGTGGCGCTGGACGCGGCCAGCCGCGGCTTCGCCGTGGCGCTGGTCGAGAAGCGTGACTACGCCGCGGGCACCTCATCGCGCTCGAGCAAGCTCGTGCACGGCGGGCTGCGCTACCTGCAGCAGTTCGACGTCGGGCTCGTGCGCGAGGCGCTGCTCGAGCGCCAGCTGCTCACAGCGCTGGCCCCGCACCTGGTGCGGCCGCTGCAGATGGTCGTCCCCGCCTTCGACGGCGGCCACCTGGACCGCCTCGTGGGCGTGGGGCTGAACATGTACGACGTCCTCGCGCTGGACAAGCTCCGCCGGCCGCTGCGGCGCCGTCGCGGCGGCGGCGACGGCGAGGGGGAGGAGTGGAGCCCGGACCGCCACCGCACCATCGACGGCGACGACGTGGTCGAGCTCATCCCCGCCCTGGCGGACCGCCGCCCGAGCTCCGGCTACCTCTTCTACGACTGCCAGACCGACGACGCCCGCCTCGTCCTCACCGTCCTGGCCGAAGCCGAGCGCTTCGGCGCGGTCTCCGCCAACCGGCTCGCCGTCACCGAGGTGGTGGCCGACGGCGTGCGCGCGCGCGACGACGAGTCCGGTGAGGAGCTGCTCATCCGCGCCGACAACGTGATCAACGCCACCGGGGTGTGGGCCGACCGCGTGCAGGCCGAGGAGCTCCACGACGAGGCCGAGGTCCCGGTCATCCGGCCGAGCCGGGGGACGCACATCACGCTGTCGCCCGACGACCTGCCCATGCACGCCGGCGCGATCGTGCCCGCGGGCGCCGGGCGCACGATCTTCGCCGTGCCGTGGCTCGGGCGCACGCTCGTGGGCACCACCGACAACGACTACGAGGGCGACATCGACCACGTGCCGCCCGCCGAAGACGACATCGCCTACCTGCTCGACGCCATCAACGCGTTCTTTGAACGCGACCTCGGGGTCGCCGACCTGACCGGCGCCTACGCGGGCGTGCGGCCGCTGGTCTCGCACGGCGACAGCAAGAAGTCGGTCGACATCTCGCGCAAGGCCGAGCTCTACGAGACCTCGAGCGGCATGATCACCATCACCGGGGGCAAGCTCACGACCTTCCGCCGCATGGCCAAGCTGGCGGTGGACCGGCTGGTCGAGCGCGACGGACGCGACGCGCCCTGCCGCACGCAGGAGATCCCGCTGGGCATGGCGATCGACCCGAGCGAGCTGCCGCGGGTCGAGGGCGTGCCGGAGGACGCCTACGCGCAGCTCGCCGGGCGCTACGGCTACGGAGCGCGCGAGGTGCTCGACGTCGCCGGCGAGCGCGGCGAGCTGGCACAGCCGGTGGTGTCCGGCCGACCCGACCTGCTGGCCGAGGTCGCCTACGGGGCGCGGCGCGAGCAGGCACGCACGGTGGGGGACGCGCTGCTGCGGCGCACGCGGCTCGGGTTGCTGGCCGCGCACGAGCTGCTGGACGGCGACGGAACGCCGAGCGCTGCGGTGCAGCGGGCCGCGCGGACGCTGGGCCGGGAGCTGGGTTGGGACGACGCCCGGGTCGAGCGCGAGATCGCCGAATTTGCCTCCGAGGCGGGCGCCGAGGGCATCCTCGTGAGCGCGTCCATCGGGGCCCGACCGTAACTTTTCGGCTTCGCGCGAGTTTCGGACGCGAATTCCGAGGAGGCCGAACAGCGTTGCCATTGCTACAAAGTCGCCCGCGCTCGCTCCGCGCCGTCGCGCTCGGCGCGGCGCTCGTCGTGCTCGTGGCCGTCGCCGCTGCGCCCGCCCACGCGGCGTGGTTCCCGGGGACCGTCGTGGACGGTCCGTCGTCGAGCATCGTCGAGGTCGACGGACTCGACCTGTCGATGGACGGCACCGGCGGCGTCGTCTACATCAAGCAGGACAACGGGGTCAACCACGTCTTCGTATCGCAGTTCTTCCAGGGGCAGTTCGGGCCGCCCCAGCGCGTGGACCCGGGCCTGGACGGTCCGTCGTCGAGCGCCCGCATCGCGGCCTCCGAGGACGGTCGCCTGGCGGTCGTGTTCATCAACGGCGGCAGCCTGTACGGCGTCGTCGCCTCGGACAAGACGCAGCCCTTCACTCAGCCGGCGCAGGTCGCGGAGGGCTCGCAGGGCGCGCCGATCATCAACCCCGCGCTGGACATGAGCGTCCACGGCGCCGCGTACGTGGCCTACGTGACCACGCCGGGGAGCGGCGGCGGGGACATCCACGTCGCGCGCCTGGGCGACGCCGACCAGAGCTTCAAGCAGTTCCCGGGCACGCTCGACCAGGACGCGAGCCACCAGGCCGGCACCGGCAACGGCCGGCCGAGCGTGGCCGTGGCCGCCGACGGCACCGCGATCGTGGCCTGGGGCGAGGCCGGCGGGGTGCTCATGCGCCGCGTCGACCGCGACAGCTTCTCGAGCAGCTTCATCGGGGCCAGCGACTCGCCGCTGGACGGCCACACCCCGGGTCAGGCCGACTCGCCCGACGTGGCCCTGGAGGACGACAGCTCGTACGGCGAGGTCGTGCTGCGCCAGGACTTCGACAACGGCAACGGGCTGCCGGTGTCGCGCATCATCGCCCGCCACCTGGTGGCCGGCGACCTCGGCCCGGCCGAGGGGATCGATGGCCTCTCGTTCCCGGTGGTCGAGGGCGCGAACAACCCGCAGCTGGGCATGGACTTGCGCGGCCGGGGCATGGCCTCGGGCACGCGCATGTCGTCGCTGACGCCGACGTCGGCGTTCCTGCGCAACGATGCGTTCGCTCCCGGCGCCGTCCTCGGCTCGCTCAACAACGGGGGCACCGACCCGCAGACGGTCACCGCCGCCGGCCAGAACCTCACCGGCGTGGTGGCGTGGCTGCAGGCGCCAACCCCAGCGCCCGACGGCGTCGTCGTCGCCGGCCGCTTCTCGGTCAACAACACCTACGAGGACGAGGTCCAGCTCTCGCCCGGCGAGTTCGGCCCCGTGCCGACCAACGGCGGCCTGTTCGCCGCCAGCTCCCGCGTGGGCGACAGCATCGTGGCCTTCGCCCAGGGGCCGTCGACCGACCGGCGCGTGGTCGCGTCGGTCTACGCGCGCTTCCCGGGCCACGCGACCCCGCACACGTCGCGCGTCGTGCACACCAAGGAGCCGCTGCTGCGCTGGCTGCCGGCGACATCGGTGTTCGGGCCGCCGACCTACACCGTCTACATGGACGGCAAGCAGATCGGCCAGACCCAGGGCACGACGCTGCGCCCGCCGAACCCGCTTTCGGAGGGCAGGCATAACTGGCGGGTGGACACGACCGACGCCCACGGGCAGAAGCGGGCGGGCCGCAAACGCGGCCTGCGCGTCAAGACGACGCCATCGGCGGCGTGAGCTGAGGTCCCCGGCGTGAGCCTCGAGCTCCGGGCCGGGGACCGTGTCCTGGCCCTGGATCGCGGGCCGCTCCTCATGGGTGTGGTCAACGCCTCGCCGGACTCGTTCTCGGACGGCGGCCGCTGGGCGAGCGTGGACGAGCAGGTCGCGCTCGCGCGCTCGATGGTCTCGGCCGGGGCGCACCTGCTCGACGTGGGCGGCGAGTCGGGGGTCACCAACGGGCCGCCGGTCGAGCTCGAGGTCGAGATCGAGCGCGTCGTGCCGCTGGTCGAGCGCATCGTGGCCGAGCTCGACGTGGTCGTCTCGGTCGACACCTACAAGCCCGCGGTTGCGGAGGCGGCGATCGCCGCGGGCGCGACGATGGTCAACGACGTCAGCGGCCTGCGTGACCCGGCGCTGGCCGCGGTGTGCGCACGCGGCGGGGCAGCGCTGGTGCTCGTGCACACGCGGGCCGCGCCCAAGGTCAAGCTGCTCGACCCGGCCTGGGACGGGCGCGTGGTGGCGGACGCGCAGGCCTTCCTGGTCGAGCTGATGGCCCTCGCCGAAGCCCAGGGCGTGCCGCGCGAGTGCCTCGTGCTCGACCCGGGACCGGACCTGGGGAAGACGCCAGCGCAGACGGTGGAGGTGCTGCGAGCGCTGTCGTCCTTCGCGGCGCTGGGCCGCCCGCTGCTGCTGGCGGTGTCGCGGAAGGACTTCGTCGGGGTGATTACCGGTCGGCGGCCAGCCGACCGTCTTTCCGGCACGCTGGCGGCCGTCGCGCATGGCCTGGACGCGGGCGCGCACATCTTGCGCGTGCACGACGTGGCGGCGGTGGCGGACTTCCTCGCGGTGCGCACCGTGCTGCGCGGCGAAGCCGCTCTGCCACCCGGCGTGCGGCTGGCGGAGGACCTGCGCCGGGAACGCGCCCGCTAGCCTGCGGGCTGCAATCGGATCGCCGGACGCTGCCCCAACGCGTGCCGGAGCCGACCGACCGACCACACGAAGGAGGGCCCGTATGTCCGTGCTCGACCGTTCTGCCCTGGAGGCAAGCCCGCTCGCCGACCTGCACGCCATCGCGTCGGAGCTGGGGATCGACGGGTTCCGGCGCCTGCGCAAGGAAGGGCTGATCGAGGCCATCCTCGAGCGGCAGGGCGGTTCTGGTGAGGCTTCCGAGGAGCCGGCTTCGGCCGAGACCGACGGGGGCGCTGACGCCGCCGAGGCCGCCGAGGCCGCCGACGCCGACGGGGCCGACGCCGCCGAGGCCGCCGAGGCCGCCGACGCCGACGGGGCCGACGCCGACGGGGGCGATGAGGCAACCGAGGCTTCGGAGTCCGATGCGTCCGACGAGGACGAGGCACCGCGCCGCCGGCGGC
>Ga0207708_10002653_pt1 | contig 13143 bp, 10 predicted proteins | sample KBSK5101metaG_FD_184340 | JGI IMG/M metagenome (GOLD analysis project Ga0207708, IMG submission 184340) | Corn, switchgrass and miscanthus rhizosphere microbial communities from Kellogg Biological Station, Michigan, USA - KBS K5-10-1 metaG... | ecosystem: Host-associated > Plants > Roots >...
ATATTTGATGGGTGTCGGCATGCCGGAGGATTTGATCGAAGGTGCCTCACGCGGGATCGACCTCTTCGACTGCGTGGTGCCTTCACGGCATGGGCGGACCGGCTCGCTCTTTACGAGTTTCGGGCGTGTGGTGATCAAGCAGGCGCGGTATATACGAGATGAACAGCCGATCGATCCGACTTGTGGCTGCCCGGTCTGTTCCCGCTATTCCCGCGCCTATCTGCACCATCTTTTCCAAGTCAAAGAAATGCTGTCGTCGAGACTGAACACCATTCACAATCTCTGGTATTTTGCTGATCTGATGGGTCAGGTACGGTCAGCGATCGCTCAGGGGACGTTACGGTCGTTTCGGGAAGAGTTTTACCGCTCCCGAGACCGAGGTGCATCAGATGACTCAGCCGTATCAATAGCTGAGGATGATCATCGTCGGCAACGTCCCGGACGGGATTAACCAGGTCGAGGAGGAGTTCGCATGGTCATGCAATCGATCGCATGGGCTCAGGGGGCTGCTGCTGGAGGGAATGCAAGCTCAACGTACAGTACGATCCTTTCCCTCCTCCCGTTCGCACTGATCTTTGTCATCTTCTATTTCCTGGTCATCATGCCGCAACAGAAGCGCGCGAAACAGCAGAAGGAGTTAAGGGAGGCCTTGAAGAAGGGGGACAAGGTCGTCACGGCTTCCGGTATCTGGGGCACCGTGGCAAATCTTGGGAAGGAGACAGTGACGCTGCAGATCGCCGATTCGGCAAAGATTCGGATACAACGAGACCAGATTGCCCGATTGCGCGGCGGCGAAGACGACGACAAGGAAAAGGATTCGTAGACTGCGAGCGATAAAGGGGTTACAGAAGAAATGAAAAAAGTGGGTGGGCGGTTAGCATTGCTGGTTTTGGTCATCATGGCGTCGGTGATCTTCTTTATCCCCTCGTATCAGCCCTTCTATCAGGCATTGCCAGGCTGGCTGAAGAAGGTGATGCCGAGCAAAGGCATCACTCTAGGTTTGGATCTTCAGGGCGGGATTCACCTTGTCCTGGAAGTGGACGAAGATCGGGCTATTGAGATCGCAGTCGATCGAGTGGTTGTCTCGCTGCAAGATTTGCTGACCGATAAGAAGATTCCCGTTGAGTCGGCCTCGCGGACAGGACCGACCCAGATCACGATCCAGTTTCAAAATGCCGAGCTCAAGGCGCAGATCCAGAAGCTGATCAACGACTACCCGATCTTCAGCGAGCCGGAGGCTACCGGACCCGCGAACCGAGTGGTGTGGGAACTGCGGGAGAGCGAGGCGAAGCGGATCAAGGACTCCGCAATCAACCAAGCACTGGAAACGATCCGGAACCGCATCGACCAGTTTGGCGTGGCAGAACCGATCGTGCAACGGCAGGGATTGAAACAGATCGTGGTGCAGTTGCCCGGGGTCAAAGAGCCCAAGCGCGCCAGAGATCTGATCAAGGAGACGGCATTACTTGAATTTAAGATGCTCGACGAGGACAACCAGCCGAAGCTCGATCTGCCGGCCAGAGTTCCGAAAGACAGCGAGGCGGAAATTCTGAGGCAGTTTGAGGCGAAGCTCCCGATCGGCGACGAGATCCTCTTCGAACGGGGAGTTGAGAAAGACACAGGCAGGGAATATCGGGTGCCCTACCTTGTGAAAAAACGGGTGATGTTGACCGGCGATGTCTTGAGCGATGCCCAGGTTTCGATCGATCAATTCAATGCGCCCTACGTGTCGATGACGTTTGACTCCAAAGGCGGCCAAGAATTCGAACGGATTACGGGCGACAACATCAAGAAGCGAATGGCGGTTGTGCTCGACAACACAGTCTACTCAGCACCGGTGATTCAGGATCGCATTGCAGGGGGGCGCGCACAAATTACCGGGACATTTTCGATGCAGGAGGCGAACGACTTGGCCATCGTGCTTCGGGCCGGCGCTCTGCCTGCTCCCCTCAAGATCATTCAAGACCTCACGGTCGGACCGTCGCTGGGGAAGGATTCGATAGAAAAGGGTGTGCAGGCTACGCTTTTTGCCGGCGCCTTGGTGGTTGTGTTCATGATTGTGTATTATCGCCTGTCCGGGGTGATCGCAGACTTTGCGCTGGTACTCAATCTTCTGTGTTTGATCGGCGCCCTGTCTGCCTTGAACGCGACACTGACCCTGCCCGGGATTGCGGGAATCGTGCTTACGATCGGGATGGGTGTCGATTCGAACGTGCTCATCTTCGAGCGTATTCGGGAAGAGCTGCGCTCAGGAAAAGGAGTCAGGCTGGCGGTGAATGGAGGCTACGACAAGGCGTTGCTGACGATCGTTGACTCTCACGTGACCACCTTGATTACAGGGGTCGCGCTGTTTCTCTTTGGCACCGGACCTATCAAAGGATTTGCCGTGACGCTGTGTCTCGGGATCGGGATTAATCTGTTTACGGCCCTGATCGGCACCAAGGTCATTTTCGATCTCTTGAATCAACGACAGAAAGTAGATCGGTTAAGCATCTAGGTCGAAGGAGCAGGCATGTTAGAAATTCTCGGAAAAACGAATTTCGATTTTATGGGAAAGCGTTATTTGGCCTTTGCGTTTTCCGGCATTATGGCGGTGTTGGGGATTGTGGCGATCGTGCAGATTTCTCGGGGGACAGCAAACCTCGGCATCGATTTTTCGGGCGGGACCGCGGTGCAGTTGAAGTTCGACCAGGCAATCCGGATTGACGAAGCGAGAAAAATCCTAGAGGCGAACGGTCTGGAGAACGCGGAGCTGCAAGAATTCGGACAGGAAAACAAACTTCTGATCCGCCTGAAGGCGTCGACGACAATAGAAGAGAAGGTCGCGGATCGCGTCGTAGCGGTTTTTGCGAAGGAGTTTCCTTCGAACCGTTTTGTGGTTGATTCCAGTACAGAAATCGGGCCGACCATCGGGAAAAAGCTTCAGGAGGATGCCCTTATTGCAGTCCTCATTTCCTTCGCTGGAATCATTCTCTATGTGGCAGCCCGGTTCGAGCTTCGCTTCGGCATTGCTGCAGCCCTGGCCACCTTCCACGATGTGTTGGCGGTGTTGGGGGCTTTTTATATCCTGGATAAAGAAATTACCCTGCTTGTGGTGACGGCGTTGCTTACCTTAGCGGGCTATTCGATGACGGATACGGTCGTCGTATTCGACCGTATCAGGGAAAATCTCCGGATGCGGCGGCGGGAGAGCGAAGAGACAATCATCAACAATGCGGTCAACCAAGTCTTGAGCCGTACAATCGTCACGAGTTTGACCGTCGTGTTGGTACTGATTCCTCTGGCCCTGGCCGGCGGAGAGGTGTTGCACGATTTTTCTCTCGCGCTTCTATGGGGGGTCGTCTTCGGCACCTATTCGTCGGTCTTTGTCGCGAGTCCGTTGCTGCTGCTTTGGCCTGGCGCATCTGGGAGAATGTTGAAACGGAGTTAGCAGGCTGTTGAGAAGTCTGCCGGCAGGGGGAGGGATGACCCGGATGAGTCCCCCCACTGCTTCGTGAAGCGTCGTTTTCGTCGCTCGTCTCGAAGCACCCGTTTGGATGCTTCACGAGACGCTTCATGCATTATGGGTTGTAGGGCACACCCATGAACCTCTGGAGTCGGTCTCACAGTCTCCAGCGAAAGATCATCACAGCCATCGTGCTGGTCGGACTTCTTCCCCTCACCCTGCTGCTTGCCATCACCTATGTCGAGGAGCGGCGCGCGCTTCGCGACATGACCGGGGTCAATTTCAAGGAAGCCGCCGTCGAAGCCGCTCGCCGCATCGAGATGCAGATCAGTCGGGGGATGAACGAGGCTCAACAACTTGCCACCACCCCCTTTCTCCATACCTCCGTCACTGAAGCGAATCGCACGTACGAGGGAAAGGACGCGAACAGCATCCAGCGCATGATCAAAGATTGGCAGCAACGGTGGCGTGAACGGGATAAGCAAAGCCAGTTTCCCCTCTTCATCAATCGCATCGTGACGAACTACCTCATCCGGTGGCACGATATCCGCAAAGCGGATTATGTCGGGATTCTGGTAACTGATCAGCAGGGAGCGCTGGTCGTCAGTTCCATTCCGCAAGTGGAGTATTTTTACGGAAAGGCGCCATGGTGGCAGGCGGTGGTGAGGGGGGGGAGTCTCAAGGGCTATGTGGGCGAGATCGCTTTTGATCCCGCATTCGGGACTCATGTGATCGTGGTAGCAGCGCCCATCCTGGATGATACAAAAGGGACGGTAATCGGGGCGGTGACTATCCTGTTACGTCGAGACACCATCTTCCACGCAATCGGCGAGGTCACCATCGGGGCAACCGGCCATGCGATGTTATTCAGTTCTGAAGGTGTTCCTGTGATTTGTCCGGTCCTGCCCCCGGAAGCGCATACGGTAAGAGCCGAGACCATCAGCACCCTTGTGGGAGCGCAAGCCGGCTGGACTGTTGCGGTGGACGACTCACATGGCAGCAAGGATGCCTTGATCGGATTCGCCCCTGTCCGATTCGGGGAGACCTTGGCTCCCGGAAGCCTGGGCGGACACCAGTGGATCACCGTGGTGCGGCAGGATCCCAAGGAGACCTATGCACCACTCGCCGAACTCGTAGCGAAAGTGCTGCTCTATGGATTGCTCGTCCTCGCTGTGCTGTGGGGAACGGGAATAATTGTCGCGCGTCGGATCGCCCGCCCCATTCAGTTGTTACATGACGGGGTGCGCGAAATTGGAAGCGGACGATTGGACCAGCGATTGGAGCTGAAAACCGGCGATGAGATTGAAGGACTTGCCGATGCATTCAACCAGATGGCGACGAATCTACAACGATCGTTCGGGCAGATTGAACAGCGCGTGGTGGATGTGCGCCGCCTTGAAGAAAAGTACCGCGATTTGATCGAGCATTCTCCAGAGATGATCTATCAATTGAACCGGAATGGCCGATTCGTCCACGTGAACAAGACGGGGCTCGAAAAGCTGAAGTATACCCTCGATGAGATGCTGGCGATGAAGCTCTGGGATCTCGTGCCGCGCGGCCAGGAGCCACTGGTATTGCAATATCTGGAACGGTTAGTGGCGCAAGGGCGCAGTTCGATGGAGACGGTGTTTCTGACCAAGGACGGCCAAACAATCGACGTGGAAATTCATGCGACCGCGCTGATCGACCAAGAGCGGGGAGGGCTGGTGCACTCGCGTGCATTTGTGCGAGACGTAACCGATCGACACCAGCTCGAACGACGAGTCCAAGAGTACACAACAGAGCTCGAGCAGGCTGTTTCTGAGCGGACGCAACAGCTCGTGGCATCGCAGGAACGATACAAGGCGTTGTTCGACTTGGTGGCGGACTCCGTCTTTATGGTGAATTCGAGCAGTATGATCGTCGCGGTTAACAAACGGGAGGAGCAGGCGCTGGGTTATGCAGAGGCGAACGTGGTCGGCAGCAGTCTGTTCGAGGTCGTTCTCTCAGCCTATCATGATTCATTGCGCGGGTGGCTGAGCGATACTATTTCCGGAAAGAGAAAAGTGCCCACCCAAGAGATCGTCGTGCGCCATGCCGACGGACGGGAAACTCAGGCTGAAATGGATTTGATCCGAGTCGGAGTGGCTGAGCAATTGTCAGTGATGGTGCAGTTGCGGGACATTACCGATAGAAAACGGCTCGAGCGGCAGCTGGAGGCCTATCGGGAAGAGTTGGAGGATAAGGTTCGAGAGCGCACACGGGAAATCGAAGATACGAAGCAGTATCTTGAAAGTCTGTTGGAAAATGCCAACGATGTCATTTACACGCTCGATACCGAGCAGCAATTTACTTATGTCAATAGCAAGATCGAAGCATGGGGTTACCGGAAAGACGATCTGGTTGGGCGTCCGTACCTTGCCCTTCTTTCTAAGCGTCACCGGGGAAAACGTCTCAAGAGCACGTTGGATATCAATGCAAAGCAGGTCTATGAAGTCGAAATAGTGACTCGCACAGGGGAGCCGAGGGCCGTGATGGTCAGTGTGTCTCCGTTGTATGGGGCCGAGGGGGTGATCCTTGGCTTGATGGGCATTGCTCGCGACATGACCGAGACCAAGAAACTGGAGGAACAAATCAGGAATTCTGAGAAGCTGGCCTCGATCGGACGGCTCGCTGCCGGGGTGGCTCACGAAATCAACAATCCCCTCGGAGGCATCCTTAACTGCCTCTACAACCTACGGAAGGGTGCATTGTCGCCGGGCCGGCAAGAAGAATATCGGCTATCGATGGAAGAAGGCGTGAGGCGGGTGCAGAAGATCGTTCGGCAGCTCCTCGATTTCTCCCAGCAGCATGTGCCGGAGTTCGCGCTGACGGACATCAACCAGGTTGTCAATCAGGTGTTGGCCCTGACCACCCATCTCTTTGCTACGAAGCGAATCCTGTTGGAGACAGGATTCGGTCAGGGGTTGCCGACTATCATGGTTGATCGGCACATGATTGAGCAGGTGCTGATGAACCTCGTATTGAATGCGGTGCAAGCGATGACAGACGGAGGCACGCTGACAATCCGAACATCCGTAGCCGAAGGGGTCTGCCTTATCGAGGTGCGTGATACGGGATCGGGCATTCCACCGGCGATCCTGCCAAGAATCTTCGACCCCTTCTTTACGACCAATCGAGAAGGCGAAGGAACCGGACTTGGCTTGTCGGTCAGTCTGGGCATTGTCGAACGCCACGGAGGAAGGATTTTGGTAGATAGCGAAGTCGGGAAAGGTACGACCTTTACGCTATGTCTTCCGGTGTCCCGTGAACGTTCGTTGTTGGAGAAGGTGTCATGAAGGGGCTCAGAATTCTCCTGGTCGACGACGAGCCGCTGATGCGGCTCTCGATGGTCGACGCATTGGAGGCAATCGGCCATGACGTCGAAGCAGCTGCATCCGGGACGGAAGGCATTGAAGCCATCCGCCAGCGGCCGTTCGATCTCGTGATCACCGATCTACGCTTACCCGGTGCGGACGGGCTTGCGGTGCTCAGAGCCGCCAAGGACCAGTCGTCTTCTACAGAAATCGTTGTGATTACCGCTCATGGGTCGGTGGAAACGGCGGTCGGAGCGATGAAGTTCGGTGCCTTCGATTACATCACGAAGCCGTTCCAGATGGACGAATTGCTATTGATCGTCGAGCGGGTTGGTCGTGTGGTTACATTGCGGCGGGAGAATCAGGATCTCAAGGAAACGTTGGAGGACAAGTTTAGCTTCGGGGGTATTCTCGGTTCGAACAACCACATGCGAGCGGTGCTGGACAAGATCAAAGTGGTGGCGGGGGCGGACTCGACGATTTTGATCCTTGGAGAAAGTGGAACCGGCAAGGAATTGGTCGCGAATGCGATTCACCAAAACAGTCCTCGCAACCATCAGCCCCTGATCAAGGTCAGTTGCGCTGCCTTGCCGGAAACGCTGCTCGAGGCCGAGTTATTCGGCCACGAGAAAGGCGCGTTTACCGGCGCGCTCCGTCAGCGGAGAGGTCGATTTGAGTTGGCGCATCGTGGCACGTTGTTCTTGGACGAAATCGGTGAAATCTCACCGGTTATTCAGGTGAAGCTGTTGCGGGTGCTTCAGGAACGGCAGTTTGAGCGTGTTGGGGGGAACGACAAGATCGATATCGATGTCCGGCTGGTCTGTGCGACTCAGAAAGATTTGCGGAAGGAGGTCGCGCAAGGACGGTTCCGCGAAGATTTGTTCTATCGGCTCAATGTCGTCCAGATTGTCATTCCACCGTTGCGCCAACGGCAGGAGGATATCATGATGATTGCCGAGCACGTGCTCAAGACCTGCTCCACTAAGATGAACAAACAATTGAAAGGATTTTCCTCACAGTCGCGGGAGCTGGTCGTACGTTACTCGTTCCCGGGGAACGTGCGGGAGTTGGAGAACATGGTCGAGCGCGCAGTGGCACTCGGGCGAGAGCATGAAGCTATCCAACCGTCAGATCTGTGCGGGTTTCAGTCCTGTCCGTTTACCGGTGGCACCGCGCAAGAATCCTGTGGGTTCTGCAGCGAAGGGTTGACAGGGCAGCGTCGCGAAGAATGCCCACTGACCTCGCTGGCGACAGCTCGGGAACAGTTCGAGAAAGAATATATTGTGTCGGTGCTCGAGCGAGTAGATGGCAGCCGCACAACCGGCGCGAAAATACTTGGGTTGTCGCGCAAGGCTCTGTGGGAAAAGTGCAAACGCTACGGGATTCCATCGGCGAGAGAAGAGGCTAGCGACGAAGAAGAGTAGGGAAGATCGGTAGCGGCCAGGTCCTTCTTGCTCGCAGAACGTGTACTCAGTTTCCGCTTTCCTTCCTGGCAAAGTCTCGATGGGCACCCCGTTCCTCCGGCGAATTACGCTCCAGGGTATGCCACCCCGCTAGGAAATCTCAGCCAATAAAAAATGGAAAGGCGACAGGCCGCTTCCAAGCCTGTCGCCTTTCTATTTTTTATTCCGATGGAATGGTTTTCTAGGGCGGCCTGGTTGTTCCCTAACTGCGCGCGTCCAACCAGGGCCTTGCGATTCTATTTATATTTCTGAGAGGGAGTGGCTGAGGCTGCCCTTTACTGCGCGCATCGGACGAGCACATTCTTATCGTGCGCGTTCTGCGAGCAAGAAGGGTACCTCGTCACTCCCTCTCTGCTCCGCCTTCCCAGAGCTTTACTGTGCGGTCCCATGACGCACTGGCCAGTTTCCTTCCGTCCGGCGAAAGTGCAAGGCCGCGAACGGCTGCGGAATGGGTTTTTAGCGTTCTGAAGCAGCGGCCATTTGAGAGGTCCCAGAAGCGGATGGTGTGATCATCTCCGGAACTGATGAGGACTTTGCTGTCCGGGGTGATGACGAGGGAGCGTACCCAGGCTGTGTGGCCTTTCAATGTCCGTTGTTCGGCCATATGAGGCATATCGAATAATTTGATCGTCTGGTCCCGGCTTCCGGTGATCAGGAGTTTGCCATCGGGGGTAAAGGCCATTGCGCCGAGCCAATAATCCATCTGTTTTTGAAATCCGCCGTCGTCATCGATAAAGTAACCCCGCGTTTCACTCGTATCGACATCGTCCTGTTTCCAGTGTCCGTTATGCAGGATCTTCTCCTCTCCGCTGGGTAACACTTCCCAGAGCTTGATCTTACCGATATCCGTTCCGCTGGCGAGATGCAGGCCATCCGGCGAAAAGGCGACGCAGACAGACCAATGGTGGTCATACTGGTCCTTACCGAGGAGGGTCATGAGTTCAGTTCCAGTCGTGATTTCCCAGATCTTGATGTCCTTGTTGTGGCTGCCACGAGCCAGCATCAGGCCATCGGGCGAGAGGGAAAGGCTGACGACATTGTGATCATAACGTGTGAAGAGGAGCTTTTTTGACTCGCCGGTGTGCGGGTTCCAGAGTCGGATGGTACGGTCTTCACTCGCAGTGGCCAAGGTTTGACCATCCGGCGTGAAGATGACGGATCGGATGTCCGCTGTGTGTCCCCTCAGTGAGCGCAGGAGGCGCCCGGTTTCAATGTCCCACAGGCGGACGAGCCGGTCGACTCCGCCGCTGGCGAGGGTTAAACCATCCGGTGCGAAGGCTATCGACCAGACTCCATGTGAATGGCCTCGATAGGTGGTCAACTCCCTAGCTCCTGTCCTCCAATATTCGAGAAAATCGACTGGTCCGGGGCCAGATTCCGATGCTGATGGTATCAGCGGGGAAGCAGCGTGAGCAGGTTGAGAAAGAGTCTGATCGGCCATGTTCGAGAATCCTCTTGCTTGGGATCGGCTTGATTGCTAACGGGTGGTTTCACCCAGTATAATCACGATCGGCCTGGGGTGATCGTAAGAGAAGCCTTGTCATCAAGTCAAGCAGGCTAGCAGCATGCTGAAAATGTCCTGCCGGCGGCCTTCTCGAGTCACTCAGGGCTCAACGTACCGAAGCATACGCCTTCGCTTCTTCGCTCGCTGCGGCCTTGCTGGACGGCCATTTTGAGCATCCTGGGGCTAAAGAAGTATGACATCGTCATATAAACCGAGCTTTCCCGCAGCTTGCTAGCACGAGCCCAGAGGATTGGTATGGAACTTCGTTTTCAGCCTGCCTTGTTGCAAGAGGTCATTGACTCCTTCGTCGAAAAGACCGAACGGGAAGGCGACCCCACCTATTACAAAGAATTCCACGAACTGGCCGACCCGATTTATGAGAAGTTTACGCTCGACGATCGTGAAAGCGAGTTCAAGAAGCTCTACCAGTATCTGTTCGGGACATGGGGATTTTCTGATATCATTCGCGATGCCTTCAATGAATATCCATTACTCAAAGAGCGGGTCGGGATTGTGCTCGTCAAGGGGGTACTCAAAGAAGATCAAGAAGGCGTCGATATTCTCAGGAAATGGGGATCTGTCGAACACGAAATGGCTCGGGCGTTCGAGGAAAAAGGCTTGAAAGGCATAGGGATTAAACTCATTCCACGTCGGTTCTACGATCCGGCACTCACGCGCTATTGCCGCCACGAGTTGTTTCATATTTCGGACATGCTGGATCCGGCCTTTGGGTATGATCCGGATACGAAGGTCGGGCAAAATCCCGGCGAAGAAACACTCATTCTCCATCGGTATCGCATCTTGTGGAGTCTTACCGTGGACAGCCGGCTGACGGCAGTAGGCAAGGAGCCGATGCTGAGGAAGGAAGACCGGTTTAAAGAATTCCGCTCCTGGTATCGGAAGATTCCCGCGCCACAATTGAAATCGGTGTTCGAAGGGTTGTGGCAGACGAGTTTCTTCACCCACTCGGAATTGATCGAAATGGCTTCGGACACACTGCGCGTGATGGATCGGGCTGTGGATGTTGAGGGGGGGGAGGTTCCAGAAACAGAAAACAAAGTTATGTTGATGCCGGGGTTCCCCTGTCCTCTGTGCCGGTTTCCGACCTACTCGTGGATTGAGGACATGGACAAGAAGCTCGAGCCCTATGTGCTCGATTTCATTCGGGAGAATCACCCTGGCTGGGATACTGAATTCGGGGCTTGCGACCGTTGTGTCGAGGTCTACAAGCTTCGTGCCGACGGTGTTATGTAACGGTGCATGACTGTGGCTACCGATCCGTCATATGGTCGTCGCGACTTCCTCAAAGATTCCGTTGTGTCCGTTGCCAAAGCCGCACAGGAATTTGCTAAGTCGCAAGCGGTTGTGCCGGAACAATCGGCTTCACCCCCGGTGCGGACGGATTGGTTGCGTCCCCCTGGTGCAACTGACGAGGCGCTGTTTTTAGAACGATGCACCAAGTGCGGTGACTGTGCCAAGGTTTGTCCGTATGGATCAATTACCTTCCATCCCGTGAATGGAACACCGGTGATTTTTGCGGATCAGATGCCTTGTTTCCTGTGCGAGGATACGCCCTGTATTGCGGCGTGCGCCACCGAAGCGCTGCTCCCTGTTGCAGGACGAGAGCAGATACGAATGGGTCTTGCGCGTGTTTTGCACCGACTCTGCACAGCAGGGCAGGGGTGTCATGCCTGCGCGTCGAAGTGTCCCACTGGCGCGTTAGCAATGGATTTTAATAGCCAGCAGCTCATGGTGACAACTGAACGTTGCGTTGGATGTGGGCTGTGTGAGCAGGTGTGCCGGACCGTGAATGATCGCATAGCCATTCAAGTGATACCCATGAGATCGTTGGCCCAGTCGCTCTGGTAACCAGCTAAAAGATGTCTGATTGCGTGAGCGAAAATATGGAGAGAAACTACTTCTTCCTTAAGGAAATATGCAGCTTGACAAGTCCTGGGCCGATACCTAACATACAAAGACTCTCCCCATGGGTTGCGCTCAAATCGGTTGATATGGAAACAGGGTAAGCCGAGGAGCTGATTTATATGGCGAGTAAACAGCCAGTGTCAGCAGGTTCCCCGGTCGCGGTGGGGGCAATTCCGACTTCGCCGGCTATTAAGGATTCACCGGCCGTAGAACGCGCCCTCAGCCGCAGCAAGATCTATCTGCTCGTGTCGTGGAGCCTGCTCTATCCTGAAGACGATGAGTTTCTTGACTATGTGCAATGTGGAGAGTTCGTCGACGATGGGCGGGCGGCGCTTGAAGCGTTAGATCAGGCGCTCGATGCCATTGGGGGTGAACGGGCCAAGCTCAAACTGGTATTGCTGCGTAACCAGCTCGATCAGATCGAGAAGATCGTCGCGTCAGAATGCGTCAATTGGAAACTCAGCGATCTGCAGGCAGAACACCGCCGAGTGTTCAGTAACGTCATTACCCTCGATTGTCCTCCCTACGAAACGCTTTTTGGAAATGATCACGTATTTGCTCAATCGCAAGTTATGGGCGATATTGCCGGATTCTATCGTGCGTTTGGGGTGGAACTGTCCAAGGATATCCATGAGCGGTTGGACCATTTGAGCGTCGAATTTGAGTTTATGCATTTTCTGGCATACAAAGAATCATATTCGCGCTGTCACGATGGAGCAGACAAGACCCAGATTGTCCTCGACGCGCAGAAAAATTTTGTCAAAAATCATGTCGGACGGTGGGTTCCGCTATTTTGCCGGATGTTGGTCAGAAAGGCGTCGTCCGGTTTCTACCGGCATGTGGCAGATCTGATGGCCGAGTGGATGGATTTCGAAACCTCATTCCTAGGCGTCGTTCCGCAACCCTATTCAGAGTCTGATTATCGTCCGGCGACCTTTAATGCGCCGGAAGGCCAGACCTATGAGTGTGGCGCACAGGACCAGGGCAATGAACTGAGCCTGTTGCTGAACGAAGTTGGCGCAGACTCATTTTTGGACAAGAAGGTCCAAGAGAAAGACAAGGAGCAGGAAGGGCCGGTGGGGACTGCATAAGATTGCCTATCGATAAAGGTTTCCATATCCTGGTTTCCGGCTATGATCATGGAACCGCGGTCTTTCTTTTTATCGAAAGAAAGGGTATAAGGATGGGCAAAGAGCTACAGCCGACGAACAACCGTGTGAGGGTCGGCATTATCATCGCCTCGTTGATCTTTGGCGTGGCCTGGGCAGTCATCATGATACTGATCGGAAAGGATTGACCTGTGATCGCTATGAACCATAATTGTTCAATCGAGAGGAGGCGTATCTCATGAGCTTGGTGCAGACACACAGTAAGCGTGTGGTGTTTGGCATTCTTCTCTCTGCGTTGATCGTAGGCGTTATGCTGACGATCGGGCAGGTGCCGTTGGCAGTCAGTCAGCCGGTGACAATT
>Ga0207708_10002654_pt1 | contig 13143 bp, 10 predicted proteins | sample KBSK5101metaG_FD_184340 | JGI IMG/M metagenome (GOLD analysis project Ga0207708, IMG submission 184340) | Corn, switchgrass and miscanthus rhizosphere microbial communities from Kellogg Biological Station, Michigan, USA - KBS K5-10-1 metaG... | ecosystem: Host-associated > Plants > Roots >...
CGCGATGATGCGCACGAGGACGTTTCCCCCCTCGACGCGCATGCTGGCGCGAAGCGGCTTGCGCCCTTTCCCGGTCGGTTTTCCACGCGACAGAACCACGCCCTCTTCGTTCGCGATCTCCAGCTTGGCGGTCGCGCGTTCGGGCGGCGCGATCTCGACGGTGAGCATGACCGGGGCGGCGGCCGTGTACTTGAAGACGTCCACGTCGCCGCGCGCGAGGTAACCCTGCACGGTCCCGTCGGTCACGACCTGTGCGTGCGCCGGGTCGTCGTTCGGCTCGACCTCGCCGCCCGCCTTCGGCAGATCGGCGCTGACCCGCAGGTCGTAGCGCTGGTCGGCGCTCCACCCGAAGTCGGCCGAGGCGATCACGAACAGCTGAGCGGTCCCGGGCGGCACCAGGACGTTGCGCAGCGCGACGCGCTCCCCACGCCGGCCGCGCGCCTCCGAAAGCTTCTTGCCCGCCGCGTCCACGATCGCCAGCCGCGAGCTGACGTTCGGGATCGGGTCCAGGTCGGCGGCGAGCACGCTCCCCTCCGCCAGCGCCGCGGTCGACAGCTTGAAGACGTCCTGATCGCGCCGCCAGCCGAGGAAACCGATCGCCTCGCCAGGAAGCGCCAGCTCGTTGGCCTGATTGGTCGCGTCGTCCGGCTCGACCTCGCCGCCGGCCTCGAGCGGCACCACGTGAACGACGATCTTGTAGCTGCCCGGGGCCTCGCCGGCGGCGACCCGCCGGACGCGCACGAACGGCGCCGCGATGGAGATCGGAAGGTTCGGGATCGACACCATCTGACCGGGCTCGGCGCCGCCCGCCGAGATCACCGTCCGGCCGACCAGATCCAGAGCCTCGATCTTCACGGAGACCGTTGCCTCCGGCGTGACGTCGACGCGCGCCATGAACTGCGGCCGCGGGACCGGGACCGCGACCACGCCGCCGTCGGGCCCCACCGCGGGAGGTGGCGGCGCGGCGTCGACGCCGCCATCCGGCCCGGGCATGCCGATCCGGTAGGTGTCGACGTCGGGCTTGCCCTTGACCGGCCAGGCGAGCGCGCCGTTGACCGCCGCCGGCTCCGCCGGCGTCACCACCAGCCGCTGCGCCTTCGAGATCGTGTCGTTAGGCTCGATCTCCGCGACGGCGACGACGTCGCCCCCGGGCTTGGGCTCGGGCGTCACCACGACCGCGGCGCCGTCTGGCTTGGGCAGCTTCGAGCGGGGGCAGGCAGGAATCGAGAGCAGTGCGAGGAACGAAACGACGGTTTTCGCCGGCGTCCTCACTTCACTTCGTCTCGCGAGGCTGAATCGCCGCCATCATCTCGGCCTCGGCGACCAGAACGTCATCGACCTTGGCCTCGCCCTTCAGCTTCCAGATCTTGCCCTTACGCAGCGGCACCACGTCCAGCGTCAGCACATCGCCGGGGACGACCGGCTTGCGAAACCGCGCGCTGTCGATCCCCAGGAAGTAGACCAGGTGCGTCTCGGGGTTGAACGCGCCCGCGTGGGCGGCCAGCAGCACGCCCGCCTGCGCCAGCGCCTCGACGATCAGCACGCCGGGCATGACGGGATGCCCGGGAAAGTGGCCGTTGAAGAACGGCTCGTTGCGCGACACCAGCTTCCGCGCGATCACCCGTTCCGCGCCGATCTCGTCCACGCGATCGACGAGCAGGAACGGATACCGGTGCGGAAGGATCCGCTCGATGGCGACGATATCGAGCACGGCGGCCTGCTTACTTCTTGGGCGGCTGCTTCGCGGGCGGCGTCGTCGGCGCGCCCCCGCCGGCCTTGCCGGCCGTGCCGTTGTAGCGCCGGATCAGCTCGTTGGTGAGGTCCAGGTGAGGCTTCGCGAACACCAGCGCCGACCGGTCGACGATCATGCTGAAGTTCTCGGCCGCCGCGATCTCCGAGATGATCTTGGTCATGCGCTCGAAGATCTTGGCCGTCTCCTTCTGTTCCTTGCCCGACAGGTCCTGCTGGTGGCGCATGTACGTGCTCTGCACCTTCTCCAGCTTGGTGCGCAGCTCGGCTTCCTTCTCACGCACCTTGTCGGGGCTGAGCAGCGAGCGCTTCTTGTCCAGGTCCTCGATCTCCTTCTTCAGCTGGTTCTGCTGCTCGTCCAGCTCCTTCTGCTTCTGATCGAAGTCCTTCTTGAGCTTTTCCTTCGCCTTGCGGCCGTCCTCGGTCTCGTTGAGGGCGCGCTGCATGTCGACGTAGCCGAGCTTCATGTCCTCGGCGAAAGCAGCCGAAGTGCTCAGCAAAAAAACCGCTGCGATGAGGAACTGTGTAGCGCGTGACATTTTCATCTCCTGAAGGAAGTGTCGGTTGCTTAACACGGATCAGAAGAAATTGCCGATTGTGAACTCGAAAACGATCGGCTGCTCGCCCGGGAGCGTCTTGAAGGGAACGCCCCACTCGAAACGCAGGGGCCCGATGGGCGAGAACCAGCGGAACCCGAACCCCCAGCTCTGGCGATACGCCGAGAAGTTCAGCGGGCCCAGGCAGGGGTTCTTGCTGTCATCCACCACCGATGGACGGATCTTGCAGTACTGGTCTTCCAAATTGAACGCGTTCCCCATGTCCGTGAAGACGACGCCCCGGATACCGACCTTGTCGAAGATCGGGAATTCGATCTCCGCGTTCATGATCACGTTCATGTTGCCGCCGACCAGGAAGTTCCGCAGCGTCGAGTCCTGGGCGCGGTCGCTGAGCGCCCGGATGACCGGCCCCAGCGAACGGGGCGGGAAGCCGCGTACGTCGTAGATGCCGCCCACGAAGTAGCGCTCGAAGATCGGCACGCCGCGCGGGTCGCGGCTGGCGATCAGGCCGGCGTTCGCCTTCACGCGCAGCACGAACGGCCCCCAGATCGGGTAGAAGGCGCGCGCCACCGCCTCGTACCGGGTGAAGACGTTCTCGGACAGCAGGAAGTGGTCCGCCACCTCGCCCGAAAGCGTGTTGTACCAGCCGCGCGTCGGGAACATACGGTTGTCGCGCGTGTCGTAGGACAGCAATGCGCGCCCCGACGACGTTATTCCCGAGCGCAGCAGGTTCGCGATCGAACCGATGGGCGTCGGCTGCAGGGCCGCGCTGGAGAACAGGCCCGTGAACCCGCTGGTCGAGACGCTGACGTCCTCCAGCGTGTAGGTCAGCATCAGGCGCGTGTCCTCGGCGATCAGATAGCCCCAGGTGAGCGACCCGCCCTTCGACGAACGCACGAACGAGAACAGGAACTGATCCTGCTTGAACAGGTTGAACCCGAAGGTCCACTTCGTATCGAGGAAGTACAGGTCCTGAAACTGCAGCAGGAACAGCTGGCGCAGGCTGGAGAGCTGCGCCTGCAACGTCAGCAACTGGCCGCGTCCCAGCAGGTTGTTCTGCGAGATCTGCGCCTGCGCGATGAAGTTCTCGACCGACGAGAAACCGGCGCCGATCTGGAACGTCCCCGTCGGCCGCTCGGTGACCTCGAAGTTGACGTCCATCTTGTCGTCGGTGGACCCGCGCTTGGTCGACACGTCGACCTTCTCGAAGTACCCCAGCGCCGTGACCCGCCGCTTCGAATAGTCCAGCTGCGACTGGTTGTACGAATCGCCCTCGTAGATGCGCAGCTCGCGCCGGATCACCTTGTCGCGCGTCTTGGTGTTGCCGCGGATGCGGATGCGATCGAAGGTGACCAGCGGGCCCTTCTGGATCTCGAACGCCACGTCGACGGTGCGCGTCTTCTCGTTGACCGGCGTGCTCGGCGTGGCGTTGACGTAGGCGTAGCCGCGATCCTTGTAGTAGTCGGTCAGCTTCTGCAGGTCGTCGGACAGCTTGGACCGATTGAAGATCTCGCCGGTCTTCACCGACACCCGCTGAAGGAAGTATTCGCGCGGCGCCAGCAGTTCGCCCGTCACGTCCACCTTGCCCAGCCGGTACTGCGGCCCTTCCTCGACGGAGATCGTGATGTACATCGACTGCTTGTCGGGCGACAGCTCGACAAGCGGGTTCGCCACCTTCACCTGCACGTAGCCGCGATCCCAGTAGTGGGCCTGGATCAGCAGCAGGTCGCGCTGGAACACGTCCTCGCGGTACGTCCCCGCCGACGTCATGAACGACAGGATGTTGCCCTCGTGCGTGCTGATGACGTCGCGCAACTCGGCGTCGGCGATGGCCGCGTTCCCCACGAAGTTCACGCGCCGCACCTCCACCTTGGCGTGCTCGCTGACGTGGAACCACACGTCGACGGTCGACGAGGTGTCGCGCTTCACCTCGTACGTCACGTCGGCCATGTAGAAGCCCTTCTCGACGTACAGGTCCTTGATCTTCTCGACGTTCTTTTTCAGCTTCGCGAGATCGAGGATCTGCTCCTTCTTGATGTCGAGGACCTCGTTGATCTTCGTCAGCGCCACCTCTTCGTTCCCGGCGACGTAGATCTTCTTGATCGCGGGCTTCTCGCGCAGCGCGAAGGTGACGACGCTGCCGCCCTTGCCTTCGGTGACCTCGACCTGGACGTCGTCGAAGTAGCCCATCTTCCAGATGGCGCGGACGTCTTCGCGGATCGTCTCCTGCGTCAGCGTCACGCCGACGGCGGTCTTCAGGTTGATCTTGATCGCGTCGTCCTCGACCTTGCGGTTGCCGCGGAACTGCAGCTTGATGACGCGCAGGCTGGCCGTCGGCGCCGCCGGCGGGGCGGGTTTCTCTTCCCCCGCGGTGGCGTCGTCGTCCTTGGACGGTTCCTCGTCGGCGGCGCGGGCGTACCCGGCCGGAGCCAGACCGAACCACAACGCCGCGCCAAGCGCCAGCCAGCGGAAGGAGGCCATCGGAACCGCGGTCACTCCTGCTCGACGATCAGGCCGTCGGCCATGCGAAGCTTGCGTGGCGTCCGCGCGGCGAGCTCGTCGTTGTGGGTGACGATGAGGATCGTCATCTCGAGCTCGCGATTGAGCTCGAAGAACAGCTCGTGCATCTCGCGTCCGGTCTTGGTGTCCAGGTTACCCGTCGGTTCGTCGGCCAGCAGCAGGCGCGGCCGCAGCAGCAGCGCGCGCGCCAGCGCCACCCGCTGCTGCTCGCCGCCCGACAGCTCGCCCGGGCGGTGGGTCAGCCGCTCGGCCAGCCCCAGCCGCCGCAGCATCGCCGTCGCGCGCTCCGCCGCGGTGGCGCGGGGCAGCCGGTTGATCAACCCCGGCATCATCGCGTTCTCGAGGGCGGTGAACTCGGGGAGCAGGTGGTGGAACTGGAACACGAAGCCGATCTCGTTGTTGCGAAACTCGGCCAGGCGCGTGGGGCCCATCGCCGTCACGTTGACGCCGTCGAACATGATCGTCCCCGACGTCGGGGTGTCGAGCGTGCCGAGCACGTGCAACAGCGTCGACTTGCCCACGCCCGACGCGCCGACCACCGACGCCACCTCGCCCGGACGAAGCTCGAAGTTCAGCCCGCGCAGGACGACGATGTCCCGGCCGCTGTGCGGGTAGACCTTGGTGAGGTTCTTGACGCTCACCGCCGCCCCTCGGCGCACCCCGGCGGCCGCGTGCGAATTTGCCGTCGGAACGGTCGTCATGGGGTGCGCCAAAGTAGTCGGCGCCCCCGTAGGTGTCAACGCTGCCGAGGGCCCGAACCCCTAGGACTCTGCGGGGTTAACGGGGGTTGCCTGGGAGGTCCGGTCTCCTCCCCGGTTCGGGGTCACTCGTATCTCAGCCCGTCCACGGGCCGCATACGGGACGCGAGCATCGCCGGGTAAATCGTCGCCAGGCAGCAGAGCGCCAGGGCCGCCACGGCGACGGCGCCGATCTCGCTGGCGCGCATGACCACCGGCATCTTCTCGATGTAATAGACCTCCGCCGGCAGCGGCAGCCCCTGGGTCGCGAGGCGGTAGCAGCTGGAGACGCCCGTGACCACCCCCAGCGCCAGGCCCAGGATTCCGATGTAGAGGCCCTCGGCGAAGAAGACGCGCAGGATGGCGCCGTCGCGCGCGCCCATCGTCTTGAGGATGGCGATCTCCCGGGCCTTCTCCGTCACCATCATGATCAGGTTTGCGACGATCGAGAACGACGCCACCAGCGCGATGAAGCAGAGCCCGATGAACATCGCCAGCTTCTCCAGCTTGAGGGCGGCGTACAAGCTCCTGTTCAGCTCTTCCCACGAGCGCACCTCGTAGGCCGGGCCCAGGAGCGCCGCGATCTGCGTGGCGACGTCGATCGCCGCCTCCGGCGTGACCGTTCGGATCTCGATGCCGGTCACCTCGCCGTCCATCCCCAGGAACTTCTGGGCATCGCGCAGCGATATGTAGGCCAGCTTGGAATCGAACTCGTACATCCCGCTGTAGAAGTGCCCGGCCACGCGGAACGGCTTCAGCTTGGGCATCGGCCCGGTCGGTCCCACGCCGCACATCGGGCAAGCGACGTCGACCTCGCTGCCGACGAACACGCGCAGGATGTGCTGAAACAGCTCTTCACCCAGCACGATGCCCGGAAGCACGCGCGGTGCCGCGGCCTTCCCGCCCTCCCCTTTTTCCTTCTCGTCCTTGTCGTCCTTGTCGAACTCAGGCAACACGATCAGGTCGTTCGGGATCTGATCGGGGTGCTCCAGGTACTCCAGCTTTCCTTCCTTCAGCTTCGCTCCGATCCCCAGCACCTTCGCCGCACGCGACGGATCGATGCCGCGCACGATGATCCCCATGCCTGCGGCGTTGGTCGCGTGCTTCACGATCACCTCGGCCTCGACGTACGGCATCAGCCCGGCGATGTCGGGCACGCCGCGCAGCTTCGCCTCGACGCCCTCCCAGTCGGTGAACGGAGCGCCGTCGCTCGTCTCGATGACGACGTCGGCCTTGGTCGATCGGATCTTCGTCTTCAGATCGTTCTCGAAACCGGACATCACCGACAATATGACGATAGGCGCGGCTGTGCCCAGGAACACGCCGAAGATCGACAGCGCCGTGAACACGGTGAAGATCGCGAACAGCACGCCGAGCAGGATGATGATGCCGCCCAGGTCGATGGCGAGGTGGCCGCCGACGTTCACGTAGCCGATCCACTCCGCCGCCCGCGCGGCGCGCCACTCCCCCGGCGCCACCGACGTGCGCAGGTGAAGCAGCGCCGGGCCGTAGGTGGCGAACACCCGCGCCAGCCCGCCGATCGCCATCAGGATCACGCCCGTCCACAGGGTGCGGTGCGTCCTCGTGTCGGGATCGCGCAGGTGCCGCCACGCGACCAGCCATTCGAACCCCGCTCCGCGCGCCGCCACCGGTTCGTCCTGGCTACTCGCGCTCCGGGCGCATCAGCGGGAACAGGATGACGTCGCGGATCGACGGCTGGTCGGTCAGCAGCATGGTCAGCCGATCGATGCCGATGCCCTCGCCCGCCGTGGGCGGCAGCCCGTACTCGAGCGCGCGGCAGTAATCCTCGTCGTAGTCCATCGTCTCCTCGCGCCCCTGCGCCTTGGCGTCGACCTGGCGCGCGAAGCGGCCGCGCTGGTCGGCCGGATCGTTCAGCTCCGAGAACGCGTTCGCGTGCTCGCGCCCGACGATGAACAGCTCGAAGCGGTCGACGCGGCTGGGGTCGCGGTCGTTGCGGCGCGACAGCGGCGACGTCTCGGCCGGGTATTCGGTGACGAAGGCGGGGCGGTCGGCGGGCAGCGTCTTCTCGCCCGCGTAGTCGAACAGCGCGCCCACGCGCTCGCCGTGCGAGTCGGACTTGCGCAGCACCGCGCCCAGCTCGTCGTTGCGCGCGCCGACGCCGCTCGCCTCGATCCACTTCGCCAGCGCCGCGCCGTCATCCAGCATCGGCCGCTCCAGGCCCGCCGGCAGCAGGCCCCGGCGCGAGGCGTCGGCGACGGCGTCCTTCAACGGGATGCGCGGCCACGGCGACGCCAGGCTGACCGCCTGTCCCTGGTAGGTCAGCGCCTCGCCCCCCGCGATCTCGCGCGCCAGCTCCTGGAACAGCGTCTCGGTCAGCGCCATCAGGTCCTCGTACGTCGCGTACGCCTGATAGAACTCTAACATCGTGAACTCGGGGTTGTGCTGGCGCGACAGCCCCTCGTTGCGGAAGTTGCGGCCGATCTCGTAGACGCGCTCGAAGCTGCCGACGACCAGCCGCTTCAAGTAAAGCTCGGGCGCGATGCGCATGAACAGATCGAGATCCAGCGCGTTGTGATGGGTCGCGAACGGCTTCGCCGCCGCGCCGCCCAGGATCGAGTGCATCATCGGCGTCTCGACCTCGAAGAAGCCGCGCGCGTCCAGGAAGCGGCGGATGCCGGCCACGATCGCGGTGCGCTTGCGAAACACCTCGCGCACCTCGGGGTTGACGATCAGGTCGACGTAGCGCTGGCGGTAGCGGACCTCGACGTCGCTGAGACCGTGCCACTTCTCCGGCAGCGGGCGCGTCGCCTTGGTCAGGACGACGACGTTCTCCGCCACGATGGTCAGCTCGCCGGCGCCGCTCTTCGGCTTCGTGACCGTGGGGCTGCCCACGACGCCGATGAAGTCGCCGCGTTCCATCCTTTTCCACAGCTCGAAGGCGGCGTCACCGATCAGGTCCTTCCGGACCCAGACCTGGATCTCGCCGGTGCGATCCAGCAGCTTCGCGAACGCCGCCTTGCCGAAGGAGCGCAGGTTCGCGATCCGGCCCGCGACCTTGAAGTGCTCGTCCGAGATCAGGTTCGGAGGCGCGGCCTTGTCTTCGACCGGCGGGGGCGGCTCGGCGCCGGCGAACTTCGCCTGCAGCTCGGCGGCCGTGTGCGTCGGCGCGAACCCGTTGGCATAGGGATTGGCCCCGAGATCACGGATTTCCTGGACCTTTTTCTCCCGCTCGGCGATCAGCTCGCGTTCGTCCGACATGGTTCTCCACGGGTTGCCAACAGGGTCTCACAGGCCAACGACGCGACTTTCCTGGGGTTTCTCGAAACAGTCCACAGTTGTGCGCAGCGCAACGGTTCGGTGACGGTTCTAAAGGCCATCGTCGACCGGCTTGGTAACAGGCTTGGCCGACGGGTCGCCCGCCAGCTCCAGAAGCATCGCGACCATGAACTGATCGAGGTCGCCGTCCAGGACCGCGTCGACGTTGCCGACCTTCAGCCCCGTGCGGTGGTCGGTGACCAGGCGGTACGGCGCCAGCACGTACGACCGGATCTGGCTGCCCCACTCGATCGCCTTCTTCTGGGCGTGGATGTTGCCCATCTTCTCTTCGCGCTTCTTCTCCTCCAGCTCGAATAGCTTCGACCGGAGGATGCGCATCGCAGTCGACAGGTTCTTGTGCTGCGAGCGCTCGCCGTCCGAGTGCACGGCGATCCCGGTCGGCAGGTGCGTGACGCGCACGGCGGACTCCGTCTTGTTGACGTGCTGTCCGCCCGCCCCACCCGACCGCATCTTGTCGATGCGCAGATCTTTCTCGTCGATTTCGATCTTGATGGTCTCGTCGATGTCCGGGTAGATGAAGACGCTGGCGAACGACGTGTGCCGGCGCGCGTTCGCGTCGAACGGCGAGATGCGCACCAGCCGGTGCACGCCGGCCTCGGCGCGCAGCCAGCCGTAGGCCCACTCGCCTTCCATGCCGATGGTCGCGCTCTTGATGCCGGCCTCGTCACCGGGCTGGCGATCCAGCTCCTCCAGCTTGAAGCCTTTGCGCTCGCCCCAGCGGATGTACATGCGCATCAGCATCTCGGCCCAGTCCTGCGACTCGGTGCCGCCGGCGCCGGCGTTGATGCTGACCAGCGCGCCGTTGCGGTCGTATGGGCCCGACAGCATGCGCGCGAACTCCATCTTGCCGACCGCGTCCTCGGCCGCCGTCAGCGTCGTCCCCGCCTCGACAGCGGTCGCCTCGTCCTTGGCTTCGTCGGCGAGCTCGATCAGGACGCCCGCGTCCTCGGCTGCCTTGCGCTGCGCCTCGAACCCGTCGACGGTGGACTTCAGCCGCGACTGATCGCGCAGCACGACCTGCGCCTTGTCGGCCGCGTTCCAGAAGTCCGGCGCGGCCGTCTGCTCGTCCAGCTCGGCGATGCGCCGGCGTTTGCCCTCGATGTCAAAGATGCCCCCGGAGAATTTCCAGTCGGCTCTGCAGCTTCGACAGACGTTCTCTCAGGGGCCCGATTTCCATGGTCGGAGGTGCGCGGAGAATAGCACCTCCGACGCAACTCGCGCGCACGTCGTGTCGAAAACGAGCGCGTGTACGAGATCGACTGGTCCGAGGACGCCAGGGCAGACTTGCGGGCGCTACCCGCGTTCTGGCGAAGACGGGTCGGCGCCGCGGTCGGCGACTTGGTCCAGCACGCCGAGGTTGAGACTCGAAACCGCAAGCGCCTGCGGAAGCGACTGCCTGACCTCATGGAGGCGGAGTGGAACCTCCGGATAGGCGATTTGCGCGTTCTCTACGAGGTCCTGAACGGTCGGATCGTTCATGTTCTTCGAGTTATCATCAAAGGCACGGCGACGACGGACCATGCGTTGAAGCGGGGACGCCATGAAGATTAGGCCATTCAAAGGTTCTCGGTCGATGGAGCGCGAGCTGCGGCGCATCAGCGAACGCATGTCCCGCGAGGGTGGTATCCCTCATGAGGTCATCATGCAGGAGTGCCTCGACGACATGGCGCGCGAGTTGAAACGCATGGTCGCGGCTTACGACGGCTCGGCCCGCAAGGCAAAGGAGTTGCTCGAAGCGTTCCTGATCGCCGAAGCCGAGGGCGTGAAGGGCGTCGCGGAACTCCGGCGGAGCCTCGCCAGCAAGCTGAGCGCGGGCAAGCTGAGCAAGCGAAAAGCCGCTTAGCCCGGCATAAGATGGCGGCGTGACCGCCGGCGGTTGGTGGACCGAGAGCACGAGCGCGATCTTGAAGCTCGTGCTCGCCGGCGCGACGCTCGTGGTGGTGGCGTGGGGGTTGGCGCGGCAGCGGCAGGCGGCAACATCCCCGGCCAGATCGACCTCAGCGATCGAGAAGGTGCGGGGGAAGATCCTCGGCGTCCTGGGCGTGCTCGGGTTCATGGCGTACTTCAACTTCGGGGCGTTTCACTTCAACGGGATTTACGTGCACCTGTGGGACAGCCTGCACCACGTCCTGGGCGCGAAGTACGTCGATGAGCTCGGGTACGACGGGCTGTACGAGTGCATTGCGGTCGCGGACGCGGAGGATCCGGTGCTGGGCCCGCAGGCCGCGCAGCGCGTGCTGACCGATCTACGCACCAACCGCATGACGACCGCCGCCGACGTGGTCGCCCACCCGGAACGGTGCAAGGGGCGCTTCTCGGCCGAGCGCTGGGCGGACTTCAAGGTCGACGTCGGGTTCTTCCGCGCGCGGTTCCCCGACGCCGACTGGCAGAACGTCACCGGCGATCACGGGTTCAACGCGTCGCCGGTCTGGCTGCTGATCGCGCATCCGCTGGCGGGCGACGACCCGGTGACCATCACGCGGCTCGGCGTGCTCGCCTCCCTCGATATCGTGCTGATGCTCGCGGCGTTCGCGGCGCTGGTGTGGGCGTTCGGCTGGGAGCGTGCCGCGCTGGCCGCGGTCGTGTGGGGAACGTATTTCCCTGGGCGGCTGTGGTGGACGGGCGGATCGTTCCTGCGCTGGGACTGGCTGGCGGCGCTGTTCGGCGGCCTGGCGCTCGCCCGGCGCGACAAACCTTTCGCCGCCGGCGCCCTGCTGGCCTACGCGGCGCTGTCGCGCGTGTTTCCCGTGTTCGCGCTGGTCGGAGCCGTGCTGGCGGCGCTGGCGGCGGTCGTCCGCCGCCAGAAGGTCGACCGCACGATCGCGCGGCTGCTGGCGGGCGCCGCCCTCGCGACCGCGCTGCTGGTTCCGATCGCGGGCGCCGTGCGCAGCGGCGCCGGCTGGTCCGAATTCACGCGCAACCTCGCGAAGCACACGTCCGTTCCCTCCACCAACCGGATGGGGCTGGCGGTCGTCGTCGCGTTCGATTCCGCCGCCACGCACCGCGCGCTGGATCGCCAGGGCGGCGACACGCGCGGGCGCTGGGAGACGGCGCAGGCGCGGTCGCTCGAGCGGCGCCGCGCGCTGTGGCTGGCGCTGGCGCTCGCCGGCGTGGCAGCGATAGCGTTCGCCGTGCGCGAACAGCCGGCGTGGGCGGCGTGCGTGCTGGGACTGTTGCTCGTCTCGCTGTTCCGGCCGCTCGCCTGCTACTACTACGCGTTCGTCGCCGCGCTGCCGCTCGCCAGCGAGCGGCGCGCGGACGTCGCCGGCATCGCCCTGGCGCTGGCGCTCGCGTCCGGGATCGTAGCGCGCATGTCGAGCTTCGGCATCGACGAGCAGTACGCGGCGCAGTCGCTGCTCGTCGTGCTCGCGTTCGGATTCATGGCGAGCTCGTTCATCGGGCGCCCGCGGCCCGCGAAGGCCTAGTTCCCGCCGCGACCGCCGATGGGCCCGGTCCCGTCACAACCCGTCACGCAGCCACCGTTCCCGCCGCGACCGGTGGTGCCGCCCATACCGCCGGCGCCGGTGCCGGGGCAGCTGTTCATCATCGTGCACGACGAGGTATCGGGAACTGTCCCGGCCGTCAGACAGTTCGGCGAGGTCGCCGCCCCGTTGCAGTTCCACGCCGGCATCGGCGTGTCCGTGCAGATGCGCGCGCCGACGATTCCGCTGGTGTTATAGGCGCAGACGATCGGATCGCCGAGTGACGTGTACCGGGTGCTCCACACCTGCAGGCCGCCGCAGTTGCCGGTGAAGACACGGACGGTGCTGCAGTTGCCGGGGACCTGCTTCGCGAGCTGCGCGTCGAACGTCAACTCGCACCAGTCGCGCTGCAGGAAATAAGCGAGCCCCTCGCACGGTCCGAGGCTGCCGGTTCCGCCCATTCCCCCGATGCCGCCGCATCCGGTCCCGATCCCGTCGCACGATCCGGTGCCGCCTCTGCCGCCGCGCCCCGCAACGCCGGTCGTGCCGCCGCGACCACCGCCGCCGGTCGTCCCGCTCCAACCACCGACGGGACCAGTTCCATCGCTACCGAGGACGCCGCCGCGGCCGCCGCATCCGGTCCCAAACCCGTCGCAGAACCTGCCGCCCGTTCCGCCACTGCCACCAACGCCGGTCGCCCCGGCTCCGCCGCGACCGCCCGTCGGACCGGTTCCATCGCCGCACCCAAACGGACACCCACTGGTTCCGGCCACCGGACCGATGCCGTCGCTCCCGGTCGTGCCGCCGAACGGCCCCGACCCGTCTTCGAAGGCCGTACCG
>Ga0207708_10002655_pt1 | contig 13135 bp, 11 predicted proteins | sample KBSK5101metaG_FD_184340 | JGI IMG/M metagenome (GOLD analysis project Ga0207708, IMG submission 184340) | Corn, switchgrass and miscanthus rhizosphere microbial communities from Kellogg Biological Station, Michigan, USA - KBS K5-10-1 metaG... | ecosystem: Host-associated > Plants > Roots >...
GTCGAGTTGTTCGGCCAGGGCGTGCTAGGTCAGGACCAAAACCAGGCAGCAGGCCTGCTGCTGCGGTTTCTGATCGCGCTGCCGATCGGCGCGCTGCTGGGCGGTTGGATCGCGACCAAGATCGGCGATCGGATTGTGGCGTTCGCGGGGCTGCTGATCGCCGCGGGCGGCTACTGGCTGATCGCCAAGTGGCCCGTCGACGTGCTGGCGTCCCGCCACGATCTGGGCCTGTTCACCCTGCCGACGCTGGACACCGACCTCGCCATCGCCGGCCTTGGCCTCGGCCTGGTGATCGGGCCGCTCACATCGGCGACACTGCGAGTGGTCCCCGCCGCCCAGCATGGGATCGCCTCGGCAGCGGTGGTGGTGGCCCGGATGATCGGCATGTTGGTCGGGATCGCGTCGCTGAGCGCTTGGGGCCTGTACCGCTTCAACCAGCATCTGGCCAGCCTGCCCAGCGCAGGCGGAAACAACCTGATGGAGCGGCTTGCTGCACAGGCTGCGCGCCTCCGCACGGCCTATGTCATGCAGTACGGCGAGATCTTCACTATCACAGCCATCGTCTGCGTGGTCGGCGCGCTGCTCGGCCTGTTGATCAGCGGCAGGCACGAACACGCCGACGAGCCTGCGCCCATCGTCGACACCGACGACACGCCGACCGCGCTGATCGACGCCCCGACGCAGGCGAGCTCACGGCAACCATCGTCGGTCGATACGGTGCGAATCCAACCGCCGCCGGGGCGGCACCGCTCCGGCTAGGCGCTCAGCAGCGCTCGACTCCCCGGCGAATCAGCGGGAGCTCCTGGACCTTTGCCGGCTCGTCGGCGGTCAGGCTCCGCCACGTATCGCAGATGAATGCCTTGAGGCCTTTGGGGTCTACGGGTCGAATACTGAGCCAGTCCTGCAATGCAGTCACGCTCGTTGTCCTTTGTTAGTGCTCACCAGGCGCGCAACCTTGTCGGTGAAAGCGCTTTGGTACGAGTGTACCGGCGGAAACGGCCTGATTGGTTGCTAGCCACGCCGGGTACGCGTGCCAAAGCCAACAACTCGAGGGGAGAAAATTCATGTCAACTTCACTGAATGGCAAGACGATTGCCTTCCTTGTTGCGCCTGAAGGCGTCGAGCAGGTCGAACTCACCGAACCTTGGAAGGCTGTCGAGCAAGCCGGCGGCACACCTGAGTTGGTCTCCACGGAAGTCGGAAAGATCCAGGCGTTCAACCACCTGACACCGGCCGACACATTCGAAGCGGACAAGGCGGCCGGCAGTGCTTCCGCGTCCGACTACGCCGCGCTGGTACTACCCGGCGGTGTGGCCAACCCCGACTTCCTGCGCAGCAACGACGCCGCCGTTGCGTTCGCGAAGAGTTTCTTCGACGCCGGCAAGCCGGTTGCGGTGATCTGCCACGGGCCGTGGACGCTGATCGAGGCCGACGTCGTGCGGGGCCGGACGATGACGTCGTGGCCGAGTGTCAAGACCGACCTGCGCAATGCGGGCGCCAACTGGGTCGATGACGAGGTCGTCGAATGCTCGCGCGGGCCAAACACGTTGGTGTCGAGCCGCAAGCCGGACGACCTGCCGGCGTTCTGCAACACACTGGTCGGGGTCTTCGCCAAGGACGCGTCATAGCCGAAACCGGGCGCGCGAATGTTAAGGCGTCGGTAATCTCGCGGACATGCTGATCGCCGCGCTGCGCGACATGCAGTGGCGTAGACGGCGCTTTGTCATCGCGATCCTTTCCACCAGCATCATCTTCGCGATGACACTCGCCCTCACCGGGCTCGCGAACGGGTTCCGGGTCGAGGCCGACAAGACCGTCGATTCGCTCGGCGTCGATGTGTTCCTGGTCAAGGCCGGCGCGTCCGGCCCGTTCGTCGGGGCTACCCCGTTCGCGCCAGTGGACTTGCCACGGATCGCCTCGGCCCCTGGCGTGGTTGCAGCGGTTCCGCTCGCATACGCCGGTGGCACGGCCACGCTGGGTGAGACGACGCGCAATGTCGACATATTCGGCGCGCCGGAGCGCGGGCCCGGTATGCCCGCCATGTCGGAGGGCCGGCCAGCGGCGACACCGGACGAGGTCGCGGTGTCAAGCACGCTCGGACGCCAGATCGGCGACGACGTCGAAATCGCTTCGCGCAGATTGCGCATCGTCGGCATCGTGGAGAACTCCACCGCGTTGGCGAACCTGCCCAACGTCTTTCTCACCACACAGGGCGCACAACAACTGGTGTACGGCGGTCAACCGCTCGTCTCATCGATCGGCATACGCGGCACCCTCGGGCAGACACCCGACGGTTATCGGGCTATCGACAGAGCAGGGGCGGTGGCCGATTTGCTCCGGCCGCTGAAGGTGGCGGTGAGTTCGATCACCATCGTCGCGGTTCTGCTGTGGGTGGTCGCGGCGTTGGTTGTCGGATCGGTGATCTATCTGTCCGCGCTCGAACGCCTGCGAGACTTCGCGGTGTTCAAGGCGATTGGGGTTCCTACCCGCAACATCGCCGCCGGGCTCGCGATGCAGGCGGTGATCGTGGCGCTGCTTGCCGCACTTGTCGGCGCCGGGCTTTCGCGGCTGCTCGGACCGCTGTTCCCGATGCAGGTGATCGTGCCCGCGGAGGCCTTCATCGCGCTACCCGCGATCGCCGTCGTCATCGGCTTGATCGCCAGTGCGACAGGACTGCGTCGCGCCGTGTCCGTCGATCCCGCACTGGCCTTCGGAGGTCCTTGAGCCATGGGCGATTTGTCCATCCAGAACCTCACTGTCGAATACGCCAGCGGCGCAGATACCGTCCGGCCGATCGACGGCCTGAACCTCGATGTGGCCGCGGGCTCACTGGTAATCCTGATGGGCCCCAGCGGCTGCGGAAAGACAACGTTGTTGTCGTGCCTCGGCGGCATCCTCCGACCGAGCGGGGGCGCCATCAAGTTCGGTGATGTCGACGTCACGTCCCTCGACGCCCGCGGGCTGTCGACATACCGCCGCGAGACAGTGGGCATCGTGTTCCAGGCGTTCAACCTCGTGCCCAGCCTCACGGCGATCGAGAACGTGATGGTGCCGCTGAGCTCGACGGGCATTTCGCGACGCGCGGCTCATAAACGGGCAGGACAGCTGTTGGCACGGGTCGGCCTTGAGGACCGGTTGTCGCACCGGCCCGGCGATCTCAGCGGTGGGCAGCAACAGCGCGTCGCGGTCGCACGGGCGATCGCGCTTGATCCGCCCCTTGTATTGGCCGATGAGCCCACCGCGCACCTGGATTTCATCCAGGTCGAGGAGGTATTGCGGTTGATCCGCGAACTCGCGTCGGGCGACCGGATGGTGGTCGTCGCAACCCACGACAGCCGGATTCTGCCGTTGGCCGATCGCGTCGTCGAGCTGGTTCCGGACTTCGCGTCGACGGACCGGCCCCCCGACACGGTTCGGCTGGAAGCCGGCGAGGTGTTGTTCGAGCAGGGCACGATGGGCGACTTGATCTACGTTGTGTCCGAGGGCGAACTCGAGATCGTCCGCGAATTGGCGAGCGGTGGCGAGGAATTGCTGAAGGCCGTCACTTCCGGCGACTACTTCGGCGAGATCGGCCCCGTGTTCCACATGCCACGCTCGGCCACCGTGCGGGCGCGAACCGATGCGAAGGTGGTCGGCTACACCGTGCGAGCCTTCCGGGAGCGGCTCGGTCTGGGCGGGGTGCGCGACCTTATCGAACACCGCCCGCTGGAGCTCGACGAGTAGACCGACTAAACCCGGCGGACTGATGGACGCCATCAATACGGGGCGATTGGACAGGATCCACGACCTCACCACCGTGCTGCAGGGCGATCCGCGCCAGCGCGCACGGGGTCAATGCGGTGTCACCACAGGGCGTCGACCCGACCGGTACTGGGGCGTACGCGACAAGCTCGACACGCTCTATCAGATCTGCGCGCGGACGCCACCTCAGATTTAGGCCGGGACGAGGCTGAGCAGCAGGTCCGGGCCGATCGGCTCGATTCTGTCGAACCGCCAGCGCTGCGCATGTGCGATGGACAGCACGCCCACGTCATCGACGGCGGTGATGGGCCCGCCCAACAGAATTGGCGCTACATAGGCAAGGATCCGGTCGATCGCACCGGCCCGCAGAAACGCGCCGGCCAAGGTCGGGCCACCCTCCAGCAGCACATCGGTGCGATCCGACAACGCCTTGATCACCTCGTGCGGATCACGGGTGCGGATCACCATCGTGCGTGAGTCGTCGTTGAGAACTCTTGCCTCGGAGGATATTTCGCGTTCACCAACGACGACGCGCAGCGGCTGACGCTCGGCCAGGGTGCCGTCCGGCAAACGGGCCGTCAGCACCGGGTCGTCGACGAACACCGTTCCGGTGCCGACGATTATCGCATCCGCGGTGGCACGGCGGCGATGCACGTCGCCCCGCGCGGCCTCGCTGGTGATCCACTGGCTGGTGCCGTCGGCGGCGGCGCTGCGGCCGTCGACGCTGGTCGCGAACTTCCACGTGATGTGCGGCATCCCGGTGCGCTGCTTGTGCAGCCATTCCCGGAGCGGACCACCCGCGACGGTGTCGGCCAACACACCGGCGTCGAAGTCGATCCCAGATTCGGCGAGCCTCGAGGCGCCGCCTGCGGCTTCCGGATTGGGATCGCCGACGGCGTACGCCACCCGCGAAACCCGGGCCGCGACAAGCGCGTCCACGCAGGGCGGGGTCCGGCCGTAATGGTTGCACGGCTCAAGCGTCACGACCGCGGTGCCGCCGACAGCGCGTTCCCCCGCCCTGCGCAACGCCACGACCTCGGCGTGCGGGCCGCCAGGCGGCTCCGTTGCGCCGACGCCGGCGATTTCGCCGTCACGGTCCAAAATGACCGCGCCCACGGGCGGATTGGGATAGGTGCTGCCCTTGATCCGATCGGCCTGCTCGACGGCCAACCGCATCGCGGCGTCGAGGTTCATAGCCGCAGGTGCTTGGACGCCGAGGCGGCCTGCCGGCGAAGCGATTCCACCGCGGCGGCCGGATCCTCGGCGCTGTAGACCGCGGAACCCGCGACAAAGCAGTCCACCCCGGCCAGCGCCGCCTCTTCGATGGTGTCTTCGTTGATGCCGCCGTCGATCTCGACCACGATCGTCAACTCGCCGGCGTCGACGAGCCGGCGCACAATGCCGACCTTCGGCAGCACCTCCGAGATGAATTTCTGCCCGCCGAAACCGGGCTCCACCGACATGATCAGCATCGTGTCGAACTCGCGCAGGATCTCCAGGTAGGGCTCGATCGGCGTACCGGGCTTGACGGACAGGCCGGCCTTGGCGCCCGCGGCGCGGATGTCGCGGGCCACGCCGACGGGGTTGTCGGTGGCCTCCGCGTGGAACGTGACGTTGTACGCACCGGCTTCGGCGTACGGCGGCGCCCAGCGGTCGGGATTGTCGATCATCAGATGACAGTCCATCGGGATGTCGGTTCTCTTGAGCAACGCCTCGACGACCGGCAGCCCGATGGTCAGGTTTGGTACGAAGTGGTTGTCCATCACGTCGACGTGCAACCAGTCTGCGCCGGTCACCGCCGCGGCTTCGTCACCGAGCTCCGCGAAGTCGGCGGCCAGGATCGACGGCGCGATAAGCGGTTCAGCCATGGCGCTCACCCTATCTGTTGGCTCTTCGCGCAAGAGCTCATCGCACTTTGAGCGCCGCGGCGAACATCGCATCGGTGCCGTGCCGATGTGGCCACAGCTGCACGTAGGGGCCGTCGCCAAGGACGTCGACCGGGTCGAACAGCGGCCGCGTGTCAAGAGCCGTGACCGGGTGGCGACGCAGTGCGTCGGCGATGATGCCGACGGTCTCTGCCAGGTGCGGCGAACAGGTCGCGTACAGCACCACTCCGCCGGGACGGGTCAGCCGGATCGCCGAGGCCAGCAGCTCTTTCTGCAGTTTGGCCAGCTGCGGGACATCTCCGGGCTGGCGCCGCCAGCGGGCTTCTGGCCTGCGCCGCAGCGCACCCAGTCCGGTGCACGGTGCGTCGACCAGCACCCGGTCGAAACCCGCTTCGAGTCCGGGGTCGCGGCCGTCGACGCGCAGTACCTCGACCGGCAGGCCGCGGGTGTTCTCTTCGACCATGTCGGCCCGGCGCGCGGCGGGCTCGATCGCGGTAACGGGGGTGGCTGTACCTGATTCAGTGCTCCTTTCGTCCGCGCGCAGGGCGGCAAGCAGGGCTGTCTTTCCGCCCGGCCCGGCGCACAGGTCCAACCACCGCCCGGTGTCGGGGCCGTCCAGGTCGGCAAGCGTCAGCGCCCGCGCCACCAGCTGGCTGCCCTCGTCCTGCACCAGCGCGGCGCCGTCACGGACCGGATCGAGCCGACCTGGGTCGCCACCTGGCAGGTAGACGGCGTACGGCGAGTAGCGCCCGACCGTGCCGTTGACCTGTCCAGCCAGCTCGTCGGCGGTCAGCACGCCGGGCCGCGCGGCGAGATGCACCGAAGGGCGCTCGTCGTCGCTGGCCAGCAGCGCGTCCAGCTGCCCCGCATCTGCGCCGAGGGCGTCGGCGAAGGCCTGCGCCACCCAGCGCGGATGAGCATGCACGAACGCGGCGTGGCCGACCGGGTCGCTTTCGACCGGCGGGGCGAGCTCGTCGACCCAGCTCTGCTCGTCGCGCCCGGCGATGGTTCGGAGCACGCCATTGACGAAACCGGCTCGCGCTGAATCGAATTCGATACCTGCCTGCTCGACGGTGGTGGACACCGCCGCGTGCTGTTCGACCCGGGTGCGCAGCAGCTGGTAGGCACCCAGCCTCAGCAGATCCAGCAGCACGGGGTTGATCTTCTCGGGCGGCCGATCGGCGGCCTTGCAGATGATCGCGTCAAGCAGGCCGCGGGTGCGGCAGGCGCCGTAGGCGAGTTCGGTGGCGAACGCGGCGTCGCGGCCGGTGATGCCGCGTTCGCGCAGCAGGGCGGGCAGCGCGAGGTTGGCGTAAGCGTCCCTCTCCGATACCGCGCGCAACACGTCGAACGCCGCTTGGCGGGCGGCATCGAGCGGTTTGCGGCGCGGCGGGCGTTTGTTGCGGCGCTCGATCATTGGGCTGTTGCGCTCTCGTCGAGGCGGGCGCCGCGCGCCCAGTCGGTGGCGTTCATCATCTTCTTGCCCGGCGGCTGGATTTGTCCGAGCAGCAACGGTTGTGATCCCGTGCCGACGTACACGCCCTTGCGCTCCACCCGAATCGCGCCGGGCGCCAGGCTGTTTGGTGTGTCTTCGACCGTCGCCGGTCCCACCTTGACGCGAAGATCGCCGATCATCGTCCATGCGCCCGGATTCGGCGTAACGGCGCGGATTCGCCGATCGACCACGTGGGCCGGCAAATCCCACCGCACGCGCGCTTCCTCGACGGTGATCTTCGGGGCGACGGTGACGCCGTCTGCGGGCTGCGGTACCGCGGTCAATGAACCGTCCGCGATGCCGTCGAGCGTCCTTTCCAGCAGCGCTGCTCCCGAAACAGCAAGCCGCTCAACCAGAACGCCCGCGGTGTCGGTGGACCGGATCGTTTCCGTCACCACGCCGTAGACCGGGCCTGAGTCCAGCGCGGGCTCGATCTGAAATGTCGTCGCACCGGTGACGGCGTCACCGGCCGCGATCGCCGCCTGGACCGGTGCGGCGCCCCGCCAGGCGGGCAGCAGCGAGAAGTGCAGATTGACCCAGCCGTGTGTGGGCACCCCCAGCAGCCGTCCGGACAGCAGCGCGCCGTACGCCACCACCGCGCCGCAGTCTGGCGCCAGCTGCGTCAGTTCCGCTATGAACTCATCGGAGTTCGGCCGCGCAGGCCGCAGCACCGGGATGCCGTGCTCGAGGGCTAGCCGGGCCACCGGGGACGGCGACGGCTTGGCGCGTCGACCAGACGCGGCGTCGGGGCGGGTCAGCACCGCGACCACGTCGTGGCGTGGCGATTCAATGAATCGACGCAACGAGGGCAGCGCGGCCGCGGGAGTGCCGGCGAAGACGATGCGCACCGCGCCAGTGTAGGGACCTCTACCGGGGCGTCTGGTAGTACTCCCGCTCGGACACCCCAGTCATCGGGGCGACGAACATCCACGGGATGGTGCTGATCAGCCGATTCAGCGTGGCTACGGCGTCGTTGTAGTACTGACGCGCGAAGGCCAGCTTGTCCTCGGTATCGGTGAGATTGTCCTGCAGGTTGAGGAAGTTGTTCGACGAGTTCAGCTGCGGGTAGCTCTGGCCGAGCGCCAGCAGCGGCGCAAGCGCGGTATCGAGCTCCTTTTCGGCAGCACTGCGCTGTGCCACCGATTTCCCGGTCGTCGCCGAGGTCAGCGCCGCACGAGCGTTCGTGACATGGTCGAGGATGCCCTTCTCGTGGCCGGCGAACGTCTGTACGGTGTGCACGAGACTGGGGATCAGCGACGCGCGACGCGTCAGCTCCACATCGATGCCGGACAGCGCTTCGGCGACACGAACGTCCGCGCCGCGAATCTTGTTGTAGCCCATCACGAAACCGATCAGCACCAGCACCGCCAGCACCAAAACGATGATCAGCAGGAATCTCACCATGATCCGCCTCCTCCTCCTCCACCACCGCCACCACCACCCCCGCCGCCGCTGAAGCCACCGCCGCTACTGCCGCTGGAGGACGACGACTGCGACGCGGTGTAGGCGCCGATCGACGACGATAGCGCCGACTCGAAGCTGTCGAAACTGGGCCCACTGGAGCCGCCGGCAAAGCCCCACCCGGTCGTCGACGACGAGTTGTACCAATCCGGCTGCGGCGCGGGCGTTCCCATCGACGTCTCGTACTTCTTCGCCCATAGCGCTGCCACCCCGGCAGCCACCGCGAAGGGCACATAGGCGGTGTAGAGATCCCTGCGGGCTCCGAAGTCGAAGCGCGTCTCGGCGGAGTCCGTGGCCAGCACGCGGTGGAATCCGCCTGCCCGCGACCACAACTCGCGGCCGGTCTCGGTTCGCCGGCTGCCGACGCCGTCGGCCCACGAACGAATCGACAGCAGGAAGAACGCCGCGAACGGCAGGGCCCACATCGTGGTCGGGAAGCCCCACCGGAAGAAGCCGCACAGCATCAGGAGAAACGCGATCGCGTTGGCGGTTCGGACCCATAGTTCCCTCTTGCGCTTGACCATCAGCCCGTTGTCGTACGCCCATTGCTCTACGGCCTTGGCCGTGTCGGTCTTGGCCTTGTTCAGCTTCTGGCCGGACTTGACGGTGTGTTTGGCCTCGAATTCGGTGCCCGCCTTCATCACCTTCAGCGCCGAGCCGACTGCGACGCTGACCGGATCGACGTCTGCCCACGCGCCGCGTTCGGCGGTTCCGCGGATGTTCCACTGCTTTTCGTTGACTTGGCGCAGATCGACCAGCCGGCGCTCGGCGAGGTAGAACAGCGTCGCGGTGAGGCCGCACACCGCGGAGAAACCGAGCCACACTGCCGGCACCGCTCGATTGCCTGTTTGTTGAATCAAGTACGTGCAGATTGCCGGTGTGAAGCCACCAAACAAAGCCGTGGCCAGGCTGTAGGCAAGAGAGAACCCGGCGGTGCGCACATGGGCAGGAACGATTTCAGTGAGGTAGACGATCATCGCGCCGTTGTAGCCGGCGTACACGACGGCAAGCCACAACTCGACGACCAGCAGCCGGCTGAACGACGGCGCGGACACCAGCCAGGCGAGCGCAGGATATGCCGTCACCGCCGAGAGGAGCGAACATGCAATCAGGAGCGGCCGCCGGCCGATGCGATCCGACAATGCACCCATTGTCGGCAGCAATATGAAGTTGGTCAGGCCGACGCACAACATCACGATCATGTTGCTGGTCGCGTCGAGGCCGAGAACGACGCTGCCAAAGGTTGGCGTGTAGGCGGTGATGAAATAGAACGACACCGTCGTCATGGTCGCCATCATCGTTCCCAGCACCACGATCTGCCAGTTGGCCAGCAGTGATCGAAACACCTCTCCGGGCTGCGGCCGGTGCTTTCGCGCGAGGAACTCATCCGTTTCCTTTAACGCACTCCGAATCGCGAAGATGAATGGGATCAGCACGCATCCGATGATCAAAGGAATGCGCCATCCCCAGATCAGCATGTCGCCCCTGGACACGTACGAGGTCACGACCAATCCAACAACGGCGGCGAAGACAACGGCCATCTGCTGACTGGCTGATTGCCAGCTGACAAAGAAGCCTTTTCTTCCCTTGGTCGCGATCTCTGACAGATAGACCGAAACCCCGCCGACCTCCACGCCGGCAGACAGCCCCTGCAACAACCGGCCGACCAGCACCAGTACGGGAGCCAGGAGCCCGATACTCTCAAAGCCGGGCATGAACGCGATGGTCATGGTGCCAATTGCCATCAGGCCCAGCGTCAGCAACAGGCCGGAGCGCCGGCCGTGCCGATCGAGATACGCGCCGAGAAAGATCGCACCGAGCGGGCGCATCAGGAAACCGGCCCCGAACGTCATCAGCGACAGCATCAGCGAGGCATATTCGCTGCTGGCGGGAAAAAAGGTCCTGGCAATCGCCGTGGCGTAATAGCCGAAGACCATGAAGTCGTACATCTCGAGGAAATTGCCACTCGAGACGATGAAGACGGACTTGATCTTGGCTTGACGATCAGTGGCGCTCATGAAGTCTCCGTGCGGTTGCGAAAAAGATGATGGGAGCGGCAGGCGCATGTCGCCGCTCCCACGACCGGCTTGGGGCAAGCCGCCGGGATACTAGAACCGGAAAGCGAATCCCAGTTGCACGATACGTGGTGGCAGGATCGTGTAGCCACCGGAGTCGATGGGTTGACCGAACGTCGCGCCCGATCGCGTCTGCACGCCCTGAATCGTGTTGGCATTCAGCACGTTGAAAATGTTCATCTGCAGATCGAGGCGTTGTTGGTGCCACAGCCTCACGGTCTTGGAGATGCGCGCGTCAAGTAGCTTGTGTTTCGGCAGGCGATTCGCATCACGCTCCTCAACAGGCATGGTGAAATTCGGAATCGTTGAGCCGCCGGTGATACGGACCGTACGTGCCCAGGGGTCGCCGCTGCGCAACTCGTAGTTGGCCGCGCCGGTTATTCCCCATGGGAACAGGTAAGACCCGTTCACCTTTGCCTGCCATTCCCACAGATCGGCGGCGGCGTAGATTTCGGCGTTTGGGTTGTCCGCAGGGCCGAAGGCGGTGTTGGGGCCGAGTCCTCCCATAATCTTCGTCGCCGAATATGACCCGGAGAACTGATAGCCGTGGCTTGAGCGTTTGACGACTGCGAGTTCAACGCTGCTGTATTGCGTATCCGACCGCGGATCGTTGATGCGCATGAACTTTTCGAATGCGGCACCGGCCAGGGACGCGGGGTATTCCCAGTACGTCAGATTCTTCCCGGGATCATCGGCGGTGCCGACGCGTCCGTCTGGCCCGGGATCTGGTCTAGTGATCGGAACGTTGTAGGTGCTGGGAGGACGCAAGATGTTCGTGACGCGCAGAGTGCCGTGGTTCCGCGAGTGGATGCCGGTAGCGCGGATTCCAAGGTTCATCGCGAGCTGGCGCTCAAGGGAGGCCGAGAATTCATCCGTGGTTGGCGCGGCTTCGTCAGGATTTGCGACGAAGGTGCTTCCAGAGGCGCCGGAGACGAAGTCAGGGCCGTTCGGATTCAGATTGACTTCGCCAGCTTGGTACTGCTTGTCGTTGTTGAGGTCGTGCCAGCGCCAAATGGTGGTCTGAGTGGCTTTCGGATCGAGGTCTCTTACCTCGGGTTCGATGCTGCGCATGTGGATGAAACGCCCCCATCCGAACTTCGCAACCGTGCGGCCATCACCCGTGATGTCGTACGCCGCGTGCAGTCTCGGAGCGAAACTGTTCCAGACGCGCATCTGAATCTTGTCCCAGCAGCCGCCCGCTGCAAACTGTGCAGGTTCTCGGCACGCTTCCGGCACGTTGGCGTTGTCGCGGGCGAAGCGAGCACCCAGGTTCATCGTCAGACGACCGCGCACCGTCCACGTGTCCTGCACATAGATCCCGAGGTAATCGTCATGCTGCATCGGCGTGACCGGGGTGTTTTGGGTGCGGAGTTGAAAAGGCACTCCGCTCTGCAACTCAAGCGTATAGGGTGGCTGATTGCGCTCCACAGCGCCGCGGCTCGCAAACTGCCGCAAATAGTCGAAGCCCGTGTCAATGGTGTGATTACCGGCGAACGAATTCGGCCGGTACCACGAAACGTTACCGCGTGTATGCGTGCGACCCTGCCGAGTGCGGACGCCAACGCCCGTGTTTTCCCCCCAGGTCATCTGGGTGATCGCATCGGTACTCGAGACACCTGGCAACTCGCTGGTTGGTTGGGCCTGCGGTCCATGGTCGATGCCGTACCGCTTCGCATAGTACTGCCAGTAGCCGGTCTGCAAACCGAACACGAGTTGGTCGCCTTTGATACCTTGCCACTCGATCTTGCCGATGCCTGAAGTTGTGCCTTGTTCCTGACGAGACTCCCACGCCGTCAAGGCGTCAGCACCGTTGCTCTCCCACTTGTCGATGTACTGGTTGAACAGAATGAACTTGTTTGAGGGCGTCGCCTGGTAGGAGGTCTTGAAGGTCCCCCACCAGATTGGATTCGTTTCGACGACGGGATCGCCGTTCGGTTGGTACGCGTTGGCAATCTGCTTGAGGTCATAGCGCTTGCGGAAGCCTGTATAGAACCACAGCTTGTCCCGGATGATCTTGCCGCCAACATCTCCGCCGCGGTCGTAACGAGTCAAGGTCGGATTACCGCTCGTGACACCCTGCGCGATGAGTGCATCGTCCAGGTTGTCGGCCTGCGCATCGGTGAGGTATTCACCGATCGTGACCTGCCCGTGCCAGTCGTTGCTGCCCGATTTCACGACACTGACAATCTGGATGCCTTTCGTGGGCATCTTCGCCGGATTCCCGATTGTTGAGATGGCGGACTCGTCAAAGCTGTTGAAGTCGAAGTAATTGCCGGCGCCCCCGCCCGTCTGCGGCGCATTCGAGAACACGCCTTCGATCAGGTTCCACGCTTCACCGCTCTGTCCGAAGGCGCGGAACTGGGTTTGATCGTTGGTCGCGCTCCCGCCGACTTCCTTCGTGGTTCGCACGCCTGGGGCCGAGGCCAGCAGGCTAATCAGTCCGTTGCGGCTGCCGGGAATCTCTTCGAGTTGCTCAC
>Ga0207708_10002659_pt1 | contig 13127 bp, 28 predicted proteins | sample KBSK5101metaG_FD_184340 | JGI IMG/M metagenome (GOLD analysis project Ga0207708, IMG submission 184340) | Corn, switchgrass and miscanthus rhizosphere microbial communities from Kellogg Biological Station, Michigan, USA - KBS K5-10-1 metaG... | ecosystem: Host-associated > Plants > Roots >...
CTCCTGCGAAGGCGTGGGAAAAATTCGCGTTCACTTCGCGTTGTCATTTCTCATAGCAATTTCCGTCGGCGCGGTGATGCACCCCGGGTACGACCGCCCTTGTGTCTGTTGCACGATCGATGCGTGCGTTGCAGGTTGCCCACGTACCCACCACCATGCACCGCACTCACTCGATGGTCTGTCTCCCATGGGTCGAAGGGGCGGGGTCCACCACCACAGATGGCGCACACCTCGGGGGTGGTAGCCAGTACCCGGTCACGCTCCCTGCGGTAGGCGGTGCCGTAGGTGCCGGGGATGCTGGTGTCCCGGTGGTGGTGGGGGCGGGGTACTCGTCTCACGTACCGAGGGTCGGGCGAGGTGCAAGGACTAGCCGTCCATCTCCATCACCCGATGTACCGAGTCGCTCATCTTGCGCCGCTGTTCCTTGGTGCGCTGGTCCTTGGCCAGTGACTTGCGGAGTAGCTCGAGGGATTGGTGGAGGGCTACTGCTACACCTTGACCGAACTCGATGGCAGCGAGGAGAAGCGGAGTCATGCGGCCTTCACCCTGAGACATGCCCTGCACGTCACGGCCCCCGACGTCTGCGACCAGTCGGGATCCGCCAAGCGAGCATCGAGACCGCGGCGACCTGGGAAGACGGAACCGAAGATCGGACCCCAGCCGAGATGACACGCAATCTCACCGGCACCGACATGCCGATGTACCTTGCCTCGGCGTCGCTTCAGGTTCACGCCTTGCCCTTCCGCTCTGCGGTCAGCACCTCGACTCCACCCACGATGCACTTCAGGTACGCCGTTGCCGTCATGGGGCCGATCTGTTGGCCGGCTGCGTTGGTCTTGGCTGCGACCTCGACCCGCTCGCACACCCACTGGATCTCGGTGTTCCCGGTGTCTCCGACCTCGGGGAGCCAGCGTTCTCCTGCCACCAGGAAGTCGATGTCTTTGACGGCGACGTGCTTCGCCCTCGTTCTGCTGACCACTGCGCGGGGGAGCTCGAACAGCTGCGTCTGGCTGGTGTCGAGTTCGGCCATGCTCATGCCGGAACCACCTCTCTGTTGTCGGCCCACTCCGCTAGCGGCTCTTCGCCGTATCGCATGTCGGTGAGGAGCAGGAAGATGCGATCGGGGTCGTTCGCCACGAGGACGCGTTGGAGTGGGGTGGCGCCGCCCCAGATGCCGTGTTGCTCGCCGCGGTCGAAGGCCATCCGAAGGCAGTCCACCCGTACCGGGCAGGTCTCGCAGATGGCTTGAGCGGCGGCGCCGGCCTCGAGCTCCTCGCGGATGGTGTGTCGGTCGTCGGGGTACCAGTCCTCGGTGTCGCGTCGGAGACACGCGGCCTGGGTTGTCCAGTCTGACCAAATCGAGGCATAGGTGTGCGCCATCTCGGACAATTGTCCTTGCCTGCGGGTATGGAGGTCAAGCACCTTTACACCTGTTCACGTTGGCGTCCTCTCGGTTGATAGGGCTGCCTTGGCCGCGGGCACCCAAGCGAAGTCCCATGGCCCTTCCGCGTCCGCTACTGCCAGCGCCAGCAGCGAACGTATCTCCGCTCCCTCGCGGAACCGCTGGTCGGCCAGCCTCGCGTTGAATGTGGCCCGCTCCCTCGCGTCGTCCCTCTCCTCCTCCACTTCCCTGAGTCGTGTGGTGAGGGTGTCGACCTTCCGCTTGAGCGGTTCGATACCTGCCGCCATACCCTCCAAGAACTCGATTCGTTCCTGTTCGGGCGTCAGCGTCTCTGGGTTTTTCATGGCTTCACGTCCCGGTTCCTCTTGGCATGTGCGCGGGAGGCGAGGGCGTCGAATCGTTCGTCACCGAGCCACCAGCGGAAGATAGCGTGCTTGAGGGCGCGGTCTGAGTCGATCTCGGTGTGATGGGGCCAGCACATCGCCAAGCCGTCATCGAGGTCGAGGCGGGCGCAGTAGTGCGGCTTCGAGCTGCCCGTGGTGCAGAGCGAACAGCGGCGACCGTAGCAGTGCGCCGCGTGGAGGCCGCGCTTGTCTAGGCCGTTCTCGATGGATCGCTCGCAGCGGTACTCCTTGATCGGCTCGCCAACGCGGTTGATGAACTGACACTGCCAGCCGGCGCGCTCCCGCACGGCGTCGGACCACTTCGCATCCTTGCTCGTTCGTTTGATCCCGCCTCCGCTGCGCTTCTTCTTCCGCTTGCGAACGTCTGCGACCGTCAGCGGCCCGTCGAAGCAGGTACAGGTCGCACAGTGCGAGCCCGTCGTGTCCACGTCAGCGAGAAAGCCCGGGGTCAACGGTCAAACCCTTTCTGTCTGGGAGTCGGCCATCGCTTCGAGATACGGATACGGCCGGCGCACCGCGGCGATGTCACCCGACTGCACCCGTAGCCAGAGCTCCTGCAATGCCTCGGTCACAGCGGCGTTCCCGTGGGCCTTGATGAGATTCACCATGCCGGGATAGGTCAGCGCGCCCTTCCCGCTTCGCCAGCCTGGTTGGGCGTCGAGGATGCGACCGATGAGGTAGCCCTGCTCCGGGGAAATGGCGAACGGGTTTCGCTTGTGGCCGTTCCCTTCGGCGCCGTCAGGCGTCTTTGCCTTTGGCGCTTTCTTGGCGTGGTATTGGCGTGGTAGGGGCTCACCCTGAGCCGGGTCCCGGTTCCCTGTGAGCCCGGTCCCGTCTCCCTGTGAACCGGGTTCAGAGTGAGCCCGGTTCTGTGTGACCTGTTCTTGGGGGAAGGTCAACTGCGTTGGGATGGTCGCGGTGTAGTGGGTCGAGAGCCCCTTCTCCCGCTTGCAGATGAGAAACCCGGCCCGCTCGAGCGCCTTCGTTCCGCGCTTGACGCTGGCCACGGAGAGTCCGCTGTCGTCGGCGAGCGTGGTGATGGACGGCCACGCCGACCCGCCGCGCTCGTTCATGTACAGCGAGAGCGTGAAGGCCACCAGCCGAACGGTCGGGGGGAGGCCCGACTTGGCGATGGCGGTACGCCAGGTGAACAGGGGCGAGAGGGTCGCGGTCACACCAACACCTCAAGCCGGTCCACGGTGTTCGCCTGTACCCGCTGAACGTGTCCGTGGATGATGCGGTGGAGCAGACGCTCTCCGGACTTCACGGCCAGCCCGTGACGCTCCGAATACGCCACCCCGGCCCGCTTGATGGAGCCGTACCGCCTGACGAGTCGTAGCGCCGGCTCGGCTGCTTCGGTGAGCGGGAAGATGCATTGGTACGGGGCGACGTGGCGCTTGCTCCGACGGCCCGGAGGTGGGCAGACGTGGCCTGTTACCCAGAAGCGGCCACAGCCGTGGCAGTGGGGACGGGCGTTGGGGTTCACGAAGCCGCCGCCAGGATCAGTTCCTCGACCTCGGAGGAGGTCAGGTCGGAGATGAGAACGTCGCCGATCTTCTCGAAGCGGTCGAACATCTCCACGGCCTTCTGCTTCGCCATCGACGGTCGCTTGTGGTACACGGCCAGCAGACGCTCCCGTTGTTCAGGTGTTGCCACGGTGGAGTCGGGTGCTTCCCCAAGTCCTCCCGACTCCACCGTGGTCTCCCCGGGAGCAGCGCCCGCCTCGCCCGGGGAATGTGGAGCCGGGACGGAGGCGGGGGGAGTGTTGGGTGCCCCCGTCCCGGCGTGGTCCGAGCCACCGCCAAGATGCGACGTGCGGGTCGCCGTTGGCTCGGAGTCTCTACGTCGTGATGCCTTGGCCCCGTCGTCGTCCTCGTCGGCGGCAAGGCCAACAGCAGCAGCGAGGGCGTAGCGGCGGGCGTAGGTCGTCAGAGAGCCCTGTTCCTGCGCCGTAGCGCCACCACGGAGGACGAGCGGCCCTAGTTCGACCCACTGGCCCGAGAGGTGCCAGATTCGCGTTACGACGCCCGTGCCGCCCTGCACGTCGATGACCTCCTGCGAGAACGCGAGCCCGACGTGGTCGAATGCTGCGCGGATGTGCTCGCAGAGCGCCGGGAGCGAGAGGTACTTGTACTCGTACTCGTAGCCCTGCTTCGTCTTCACCCGCGCCTTGGAATCAACGTGCGGGTTCTTCACCTTGCCCAGAGCCGCGACGAGCGCCGGCGCGATGGCGTCAGTCTTCTCGGAGGAGTTCACACCGCACCGCCTAGGTCCGTGTCCTGCTTGCGAGCCCTCTGGCGTGCCCGGGCTTCGTAGAAGCAGATACGGCAGTACCGGCCTCGGCAGTGAGCGCAATGGCGAGCCGAGTTCTCCGGGGTGAAGGGGTGCCCACGTCGGCAGTGCGTCATGAGTGGTCGGTCCGCCATGAGTCGCCGGGAGTTCTCTGCCCGCGTGACGGGCTCAAGGTGCTTCGGATTCACGCACCGGAGATTCCGACACAGGTGGTCGATATGGAGTCCCTCAGGAATGGGGCCGACGAGCATTTCGTAGGACGCTCGGTGGGCGTAGAGGACATCCCTGCTCGGTGCCTCGGCCTTGATGTGCCCATACCCGTGGCTCAGGGCACCTGTCCAATGCCAGCAGTCGTCGGGGTCGTGCCGGTCCACCTTTTCCCAGAATCTGTCAGCCAACGGACGAAACGCCGGCATCAGATCGCACCGCCAAGATCGACGTCGCTTTCCCACGGCGACTTCGCCCGGTAGTACGTCCTGGGTTCCTTCTCCGCGGTCCACGGTGAGTCGGCGGGGTCGGCGAGGGCTCCGCGTTCACGGTCCTGCTCGGCGAAGGTCTGCGGGCGGAGGCGGGCGAGCCGGGGGCACCACTCCTCATGGGGGATCCAGCGGGAGCGCATCCCGAGGGTCATGTAGCCGCCGCCACAACGCCAACAGAATCCGTCCTTCGGCCGGTTCAGGTGCTCGGTCACGATGACGGCCCCCGAATCTCTTGCCACCAGCCGAACCCACCGAGCCGCCAGACCCGCCCGCAGATACCGCATGTCCAGTCGGGACGGCTCGGCGTGGTGAGGCTGTGGCCGACTTCGGGCGTCGGGCAAAGATGCGGCTGCGATGGCGGGCGCAGATACGGGTTGGTGTGCTCACAGCCCGCAGTCGTTGACGGGCAGTACATGCAGACGGGGAGACTCACGGTTCCTCCCTAACGAGCAGGAGCACCCGATCCAGTTCAAGGAAGGCTGAATCCCGTTCTTCTATGGTGAGGTCGAGCTCCTTACGGAGCGCGTCGATCTCGGCTTCGAGAGCCTTGACCTTCTCTTCGGCTTCGAGATACGCCGATTGCCACGTCCTCCCTGCGGCGTTCCGCATCGTGGTTTCAAGGAAGCCGGACACGTCGGGCTCGCTCACAGGAATCGCCGCCGCCGAGTACGTGGAAAGCCTTGCCGGCGCGTCCTCTGAACCCACGCGACCACGCCGACGAAGGCGAAGAACGCCGCCGTGCCAATCACGGCCCACCCAAGTACGAGGGCCAGACTGTTGAGCCACCGGACGGTGTTCACTCCTGCTCCTCGAGGGCGTCGATGCCGTAGTCCTCAGCGCACCCGCGGTGCGCCGGGAACGGGTCGCTGACGAAGCCGAAGCCCCACGTTGACCATGTGAGCGGAGCCTCGAACGACCCCCGGCCTCCACAGAAGGCGCACTGGTTCAACTCGTCGCGGAGGTCGTTCACCACGCCTCCTCTTCACGAAGCGACCAGGGCGGCCCCCACGTCGCACCCTGTCCGGGCCGCTGCGCGACTTCCACGTCCCCGGTGGAGTAGAGCGTCACGAGGATCTGCGTGTCCGCACGCTCGCCCGGGAAGTCGAAGACCAGCGTCCGGGAGAGGGAGTCGTCGCCATCGGGGAACGGCGCCGAGGTCATGCCGGCCCCTTGACGCCGTGCCAGACCTTCAGCCACGCGGCGTGACGGGTCGGGCGTTCGGACTGCTCGAGCTCGCCGCGCCACTCGATGAGACCGGCCCGGGCGGCTTGGTTCAGCAGGGCGCCCATCGCGTTCGGCTTGGGCGGGTCGCCGGCCGCGGAGCGAATCGCATCCGAGGTGAACGTCCCCGGCCAGTCGGCGAGGGCCTTCACGGCCCGCCATGCGTTGTCGTACCAGGGCTCGAGCGGCTCGGCCATCCTCAGATGACGCTGGCCGTCGTCCCTCCGCTTGCGACCTTCCTCGACGCCCCACAGGGTCGGGTGCTCGGGGTTGTAGTGGCCGCTCATACGAGCGCCGTCCCGGTGACGGGCGGGGTGAAGTTCGCGGGAACCCCACGCCAACGAATGTCGATACGGGTGGGATGACGGGCGTCCCGCTCGATGTCCTCCCGCAAGGCGGACATGGCCGCGAAGGCCGACGAGAACGAGAGCGACCAGCCCTGTACCTCCCACATGTTCTCGCCGCGGTACTCGATCGTGCGATGCACCACGGTCGGGCTGACGGGAATCACCAACTCCGTCGAGGCCTTATCGATGAGGACTGCCATCAGGCCATCACCTCCGTCTGCAAGTAGCCGAGGTGGACGCGGATCTTCGCGGCCACGGCGGAGTCGGGGTGGTCGGTCAGGATGTGCCAGATGAGTCCGTCGCGGCCTGCGATGTCGAAGGGCTCGAGGCAGTAGCAGCAGAGGACGAGGTTGGTCATGACGCGACCTCCTCGGGCCAGAAATCCGCCCGCTGCAATGAGACGCCGAGCTTTCGCCCGAGAGCGTCAACGATCTTCTGCCGCGAGAGGAGGCCGACGCTCTGCCCCTTCTCGGCCCGCTTGATGGTGTCGAGCGACACGCCCGCTTCGGCGGCCAGCTCAAGAAGTGTCCAGTGCGCCCGGACTCGGGCATCGGTGAGTCGGCTGACTGTGCGTTCCATGATTGACGCAGACTCTCACTCCCGATTCAGGGTGTCAAGCACTTGGAGAGAAAAGGGTTGCCAAAAGTGCGAGAGGTAGTCACTATCGGGTAGGTCGCTTCAAGGAGAGGCGCTGCCCCAAGAACGGAAGGAGCCACCGATGGCGGTCACAGAACGAGCCGGGGACGGGCTGGTGATCCACGTCCTTCGCTGGCAGCGCGGGTGGAATCTGCGCGACCTGGAGGAGAAGACCGGCATCCCCGAGGCCACGCTTTCCCGCTACGAGCGGCGTTCTACGATCCCCTCCGGCCGGCTCCGGATGATCGCCACGGCGTTCGGTCTGACGCTCGGTGAGTTCGACGCTCTAGCCCAACGCTATAGTGCTACGGGCCTTTTCCTCAACGTCCTAGCGATGTCGGCGGCGTAGCCCGCACCCGGTTTGCAACTCATGGCTGCCATCGGGTACAACACGGTTTCCCCTTCCATTCGGAGGCCCGCACCGATGGACAGCCACAGCCTTATCGCGTCATGGACGCGCCACCTCCACGCCCTGAACTACTCGCCCCAGACAATCCAGAAGTACACCTACCCTGTTCTCCGGTTCGCCTCGTGGCGTGCCGTGGATGGACGGTTGGACCTGCTCACGACAACGCCGGGTGAGTTGGAGGAGTTCCTCGAGACGCTCGGGAGCCACGGCCCAGCGAAGGCCGCGTACTCGCAGGCCCTCCGCAATCTCTTCGGCTTCGCCACCCGCCGCGGTGGGTTCGAGCAGGACCCGTCCCTCGGATTGCGGCCCCGCCTCGCCCCGCCCGAGCCCGCGGACTCCTACACCCGCTCGGAGCTCGTCGCGCTGCTCGGGACCGCGTTCAAGCGGAACCCCCGCTACGGGTGGTCGCTGGCCCTGTGCTACTACACCGGCACCAGACGCTCCGAGGTTACGGGGATCACGGCCGAGGACATCGTGGGCGACAAGGTCGAGGTGACGGGCAAGGGCCGCAAGACGCGATGGATACCGCTGTCACCCGGGGCCTTGGAGTGCATTGAGAACCTCACGCCGTGGTCGAACGGCACCGTGCTGGGGGCCAAGCCGCAGACGTTCACGATGTGGGTTCACCGCATCGCCGAGGAGGCGGGCTTCCCGGAGGGAAGACGGAACGCCCACCTGCTCCGGGCCACGTTCGCGGCGCATCTTGAAGAGGCCGGCGTCCCCGCCTCCGTGATACGGGACCTGCTCGGCCACACGAATCTCGCAACGACCTCGCGCTATCTCAGGCGGGCAGGGGAGGTGGCCAAACGGGAAGCAGTGGACCTACTCTGACCCTCAACGAAGGAGCAACCGTGGAAACGCTACAGAACGTCGCAGGAGTCTTTCTCTTGGCCTGGTCCGTCGTCGCCTTCATCACCGCCGTCGTCCTGGTAGCGGTCGAGCTCGGCCGACGCAAGGCTTGACAAGAAAGGGGCTCCCCCCGATGGCGCTCGCTCACGGGGGGAGCCCGGGCTGTAGTTCGCGGCAACGGAGGATGCCGCTATGTCGGTCCTTCCCCGCAAAAGGAGGGCCGCTCAGATTTTACCCACAAGTGCCCATCACACGCAGGACACCGTGATGCCGTGCGAGTTCTTGTTCGAGGTCTTGAGCACTCCGGGATTCGGACACTTCATGACCTTCACGTCCCCCGGCAGCATGTTGATGGTGGCCGAGGGTGAGGGCGCCGGGGTCGTGGGTGCGGGCGTGGTGGGTGTCGGCGTCGGGAACGGGTCGGTGGGGAACGCCGCGGCGGGTTGGAGGGTCGAGGTCGCATCCTGCCCCGCCGCACGCCATTGAGCCCAGGTCACCAGGTTGTAGGGGTCGGCGCTGACCGAGTGGAGGGCGAAGTGCCACGCGGCGGGGTCGTCGAAGTAGTAGCGGTTCGCGTTGAACGATCCCGTCCCCGGTTCGGACTGCGGCCCGTAGAAGCCGACCCGCCCGATGTTGCTGAACGGGCTGGTGCCGTCCGTCCTGAGGGCGATGTCATTGTCGTGGACGCTGATGTCATGCACACCGAGGTTCGGGAAGTCCGAGCGATGGCTGTAGTCCAGGGTGACAGCGTGGGCGTTCGTGGCGGTGAAGCGGTTGTGGTCGATCTCGACGTGATCGGTGGCGGCGACGATGACCCCGGCCCCGAACATCACCCGGTTGGGGTAGGCCATCCCGTTCCCCGCGAAGTAGTTGTTGGTGACGCGGGCCTGGGCGTTGGCGTTGATCTCCAGTAGGACGCCACCGGCCTCGTTCCCCGAGAAGGTGTTGCCCGAGAAGGTCGGGGTGGAGTTCATGCCGTCGAGCCAGAACCCGTAGCCGTGGTTGCCGTGGGAGTTGTTCCCCGTGAACGTCAGGCCGGTGCTCCGGCTGAGCTTCCCACCGCCGCAGGAGTTGGTCACGCCGTCGTTGCCCCCGGTGTTGTTCACGGCGAACTCGTTCCCGGTGATGACGGGGGATACCGTTGACGCACCCATGATCCCGCCGCAGCCGTTGTGGTCGATGAGGCTCGAGGAGACGCGGTGGGACGTGCCGTAGGACAGGGTGATCCCGGAGGCGGCGTTGTTGTGAACCCATAGGTCTGTCAAGAGCCACCCGGTCCCGTAGAACGCGCCGACGGCCCCGTCCTCCGCGCCGTAGGTGTTGGCGTAGTTGCGGATTTCGAGTCCGTTTAGAGTGACGTTCGAGGCGTGGTTGTAGTTGGCGACGGCCCGCCCCGCCGTGTTCCCCCCGTCAAGGACGGCCCCCGGCCCGACGAGGGAGTCGCCGTCCTTCGGGTTGACCTCGGACGTGTTATAGACCCCCGGTGCGAGGCAGAACGTGGTCCCGCCTGGAGCGTTGGCCACGGCTGCCTTCACATCGGCACCGGGGGATAGCTGCGTGCCGCTGCACGCCGCGCCGGCCGGGGAGACGAGGACGATGGCGATCGTCAGCGCGACCGCGCACCCCGTGACCCCGAGGGCGATGGCTCGTCTCACGGAGCGGCGCTCTGCACTCCACCGGGAACGTGCTTGTGGTCCTTCGTCTGTCCCGGTGGTGGTCGGTTGTACGCCTCGTCCGCGAAGCGCCAGCCGTTCCGCCGCGGACCTTCTGGCGGTTCGGGTTTCCCTGCACGTCGGTCGTTCACGCCGCCCCACTTCTCGTCTGACTCCCGTGCCTTCTTCAACGCCTCGGTTAGCTGGGCCTTCTCCTCGGGTGTCATCTCGTCCTCCTCGGTCACGTAGCCCATGAACACGTCCCACGGGTAGTTCGGCTGGGGATCTGTATGCGTCGATTGGTGAAACGCCTCCGAGACGGCAGCGTGATACGTGATCCCCTTGGCCTTCTCCCCCAGCCGCTTGAGGTCGGCCGCGTGAAGCAGCGTCATGGGGATGCCGTAGCGGTCGCACCACTCCCGGACGTGATGCGCGACCCGGCGCAACTGGGCGTCATGCTTCAGCCACTCGGTACGGCTCCAGGAGGTGAGTCCGGGCTGCTCGATGTGGAGGCCCTCCTGGTTGAAGGGCGGAGCGCCGGCGCACACGGCATCGTCGGGGACCATCGTGAATCCCTCGATGTCGTCGGCGATGGCCTGCGTGGATCCTGAGGGTGCGGAGGATGCGAAGTACGCCGCCGTGGAGCTCGCCGGGTTCGTGGCCGCGGTGCAGTGGATGACCACGGATGTCGGGGTGGTTCCTCGAGGAGCCGACCACTTCGACGGGTGGGCGAGCTTCACCTTGAACGGGGCGTCGATGGGATCCGCGTTCAGTTGGACGAACGTGACCGCCGTGGCGAAGTCCATCGGCGGCGGGGGGATCTCGTGGGTTCGCTCGCTCGAGAGGATTACGTCGCGCTGCTTGCGGCTCATGGCTTGTGGTTCGCCTGGTCGGCCAGCCATGACGTGATCCAGGGGATGACGGCGAGGACGGCGTAGCCTGCGGCGGCCGGCCAGTTCTGGTTTGCGATCGCCGTGGCCGCCATCGCCAGGGCCACGCCCCCGGTGACGGGCTCGGAGACTCTGTTCTTCGGGCCGATCCCTGCCATCAGAACAGCCGGTCTACGAGGAAGGCCCCGGCGAAGCAGGCGAGGCCGACGGGGAGCATCCACGCCGCCACCAGACGGGGGAAGGCCGCCAGGACGAACAGCACGACGGCCACGATGAGCAGAACGAGCGAGAGGTTGAACGTCACCTCTTTGGCAAGCATCGGTTCCTCCTTCAGTCCGGTTTGATGATGTGTTCGCAGGCAACGAACGCATCGCCCTGGTTGCCGAAGCAGTAGTCCTCACCCGTGCCCCCGTCGAGGGTGTCGTGGGTGGCGCCGTCGATGGCGAAAAGCTTGTCGTCCCCCGACCCGCCCCGGAGGTTGTCGGCCCCACCACCCCCAACCAGCGTGTCGTTCCCCTCGTGCCCCCGGAGCAGGTCATCCCCGGCGTCACCGGAGAGGTAGTCGTTCCCCCTACCGCCCCGCACCGTGTCCGCGGTGCCTTCGCCGGTCTCGGCGTCGTCCCCCGCACGCCCGCAGATGACGTCATGGTTCGGGGTCCCGGTGAGGGTGTTGTTCCCGTTGTCGCCGACGATGGTGCAGGTGCCGGTCGCCAACGGAGACATGGCAGTCAGGTTGACCCCGGCCGTCAGGAGCGCCACCACGAGGGCCTTCACGGCCCATCCCCTTCGCAATCCACCAGCAGGTCGAGCAAGTCGCCGATGCATTGGTCGTGGTCCTCCCCTCCATCCAGGATGTCCGCGAACGTCTCGTCGTCCCCGTCGAGAACGTCATCACCCCCATCACCAACCAGCACGTCATGGCCGTTCCCGCCGATGATGGTGTCCTCCCCCGGCCCGCCGTAGATCACGTCCGGCCCGCCGTTGCCGGTGGCGAAGTCCACCCCGCCCCCGAGATAGATCACGTCGTGTCCTCCCCGGCCCTCCACGTAGTCCGCGCCCCCGTCTGCGCAGATCACGTCGGGGTCCGGGGTCCCGAAGAGCACGTCCGAGCCCGAGGTCCCCTCGATGTCGCAGTTCGTATCCCGGGCATGTCCAGGCGTGAACCCCACCGTCAGCAGGACTAGGGCGGCGGCCGCGAACAGGGCACCTCGGCCGGGACCGCGAAGTCGGTGGGGATGCCGAGCTTCTCGGCGATGTCCTCGATAGCGATCAACTGGTCGCGGTTGTTCCGTGCGTTCTGGCATGACACCTCCTTCACGCGGTCGAGCACGTCCTCGGTGCGGCTTGCCTGGTGGGCGAGTTGGATGACCATCATTCCGCCGAGGACGAGCGTCCCGAACACCAGGAGCGCGAGCATTGCCGCGATGAAACGGTCGCCCCCGGTCATGACAGCGCCCTTGTGACGAGGGCGGAGATCACGGCGACCATCGCAGAGAACATCGCGGCCACGGCGATGTTGCGGAGCTGCTTGCGGCTCGTCTCTCGAGCGGCCCGCTCGATGTCGTACCGTTCGCCGATCTCCTTGCGGAGTGCGTGCGCCTCGCCGGCAGCAGCCTCGGCTGCCTTGTGGATCTCGCGGATGTCGTCGGTGAGGCCGGTGACGACCACCTCGAACAGATCCTTACGTACCAGCCCGTTGCCCTCGATGGCTCGGATACGTTCGGCGTGGTCATCCAGTCTTCGTGCGTTGGCGTTCACCCGGTCGGCGAGCGCCGCGATGCGGTCGGGCGTTGGCGAGGGGCTCACGACTCATCCACTCTTGTCTCCCTCCGCCCCCTCGGCGATAGAAAGCGCCCAGAACACAACGGGGATGGCGTTCGACGTGACCACCTCCGGGATGTTCACCCGTCCACTCTCAGTGGATGCGCAAGGAGACAACCGGGCTATTTCTTCTTGCGACGCTTGTGTCCCCGTGTCCGCTGGAGCGCGACCCGAGCCAGCACCCGAGCCGCCGCGGATTCCGCGTCGTCCCCGAACTCGACGGTGATCCCGTCTGCCCGGAGCCGGACTCCCGTGATGCGCTGCCACCCGAGCTTCGGGTAGGGGTCGAGGCTCGCCCGTCCCCCCGGGGTGATGAGGTAGTGGTCGTCCGCGTAGGTGGCGTGCGAGAACCTACGCCGAGGAGTCCAGACGCGGGAGCGGGAGATCAAGTGGCCGTGGGTGATGTTCACCGTCCCGACGACCCGCTGCTTGGCCAGCCGCTCGAGGAGGGCGTTCCCCACGGCGGTCGGAACGTCGTCGTCCGGGTAGGACTCGCCGAGGTCGTACTGGTACTCGGCGTCCTCTCCGAACTTCGCCAGCGGGTCCGGGTCGGCAGTGCAGAGGGTTGACTTCGGGGCGCCGGCGAGCGAGGTGTAGAACACCCGGACCTTGTTATAGATCAGCGGGAAGTCGAGGTCTTCGTTCTCCTGGCTGAAGTACAGGTGCCACGTGTCATCCCACGGCCCGTACGAAACACCGTTGCGGTTGACCAGCCACGGCCAGTC
>Ga0207708_10002660_pt1 | contig 13127 bp, 11 predicted proteins | sample KBSK5101metaG_FD_184340 | JGI IMG/M metagenome (GOLD analysis project Ga0207708, IMG submission 184340) | Corn, switchgrass and miscanthus rhizosphere microbial communities from Kellogg Biological Station, Michigan, USA - KBS K5-10-1 metaG... | ecosystem: Host-associated > Plants > Roots >...
TCGGACAGTCCCGGCTCCAGGTGACCACCGTCGCCGGTTTCGGTGCGGTGCAAACCCCCGCGCTATACGGCACGGGGGAGCAGGACTGTCTTGTGAATGTCGACGTCGGGCCATCCCAGGCGGTGCAGGTGGGATACTTCTACAGTGGACAGACCGTCCCGATGACCCACGAGATCGCCTGCCAGAAGGCCCGGAACGCCGCCGAGCTGGCGATGCAGACGATCCTCGCCCAGGCGGGCTAGATCCGCGAGCGCCAGAGCAGCCAGACGAAGTAGGGCGTGCCGACCAGCGCCGCGAGCAGCCCGGCCGGGAGCTGGCCCGGCGCGATGACCGTGCGGCCGAGCGTGTCGGCCACCGACACCAGCAGCGCGCCCAGCAGCGCCGCGACCGGCAGCACGCGCCGGTGCTGCGCCCCCACGAGCACGCGGGCGGCGTGCGGCGCCACGAGCCCGACGAACGCGATCACCCCGACCGCGCAGACGGCGGTCGCGGTCAGCAGGCACGCCACGCCGAGCAGCACGGGCCGGGCCCGGTCCACCGGCACGCCGACGACCCGCGCGGTGTCCTCGTCCACCGCGAGCAGGTCCAGCGCGCGGTGCGCCTGCCACAGCGCGGGGCCCGCCAGCGCGAGGGTCACCGCCACCGGCGCGACCTGCGGGAACGTCCGCCCGTACGTGGAACCGGACAGCCAGGTCAGCGCCTTGCCCACGTTCCACGGGTCGGTCAGCACGATCACGACCGTGGTGAGCGCCGCCGCTGCCGCCGACACCCCGACCCCGATGAGGACGAGCCGGTCGGAGTCCCAGCCGCCCCGGCTCGCGGCCAGCCCGACGACGAGCACCATGGCCACCCCGGCCCCGACGAACGCGGCGCCCGTGATCAGCCAGAGCCCCGCCGCGGGCATGAGGCTGATCACCAGGATGGCGCCGAGCCCGGCGCCGCCGGTGACCCCCAGGATCCCCGGCTCGGCCAGCGGGTTGCGGCAGACGGCCTGGATCACCGCGCCCGCCACGGCCAGCGCCGCCCCCGCCACCACGGCGGCGAGCACCCGCGGCACCCGCGCGTCCAGCACGTACGTGACGATCGGGCCCGACCGGCCGATCGCGCGGTTGAGCAGGTCCCCGGTCAGCAGCACCGTGTCGCCGAGCATCGCACCGGCGAGGGCGGCGACGAGCACCGCCGCGCCCGCCACGGCCGCCACCACCACGGCCATCCGCCGCCCGCGCAGCGCCGTCGGGGCGGCCCGCATCTGGCCCGAGCCGCGGAACCGGGCGGCGAGCAGCACCACGAACACGGCGCCCACCAGCGAGGTGACGACGCCCGTCGGCACCTCGACGCCGCCCACCTGGGCGCCCAGCGCCCACCGCACCACCACGTCGGCCCCGAGCACCACGACCACCCCGGACAGCGCCGAGACCGGCAGGAGCGCCCGGTGCCGCAGCAGCCCCGGCACGCGCGGGCCCAGCAGGCGCACGATCGCGGGGGCGGCGAGCCCGACGAAGCCGACCGGCCCCGCGACCGTCACCGACGCCGCCGACAGCGCGACGGCGAGCAGCACGACCGCCCGCCGGGTGCGCTTGGGCTGGAGTCCGAGCGCCGCGGCGGCGTCGTCGCCCAGGCCGTGCACGTCCAGCCGCCCGGCCAGCGCGAACAGCCCGAACACGCCCACGAGCACCACCGGCGTCATCCACGCCAGCCCCTCGCCGCCGTACTGGCTGAGCGAACCGCTGCCCCAGGCGAAGAGCCCGACGGTGTGCTCGCGGAACAGCAGCAGCAGGGTGACGGTGACCGCGTCCAACGCCAGCGCGATCGCCGAGCCCGCCAACACCAGCCGGGTCGGGCCCGCCCCCACGCCGGAGGCGAGCACCAGCACCAGCCCGGCCGCGGCGAGGCCGCCCACGAAGGCCAGCCCGCCCGCGAACGGCACCGGCAGCGCCACGGCGAACACGGCCGCCAGCACGAGGGCGACGTAGGCGCCTGCGTCGACCCCGAGCGTGTCCGGCGAGGCGAGCGGGTTGCGGGCGAGCGACTGCAGCGCGGCGCCCGCCACGCCCAGCGCCACCCCGACGACGACCCCCGCCGCCAACCGCGGCACCCGCGACGCCACGACGACCGCGGCGGCCTGCTCGTCGGGTCCGCCGAAGAGCAGGGCGACGATGTCGCGCACCCCCACGTCGGCGGTGCCCTGCGTGACGTGCACCAGCGCGATGACGACGGCCGCGGCCAGCCCCACCCCGACGACGCCCGCCAGCGGCAGCGTGCGCCGGGGTGCGGCGAGCCCCGGTACCGCCCGAGTCACCGCCCGAGGGCGGCCACCACCGCGTCGACGTACTGCGTCATCGACGTCGGCCCGCCGAACATCCAGATGCCGTCCGGCAGCCGGTGCACCTCGCTCCTCTGGACGAACGGCAGGGAGCGCCAGACGGCGTTGTCGCCGAGCACGGCCGTGAACGGGTCGCCGCCGTCGCCGTCGTTGGCGATGTAGAGGAACGTGGCGTCGCCGAGGCGGGTGAGGCCTTCGACGTCGGTCTGGCCCAGCCCGTAGACGGGGTCGCCCGGCTCCGTCCAGGCGTTGGCCATGCCGAGCCGCTCGGTGACGTCCGACAGCAGCGAGCCCTCGGCGAACGGGCGGATCGACACCTGGCTGCCCTCGACGTAGCCGTCGGCGAACGCGAAGCGCTGCCCGGCCCGCGCCGCGAGCGCCGCCTTGCCCGCTGCCAGCTTCGCGTCGAACGCCGTGAGCAGCGCGGCCGCCTCCGCCTGCTTGCCGGTGGCCGTCGCGACCAGCTCCAGGTTGCGGCGCATCTGCCCGAGGTTGTCCTCTGCGTCGCCACCCGCGACGAACACGACCGGCGCGAACCGCTCCATCTGGGCCACGGCGGTGTCCGGCAGCTCGTCGGTGGCGAGGACCAGGTCCGGCCGGAGGGCGGCGATCGAGTCGATGCTCGGCTCGCCGCGGACGCCCACGTCCTCGACGGACCCGTCGAGCGGCTCGGCCTTGACCCACTTGCCGTAGCCCGCCACGTCGGCCACGCCGACCGGCATCACGCCGAGCGACACGGCGTGCTCGGCGACGTTCCACTCCAGGCCCACGACGCGCGTGGCGGGGCCGGGCAGGGTGATCTGCTTGCCGCGCAGGTCGGTCAGGGTGACGGGGGCGGCCTGCGGCGCGTCCGGCGCCGGGGGAGCGGCGACGGGCTCGGTGGTGCCGCAGGCCGCAAGGGCGAGCAGCAGGGCGGTCATCAGTGCGGGGATCTTCACGGTTCTCCTCCCGTGGCGGGGACCGGCTCGCGGGCACGGCGGCGGAGCGGGCGGACGTGGACGGCTCCGGTGCGCGGGTCGTGGTCCACCTCGACCGCGATGCCGTACACCTCGGTGAGCAGCTCGGCGCGGAGCACGTCGGCGGGCGGCCCGCAGGCGCGGATCCGGCCGTCGGCGATCAGGTGCAGCTCGTCGGCCACCGCGGCGGCGTGGTCGAGGTCGTGCAGCACGAGCCCGACGGCGATGTCGCCCGTGTCGGCGAGGTCGCGCACGAGGTCGAGCAGCTCCACCTGGTAGCGCAGGTCGAGGAACGTCGTCGGCTCGTCGAGCAGCAGCACGCCGGTGTCCTGGGCGAGGCAGCACGCGAGCCAGATGCGCTGGAGCTGGCCGCCGGAGAGCTCGTCGACCGCGCGGTCGGCGATGTCCGCGACGCCGGTGAGCCGCATCGCCCGGTCCACCGCGGCCGGGCCCTCGGGGTCGCCGCCGCCGAGGCGCGCGCGGTAGGGGTGCCGACCGAACCCCACGACGTCGCGCACGGCGAGCCCGCTGGGCATCGGCCGGTTCTGCGCCAGCATGGTGACCTCGCGGGCGAACGGCCCTGGGACGCAGTGCGTGCGCGTCGCTGCCGTCGCCCAGGCTCAGCAGGCCCGCGTCGAGGCGGTGCAGCCGGGCGAGCCCGCGCAACAGGGTCGACTTGCCGCTGCCGTTGGGGCCCACGAGTGCGGCCACCCGCCCCGTCTGCAGCCGGATGTCCGCGGCGTGCACGACGGGGCGGGCGTTGTAGCCGAGATCGAGCCCGCGGCCTTCGAGCCCGATCCTTGCCGCCACCGCGCCGAGAATGCCCGACCTTCATAGGTAAAGCAAGCCTTAGTTAGCGCAGGGTTACTTCGTCTCAGCGAACGCCCAGCCCGCGCGTGATCGCGCGCTTCCGCCCGCGGGCACCACCCGTCGGCGATGATGCGGCCATGGTCTGGCTGGTGGTGCACCTCGTCGCCACAGCGGTGCTCACCGGGGTGGCGTGGGTGTCGCTCGGTGTGATCTACCCGGCGTTCGCGCTCGTCGGCCCCGCGGAGTGGCCGGGCTACCACGCCGCGCACGTCCGCGCGATCACCCGCGTGATCGTGGTGCCCTGGGCGGCGCAGGGCGTGTCGACGGCCGCGCTCCTGCTCGACCCGCCCCGCGGTGAGGTCGCCGCCGCGGCCGCGCTGGCCGCGCTCGCCCTCCTCGCGGTGGTGCTGACGTTCGCGGGCGCGGTGCCCGCCCACAACCGCCTCGGCACCGCGACCACCCCGGACGTCCGGGTGCTGACCACGCTGAACCGCGTGCACCTCGTGCGCAGCCTCGTGTGGACGGCGGAGACGGTGCTGGCCGCACTGCTGCTCGTGCGGTAGCCCGGATCGGTGCCCCCGGTGGGATTCGAACCCACACTGGACGCTGTTTGAGAGCGCTGCCTCTGCCGTTGGGCTACAGGGGCGAGACCGTGAGTCGCAGCATAGCGGCCGTAGATCACACCATCGCGCACCCGGCCCCCGGCTATTCTGAATCCTTACCGAACGCGAAGGAGTAGCCCGGTGACACAGCAGTTGTCCGAGACGTCCGCGGACAGCACGCCCGCCCCGTCAGCCGACGGATTGCGCGTGCTGGTCGTGGAGGACGAGGCGCTGATCCGGCTCGACCTCACCGAGATGCTCACCGAGGAGGGCTACGTCGTCGCAGGTGAGGCCGCCGACGGCGAGCAGGCGATCGAGCTGGCCCGCTCGCTGCGCCCGGATCTGGTGATCATGGACGTGAAGATGCCGAAGGTCGACGGCATCGCCGCGGCGGCGTCGATCGTCGGGGAGCGGATCGCCCCCGTGGTCATGCTCACCGCGTTCAGCCAGCGCGACCTCATCGAGCAGGCCCGCGACGCGGGCGCGATGGCCTACCTGGTGAAGCCGTTCGCGCGCCACGAGCTGGTGCCCGCGATCGAGCTGGCCGTCTCGCGGTTCGCGGAGCGCAAGGCGCTGGAGGACGAGGTCGCCACCCTCACCGAGCGGCTGGAGACCCGCAAGCTCGTCGACCGGGCCAAGGGCCTGTTGATGACCCGCCGTCAGATGTCCGAACCGGACGCCTTCCGGTGGATCCAGCGCACGGCGATGGACCGCCGCACCACGATGAAGGCGGTCGCCGAGGCCGTCGTCGACGGGCTGGCCACGCCGAAGTCGTAGGCCACCCTGCGTCACATTCGAGATCACCTTCGGGTTGCGGTCCGATAAAGACCGGTCGGGGATGCTGCCGCCGCGTCGAGGGGTGCCCTAACGTCCCGAGCGCTCTCACAACTGTTGAAGCCGCTCGGGCGTCGGGGTGGGACAACCCGGCGTGGGCAAGGGAAGGATTTGAGCAGCATGACTCGGAGGCGGACGATCGTCACCGCCGCGATCCTCGCCGGGGCCCTCGGGCTCACGGCGTGCGGCACCAACCGGAGCGAGTCCGGCGGCAGTGGCGGCGGCAGCACCTGCGACACCAGCAAGGGCACGCTCGTCATCGGCATGGTCGCACCGCTCTCGGGCAGCCTGTCGGCCCTGGGTCTCGGTATGCGCAACTCGGCGAAGCTGGCAGTCGACCAGGCCAACCAGAAGTGCACGGTGAAGGGCTACAAGCTGGCCTTCCAGCCGGAGGACGACCAGGCCACGGCCCAGATCGCGGGCCAGGCGGGCACGAAGCTCGCGTCCGACCCGAACGTGGTCGGCGTGGTCGGAACCCTGAACTCCTCGACGTCGCAGACCGTGGCGCCGATCCTCGCGGGCAAGAACATCGTGCAGATCTCGCCCGCCAACACCAACCCCACGCTGACGCTGGGCGACAACCCGGTGCAGTCGCCGAAGCGGCCGTTCCCCACGTACTTCCGCACCGCCACCACCGACCTCGTGCAGGGCCCGTTCGGCGCCCCGTACCTGGTGCAGAAGGCGGGCAAGAAGAACGTCGCCGTGATCGACGACGGCAAGACCTACGGCGCGGGCCTCGCCGACCAGGCGGCCCAGGAGATCCAGAAGCTGGGCGGCACCGTCGTGGCGCGCGAGAAGGTCGGCGAGAAGGACACCGACTTCGCGGGCGTGATCGGCAAGATCCGGCCGAGCAACCCGGACGCGGTCTACTACGGCGGTGAGTTCCCGGTGGCGGGCCCGCTGTCCAAGCAGCTCGCGGGCGCGGGTCTGAACATCCCGCTGATGGGCGGCGACGGCATCGTCGACCCGAAGTTCGTGCAGCTCGGCGGACGTGAGGGTGACCTCGCCACGAACGTCGGTGCGCCCGCGGCGAACCTGCCGAGCGCGAAGCAGTTCACCGACGACTACAAGGCGGCGGGCTTCAGCGAGCCGTTCAGCGCCTACGGCGTGCTCACCTACGACGCCACCAATGTGATCATCAACGGGCTGGCCAAGGCCGTCGGTGACGGCGGCACCTTCGACGACTCGAAGCGCCAAGCGCTGATCGACGCCGTGCAGGCCACGCAGATGGACGGGGCGAGCGGCAAGGTCGCGTTCGACCAGTACGGTGACACCACCAACAAGGTGCTCACGGTCTACCAGGTCAAGGGCACGGACTTCGCGCCCATCGAGACCGGCGCGTACCAGGCGAGCTGACGCTCGTCACAAGACCGACACCGTGGGGGCGGGGCCGATCCGGCCCGGCCCCCACGGTTTCGTGGAGAGGAATCCGGGTTGCTGTCCACGTTCCTGTCGCAGATCGTCAACGGGCTGGTGTTCGGTTCCCTGATCGGGCTGATCGCACTCGGCTACACGATGGTCTACGGCATCATCCAGCTGATCAACTTCGCGCACGGTGAGATCTTCATGGTCGGCGCGTACGGCGCGCTGTTCATGTTCACCTACGTGCTGCCGTCGGCGTGGCAGCAGCAGTGGTACCTCATCCTGCCGCCCATGCTGCTCGCGGCCGCCGCGGTATCGGTGCTCGTCGCGGTGGCCATGGAGCGGTTCGCCTACCGGCCGTTGCGCGCTGCGCCCCGGCTCGCCCCGCTGATCACGGCGCTGGGCGTCTCGGTGGCGCTCCAGGAGGCGGTGCGGATCTTCTACCCGAACGGCACGTCGGCGCTGCCCTTCCCGAACGTCTTCATCGAGGGCACCTTGGTGATCCCGATCGGTGATGGCGTGCCCATCCGCTATGCGGGCATCCTGCTCATCGTGGTGTCGCTGGGGCTCGGGTACCTGCTCAACGCCTTCGTCGAGCGCACCCGGATGGGCCGGGCGATGCGAGCCACTTCCAACGACCCCGATGTCGCCCGGCTGATGGGCATCGACCCGGACCGCGTCATCGTGCTCACGTTCGTTCTCGGCGCGGCGCTGGCCGGGATCGGCGGCGTGCTGTACGGCAACTACCTCAACAACATCAACATCGACATCGGTTTCCAGAACGGCATCTTCGCGTTCACCGCGGCCGTTCTGGGCGGCATCGGCAACATTCGCGGGGCGATCGTCGGCGGCCTCGCCATCGGGCTCATCAAGTCCCTCGCGGGCCAGTACCTTCCCGGTGGAACGGCCTACGACTACGTCTGGATCTTCGTGGTGCTCATCGCGGTGCTGGTGTTCCGGCCGCAGGGCTTCTTCGGCGAGACCGAGCGGGTGCGGGCATGATCGCCCGGTTGGCGCCCGCCGCCACGGCGCTGCGCATCGCGGGCGGGGTGCTGACGATCATCGGCACGTACCTCCCCTGGGCCACGTTCGTGCTGAACGACGGCGCGTACCCCGAGAAGTCCACGCTCAACTTCTTCGTCGACCCGCTCGGCGTCACCGGCTACCGGCTGCACCTGCTGCTGCTCGGCCTCGCCGTGATCGTCCTGACCCTGCTCAAGGTGCAGCCCACGGGTCGGATGGTGCGCGGGCTCGGCTGGGGCATCACGATCGTCGCTGTGATCAACGGCGCGTACATCACCGTCAAGGGCGGTGGTCTCGGCGCCATCACGGCCGCGGACGGCGTGGCCTTCGGGGCGATCGTCACGCTCGTCGGCGGCATCGCGGCCATCGTGGGCGGCGTCGCGGGCGGGCTGGGGGAGCGCCCCACCCTGAGCTGGCGGCTGCCCTGGTGGGTCGAGTGGATCGTGCTGCTCGTCGTCTTCGTGATCGTGCTGTTCCTCGTGGCGGCCGTGCTCACCAGCGGCGGGCAGGGCGGCGTGGTCAACGTCTACGCAGGCGCGGTGTTCCTCTCCCTCCTCGGCGCGCTCGGCGGTGCGTTCGCGGCGCTGTCCGCGTCCGGCCTGCTGGGCTGGGTCTCCACGGTGTCCGAGCGGCATCGCACGTTCAGTGTGATCGTGCTGCTGGCCATGGCGCTCGGGCTTCCGCTGACCGCGGCGGGCACGGAGTACTGGATGACGGTCGCGGCCAACATCGGCGTCTACGCGGCCACCGCGATCGGGCTCAACATCGTCGTCGGGCTCGCGGGCCTGCTCGACCTCGGCTACGTCGCGTTCCTTGGCATCGGCGCGTTCACCGCGGCGAACCTCTCCGGCGCGGCCGCGTCGAAGGTCGGTATCGCGCTGCCGTTCCCGATCGTCATGGTCATCTGCGCGGTGGTGGCGGGCTGCTTCGGCGCGATCGTCGGCTCGCCGACCCTGCGGGTGCGCGGCGACTACCTCGCCATCGTCACGCTCGCCTTCGGCGAGATCTTCACTCGCGTCGCGCAGAACAACATCGGCGGCCTCACCGGCGGCGCGAACGCGATCCCGAACATCCCCCAGGTGGAGCTGTTCGGTACGGCGTTCAACGAGTCGATCATCATCGGCGCGATCCGGCTTCCGTCAGGTGTCCTCTACTACGTGCTGATCGTGCTGCTCGTCGCGTTCGTCATGCTGGTCTTCGCCCATCTCAAGGATTCGCGGCTGGGCCGGGCATGGATCGCGATCCGGGAGGACGAGGACGCCGCTAGCGCGATGGGCGTCCGCACCGGCCCGATCAAGATCCTCGCGTTCCTCATAGGCGCGATGCTGGCCGGGCTCGCGGGAGCGTTCTTCGCCCACAAGACCGCGGTGGTGGCCTACGACAGCTTCCGGTTCACCGAGTCGGTCACCCTGCTCGCGGCCGTCATCCTCGGCGGCATGGGCACGATCCCCGGCGCAGTGCTCGGGGCGTCGATCCTGTTCATCCTGCCGGAGAAGCTGCGCGAGTTCGCCGACTACCGGCTCCTGCTGTTCGGGCTCGGGCTCATCGTGCTCATGCGGTTGCGACCGCAGGGGCTCATCGCCGACCGACACCGGGCTGCGGAGCTGGTAGGTGAACCGGAGCCCCATGCGCCGGTCGAGGACGAGCCGAAGGAGAAGGCGGAGGTGCCCGCATGACCAGCCCGGTGTTGGCGGCCGCGGGCGTCTCCATGCAGTTCGGCGGCCTGCGCGCGTTGAACGACGTGTCGTTCGCGCTGACCGAAGGCGAGATCATCGGCCTGATCGGTCCCAACGGCGCGGGCAAGACCACGCTGTTCAACTGCCTGACCGGCCAGTACACGCCGACGTCGGGCACGATCTCGCGGTCGGGCCGTCCGCTGCCCGAGGACCCGGCGCGGGTCACCGAGCAGGGCGTGGCGCGCACGTTCCAGAACATCCGCCTGTTCCCGAGCATGACCGCTTCGGAGAACGTGATGGTCGGACGGCACGTGCGGATGAAGCAGAACCCGTTGTCGTCGCTGCTGCACGGGCCGGGCTACCGCAAGAGCGAAGCCGAGGCCGCCGGGCGCACCGAGGAGCTGCTGGAGTTTGTCGGCCTCACCCGCTTCGCCGACGAGCTGGCGCGCAACCTGCCCTACGGAGACCAGCGACGGCTGGAGATCGCGCGCGCGCTGGCCACCGACCCGAAGGTGCTCCTGCTGGACGAGCCCACCGCGGGCATGAACGCGCAGGAGACCGAGGGCACCCGGCGGCTGATCCTCAAGATCCGCGAGCTCGGCGTGTCGGTCGTCGTGATCGAGCACGACACCAAGTTCATCTTCACCCTGTGCGATCGTGTGCTGGTGCTCGTGCAAGGGGAGCTGCTCGTCGAGGGCACGCCGGACGTCGTGCGCGGCGACCCCCGGGTGATCGAGGCGTACCTCGGTGCTCCGCCCGACGAGATCGAAGAGCAGATCCACGCGGCGGAAGGGGCCTGAGCCATGAGCTTCCTCGAGGTGCGCGACCTGACCGTCGCTTACGGCGCCATCCAGGCCGTGCGCGGCGTCACGTTCACGGTCGAGCAGGGCCAGATCGTCAGCCTGATCGGCAGCAACGGAGCGGGCAAGACCACCACCCTGCGCACCATCTCGGGCCTCTTGCGGCCGGTGTCCGGCGAGGTGCTGCTGGACGGCGAGCCGATACACCGGATGCCTGCCCACGAAATCCTGCGCCGCGGTGTGGCGCACAGCCCCGAGGGCAGGCGGCTGTTCGCGCGGATGACCGTCGAGGAGAACCTGCGCCTCGGCGCGTACACCCGTGACGACGAGGACGGCATCGCCAAGGACATGGATCGCGTCTACGAGCTGTTCCCGGTGCTGGGGGAGCGGCGCAAGAACAAGGCGGGCCTGTTCTCCGGCGGAGAGCAGCAGATGCTCGCCATGGGGCGCGCGATGATGTCGCAGCCGAAGCTGCTCATGCTCGACGAGCCGTCGATGGGCCTCTCGCCGATCATGACGCAGAAGATCTTCGACACGGTCAAGCAGCTCAAGGAGCAGGGCACGACCGTGCTGCTGGTGGAGCAGAACGCGCTTTCGGCGCTGGCGCTGTCGGACCACGCCTACGTGATCGACCTGGGCGCCACCACGCTGTCCGGCACGGGCCGCGAACTGCTGGCCGACCCACGCGTGCAGGAGGCCTACCTCGGCGAGGGCGTGGCCAACTAGCCCGGCCTGCGGCAGCAGAAGATCGCCGTGCCGGGGAAGAGCTCGCCCCGCATCCGGGACCACTGGCCCCACACCGTGTCGCGGCCCTCGGGCCACTCCGGTTCGACGACGTCCTCGAGCACCAGGCCCGCGGCGACGACGTCGCGCACGCGGTCGCCGAGCGTGCGGTGGTGCTCCACGTAGGTGGCGGCCCCACGGTCGTCCACCTCGACGTAGGGCATGCGATCGAAGTACGACTGCCGCACCACCAGCCCGTCCGGGCCGGGGTCGTCGGAGAACATCCAGCGCATCGGGTGGTTCACCGCGAACACCCAGCGCCCGCCGGGCCGCAGCACCCTGGCCACCTCGCGCATCACCTGCTCCGGCTCGGCCACGAACGGCACAGCGCCGAACGCCGAGCACGCCAGGTCGAACGCTCCGTCGCGGAACGGCAGCTGCATGGCGTCCGCCTGGACGAGCGGCACCGCTGCGCCGGTGGACCGGCCCAGGTGGGCGGCGTGGCGGAGCATGCGCGCGGAGAGGTCGAGCGCCACCGGCCGCGCGCCCGCCCGCAGCAGCCAGCGCGAGCACGGGGCCGAGCCCGCGCCGACCTCGAGCACGCGGGCGCCCGCGACGTCGCCGAGCAGCCGCGCGTCCTGCTCCCGCAGCCCCTCCGGGCACCAGACGAAGTCGACTTCGCCGATGTCAGCGCCGTGTTCGGCGAGGTAGTCGTCGGCGTCGGCGTCCCACCACCGGCGGCTGGCGCGTCGGGACTCGGCCGCGTCGACCGGCCGCCGCGCGACCCCGACGGTTCCCAGCTCCTGCTCCGCGCTCATGGCCAGATCGTGACACGTCCGCGACCTGCACCCGCGTTGCCCACGTGATCGTGGCCCACGTAACATGGGCGGTGTTCCGGGGTCAAGGCTGCTGCTCGCGAGCGCGCTCCCGAAGGCTCCGGGAATCGATGATCACCGGTGACCGTTTACACGGTTGCACATGAACGACACAGCCAACCGCACGAATTCATCCATCCCTACCGGAGCACCCCACTACATGTCCACCGACACCACCGCCGTCCCGACCACCACGCCGCAGGTCGCCGTCAACGACATCGGGACGGAGGAGGATTTCCTCGCCGCCATCGATCAGACGATCAAGTACTTCAACGATGGTGACATCGTCGAAGGCACCATCGTCAAGGTCGACCGGGACGAGGTCCTGCTCGACATCGGCTACAAGACCGAGGGTGTCATCCCCTCTCGGGAGCTATCGATCAAGCACGACGTCGACCCGGCGGATGTCGTCGAGGTCGGGGAGTTCGTCGAGGCGCTCGTCCTCCAGAAGGAGGACAAGGAAGGCCGCCTCATCCTCTCCAAGAAGCGCGCGCAGTACGAGCGCGCCTGGGGCACCATCGAGGAGCTCAAGGAGAAGGACGAGCCGGTCGAGGGCACCGTCATCGAGGTCGTCAAGGGCGGCCTGATCCTCGACATCGGCCTCCGCGGCTTCCTGCCCGCCTCGCTCGTCGAGATGCGCCGCGTGCGCGACCTGCAGCCCTACGTCGGCCGCAAGATCGAAGCCAAGATCATCGAGCTGGACAAGAACCGCAACAACGTGGTGCTGTCCCGCCGTGCCTGGCTGGAGCAGACCCAGTCCGAGGTGCGCAGCGAGTTCCTCAACCAGCTCGCCCGTGGCCAGGTCCGCAAGGGCGTCGTCTCCAGCGTCGTCAACTTCGGCGCGTTCGTCGACCTCGGCGGCGTCGACGGCCTCGTCCACGTCTCCGAGCTGTCCTGGAAGCACATCGACCACCCGTCCGAGGTCGTCGAGGTGGGCCAGGAGGTCACGGTCGAGGTCCTCGACGTCGACCTGGACCGCGAGCGGGTCTCGCTCTCGCTCAAGGCCACGCAGGAAGACCCGTGGCGCCTGTACGCCCGCACCCACGCGATCGGCCAGATCGTGCCGGGCAAGGTCACCAAGCTGGTGCCGTTCGGCGCGTTCGTCCGCGTCGAGGAGGGCATCGAGGGCCTGGTGCACATCTC
>Ga0207708_10002662_pt1 | contig 13123 bp, 18 predicted proteins | sample KBSK5101metaG_FD_184340 | JGI IMG/M metagenome (GOLD analysis project Ga0207708, IMG submission 184340) | Corn, switchgrass and miscanthus rhizosphere microbial communities from Kellogg Biological Station, Michigan, USA - KBS K5-10-1 metaG... | ecosystem: Host-associated > Plants > Roots >...
TGGCGCCGGAACGTCTTGCTGAAGCGCGACGATCTCAGAGCTCAAATTTTCGATCTCAAATAGATTATCTAAGGCTCCTTCCAAGCTCGCTCGCTTCCTCTTCCCCTCAAGTGTCGAAGGGGTGAAGGGATACCTTTGCGTTTCGCGACTATGACCGGAGGGGCGAGGCTCCGCTACGGTGAGCCGGGAAGGAAAGCTGGAACTGACCGAAGAACCACGGTTGGAACAAGCGTGGCTGAGAGAATTCCAGAAGGGCGCACAGGTACCTGCAGACCTGTGCGCAAGTTCCGCCCGGCGAAACGTTCGCGGATCGCCCCGGGAGGTCCAGGAGCGAAGCGCAAAGGTATCCCGCCCCAATCCCGCTTTGACACCCCATTTCCGCCTATGTTACCTGTAGAAGCTGACGTGGGGAGGCTTTGCAGAGGGTATGTCCGAGAACGACGCCCTGTACGCCATACGCCATGCTGACGGGTCGGTCAGCCTGTATATCGACGAGGAATACGCAGCTGAACGGGGGGTCGATCCTGCCATGCTGACGCGAGTAGAAATTCCCCGCGAGCTGTTCTCGACCGGAACCGTCCAGCAAGTTCGTGAATATGTGGCACAGTACTTGGAATCTCAACAAACCGGCACCGCCTGAAAGCACGACTTATGGCAACAACAACCGCGCCCTCCGCTTCTCCGCTCACTCCTGAGTTGATCGAATCGGTGATCAGCAGCCTGCCCATCCAGGGCCGAATCATGCTGCGCTTGATCTTGCTCCAGCATTTCAATGTGACCGACGAGGAAATTCAGTACATGACCGCGGATCGGCCGGATCCTCGGTGTGTGGCGGGCTCCAAGCCCACCCACAATATATTGACGCAGGACGCCATCAGGTCGGTCACCGAGAAGCGCGACCAATATCTGCGGCATGTCCGGCTGAAACGCGAGCGGATGGGATTACAGTGCGACTGCCTGGCCAAGCTCGCGGCGCTCCGGATGGCCATGGCCGATCGAGCGGCTGAACTCTTGACGACCAAGTTCGGCACGGCTTCCGAGGCGATCGCCCAACTCAAGGACCAAGCGCGCACGGCACTGCCAAAGCCGGCGCTTCGGGCTCTCGATCAGCGGTGGGAGGCGCACGAGTTGACCGTGGAGGAATATCAGCAGCAGCGGCTCAGCATCGACTTGCAGACCCATCTTCGCCTCGCGGACAAATATCGCAAGCGGCTCGACGTCGCCGCGCGCGAACGGCAGACCGCCGACTTCAGTTCCCTTCAAGACCATGAGGTCTGTCATATTTGGGGGCTTCCTGCCGGAAGCTTGGCAGCGCGAAAGGTCAAGTACATGACCCAATACTTGCAAGGCGTACAGGCCGCACTCCAAGGCGGCGCGCCGGCCGCAGGAGCGCAGAGTCCGCCCATCGATTTGTGGAAGGAGACATTTGCCGTCCTGGCGACCCGCCCTGTGGAGCGGTCCATGTCGGTCTACGACGGCCTCGAACGCACGGAAGCGCAACTGTTGGACAAGTTGTCGCTGTTGGCCTGGGGGGCTCTCAACGAAGACGTGGAAGCGAAATTTTGGCTCTCGCTCGTCCAGGGCGGCAGCTCAAATGCGGTGCATTCAGAGATCACCCGCAGTCTCTTCGGGCTTCAACGGTTGGCTGCGATCCTCAATGACTTCGATGCATCTCCCGAAGCACTCGCCGAAGCCCTGCTGGCGCGCAGCACGCCCACGGGACATGAAGCGCCGGCCGAATTGCTTGAGAAACCCGCCGAACCGATGACCAATGAGATGAAGGAGCACGTGCTCAAGAGCATGTTCGGCGAACCACATCCCGATCTGACCGGTGGCGGCAAATGGTAGTTCCTCTTGCAAATTTTCGGTCCTCGGCTATCATGAGCCCTACTATGGCAACCTCAAGACACCCTTTCAGAGCCATCTTGTGCACCGTTGGGCTCCTATTCGTCGGCGGTATCCTGTATCCGATCTCCGTGCATGCGAACGGCCTCCTGGACCTGGCCGACATCATCGCGCATCCTGATCAGTATGACCGGCAGGAAGTCGTGGTCTCCGGACAGGTCACCAACGTGCAGTTGGCCACCAACCGGCAGGGCCAGCCGGCATACGGGTTCCTCCTCAAGGACACGTCGGGAACCGTGAAAGTGATCGGTCTTGGGCAGGTCGAGGTGAAGGAAGGCGATCAAGTCATCGTCGAGGGCATCTTCTCACGTCTCCGCCAGGCAGGGCGCACGATCATCTATAACGAGATCAAGGCGCTCTCCATCAAGTCGCTCAACCGACTCAACCCCGAACTCGTCGGCTGAGATTCTCAAGGCGTCTAGCCGACGCCTTTCCGTTCATGCCGGGAGCTTCAACACTTTCTTCAGAATCCAATCTTGCAATCGATCGGGAAGCCATCTCAGCATGACGGCCCGCAGCTTCGCATCACGGCCGACGAGATACCGTGTGTTCGGTCGCTTGGCCGTGAGGGCATGCAGCACCGCCTTGACCACTGCATCCGCCGGGATCGCGCGAGCCGCGGCCTGACCAACCGATTCTCGGACACTCCGGGCAGCCGCTTCATAGAGATGCCTGCCGTCAGCCGGCATCTCCGATTCGACATCCACCGAGGTCTGCATCGATTTGTCCCAAATCGGCGTGGCGATGGCGCCCGGCTCGATGATCGACACCTCAATGCCCCACGGATACAGCTCCAGACGCAGGGCATCGGTCAGGGCCTCCAAGGCGTGTTTTGACGCCGAATAGGGACCCATCATTGGGATGGTCCCTCGGCCCGCAATCGAACCCATGTTGACGATTCGGCCGCGCGCCCGGCGCAACAATGGAAGCACCGCCTGAGTCACCGCGATTTGACCGACGACATTCACTTCGAATTGACGGCGCAATTGCTGGAGCGGGATAAGTTCCAACGGACTGCCGATCGCGATCCCCGCGTTATTGACGAGGCCGGACAACCCTGCCTGCCCGATATGACGCGCCACCACGTCAGCCGCGTTCGTGATGGATTTGCCGTCGGTCACATCCAGCTGGACCGGAATGATCGCCTTGCCTCCCTTTGCCTGAAGCGCATCGCCGGCCATGAGATCTCGGACCCCGGCAAACACCGTCATGCCGCGCTCTGCACACCCAATGGCGCAAGCGGCACCGATTCCCGTCGAGGCACCTGTGATCAAAATGAATCTGGCGGCGACCACTGACCTTTCCTCCACACGGGCGCGGATTGTAACAGAAAGTTAACATGTGCGGCCCACGAAACGTTCTTCACTAAGTCCCTCGATTTCATCTACAATGTCCAAATTCTTGAGCCGCTCGCGTCTCCATCATGTCAAAGATTGCCGTCATCGATATTGGGACCAATTCGGTGCACATGGTCATCGCCGAGGTCCGACCGGATTTCACCTACAAAATTCTCGACCGGTTCAAGGACATGGCCCGGCTGGGGAACGGCGCGTTCGAGACCCAGCGGCTGTCGGAGGAAGCCATCGCCCGAGGTCTGAGCGTCATCGGCCGCCTCGTCACCCTCGCCAAGAACAAGGGCTACGACCGCATCATCGCTGTGGCGACCAGTGCCGTGCGCGAAGCCAAGAACGGCGGCGATTTTATCGATCTGGTCAGGGAACAGACGGGTCTCAGAGTTCGGGTCATCAGCGGCGAAGAGGAAGCCCGATTGATCTTCTTGGGCATCAAGAACAGCGTGCCCATGACGGAGCAACCGGCGCTCGCAGTCGACGTCGGCGGTGGATCGGTCGAGGTCATAGCCGGCAACCGTGATCAGTTGCTACAGGCCAAGAGCCTCAAGCTGGGCGCGATCCGGCTCGCCGATCAATTCCTCAAACGCACGCCGCCGTCCGAGAGAATGCTGGAAGAGCTGGAAGCACTCGTGAGCGAGCAATTGACGCAAACGCTCCAAGGGTTCAAACCCAAGCGCTTCGACAGTCTCATCGCGACGTCCGGCATGGCCGGCAACATGGCCGAAGTGATCCATCTGCGGCGAACCAACCGCCCCCTGCCTCAACTCAATCTCGCCACCGTCTCATTGAAAGAGGTGAAAGAAATCGAGCAGGTCCTGCGGAACTCCACGATTAAAGAGCGTCTCGCGATTCCCGGCTTGGACCCCAAACGTGTAGACACCCTCTTCCCGGCCACCATCGTGATCCGCCGCCTGATGGAGTTGTCCGGACGGGATGAACTCATCCTCTGCGACAAGGCAATCCGGGAAGGGGTGATCTACGATTTCATCGAACGGCACCGCGAACGGATCAAGGCCGAAGCGGACATTCCCGATTTGAGACGCCGGAATGTGCTGGCCTTGGCCCGCCGTTGCCAGGTGCCGGAAACCCACAGCCTCCACGTCGCCGCGCTGGCCTTGCGGCTCTTCGACCAGACCAAGCGGCTCCATAACCTGGGAGACACTGAGCGGGACTGGCTCGAATTTGCAGCGATCCTTCATGACATCGGGTACCTCATCAACGAACGCTCGCATCACAAGCATACGTATTACTTGATCACCAACAGTGAGCTGGGCGGCCTTTCGTCCGAGGAGCTGACGGTGATCGCGAATATCGCCCGCTACCACCGGCGGGCGCATCCGCACAAAAAGCATGAATCCTTCGACGACCTCACACCGAAGCTGCAACGGACGGTCCGACTTCTCTCGGCGTTGCTTCGGATCGCTGACGGTCTGGATCGCACCCACTTTTCGATCGTCAAGACCGTGGATGTCAAAATCGGCGCCACTATTAAGATTATTGCTCATGTGACCGGCGATGCCGAGTTGGAAGCCTGGGCCGCGAAGGGGAGGGCCGACCTATTTGAACGGATCTTCCGTCGCCGGGTACAATTAACCCTCAAGGCGCAGGAGGACGACGCATGAGCGAGCAGCCGCCAATCAGCACTCCCCCCCACCCCTACCCGGGCAAGTTGATCATCGTCGAGGGGATCGACGGGTCCGGCAAGAGCACCCAACTGCTCCTCTTGCACAAGTGGCTCGAATCAAAAGGTCATAAAGTCTTCTTCACCGAATGGAACTCTTCAGAACTCGTCAAGGACACGACCAAGCGCGGGAAGAAGAACAAGAGTCTCACTCCAACCACGTTTAGTCTGCTGCATGCCACAGATTTCGCCAGCCGCCTCTATCACGAGATTCTGCCGCCGCTCAAAGCCGGCATGCTCGTGCTGGCCGACCGGTACATGTACACGGCCTTTGCGCGCGACGTGGTCCGCGGGGTCTCGTCCGAATGGGTCCGAAAGCTGTATAGTTTTTCCATCAAGCCGGATATGGCCTTTTATTTCAAGGTCCCGATCGAGGTGGCGATTTCGCGCCTGCTCGGCGGCACGCGGGGGCAATTCAAGTACTATGAAGCCGGCATGGACATGAACCTGAGCCAGGACGTGACCGAAAGCTTCCGCACCTTTCAGTCACGCATCCTGGCGCAATACGACAAGATCGTGGACGAATATCAGCTCATCACGTTGGATGCCACCAAAGACATCGCCAAGCAGCAGGACGCCATGCGGCGTCTCGTCGACGAAGCGTTGAAAGATTACAAACCGAAACGGGGAACTCATGGGAGACGCTCACTATTTTGGCGACGGTTTGACGTACCTAAATCCGAGTGACCTCAAGGGCAAATTGATTGCCATTGAAGGCACCGACGGCGTCGGCCGCTCCACCCACATCGAGTTGCTCCAAGAGTGGCTCGAAGTGCAGGGGTACGGGGTCATTACCACCGGCTGGACGAGATCCAATCTGATGTCCAAAACGATCGAGGTCGCCAAAGAAGGCAACACGATCGATCGCTGGTCGCTCAGCCTCCTGTATGCCACGGATTTCGCCGACCGGCTGGAGCACGAAATCATTCCGGCATTGCGCTCGGGATTCATTGTGCTGGCCGACCGCTATATCTATACCGCCTTTGCGCGCGACTTCGTCCGCAGCAACGACCGCAAATGGATCAGAGATGTCTTTGGCTTCGCGTTGGTGCCGGACCTGGTCTGCTATCTACGCATCGACGTCGAAACGCTCGCCTTGCGCGTGATCGAAACCAAGGCTATGAACTATTGGGAATCCGGCATGGACCTACGGCTGGGGAACGATCTCTACGATAGCTTCAAAAAGTACCAGTCCTTGCTGATCGAAGAATTCGACAAGATGGCGGTCGAGTTCAATTTCGAGGTCGTGGATGCCCGCAAATCCCTTGAAGACATCCAAGACGAGCTGCGGTCGAAGATCCAACAACTGCTCACCGAGGAAGGGCTTGCGCGGACGGCGCCGGTCGTCGAGGATGCGCAGCTCTAGCGCGCAGCTAGGCTTCGAGCTTCGCCTTCTTCTTTCCCAGCGCTCGCAATTGCCCGGGCTCCATCCACCACCGCAGCACTCCCCGACCGAGTTTGGGATGATCGGACAGCTCGATCAGGCAGGCGCCAGCCTTCTTGAAAGGAAACGCCGGCAACGGTTTTCCCGCGAGCATGACGCTGGCGGCCAGGCCAAGATGAGGTTCATGGCCCACGCAGAGCACCGTGCATTCCGGCGGAAGATCGCGAAACACCGCTAAGAGCCGCTCCGGATTGGCATCCGGTAAGAGTTCATCGACACGCTTGATTGCGCTCGGAATGCTCATGGAGGCCCGAAGAATATCCGCGGTCTCCAGGGCACGTACCAGCGGACTCGAGAAAATATAGGTGGGCTGCACCTCCAGCCATCTCAATCCCACCGCTACCTGTGACACGCGCTTGACGCCGCGTTCGGTCAGCGGCCGGTCGGTGTCTGGACCATCCCATTCCTCACGTTCCACGGCAATGCCATGACGAAACAACACACAGTCCATCGCTGCTCCCTTTTATATTGCGGCCCCATCCAACAAGCCCACGCGACGAAACCGCGTGTGAATAGCTGCCAAGATTCGTTGTCGAAGCTCGGGCCGGAATGGCTCCAGCGCCTCGCCTTCCAGGTACCGGTCAACCGTCGGCGGTAAACGCCGCCACCACGCGTTGGCAGAGTCCCGCGCCCCTTCCGCAGCCGGACCTCCACCTTCCAAGACCTTTTTCACTTCACCTTCGAAGAACTTCACATGGACTTGCTCATCCTCCAGAATCGACATTAAGTCCGGCTGCACCTGGACGAGCAGTTTGGCAAACTCGAGTCCCAAGGCCTCGTAGCCGAATAACTGGATCACCAGGGCCCACCATTGGCTCGGCATGCGGGGAAGTTTGGTCCGGATGTGCGATTGGACTCCTAGCCTGGCCTCGAACTCCTGAAGATGCTTCGCCTCTTCTTCCTCATGCCGGAGCAGAAACGAGAGCACGCCGGCAGGCACATCCTTCGCTTTCGCAGACCGCACCGCCCATAGCGCCATCGCTTCGGCCTTCAGAAACCGTTCGAGAAGCGGAGCTTCGCAGGAGGGTGGCAGCAACAATTCAGTGGGTGTCATTCGCCAAGTGTAACGAAACGGCGCCCAAGAAACCAACGAACATTTTTTCCTTTATCCGATCAATGGGAGATGCGTGCAATTATGAAATTCCCTATACACCAGCGCAGGTTGCGAGAATCCGATTCGATTCATGGAGAATCAAATCTGACTCACCAAATGGTGCCTCCTGGTGGGCTGAATCGGGCATTCAAAAAACGCCCTCGGCCCGGAACGACAACACTGGCTTGGCGTTTCCGCAATGGCACGGTTGACCTCGATTACGAGCTGCATGTGGTCTGCAGTTTGCATTTCCCTCAGGCACAGGGTCGGAAAGGAGTCACCATGGATTTCGCGATCATTCTCATAGTCAGCAATACCCTATTAGCGGCGTTCATCTATTTTGTCGTGACTCGGATATGGCAGGACTAGAAAAATTACCAGACGCTTTGCGCCAACCGCGAATTTCGCACGTGAGATCTGCATGTGTGAGGTCTGCGATTTGAAATAGGCGCCGAGCGTGAGATTCGGGCTGCGCCTCCCTCTTGGAATGTGAGATCTGAGATTTGCAATTCAGGCGCCCCAGCCCGTAATTCTAGTGTGAAGCCGACCAGCGGCCACTGCTGTCAAGCGCCAACAGATGGCCTCCCAGATTCTGGTCCTGACCCTTCCAGGAACTGAGCGGTTGCCTTCACGCTATAAGGCCGCGCTTCCACTAAGACTGGCAGCGCGGCCTTTCTTAATTCTAGGTAATGAAAGAGGCTACAAGATTGGCTAGGCGGCGCCTTTGCGTGGTATGCGATGCAGAGCCTCGGCAACTGCACGAGGATTGCGCGCCGCAACCCGTAACAGTGCCAAAGCCGGACCATCTGGGGTTCGCCGCCCTTGCTCCCAGTTTCGGAGGGTCGCGACGCTGACGCCAATCATTAGAGCAAACTCTGCTTGCGAGGCTTTGAGCTTCTCCCGAATGCTTTTGACATCAGCCGGCCGAAAGGATGTTACCCGGCCAGGTTTCAGAGTGCCTCGTCGAATGCGTCCCGCCTGCCGAATACTGGTCAATACCTCTTGGAACGCCGCGTCCTTCATTTAAATTCCTCCCGAACAAGCTTGGCTAGTACCTTGAGTTGTGCCGACGTCAAGTCGCCTTGCTCGTTCTTCGCATAGAGATAGAGCATGTAAAACGTCTCGGTTTCCGATTCCCAGTAATAGATCAGGCGGACACCGCCTCGTTTTCCCCGACTCGATGCCGCCCAACGGAGTTTCCGCAATCCTGCGCCACCCCGCAGAATAGGTCCTTGTGTCGGGCGGAACAAAAGCGTCAATTGAAGCGCACGATACGTTTCATCATCTAGGTGCCGCCGAAGTGCAGCGGTAAATACCGAGGTCTCGATAAACCGCATGAAGCATACTACGCCATTGGCGCATGCTGTGCAAGACTAGACGAGCGCGACGATTCCCATCGTAATTGGGAAGCCCCATCGAACTATAAGGTTTATGTTCCGGGTCTACCGAGGTGCATTGCCGAGGCATGTGGAGACTGAATCTTTTATTCGTGAAGCCATAAAGTGGTCCTGACCCTTCCAGGAACTTCTGGAATTCTCCAAGAGCACCCTTCTCAAACTACACAAGACTGCGTGAAAATCCTTCTCGATCAAGAGGCCCCGCGCCTACTCAAACTCTGCTTACTCAACTGAATATATCGGCACCGTTTCTTTCAGCGCTGAAACAAGGTAAGATCGCGTCGTCTGAGCCTATGGAGCGAACACTCCAAGTCCTGAACGAACTAGAGCGAGATGGCGTTTTGAGTCGCTATGCCATCGGCGGTGCGATGGGAGCGACCTTTTACATCGAACCCCTTCTGACGTTCGATCTGGACGTCATCGTGCTGCTGCCGGAGACAAAAGGTGGACTATTGACACTGACCCCGCTCTACGAGGTGCTGCGCGCCAAGGGGTACGCAGAAGAGGGTGAATGCGTGGTGATCGAAGGGGTGCCGGTGCAGTTCCTGCCAGCATATAACGCGCTCTTGGAAGAGGCTTTGCGAGAAGCGCTTGGGATGCCCTACCAGGCAACCTCTACGCGTGTTCTTCGGGTCGAACACTTGGTGGCAATTTGTGTCCAAACCGGTCGAGCCAAGGATCGTGAGCGAGTGCGGATTCTACGAGAGCAGGCCACCCTGGATGATGAGTATCTCGCCGCGGTTCTTCGCCGGCATCAACTGGAAGGGCGATGGAAAGAATGGAGCGATTGATCCCTGAGATTGAACAACTCTTTCGCGCGAAGGAACGGCGCCGGGCCCGGCTGGCAGCCATGCCATTTCCTGAGAAGGTACGGGCGGTCGTCCAGATGCAGAAAATGGTAGCTCCACTGTTGCGCGGCAGAGGTCTGCAGGTGCGGATATGGGAGATGAAGTCGATCGATGACACACACTAACGTTGTACCTGTATCAGAGGAGGACATCGGAGATGCCTTGCTGGCTTATAGCCCGGTGCTCCGCAAGAAAATCAAAGAAGGGCTGAAAGATGTACATGCCGGTCGAACGATGCGGCTGTCTGTGTATGAGGCAAGGCGCAAGAAAAAGCGCGCTCGCAAAGCGTGACTTACGAGGTTTTCCTTTCCGAGAAACCACACAGTGACGCGGTGGATTCCTCAGGCTGCCAGTCGTGAGTGAAAACCTGTGCCAGGAGCCGTGTTCTCCTCTGAGCAAATTGCTTTCAGCCGCCTGCTGGCTTAGATTCTAGTTATCGTGGAGACTCGATATGCCGCCAGCTAAGCCTCCGCTCATCATCTCAACGCCAGAAATTTTGGGTGGGACGCCGGTATTCAATGGGACGCGGGTGCCGATACAAACGCTCATCGACTATTTGGAAGGGGGACAGTCGATCGACGAGTTCCTCGAGGGGTTTCCTACAGTGTCACGTGAACAGCTCATCGCCTTCTTAGAAGAAGCCAAAGCCAGGATGCTGGCTGTCGCTTCGTGAAGCTTTTACTCGACGAGTGTATCCGCCGATTGGCCCAAGAGATTAAAGACTTGTTGAAAGGATAGTTACGATCAACCGTTACGAATACACAGCCGGCCTCGGGAACCGAGACGACCTCGTCACCTTCCTCAATTCAACGTCGCCGTGATTGTTCTTCAAGCACGGACGAATCGCTTGGAAGATCTTCGACCCTTAGTCCCCCGGCTTCAACGGATATTGGCCACCGCTCCAAAAGGCCAAGTGACTGGGATCAGTTCATAAGTCCGCTTCGGTCTCGAAGCACCGGTTGGAAAAAAGGAGCGCCATAACATGCGATACGCCGTTGTGATCGAGAAAGCTCCATCAAACTATCCGCCTTATGTTCCGGACCTACCGGGCTGCATTGCCACGGGAGCCAGCGTGGGAGAAACCGAAACTCTCATTCGCGAAGCTATCGAGTTTGACTTGGCAGGCCTCAAAGCAGATGGTCTTCCTATTCCCCTTCCTAGTAGCCACGTCGAATACGTCGATGTTCCTGCCTGAGCTTCCCTGGTCTCGAAGCATTCCCTTGCTAATGTTTGAAGGCAGTGGTCACTTGCTATCAAGCGCCAATAGATGGCCATACAGATTCTGGTCCTGACCTTCCAGGAACTGAGCGGTTGCCTTCACGCTACAAGGCCGCGCTTCCACTAAGACTGGCAGCGCGGCCTTTCTTTTCGCTGCTCCACCTCACTCCACGATTCTCCTAGGGCAAGACCCTGTGGTACACTCCCGTCATGCCCGAAGCTCACTGTTCACTATCAGCCAAAGCCTCTCTCGTGTTGTTACCGGCGTATCTCGGAACGCATTCCATTGCTGAAGCCATTAAGACAGCTCGAGGACAACGAATACTTTGGCTTGAAATCCTCGTCAATGATCATCTCGATCTTTCACCATGGACATCCGATCCTTCGGTTCAGAACGCCTATCAAATGGCCTGTCGATGGTATACGCACTATCGACGTCTGCTCACTTCTCTTCTCGACCGGACACCGCTTCCATCCGATCAGGGTCCCATCGATTATCGAGACTACCGGGCATTTGCAGAGGCGCTCTCCTTTGTCTGCACCGATAAGGTATACTCTCGCTACCGACGTTCGCAGGAGAGTACATGCCACTTGTGATCGACCAAGGGGATCTGGATCGCCTGCCGATTACGGTTGATCCAACGATAGTCAGCGGAAGTCCGGTCTTTCGCGGGACGCGCGTACCTGTCGAGGCCTTAATCAGCAACCTCGAGGCTGGTCTCTCCCTCGATGAATTTCTCAACAACTTTCCTACCGTCACGCGCGAGCAAGCGGTTCAAGTGCTGGAATTTTCGAAGAGTACCCTCCTCAAGCTGCGCAAGACTGCGTGAAGATCCTTCTCGATGAATCCGTCCCGCGTCTACTCAAGTTACGCTTGCCTCAACTGAACATCTCAACTGTTCAAGAGATGGGATGGACAGGAGTTCAGAACGGCGAATTGCTGCGCCGAGCCGAAGAACACTTTGATGTCTTGATAACTGCCGATCGAAATCTCCGGTATCAACAGAATCTGTCTGGGCGCAAGCTTGCTATCCTCGTACTGCCCAGTAATCAGGTACCTCTTGTCACCCGGCTTGTGCCCGTCGTTGAGACTTTGTTGATCACGATTCAACCAGGCGCTATCGTAGATGTGCCACTTACTACATGAAGCCGCACCGACCGAAAGCGCTTAACGGCCTTGTTGCCAGTTCCTCTGGCCACCCAGATTCTGGTCCTGCCCCCTCCAGGAAATGACCGGTCGCCTTCACGCTATCAGGCCGCGCTTCCGCTAACATTGGCAGCGCGGCCTTTCTTCTTAATAGTCGATGCTTAATCAACGTTCTTCTTTGACAAAAGGCTATGGTACACTCCCGCATGCCTGAAGCTGACCGCTCAGCACCAATCAACCACCCTCTCGCCACAACGCAGCCCAAGTCTCCCAAAGCAAGAACGCCCTCCAACAACGACAGCGTTTCGCTTAAAAAACATCGCATGGTGGGATGGTACGATCCGCCTCAGCTGCTGCGGACCGCTGGACAAGTCGTCACTTCTACGATCTTCGGACGGCATGCAGATTACCGGTTAATCGAAGCGCTCTATGATGACCCAGATGATTTGCCAGATGATGACCCGGCACACTTCATCATTGACTACTCGCAGCACAAGGACTTTTGGTTGGACTACGTCGCCGATTTAGGGGAAGGTTGGAACTCCACCTATGCCGTCGCTTACCACAGCAGTCGCCCCAAGCTCGACCTCAACTGGGACAAGAACCTGTATGTGACAGTTCGTGGTCACGTGATTCTCTTTGGTGGCGATGAAGTGTATCCCACCGCCAGTCGGTCGGCCTACAAGGAGCGGACATTCCATCCGTATGAGTGCGCTTACAATGGCGATAACGCCCGCCCCGATATGTTTGCCATACCTGGAAACCATGACTGGTATGACAGCTTAGTAGCCTTCACTCGCTATTTTATCGACAAGGATGAAATCGCTGGATTTCGGACACCTCAGCTCCGCAGTTACTTTGCAATGAGACTGCCGAAAGGCTGGTGGCTCTTAGGTCTGGACACACAACTCACCTCATATATCGATGGTCCACAGGTGAAGTATTTTCAGCTGGTCGCCGAACACATTTTAGATGGAGATAGCATTATCATTTGCAATTCCGAGCCGACCTGGATCTATGAGGCTCAGTACGGTCGCT
>Ga0207708_10002663_pt1 | contig 13118 bp, 12 predicted proteins | sample KBSK5101metaG_FD_184340 | JGI IMG/M metagenome (GOLD analysis project Ga0207708, IMG submission 184340) | Corn, switchgrass and miscanthus rhizosphere microbial communities from Kellogg Biological Station, Michigan, USA - KBS K5-10-1 metaG... | ecosystem: Host-associated > Plants > Roots >...
GCGTCCGGACCCGATTGAGGATCCGTCGCAACCGCCGCCGCCGATCGCCGAGACGCCCGGGAGCAAGGTGCGCTTTGCGGCCGAGCGCGCCGATCGCGACGTGATCCTGAAACGCGCGATCACCGGCCGCATCCGCGGCATCGTCGAAGCGCTGTACGGAAAACTCGAGACGCCGGTGGTCCGCGGGTTTGACCTGGCGATGGTGCCCATGGCGAAGCCCCGCTTCCTTGGCGTGCCGGCGCCGCGCGTGCTGATCCGCGTCCTCGACAGCGTCGATGGCGCGGCGATCGCGGCAGCGCACGCCGCCGCGTCGCGCGCGGGTGTGCACACCGGCAAGTCACCGGTTGCGGTGCTGCTGTTGGCGCGCCGCATTGCGCCGCAGCAGGAAATCTCGAAGGCCTTCGAGGCTATCGCGCGCCGGCGCCAGGCGCCCGATGCGCCCGACGAACTGGCGGTCGTTGCCGTCGACATCGCCGACTGGTCGTGCCGGTTGCCGCCGAACTGCTCGGCGATCGTCCGCAAGCTGACCGATCAGATCTGCTCATAACCGGGAACCGGGAACTGGGAACTGGGGAACCTTTGGAACCCCTGGTACCGTAGACTTTAGTTATGCCGCTAATCGAGACCCGCGACCTCTGGAAGACCTATGTGATGGGCGATGAAGAAATCCACGCGCTGAAGGGCGTGTCGATTGCCATCGAGCGCGGCGAATACGTCGCGATCATGGGTCCGTCGGGCTCGGGCAAGTCCACGCTGATGAACCTGATCGGGTGCCTCGACACACCGAGCAAGGGCACCTATCTCCTCAACGGGAAGGAGGTGAGCCAGATGAACGACAACGAGCTGGCGCGCATCCGCAACGAGGAAATCGGCTTCGTGTTTCAAACCTTCAACCTGCTGCCGCGCGCCACCGCGCTTCACAACGTGGAGCTGCCGCTCGTCTACGCCGGTATGGGGAAGACCGCGCGTCTGGTGCAGGCCAAGGCGGCGATCGAAAAGGTCGAGCTCACGCACCGCATGACGCACAAGCCGAACGAACTGTCAGGCGGCCAGCGCCAGCGCGTCGCCATCGCGCGCGCCCTCGTCAACAATCCGTCGATCCTGCTCGCCGACGAGCCGACCGGCAACCTCGACTCGAAGACCGGCGTGGAAATCATGGCGCTGTTCGCGCGCCTGCATCAGGGCGGCAACACCATCATCCTGGTCACGCACGAAGCCGACATCGCCGCCTACGCCCATCGCGTGATTGCGATTCGTGATGGTCAGGTCGAGCGCGATGTCAGGCAGCAGCCGCACGCCACTCTGGCGGCGCACTGACGATCCCATCACTGTACGATTCGCGCTGACGTTGTGAACCTTCGGAAGTTCGTGTAGCTCGCGACGCTTGCACCTCGAAGCGGCTTCCCGGCTGGGAAGGTCTCCCGCATTTCACTTGGCACCAGCAGTCCCAGCGCCTTGTTCTCGGCGAACTCGACGCTGAGCGAGCTCTCGGGTCGGTTTGCGCTCGCCGAGGTGAACGTCCGGACGTCGGCACGTATCAGTCGTCCGTCGCGGGGATCGATCCACGCGCGAACCACGCTTGGAATGTCCTGGCCCGTGTCACGGTTCTGGATCACCGTTGGCGTTGTCCGCTCGAGAAAGACGAGACGCGCGGTCCTGATTCCACGGACCGTTTCCTGGCCGTCGGCGCGGGCCAGCAGCCGCTGGCGGTTGCGGCGATGAAGAAACTCCAACGGCAGGTTCGGGAGGTTCGTGGTGCGCGGCAGGCCGAGATTGTGCTTCGCGCTCTCCCTGAGCAGGGTGCGCGCGCGTTCGAGGCCCGGCATGCCCAGCGCGACGGTCAACGATGCATCCGCGAGGTCGACCGGCCTGTTGTCCACCGTTTTGACGTGGCGGAAGCCGAGCCATCCCACATTCTGCGGCAGCGCGATGAATGCGACTTCGGAATCAACCGTTCGCTGCAGCAATTCCCGGCCGCCGCGCACTTCCTGCCGCATAGATTCGTCGGCGACGAGCTCACTCAATTTTGGCTCGTACGCCGCGAGATACACGTCGAGCCGGGCCAACAGGGTATCGACGTCGGCGGCTTGCGTCAGCCAGACGATCGCCGTTGCGATCGCTGCGACCAGGATCTTCATTGCGGGACGATTCGAGCAGAGGTCTGGAAGCGGCGATAGTTGGAATACGTCGCGTCGCCGAAGGCGTTGCGATTCTGGCCGGCGAAGAACACCTCGTGCATCGTCGCCGGCACGAGCAGGCCCAGCGCGCGCTGCTCCATGAACTCCACCGAGATGACGTGATCGAACGCGAACTTCGTGGGCCCGGGATCGCGCGTGATCACGTCGGCGCGCCACAAACGCCCGCTCTCCGCTTCGACAAAGGCGCTGACGATGCTGCGCATGTCGTGGTTGTCGAAGCTGCGGATGATCGTCGGCGCAACGTTTTCGACGAGCACCAGTTTGATGGTCCTCTTGCCGCGAACGCGCTCTTCGCCCGCCAGCCGGATCGAGAAACGCGGCGCGTGCCGCGGGTGCAGCACTTCGAGAGGAAGATTCGGCAGGTTGATCGTGCGCGGCGTGCCGAGGTTGAAGCGCGCGCTCTGGCTCAACATGTTGCGTGCTCTCGAGTAGTCGTCGACGGCGCCGCCGGCGAGCACGGTGTTCAGCGAGCCGAGCGTGTCGTCGACGGCGTCGCTGCCGACTTTCAGGACGCGCCGGAATCCCATCCAGCCCGCGTCTCCCGGCAGCGCGATGAACGCCACTTCCGATCTGATCGTCCTGAACTCGGGAGGCCCGATGCCGCCGCCGGCCGGACTGTTGCCGCGGGCGTTCTGCTGGACCATCGACTCGTCGGCGATCAGCTCGCTCAGCCGCGGCTCGTAGGTCGTCAGATAGGCATTGAGCCGGTCGCGGATGTCCTGCGCGTCGGGCTTCTTGCCCTGAGCGAGCAATTCGGCCGCAGCGCGACCGGATTGCAAGTCGAAGGGTTGCGCAAGGACTAGCAACCCGAGCAGCGCGGCGGCGGCGAGCTTCATTGCGGCGGCGGCGGCACGATGCGGGCCGACGTTTTGAACTGCCGGTAGTTCGTGTACTTCGCGGTGCCGGTGCCTTCGCGGAAGCGACCCGCGAAGAATTCTTCCTTCATTTCAAAGGGCACCAGCAGGCCGAGCTTCTCGTCGGCCCTGAAATCCACCCAGATCACGTTGTCGAACGGCAGCACGCCGATGCGGACGTCGCGCGACTTGACCTGCGCGCGCAGCAGGCGGCCGGTCTCGGGCTCGACCCAGGCGCTGATCAGGCTCTGCATGTCGCCGCCGTCGGCGCGGCGGATGATCGTCGGCGTCGAGCGCTCCTCGAACACCATCCGCGCGGCCTGGACGCCGCGGATCTTTTCCATCCCGTCGAGCCGATGCTGCAGGCGATGACGGTTGCGGGGATGCAGGAACTCGAGCGGCAGATTCGGCAGGTTCGTCGTGCACGGGAATCCGAGATTGTGCTCCGCGCTCTGCGCGAGCAGCAGCCGCGCCTGGTCGTAATCATCCTTCGCGCCGTCGGTCAGCAGCAACGACAGGGATGGACCCGCATCGCCGATCTTCTTGTTGTTGACCATCGTCACCCGGCGGAAACCGAGCCACCCGGCGTTGCCGGGAAGGCCGATGAAGGCGACTTCGGAAATGATCTCGCGGTCCTTGGTGGGCTCGTGCGTCTGCCCGACGGCCAGCCGCGACACGCCGTCGCGCTGCGTCATGCGCTCGTCGGCGACCAGGCTGCTCAACTGTGGCTCGTATCCAATCAGGTAGTTGTCGAGCCGATCGCGGATCGCATCGCCGTTGTTGGCTTGCGCTGCGAGGACCGCGCACCCCAGGAGGATTAGGCCTTGTTTCATTTCTTGGCTTCTGTTGCCCTCGGTAATCTGTGTCTAATCTGCGTCTAATCTGTGGCCGCGAAGTGGCCTTCCGAGACCTGTCGCAACGGCGCGTCACGGTTGACGAGCGCCGGATCGAGCTCGATGCGCACTTTCGGCGCATCGGGATCGAGGGCGGGCACGGCCGATAACAGCGCGCGCGTGTAGGCGTGTTGCGCGTTGTCGAAAATCTCCTCCGTGCGTCCCATTTCCACGATGCGGCCCAGGTACATTACGGCGACCCGGCTGGAAATGTGACGCACCAGCCGCAGGTCATGGGCAATGAACAGGTAGGTGAGTTTCAGCTGCTGCTGGAGATCCATCAGCAGGTTGATCACCTGTGCCTGAATCGAGACGTCGAGCGCCGAGACCGGCTCGTCGGCGATGATGAACGATGGGTTGAGCGCGAGGGCCCGGGCCAGGCCGATGCGCTGGCGCTGGCCGCCGCTGAACTCGTGAGGGAAGCGATCGAGGTGCGCCGGATCGAGCCCGACCAGCCTGAATAGATCCGCGACGCGATCGCGTCGCTCCGCCTTCGAGCCGATGGCGTGGATGATCAGCGGCTCTTCGACGATCGTCGACGCGCGCATGCGCGGATTGAGCGACGAGTAGGGATCCTGGAAGACCATCTGCATGTCGCGCCGCGCGGCACGCATGCGGGCGGTGGAAAACCCCAGCACGTTCTCGCCGCGGAACGTGACTTCGCCGGAGGTCGGCTCGATCAGCCGCAGCATGCAGCGGCCCGTGGTGCTCTTGCCGCTGCCGGACTCGCCAACCAGCGCAAACGTTTCGCCCTCGTCGACGGAAAAGCTGACGTTGTCGACGGCGCGGACGATCGACTTGTCGCGGAACAGCCCGCCGCCGCGCTCGAAGTGCTTGACGAGGTTGCGGACTTCGACGAGCGCCATCAGACTGAGATTCCTCTCAGGCGCGTGCCGGGCTCGCCGCCGGGAATCGAATCCAGCAGTCCCCTGGTGTAGGGATGCTTCGGGTTCCGCAGAATCTCGCGCACCGGGCCTTGCTCCACGATCAGTCCCTTGTGCATCACCGCCACGCGATCCGCGGTCTCGGCAATCACTCCGAAATCATGCGTGATCAGCAGCATCGAGAGATCGAACTGCTTCTTCATGTCGCGCAGCAGTTCCAGGATCTGCGCCTGCACCGTCACGTCCAGCGCCGTGGTCGGCTCGTCGGCGATGACCAGCGGCGGCCGGCACGCGATGGCAATCGCCATCATCACGCGCTGCCGCATTCCGCCCGACAGCTGATGCGGGTAGTCGTCGACGCGCTTGTCCGGGTCCACGATCTTCACCGCGCGCAGCAGCTCGATCGCCCGCGCCCGCGCGTCGGCCCGGGTGGCGAGTCCGTGCACCAGCAACGCCTCGGCAATGTGCGCGCCGACTCGCATCACGGGATTGAGCGCGGCCATCGGCTCCTGGAACACGAAGCCGATGCCGGCGCCGCGCACCCGCCGCATCTCCTCCTCGGACAGCGCCAGCAAATCCCTGCCCTGGAAGAGGATCCTGCCGCTGGTGATTTGCCCGGGTTCCTGCACGAGCCGGATGATCGAAAACGCGGTCACCGACTTGCCGCTGCCTGATTCACCCACCAAACCAAGTGTTTCGCCCTTGCGGATCTCGAACGACACGTCGTTCACGGCCACGACGGGCCCGAACACCGTCCGCAGATTCTGCACTTCGAGAAGCAGACTCAAATCTGAAATCCGAAATCTGAAATCCGAGATCTAATCAAGGCTCACTTCCCGGTATTCACCGAACACGCTGCGAAGCGTATCAGCGATTTCGCCAACCGTGGCATGCGCTTCGACGGCGGCAATGATTGGTGGGACGAGGTTCTCTGAGGATGTCGCGGCGCGTCGAACGACATCGAGCGCCGCCTTCCAGGAGCCCTGGTCGCGGGATGCCCGCACCCGTTGCACCCGTTGCACCTGTTGCGCTTCGAGCTGCGGATCGACCTGAAAGACTTCAATGGTCGACGGCTCATCGGTGGTGAACTTGTTGACGCCAACCACCACGGCCTCGCCCGAATCGATGGCCAGCTGCGCTTTGTACGCGGACTCCTGCACCTGCCGCTGGATGTAGCCGGCTTCGATCGCCGCCAGTGTGCCGCCGGCCGCCTCGATGCGGGTGAGGAGCTCGCGCGCGCCCTGTTCGATCTCGCTCGTCAGCTTCTCGATGTGATAGGACCCCGCAAACGGATCGATCGTGTTGGCGACGCCGGATTCGTGGCCGATGATCTGCTGGGTGCGGAGCGCAATCCGCGCTGCGTCCTCGGTCGGCAGCGCCAGCGCTTCGTCGCGCCCGTTGGTGTGCAGCGACTGCGTGCCGCCGATCACCGCCGCCATGGCCTGCACGGCGACGCGGACGATGTTGTTGTCGGGCTGTTGCGCGGCCAGCGTGCTGCCGGCCGTCTGCGTGTGGAAACGCAGCTGCTGCGCGCGAGGGTTGGTCGCGCCGAACCGCTCTTTCATGATCCGCGCCCACAGCCGCCGTGCCGCCCGGAACTTTGCGACTTCCTCGAGGAAGTCGTTGTGCGCGTTGAAGAAGAACGACAGCCGCTGTCCGAACGAGTTGACGTCCAGCCCGGCGCTCCGTGCCGCGTCCACATAGGCGATCGCATTGGCGAACGTGAACGCCACCTCCTGCACCGCCGTCGATCCCGCCTCGCGGATGTGATACCCGCTGATCGAAATCGTGTTCCACTGCGGCACCTCGCCCTCGCAGAACGCGAAGATGTCCGTGACGATCCTGAGTGAGGCCTGCGGCGGATAGATGTAGGTCCCGCGCGCGATGTATTCCTTCAGGATATCGTTCTGGATCGTTCCCGACAGCGCCTTCGGCGCCACGCCCTGGCGCTTGCCGACCGCCACGTACAGCGCCAGGAGGATAATCGCCGTCGCGTTGATCGTCATCGACGTCGACACCTTGTCGAGCGGGATGCCGTCGAAGAGCGCCGCCATGTCTTCGATCGAATCGATGGCCACGCCGACGCGGCCGACTTCTCCGGAGGCGAGGGTGTGATCGCTGTCGTAGCCGATCTGCGTCGGCAGATCGAAGGCGACGCTCAGACCGCTGACGCCCTGCGACAGCAGGTATCGATAGCGCCGGTTGGATTCGGCCGCGGTCCCGAAGCCGGCATACTGGCGCATCGTCCACAGCCGGCCGCGATACATGGTCGGCTGGATGCCGCGCGTGAAGGGAAACTCACCTGGAAAGGAAAGGTCGCGCTCGGGATCGAACGCGGTGAGATCTGGCGGACCTGCGAAAGGCTTCATGCGATAGTGCCTGGCACCGGCGGGTCTGCACCGGTGCCAGGCACTATATCAATTTGCTTCTTCGACCTTCGCTTCTTCGGCCGCGATCCTGAGCGAGCGCAGGAACCGGCGATCGTTCACGGTCATGTCGAACGGCTTGCGCGGCACCAGCGCCTTCGACGCCGGCACGCCCTTGTTGGCGCCCTCGGCGCCTTCGGTCTGGGGCTGTCCGCGATTCACGAAACCGACAACGGCTTCGAGATTCACTTTCATCTCGTAACCCGCCGCACGCGCGCGCTCGCGGCATGCTTCGACTTCCGCGCTCTCCGACACAGCGGCGGCAATGGAGTCGGCCAGCTCACGCGCGAACCGGTTTACGACGTCATCCATAGGACGGCTCCCTCCCGTTTGGGCATACTTCGCAGTCTGCCCGAATTGCGCCAACCGGCTGGGACCGTCGGCAGCGGCTGATGTAGCACCTCCCTGGCGGTCGGCGGAACAGCAGCGCAAATCGTCGTCAGGCGGGCGAAACTCTTGGGAAAATCGCGATGATTCTATGAGTCCGCTGGGGCCCTGTCAAGGGCAGAACGCTATAAGTTGTGCTTTTTCTGTGACTTGGGCGGATGACAGAGGGTGATCTATGGTCGAGCCGGGTCCGAAGTGACGGCAAAACTGCGCGTTTTCGCCCTTCGCAAATCTACCCGCGCCTGCCCTGTTTGGCAACGGCTTCGGCGGCCTTTTTCGCGGCCTCCGGATCGCCCAAGTAGTAGTTTTTCAGCGGTTTGAGCGACCGATCGAGCTCGTAGACCAGCGGAATTCCCGTCGGTATGTTCAACTCGACAATGTCCTGATCGGAGATGTTGTCGAGATATTTCACTAGCGCACGCAGTGAGTTTCCGTGTGCAGCGATCAGCACGCGCTCGCCGCCTTGTATCCGCGGCGCGATCGACTCATGCCAGTAGGGAAGAAACCGCGCCACGGTGTCTTTCAGCGACTCGGTGAGCGGAAGATCGGCTTGCGGAAGATTCTTGTAGCGAGGATCGCGCGCGGGGTGTCGCGCGTCGTCGATCGCGAGCGGCGGCGGCGCAATCGCGTAGGCGCGCCGCCAGATCTTCACCTGGTCCTCGCCGTGCTTCGCGGCCGTCTCCGCCTTGTTCAGACCCTGGAGCGCGCCGTAGTGGCGCTCGTTCAAGCGCCAGTTGCGCTCGACCGGCAGCCAGAGCTGATCGAGCTCGTCGAGCGCGAGCACGCTCGTCCAGATCGCGCGCTTCAGCACCGAGGTGTAGGCGAAATCAAACGCGAAGCCTCCCGCCTTCAGCAGCCGGCCGGCCTCGCGCGCCTCCTGCCGGCCCTTCTCGGTGAGATCGACGTCGGTCCACCCGGTGAACCGGTTTTCCTTGTTCCAGGTCGATTCGCCGTGGCGGAGCAGAACGAGCTTATGCATCTTCATTTAAGAAACACGTTCGAGCTGCTTGATCGCCGATCGTCCGGCATACTTCGCCATGCTCCCCAGCTCTTCCTCGATGCGCAGCAGCTGGTTGTATTTCGCGACGCGATCGCTGCGCGACGCCGACCCGGTCTTGATCTGTCCGGCGGCCGTCCCCACCGCGAGATCGGCGATCGTCGAATCCTCGGTTTCACCCGAGCGATGCGATGACACGCAGCGATACCCGGCTGTCGACGCCATCGCCATGGCATCGAGCGTTTCAGTGATCGTGCCGATCTGATTCACCTTCACGAGCAGCGCGTTGCCGATGCCCTGGTCGATGCCTTTCTTCAGGATCGACGGATTGGTCACGAAGACGTCATCGCCGACCAGCTGCACCTTGTCGCCGAGCGCTTTGGTCAGCAACTTCCAGCCGTGCCAGTCCTGCTCGCCGCAGCCGTCTTCGATCGAGATGATCGGATATTGCCGGCACCAGTCGACGTAGAGATCGACAATGCCTTGCGAATCGCGCGCGGGCTCGCCGGATTTCTTGAACTCGTATCGATCACCGGCCCAGAACTCGCTCGCTGCGACATCCAATGCGAGAAACACGTTGTCGCCCGCCTTCGCGCCAGCCTTGCCGACGGCTTCGAGCACGAGCTCGAGGGCTTCGCGATTCGATTTCAAGCTTGGCGCGAAGCCGCCTTCGTCGCCCACGCCGGTCGAGAGGCCGCGACTCTTCAGGATCGATCGGAGCGCGTGGAAGATTTCGGCGCCCGCGCGCAGCCCTTCGCTGAAGGTCGGGAAGCCGACCGGCATCACCATGAATTCCTGGAAGTCGACGTTCGAATCCGCGTGCGCGCCGCCGTTGAGGATGTTCATCATCGGCACGGGCAGAACCCAACGGGAACCGGGAACCGGGAGCCGGGAACCGGAGTGCGCAAGATCCGCGATATGAGCGTAAAGCGGCTTGTCCGCCGCAGCGGCCTCCGCCTTCATCGCCGCCATCGACACCCCCAGGATCGCGTTGGCGCCGAGGCGACTCTTCGTCGGGGTTCCGTCGAGCGCGATCATCGCGTCATCGAGCTGGCGCTGCGACAGCTCCTTGCCCTTGATCGCCGACGCGATCTCGCCGTTGACGTTCGCCACCGCCTTGCGAACGCCCTTGCCGAGATAGCGTGACTTGTCGCCGTCGCGGAGCTCGAGCGCCTCGCGTTCACCGGTCGACGCGCCCGACGGAACACCGGCACGCCCGCGGCCGCCGCCGTCAAGCGTCACTTCGACTTCCACAGTCGGATTGCCGCGCGAGTCAAGAATCTCGCGTCCACGAACGTTGGCGATTCTCATCCCTGATCCCCGATCCCTGATCCCCGATCCCCGATTATCCCCGTCGATCGGCGTCGAGTTCGAGCTTGAGCGCGGCTTCATTGATCGGCGTCACATATGGCTCGTCGCCCGCGGCGACCACCACCACGCCTCCCTCCGACACCGTATGGCGCCGCTTGTCTTCTTCCGGATTGAATCCGATCAGCGCGCCGCGCGGGATGTCGAGGTCGCGGTCGATGATCGCCTTGCGAATCCTGGCGTGCCGCCCGACGCGCACGCCCGGCATCAGGATCGAATCCTCGACCGTGCAGAAGCTGTGCACCCGCACGTTCGGGCAGAGGATGCTGCCGTAAATCCGGCTGCCCGACACGATGCAGCCCTGCGACACCAGCGAGTCGCGCGCTTCGCCGCGCCGGGCGTCTTCCGCGAACACGAATTTCGCCGGCGGCGCCTGCGGCATGTAGGTGCGCAGCGGCCACTCCGGGTCGTACATGTTGAACTCGGGATTCACCTGGCACAGGTCCATCTGCGCCTCGTAGTACGCGTCGATGGTCCCGACGTCGCGCCAGTACTTCGCCGACTTCTTGTTCTCGTCGTAGAACGCGTACGAGTAGGTCCGGCCGTGGCCGATCAGCGACGGGATGATGTTCTTTCCGAAGTCATGATGGCTCGCTGGATCGGCGGCGTCCTCTTCGAGCGCCTTGATCAGCACGTCGCTGTCGAACACGTAAATGCCCATCGACGCCATCGCCAGCCCGGGTTGCCCGGGCATCGCCGGCGGATCCTGCGGCTTCTCCAGGAACCCGGTGACGCGATCCGTTTCGTCGACCGCGACAATGCCGAATCGGTGCCCGTCTTCGATCGGCACTTCGATCGCCGCCAGCGTGACCTCCGCCGCCATGTCCTGGTGGAAGCGGAGCATCTTCTGGTAGTCCATCTTGTAGACGTGATCGCCCGCGAGCACCACGACGTAGCGCGGGTTCTCGCGGCTGATCGAATAGAGATTCTGGTACACCGCGTCGGCCGTGCCCTGATACCAGTGCTCGCCGACACGTTTCTGCGGCGGCAGGATCTCGATGAACTCGCCGAGCTCTTCGGAGACCACCGTCCAGCCTTGCCGGATGTGGCGGTTGAGCGAGAGCGACTTGTACTGCGTCGCGATGAAGATGTGGCGGAGTCCGGAGTTGATGCAGTTGCTCAGGACGAAGTCGATGATGCGGTACGGCCCGCCGAAATACACGGCCGGCTTGGCGCGCTCCCGCGTCAACGGCGCGAGCCGTTCGCCGGCGCCGCCGGCCAGCACGATTACGAGGACGTCATCGCCGAACATGGGGGCCCGTAATTCATCCGCGCCTCATCGCTGCGCGCTCTCCGGAACATATCACCGGATGTAACCGTTTTTCGCGCTAAGCCTCTACTATAAGAACCATTTAGAGTGTTTGACTTGGCCGCGCCGTGAATCCTATGATCGGTAGGATCTGGCTCTTGGCAGAAGGCGGAGAGCCGAAGGGAACCGGGTTTTAAGGGGAGCGAATGATGGTAATTCGGCGTGCGATGGTCATGGCAGTCGCGCTGGTGGTGTCCGCAACGTTTGGTGCGTCTGGAATAGCTGCGCAGCAGGCTCAAGCCAAGCAGGACACCAAGAAACGCAGCAAGCAGGAGCAGCAGGAAATCGAGACCGTCGTGAAGCTGGTCGACGGCGTGATGGCCGGCCAGCCGGCGCCGGGCGACATCACCATGACGCTCGAGCCCTTCTTCATGAAGTCGCAGGAACAGCGCACGTTCGTGCCGTTCGTGCTCACCGTCACCAACGCGCCGAAGACCGACGCCGCGATGTACGTGCGCGTCGTCAATCCGGCAGCGGTACCCGACCCGAAGGCGAAGAAGGTCGAGTATCCGTGGGACGACATTCACTTCATTCCTGCCGCCGCGCTCGCCGGAGAGCCCGTCAAGCTCAATCGTGTGTTCATGGCCACCGCGGGCACCTACGACGTCTATATCGCGTTCAAGGAGCGACTCCCTGAGAAGGCGCCGAAGAACGCCGTGGCGAAGATGGGCGTGTTGAAGACCCAGGTCACCGTGCCGGATTACTACAACGGCGAGCTCGGGACGAGCACGATCCTCGTGGCCGACAAGGTCAACATGCTGACCGCGCCGATCGCCGGCGACGAAGCGCGCGAGCGTCCCTTCGTGTTCGGCATGCAGGAGCTGCTGCCCGCGCCGGACATGGAATTCAAGAAGGCCGAGGAGCTCTCGATCTTCTTCCAGGTTTACAACGCCGGCCTCGACTCGAGCGGCAAGCCGAACCTGACCCTCGAATACGAGTTCCACAAGACCGAAGGCACGGGCGAGAAGTTCTTCAACAAGACCAACCCCCAGACCGTGAACGCCACGAACCTGCCGCCGCAGTTCGATCCGTCCAAGTTCCCGGTTCCGGGCGGCATCACGGTGCCGCTGGCTTCGTTCGGCGAAGGCCAGTACCGCCTCAACGTGAAGATCACGGACAAGGCGAACAACAACAAGGTGCTCTCCCAGGACGTCAAGTTCACCGTCAAGGGGTAGAGAGGTTTAGATAGCTGGGACAAACGGCACCGGCCTGGTTAGACACGGCCCTTATACAGGCGTAGACTGATTGGCAGCCCACCCACCCCTTTTTCGGGGTGGGTGGCGTCTAATACACGGGATGCGGACCCCCAGTCGGCTGATCGGCCTGGTTGTGGTGTGCCTGGCGGCACTCCAGTCGACCTATGCCGACGCGCAGGGTCTCAAGTTCGAGCCCGTCACCAAGATCGCTTCAACCGACACCGGGCTCATCGAAGGCAAGGTCACCGATGAGCGCGGCAGGCCCCTGGACGGCGCCGTCATTTCGGCGCTCGGCGGCACCACCGCGTTCGCCGTGTCCGACGCCTCCGGTCAATACACGCTCAAGCAGCTTCCGCCGGGCCCGTACCTGGTTCGGGTGCACCTGGCCGGTTTCCTCGCGGCGCGCAGCACCATGGTCAACGTGCGGCCGTCGGCGCGAAGCGCTTCTTCATTCACCCTGCGCCGGGAAGGCGAGGCCGATGCGCCGCGCGTGACCGAAGCGTCGGTCGCCGCCAAACAAAGCGGTGGCGCGTGGGCACTGGGATACGCCGCCTCCTTGATCGCGATCGAGGCGGCGGCCGCGGTGATCTTTCTCAATCGTGGAGA
>Ga0207708_10002665_pt1 | contig 13112 bp, 10 predicted proteins | sample KBSK5101metaG_FD_184340 | JGI IMG/M metagenome (GOLD analysis project Ga0207708, IMG submission 184340) | Corn, switchgrass and miscanthus rhizosphere microbial communities from Kellogg Biological Station, Michigan, USA - KBS K5-10-1 metaG... | ecosystem: Host-associated > Plants > Roots >...
CTTCGCTGCAGTGGCGCGCGGCCAGCAGCGCCAGCTCGCGGCAGTCCTGCGGCACGCGCAGCCGCTCGCAAAATGCTTCGAGCAACTTTTCTTCCGTATCCATCGTCAGCACCGCGAAGCGCTCGGCCAGGCCCAGGCCGTGCGCGGCCACGGCGTCGAGCGCCGCGAGCCTGCGTGCGCCGGCGGCGCCTGCGGTGACCGCAGTCAGTTCCGGCAATATGGCAGCCAACGCGCCGCATTCGGCGAGCACCTCGAACATCCGCGACGGCCGCTGCTCCATCAATCCGCGCGCCAGCTCCTGCCACACGCGCTCGGCGACCAGCGCATCGGCCTCGCCATCAACGACCATGTGGCGCATCTGCTCGAGCGTGGCGGGCGCGATCGTGAAACCAAACCGCGCGGCAAACCGCGCCACGCGCAGGATGCGCACCGGGTCTTCCGCAAAGGCCGGGCCGACGTGGCGCAGGACGCGCGCTTTCAGATCGGCCGCGCCGCCGAAGGGATCGATCAGATTGCCGGCGTCGTCGCGCGCGATCGCATTGATCGTGAGATCGCGGCGCGCGAGGTCGTCTTCGAGCGTGACGTCGGGCGCAGCATGAAACTCGAAGCCGTGGTAACCGCGCGCGGTCTTGCGTTCGGTGCGCGCGAGCGCATATTCCTCTTTCGTTGTCGGATGCAAAAACACCGGGAAATCCCGGCCGACCGGCTTATAGCCCAGCTTGACCATTTCCGTGGGGGTGGCGCCGACCACCACGTAATCGCGATCGGTCACCGGCAGACCGAGCAATTCGTCGCGCACGGAACCGCCGACGGCGTAGATCTTCATGCGCTCAAGCCGGCGGCTCGTATTGGGGCAGCACCTCGGTCTCGGCCGCAGCGGCCGCGTACCACTCCTGCATGGCAGGCAACGCGAGCAGCCGGTCCGCATACTGCTGCGACGCCGCGGACAGCGCGATCGAATATGTCTTGAAGCGCGTCGCGACCGGCGCAAACATCGCGTCGGCGACGCTGAAGGCCCCCAGCAGAAACGGCCCGCCGTAGCGGGCGAGGCTTTCGCTCCAGATGGCCTCGACGCGCGCGATGTCGGCGGCCACTTCGGCGCTCACCGCGCGGCGTGGCAGCACGCGGCGCACGTTCATGCACATATCCCCGCGCAACGCCGCGAATCCTGCATGCATTTCCGCGCTGATCGCGCGACCATGCGCACGTGCCGTGGCGTCTTGCGCCCATAGCCGCTTATCCGGATGGCGCTCGGCCAGGTATTCGCAAATGGCGAGCGATTCCCACAGGGTAACTCCGCCGTCGATCAGCACGGGCACCTTGCCGGCGGGCGAGTACTTGCGGATTTTGGCTGCGTATGCGTCCTGGAACAGCGGGATTCTGACTTCCTCGAATGCAATACCCGCGTGTTTCATCAGCAGCCACGGCCGCAGGGACCACGACGAGTACGCTTTATTGCCGATGACGAGCGTGTATCGAGCCATGAGCGGCCGCGCCGTTACGAAGCGCGGCGCGCATGCCCGCGATAGGCGCGATAGCGCGCGCGCGGCGAAGCGGCCGCGAGCCAGGTCGGCGCCTCGGCCTCGAGCGCCTTCGGCGCGATGCCGAACGGAAATGGCGCAGCGCACACGTTGTCGACCTGCATCGAACGGTAATTGTCGCGCGTGAGGAGATGTCCGGGCAGAAATTCGAGTACCAGCGCCTGCAGGTACGAAAGCGTATCGCCCAGGCCGATGACCAGGCGGCGATGGCCCGTCAGCTCGCCTACCAGCGTAACGAGCTCGCGCAGCTTGTACACGCGCGGCCCGCATAACTCATACGTTTGCCCTTGCGCGTCGAGATTGTCGAGGCTGGCCACCATCGCCGCGGCGACGTCTTCGACATAGACCGGTTGAAATCGAGCGTCAGGCCGCCCGAGAAACACGATGGGCAGCAGCTTCAGCAAATCCGCGAACATGTTGAGGAAGCGGTCTTCACGTCCGAAAATGACCGAGGGGCGGAACATCGTCCAGTTAAGGTTGGATGCGCGCACCAGCGCTTCAGCGGCGCCTTTCGTGCGCTGGTAGCGGCTCGGGCCGTTGACATCCGCGCCCAGCGCGCTCATGTGAACGTAGCGGCGCACGCCGGTCTGCTCGCAGGCCGCGATGATCTTGCGCGTGAGGGCCACGTGCGCCTGTTCGAAGCTGCGCGTGCCGCGGCCATCGTGCAAGACGCCGACCAGGTTGATGACGGCATCCATGCCGCGCGTGAGCCGCGCGAGGGCCGCTGGATCGTGCACGTCGGCGGCAATCACATCGACGGTCGGCAGGAGGATCAGCGGCTTGGCGCGCTCGCGATCGCGCGTCGGCACCGTCACGAGATAGCGTCCCGCGCTCAAAGACTGGACGACATGACGGCCGACATACCCGCTGCCGCCTATCACGCATACCCGCGTCAATTCCATATCTACCGCCGCCCTTTGTTGCGTGCCGCTTTTCCGGCTTATTCCTGCCCGCCCGGCTCGTCCAACGCTTTTTCCATCGCGCGCGAACGCGGCGCGATCACGCCGATGCGGTCTTTGAGCGACAGCAGCGCCTGCCCGAACTGCTGGCTGTAATAACTGGCGTTGCTCATGACCTTCTTCACGTAATCGCGGGTTTCGTTGAAAGGGATCGATTCGGCATAAATCGCCGCATCCATCGGCTCGCTCGCGCGCCAGGCGCGCGCGCGGCCCGGTCCGGCATTATAGGCCGCCGACGCCAGCACCGGATGGCTGTCCAGCGTGTCGAGCACGTGCCGCAGATACCAGGTGCCGAGGTTCAGGTTGGTTTCGACGTTGGCGGTCTGCGCTCCGCCCTGGTAATTCTTGAGGCCCACTTTTTGCGCGGCCCAGCGCGCGGTCGCGGGCATCAGCTGCATAAGACCCACCGCGCCGGCGCTCGATTTGACGTCGGCGATGAAGCGGCTTTCCTGGCGGATCAAGCCATAGACGAATGCCTCGTCGAGCTGCTGCTGGCTTACATAGCTTTTCATCACGTCGCGGTACGGCGCCAGATAGCGCATGCTGAAGTCGTGCAGTTCGCGCGTGCGGTCGGCCGTATTGATCGCGCGGTCATAGATTTCGCTCTTGCGCGCAAACTCGGCGGCGGCCAGCAGCTGCTTGTCATCGTATTCGCGAATGGTCCAGTTCCACTCGCGGTTGCCTTCGAAGCGCAGGTTGATCCGGTAGAAAGTCAGCGCGCGCTGGAAACCGGGCACTTTGGCCATCGCCTGCACCTCTTCGCGCGTGGGCTTGTACGACGCGGCGGGCGTGCGGCCGCGGCCGCCCAGGTCTTCGGCCGCGAGCTGGCCATAGAACGAAAATTCGCCGGCCAGCGGCGTCAGGATCGCCTGCGCCTCGTCGACGCGCTGGAGCATCTTGTACGCGCGCGCTTTCCAGTAGCGCCACGCGGCGTCCTGGCTCTCCTTGGGCGACATCGCGTCAATCGCGGCGAGCACGTCCGGCCAGCTTTTCGCGCGCAGCGCGATGCGCACCTTCCAGGCGAGCTGGGCGTCGGTCATCTCGCCCGCTTTCCCATACCACGCGAGGGCGCTCGGATCGTGGCGCTGCGCACCTTGGAAGGCGATCAGGCCCCACACATAGCCGCGCTCGCTGTCGCTGAAGCGCTCGCCGAGCTTCGCCCACTGCTGGGCGGCCAGCGGCGGCGCAGTGCGCGCGAGACGTTGCACCGCATACATCACCGATTCGCGTCCGGCGCGCGACTTGAGATTGAAGTTCTTCCGCTCCAAGTAGGCCTGTGGATTAACGGCGATGCCGGGCCATGACTGGGTTTCGGCCGGCTCCTTCTGCGCCAGGTATTCTGCCGCGCGCCGTGCCACCCCGGTGTTGCCCGCTTCGAGTGCGAGCCTGACCCGCGCCCACACATCCTCGGCGCTCAACTGGCCGTTCGCCGCCAGCGCGTCGAAGAGCGGCGTGCAGCTTTCGGGCTGGTCGCGGCCGCTGAACCACAGCGTGCGCGCATAGTTCAGCGCTTCGGCCCCGCCCGCGCGCAGGCGGCTTTGCAGCGAATAGCACAGGAGTTCGGCGTCGGCGCCTTCGAGCAGCGGATATTCGGTGTCGAAGAGCTCCCACTGCTGCTTGACGGCCAGCTGCTTCAACCAATCGGTGCGCAGGCTGTTCACCACGGGAGCGTCCTGCAGGCGCGCGAGCATCGCGCGGATGTCGGAAGGCGACGCCTCGTCGAGCCGCAGCCGGAACCGCCAGTAGGTGATGTACGGCTCGAGCGGATAACCGGTCAGTGATTTCGCATAGCGTTCGAGTTTCGCCGCGTCGCCGGCGCGAAACGCCTCGCGGGCGGCCAGAAAGTCGTCGTCCTGCGCGGCGTGCGCGGCGCCCGCAGCCGCGAGCGCGCACACGAGCAGCCAGCGCGGCGCGTGCGATTTCACCCAGTCGTTCATGCCGGCGATTTTACGGCTTTTTTGCGCGAAATCTGCTTTAGCGCCGGCCGTTTTTTGTAGGACGCGTGAAGCCCGCGTGAAGTTTGCCACGCATGCGGCCGCTACCACGCGTTACGCGAGGAATAAGCGATACGCCGGATTGCGCGTCTCGTTCACGTACGGATAGCCGAGTTTGGCGAGGAACGCCTTCAACGCGCGCTGGTCGCCTGGCGGCACCTGCATGCCGACCAGCACGCGCCCGTAGTCGGCGCCGTGATTGCGGTAATGAAAAAGACTGATGTTCCAGCTGTGCCGCATGCTCTCGAGAAACTTGACCAGCGCACCGGGACGCTCGGGAAATTCGAAGCCGTACAGGATTTCGTGATCGACTCCCGGCGCGTGGCCGCCGACCATGTGCCGCACATGCGACTTCGCAAGATCGTTATTGCTGAAGTCGAGCGCCTCGAGTCCGTGGCGCCGCAGCTGACGCACCAACCGAGCGGATTCATCGCGGTTATGCACCTGCACGCCGACAAAGACGTGCGCGACCTGCGCGTCGCCAAAGCGGTAATTGAACTCGGTCACGTTACGAGCCCCCAGCAGGCTGCAAAATTTGCGGAAGCTGCCGGGCGTTTCGGGTATCGTCACCGCCAGCACGGCCTCGCGCTTTTCGCCGAGCTCGGCTTCCTCGGCGACGAACCGCAGGCGGTCGAAATTCATGTTGGCGCCGCAGGCCACCGCAACGAGCGTCTTGCCGCGCACGCCCTTGCGCTCGACCCATGCCTTGGCGCCGGCGATCGCGAGCGCACCTGCCGGCTCAAGCACCGCGCGCGTGTCTTCGAAGACGTCCTTGATCGCCGCGCAGGTGGCGGCGGTATCGACGCGGATCACCTCGTCGACGAGCTCGCGGCAGATGCGAAACGGCTCGACGCCGACCTGCCGGACGGCAACGCCGTCAGCGAACAGCCCGACGTGGTCGAGCTTTATGCGCCGGCCCGCCTTCAGTGACTGGTACATCGCGTCCGCGTCGACGGGTTCCACGCCGATGATTTTGACGTGCGGGCGCAGGCGCTTGACGTAAGACGCAATGCCCGAGATCAAGCCGCCGCCGCCGATCGCCACGAAAATCGCATCGATCTCGCGCTGTGTCTGGCGCAGGATTTCCATCGCAATGGTGCCCTGACCCGCAATCACGTCCGGATCGTCGTACGGATGCACGAAAGTCAGGTGGCGGCTTTTCGCGAGTTGCCGCGAGTGTGCGTACGCTTCGTCATAAGTGTCGCCGTGCAGAATAACTTTGGCGCCGCGCGCGGCGACCGCCGCGACTTTGATCTGCGGCGTCGTCACGGGCATCACGATGGTCGCCTTGCATTTCAGGCGCTGCGCCGCGAGCGCGACTCCCTGCGCATGGTTGCCGGCGGAGGCGGCGATCACGCCGCGCGCGAGCGCCGCCGGGGACAGGTGCGACATTTTGTTATACGCGCCGCGCAGCTTGAACGAGAACACCGATTGCATGTCTTCGCGCTTGAGCAGCAGGGTGTTGTTCAACCGCGCCGACAGGCTGGGCGCGCGCTCTAGCGGCGTCTCGATGGCTACGTCATACACGCGCGCAGTGAGGATGCGCTCGAGATAGTCGATCTTCATGGGCGGCCGGCAGGTCGTAAAAAGGCGCCAAGGTTAGCAGGATATCGCGCACTTGGCCATTTTTAGAACCCGGGGGTATGGGGGGTCAGAAAAACGTCAACTCGCACTGCCGGCCGGCCGCGATTTTACTAATCGGACGGCACGGACTACCATAGCCGCATGACCCAGGACGAACTCAAGCAGGCGGTCGCGCGGGCTGCGATCGAGCACGTGCCCACCGGCGGCGTGATCGGGGTGGGCACCGGATCGACCGCGAATTGCTTCATCGACGAGCTCGGCAAAATCAAGCACCGGATCGACGGCGCGGTCGCGAGTTCCGACGCCTCGGCCCAGCGTTTAAAGAAGCTCGGCATCGAGGTCATGCAACTCAACGACGTGTCCGACCTGCCCGTGTACATCGACGGCGCGGACGAAATCACGCACCATCTCGCGATGATCAAGGGCGGCGGAGGCGCGCTGACGCGGGAGAAAATCGTCGCCGCCGTCGCGCGCAAGTTCGTCTGCATCGCCGACCAGTCGAAACTGGTCGACATACTCGGCAAGTTTCCGCTGCCGATCGAGGTCATACCGATGGCGCGGTCGTATGTCGCGCGCGAAATCGTCAAGCTCGGCGGCCAACCGGCGCTGCGCCAGGGGTTCACTACCGACAACGGCAACGTGATACTGGACGTGCACAACCTGCAGATCATGAAGCCGCTCGAGCTCGAGAGCACGTTGAATCAGATCGCCGGCGTGGTCGCGAATGGGTTATTCGCGCGGCGCGGGGCCGACGTCCTGCTGCTGGGTGGCGCCAACGGCGTGCAGACGCTGACGCGCTAGGCGCGTTGCCGCAACGGCGGCGCGCGGTCTCAGGGAGTTAAAGCAGATCCGGCGAGATCGCCGCCCGCAACTGAGTCGGCGCGGGCTCTTCATCGTCGCGGCGCACGAACCACAGCACCGCCCCTTTCTTGACGTTCCACGGCTCCTTCTTGCCGGTCAGCGCGAGCGCGGCCGATTCGCCGAGGGTCGGCTGGTGCCCGACGACGACGACGCAACCCTCGCGGCCCGGCCACCCGGCGGCGCGCAACACGCCTTCCGCTGACGCAGCCAGCCCCAGTTCGGCGACGGTTTTGAAATCATCAGTCAATGCCTGGGCGGTCTGCTGTGCGCGCTTGGCGGGGCTTGCGAGAACCACCGCGGAGTCGGGAATGCGGGCGCGCAGCCACTTGGCCATGCGAGCTGCCTGCTTGACGCCCTTGGCGGTCAGCTTGCGTTCGGCGTCGTGTATGCCGTCTTCGGCATCAGCGTGCCGCCAAAGAATCAACTCCAAGAGCCTACTTCCCGGCAGGCGGCACGTAGCCTTGGGCGGCGTCGGCACCGCCGCCGAAAAAGTGCTTGTCCATCTGCTGGACGAGGTACTCGCGCGCCTTTTTGTCGGCGAGATTCAGGCGGTTCTCGTTGACCAGCATTTTCTGGTGCTCGAGCCACTGCTTCCACGCCTCTTTCGACACGCTCTCGAAAATTTTCTTGCCGAGCTCGCCGGGATACGGCGGAAAGTCGAGCCCCTCGGCTTCGCGGCCGAGCTTTACGCACTTCACCATTCGGGTCATGACGGATACTCCACGCTGCAGCTGCGGCTGGCGGCCAGATGACCGGCGCGCGCGCTGATTTATCCGCGAAGTTTATCAGGTATTGCCGGCTGTTCCGGGTAACGTCGCAACCGCGACGCGTCCTGGATACGTCGGCTCGGGATGCGGCCGCTCGAGGTGGAAACCCTGCACGGCGTCGATGCCGAAGCTCTTGAGCATAATGAGCGTCGCCTCGTCTTCGACGCATTCGGCGATCGTGTGCTTCCCCATGCCGCGGGCGACGGCGACGATCGCTTTGACGAATATCTGGTTGTCAAAATCGTTTGGCAGATCGCGGATGAAGAGGCCGTCGATCTTGACGGCGTCAGCCTGCAGATGCTTTAAGTAACCGAACGACGAAAAGCCCGTGCCGAAGTCATCGAGACAGGTGCGGCAGCCGGTCTGGCGCAGCGCTTCGATGAAACGCCGCGCGTCATGCAGGTCGGACACCGCGGAAGTCTCCGTGAGCTCGACCAACAGGCGGCGCGGCGCGACCCCGCGGCGTTTGAGCTGCTCGGCGATGTATTGCGGCAGCGTCGGCTCGTCGAACGAGCGGCCGGAAATGTTGATCGCGAGCGACGGCATGTTGGCGTCGGCCAAAAGCTCGATGCTCTGCCGGATCACCCAGCGGTCGATGTCCAGGATCTTGCCGCTTTTCTCTGCGTAGGGAATGAACTGGCCCGGCATGAGGATCTGGGTCGGATCGTCCGGGTCGAGCATGCGGATCAATACCTCGTAATGCACAAGTGCGTTGTCCGCCGTGTCGAATATGCCCTGGAAATAAAGCCTGAACAGGTTGTGCTCGAGCGCGTGCGCAATGCGGTCGTTCCACGACAGCCGCGCCACCATCGCGCGCGAATCGTCGAGGTCGCGCCGGTAGAAGCGCCAGGCGTTTTTGCCGGCGTCTTTGGCCTGGTACATGGCGGCGTCCGCGTGCGCAATCAATTCCTCGACGCTGCCGCTGTGATCGGGAAATATCGCGATGCCCAGGCTTGTCGTAAGCCGCAGCGCCTGCGTCTCGAACTGGAGCTTGATGAGTGCAATCGTGCGCACTATGCGCTCGGCCAGCACGCTCAGAGTGTTGTCGGTCGCGTCGGGCACCAGGACCGCAAATTCGTCGCCGCCCAGGCGGCTAAAAATTTCGTTGCGTCTGACCTGGCTCGCGACGTCGCCGGCGACGCGGATCAGCATCGCGTCGCCCGCGCGGTGCCCGAACGTGTCGTTGATGTACTTGAACTCGTCGAGATCGAAATACAGCAGCGCGAGCCGGGTGCCGCCGCGCTGCGCATCCGCGATCAGGCGCGCCAATTCCTCGTTGAAGCGATGCCGGTTGTAAAGCCCGGTCAGGGCGTCGCGTTCGGCGAGATAGACGAGCTGCTCGGCAGTCTCGCGCTCGCGCGTGACGTCTTCAAATATCCAGATGTGGCCGACCGCGCCGCCGTTGGCGCCGTCCACCGGATAGCATTGCTGGGTGATGAGGCGGCCGTCGGCAAGCTGGATTTCAAACGCGCCGGGCGCCTCGCCACCGCCGCGCAACTTGAACAAATGCGGCACCTGCTCCTCGGGGCGCGCGAGCACCGACGCCGACTTTTCGAGCACGGCCAGCGGGTCCTGCCCGAGCAGCTGTCCCGCCTCGCCGATCCGCCACAGGCGGTTGAATGCCGGATTCGTGTAGACAACGCGATTTTCGGTATTCACGAACAGGATGCCGAATTCCATCGCGGAGAGCAGCGCGGAGAGCCGCGCGTGCTCGTCCTGCGCGCGCTTCAGATAATCCTGCTGCACGGCCTGCGCTTCGCGCAGCTCGCCGACGGTGGCGGCGAGCCGCTGTTCGGTCTCGCGCCGCTGGCTCACGTCGCGGATGCTGATGCGGATGCCCAGGTATTCGCGGTCGCTGCCGTAGATCGGCCGCCAGTCGGCCGCGCCCCACAAGAGTGTGCCGTCCTTGCGCCGCGCGCGGAATTCGAAATCCTGGCCGGCATTGCCGCGCAGCGCCTGCCGGATCTGGCGGATCGTGCGCACGACATCGGCAGGGTCGACCAGCGCCGCCGGGAAATTGTCCATCGCGAGACATTCTTCGGGCGTATAGCCGAACATCTCGTGCACGCGCGGATTGATCCAGACGAGCCGCCCCTCGGTGCCTATCCACAACTCGACGTCGTACGAGTAATCCGCAATCGCGTGAAACTTGGCTTCGTTATGCGCGAGCGCGTCCATGCGATCGCGCAAGGCGCCGGCCATCGCGTTAAAGCTCGCCGTCAGCTTGCCGATCTCATCGTCGCTGCCGACCGGCAGGTGCACCGTAAAATCGCCGGCCGCCAGGCGCTCGCTCGCGGTGGTCAGCTGCCGCAGGTTGCGCGTGAGCCAATAGCTGACCATCGCCATCAGCAGTCCCGAGATGATCAGCGCCACTCCGCCGGTCACCAGTGTTTCGTGGATCAATTCGCTGCGCGCGCGCTGCATGAATGTCGTCGACACGCCGAAGCGCAGCGTGCCCAGCGCCTGCCCCTGCGACTGGATCACGACTTCGGTGTCGAAGCGGCCGCGCCGCGCGCCCGCATCGCCGTGCAGCGCGGCGCCGGGCGGCGGCAGTGCCATTGCGGCATCCCAGCCGCTGCTGGCGATCGCCTTGCCGCTATTGTCGAGCAGGATCACGTAGGCAATGCCCTCGGCGCTGCGCACCGATGAGAGCACGCGCTCGATTGCCGCGAAGTCCCGCCGCTTTACCGGATCGACGAGCGACGTCACCAGCAGGCTTTTTTCCTCGTCGAGCCTTAACTGCGCGCGCTCCTCGAGCTTCGCGTTCAGGAAGTCGAGGCTTTGCGTCGTCAGGGCGACGAGCATCAGCACCTGCACGACTATCGCGGCCAGAAAAAGCTTGGCGCGCAATGACGTGATATGCAGCGCTTTCAAGCGCGCTCTGGCGCGCGCCTGCGCTGCGCCTGTGCTTTCGCCGTGATCGACTGCGTCATGTCCCTCCCTACAGGCGCGGCGGCCGCGCCGGTTATAGCCGTTTGATCAGCACCTGCGAACGCCGCTGATAGTTGTACAAGCCCTGTTTGCGGTGCGGCAGCTCAGTCACCGGCGCCTGCACAAATCCGCGCTCGATGAACCAGTGCGCGGTGCGGGTCGTCAGCACGAAGAGCCGCTTGACCTTGCGCAGCTTGGCGCGCGCCTCGATCGCCTGCAGCAGGCGCTCGCCGGCGCCCAGGCGGCGGTGGTCCGGATGCACGGCCAGGCCCGCCAGTTCGGCCATGCCGTTCTCGTACTGATACAGCGCCGCGCACCCGATGATCTCGCGATCGTGCTCGAGGACGAAGAAACGTTCGATTTCCATTTCCAGGAGATCGCGTCCGCGCTTGACCAGCGTGCCGTCCGCCTCGAGCGGCTCGAGCAGCCTTAACACCCCGCCAATGTCTTCGATGCGCGCCGGCCGCAGCTTCTCCAGCGGATCCTGCGTGAGCATGGTCCCGACGCCGCGGCGCGTGAAGAATTCGAGTAGCAGCGCGCCGTCCGCATGGCGCGACAGCAAATGGGCGCGCTTCACGCCGGCGCGGCACGCGCTGACCGCGCGCGGCAGGTACAACGTCACGTCACCGGACAACGCGCCTGGGCGCGCGAGCAGCTTTTCGGCCTGGGTGCAGGTCAGCTCGTGCTTCAATTCCGCGCGCTTGCCGGTAACGACGCCCGGCGTGTCCATCAGGAAAATCAGTTTTTCGGCTTCCAGCGCGACCGCGGCCGACATCGCGACATCCTCGAGCGCCAGATTGAAAATCTCGCCGGTCGGTGAATAGCCGAGCGGCGACAACAGCACGAGCTCGTTGTGATCGAGGCGGTCGCATATGCCTTTGACATCGATCTTGCGCACTTCGCCCGTATGCACGAGATCGACGCCCTCCACGATTCCGATCGGCTTGGCGGTCACAAAATTACCGCTCGCCACCCGGATATCGGAGCCCGCCATCGGCGAATTGGCCAATGCAATCGACAACAGCGCCTCGATCTCTATGCGCATGCGGCCGCTCGCATCTTTCGCACACGACAAAGCGACTTCGTCGGTGATCCGCAAGCCCCGCACGAAACGCGTGCGGTGCTTCAATTCCTTCAGGCGCGCCTCGATTTGCGGCCGCGCGCCATGCACCAGCACCAGGCGCACACCCAAGCTTGCCAGCAAATTCAGATCATGAATGAGCGCGAGAAACCGCGCATCCGCGACGACCTCGCCGCCGAACGCGATGACGAACGTGCGGCCGCCGAACGCGTGTATGTACGGCGCGGCGGAACGGAACCATTTGACGAAATCGGCGGAGGTGGAAAGCGCCATGGAAATATGTCGATATCCTTATGATGCGACGCATGTTATGCGAGAACGCGCGCCAAGGAAAGCGCCTGCAGCGGCCTCGGAAGCGCGGCTGGCGCCTGCGCGTCCGCGTTAGAAATCGCCCCATAGCGTGTTCAATGCGGCGAGCGCCGCAAGCGCGGCGGTTTCGGTGCGCAACACACGCGGTCCGAGCTTCAACTCGACAAAACCGCGTTGCCGCGCGGAGGTCGACTCGACCTCGGTAAAACCGCCCTCTGGCCCCGCCATCAGCACGACGCGCGCCGGCCGCGTGAGTTCGGCAAGCCGCTGCTCGGCATGCGGCGACAGCATGATGCGCAGCTCATCAGCGTGCGGCGCCGGCAGCGCGCCCAGCCATTCAATCACCGGTTGCGGCGCGGCGATGCCAGGGACGACGTTGCGGCCGGATTGCTCGCATGCCGATACCATGACCTGCCGCCAGTGCTCGACTCTTTTGACGGCGCGCTCGGCATCGAGCCGCACGATGCTGCGTTCGCTGTACAGCGGCTGCACGTTGCGCACGCCGAGCTCCGCCGCCTTCTGCAGCGTCATGTCCATGCGCTCGCCGCTCGAAATCGCCTGCGCGAGCATGCAGTGGAGCGGATTTTCGCGATCGACCGGCGCGCCGCGCTCGAGCTTGACCGTCACGCCGCGCTTGTCGATGCGCGCGATTACCGCGCTGAATTCGACGCCATCGTTGAAGACTATGAGTTGGTCGCCGACCGCCGCGCGCAGCACGCGCGTCAAATGGTGAGCTGCAGTCTCGCGCAGGGTCAGGAGCGCGCCCGGCGCGAGCGCGTCAGGCGCATAAATGCGCGTGTATTGGGGAACCGCGCGCCGCATGCCGCCGATTATGCCATAGCGATCCACGCGCTCTGCCGTTTTACCCGCTCCCGAAACAAGACTAGAATCGCGCATCTTCCAGCGAAGTTGGCGCCAGAGTGCCTAACATAATGAAACACGTGTGCGTTGCAGCCAGAATTGGTGATGGCAAGGCGCCCGGTGAAGCAATAGTCGTTCTATTGCCAAGACGAGCAACGCGGCGTCGCGTGGAGGGCGGAGCAGGTTCCAAGCGCTTCATGCTTGGATGCGACCCCGCAACGCGA
>Ga0207708_10002672_pt1 | contig 13098 bp, 10 predicted proteins | sample KBSK5101metaG_FD_184340 | JGI IMG/M metagenome (GOLD analysis project Ga0207708, IMG submission 184340) | Corn, switchgrass and miscanthus rhizosphere microbial communities from Kellogg Biological Station, Michigan, USA - KBS K5-10-1 metaG... | ecosystem: Host-associated > Plants > Roots >...
ACCATGCGCCGCGATTATAGCGACCCACGCGACAGCCAGACCTCATCAACGGCCCCGACTTCAGACTTTCGACCTTCGACTTTCGACTGCAGACCTCCGACTTCTGACTTTCGACCTTCGACCTTCGACTTCAGACTTTCGACTTAAGACTTCCGACTTAAGACTTCCGACTTACGTCGAGGCTCGATGTATTGAGGTAAGATGCAGCAAATGGACGACCCGCGTTCCTTCTTGCCATTGACGCCGCAACAGTTCCACATCCTGCTGTCGCTGACCGGCGCCCATCTCCACGGCTACGCGATCATCCGCGACGTCGAGCAGCGCACGAGCGGCGCGCTCCGCCTCGGCACCGGCACCCTCTACACCGCCCTGGCCCGGCTCGAGGCGCTGGCCCTGGTGGACGAGTCGACCCGCCGCGCCCCCGCCGCCGAAGACGACGACCGCCGGCGCTACTACCGCATCACGCCGCTCGGCCGCGCCGTCCTGACGGCCGAAACCGAACGGCTCGAATCGCTGCTGCGGCACGCCCGCGCCAAGGGCATCGCCGCCGCCGGGCGGCCGGCTTTGTCCCGCGGTCGGTCATGATGCACGCGCGCCTGCTCGCGGTTCTCGTGCGGATCTACGGCACGGCCCTGCTGATCTGCCCGCGGCCGCTGCGCGATCGCTACGGCGGGGAGATGCGCGCGGCTTTCGCCGATCGGTGCGACGATGCCGCGCCCGCGGGAATCGGCGCATTGCTGCGCGCGTTTGCCCGCGAGCTCGCCGACCTGGTTGTCGCCTCCATCGCCGCGCGCCGCGCCGCGCCGGCAGCCACCCCACCGGTTCCATCACCACGGAGGTCTGTCGTGCGCTCGATCTGGCAGGACGTCGCCTATGCCGCGCGCATGCTGCGGCGGCAACCGGGGTTCACCTTCGTCGCCGTGCTCACGCTGGCGCTCGGCATCGGCGCCAACACCGCCGTCTTCACCGTCGTCAACGGCGTGCTGCTGCGGCCGCTGCCCTACGACGATCCCGATCGCCTCGTGCTGCTGCTCTACGGCCGGCCGGGGCGGATCACGCAGTGGCTCTCGCCGCTGAACTATCGCGACCTCGTCGGGCAGAGCGCCGCCTTTCAGGATGCGGCGGCGTTCACACCGGTGACGGGCAACCTGACCGGCGCGGGCGATCCGGAGCGGATCGACGGCGCCAGCGTGTCGTGGAACTTCTTCAGCGTCCTCGGCGTGGCGATGCGCGAAGGGCGCGGGTTCATCGAGGCTGAAGGCGCTGGCGACGGCGACGTGGTCGTGATCGGCGACGGGCTGTGGCGGCGCCGGTTCGGCGGCCAGGCGGGTTTGATTGGGACGACGATCCGCCTCGACGGCCGCCCGCGCACCCTCGTCGGCATCGCGCCGGCAGGCGTCGCCCTGCCGGCGAAAGCGGAGTTCTGGCGGCCGCTGATCTTCACGCCGCGCGATCTCGCGCCGCGCTCGCGCGGTGCGCAGTGGATCTCGGCGGTCGCGCGGATCGCCGGCGGCGGCGATGTGGCGCGCGCCACCGCGGCGGTGCAGACCGTCGCCGCCCGCCTCGCGGTCGAGCACGAAGCGATCAACGGCGGCACCACCGCGCTGGCGATGCCGCTCCATCAGCGGATGGTGCAGAACGTCCGGCAGACGCTGCTCGTCCTGCTCGGCGCCGTCGGGCTGGTGCTGCTGATCGCGTGCGTCAACGTCGCCAACCTGCTGCTGGCGCGCGCGCAGTCGCGGACGCGCGAGGTGGCGGTGCGCGCCGCGCTCGGCGCCGGCCGCGGGCGTCTCGTCGCGCAGTTCCTCTCGGAGGCCATCCTCCTCGGTCTGCTCGGCGGCGCCGCCGGCCTGGCGGCGGCCTACTGGTGCACCCGCGCGCTCGTCGCGCTCGCGCCGGCCAGCATCCCGCGCCTCGGCGAAGTGGCCATCGACCTGCGTGTGCTTGCGTTCACGTTCGCCGTCGCGTGCGGCACCAGCGTGCTCTTCGGGCTGATGCCGGCGCTCAGCGCCAGCGGCGGCGCGCTGGCGCGCGTCATCGGCGCCGCCGGCCGCGGCGCGGTCGGCGCGGGCGCCTCTCGTCCGCGTCGCGCCCTGGTCGTCTGCGAGATGGCGCTCGCGGTGATGCTGCTGGTCGGGGCTGGTCTCCTGATTCGCAGCTACGCGCGGCTGCAGCAGGTGAGCCCGGGATTCGACCCGGAGGGCATCATCACCTTCAACCTGTCGCTGCCCGAGGCGAAATACTCCAGCTCGTCGAGCATTGCCGGCTTTACCGCGACGCTGCTCGCGCGGCTGCACCGCGAGCCGGGCGTGGAAACGGCCGCGGCCGTCTTCGGGCTGCCGTTCGGCGACCTCAGCGCGTCGACCAGCTTCAGAAACCCGTCGAAGCCGGATACGCCCGACGGCCCACTGGCCGGCATGCGCATCGTCAGCCCCGAATACTTCAAGACGATGCGGATTCCGCTGGTCGCCGGCCGCCTCCTCGACGAGCGCGACGACGACTCGGCGCCGGAGGTGGTGCTGATCAACCAGCAGACCGCGCGGCGGTACTTTGCCGGCGAGAATCCGCTCGGCCAGCAGATTCGCGTCGGCGTCACGCTGGCGCGCGAGGCGCGCAGCAACAACAAGACGATTGTCGGCATCGTCGGCGACGTGAAGTACGGCCGGCTCGACGCCGACACGCCGCCCGAGATCTACCTGCCGTATGCGCAGCACGCGGTCGACGAGTTCACGATCGCGGTGCGCACGACGGGCGACCCGATGGCCTTCGCGCCGGCGCTGCGACGCGACGTCGCCGCGATCGACCGCGAGCTGCCGATCGCGCGAATCGAGCCGATGACCGCCGTCGTCGGCGCGTCGATTGCCGAGCGACGCTTCACGATGCTGCTGCTGAGCGCGTTCGCGGCGGTGGCCGCCCTGCTGGCGGCAATCGGCGTCTACGGTGTGCTCGCCTACCTCGTCTCGCAGCGGACGCAGGAAATTGGCGTCCGGCTGGCGATCGGCGCCGCGCCCGGCGACGTCGCCCGCCTCTTCCTGCGCGAGGGCGCGCGGCTGACCGTGATTGGCCTGGTCGCCGGCTTTGCCGGCGCCGCGGCGGCGGCGCGTGCCTTGTCGGCGCTGCTCTTCGGCGTGACCGCCACCGATCCAGCCACATTCGGCGCGGTTGCCGGCGCGCTCGTGTTGGTGGCGCTGGCGGCTGCCTACTTCCCGGCACGGCGCGCATCGCGCGTCGATCCGATGACGGCGCTGAGAACCGATTAGATCTCTTCGTGAAGGCTGCCGCCCACCGGTGTTCGTGAGGAATTGCGGGCGAGCGAGGTCAGTGGAACCGCAGAGCGCGCGGAGAGCGCAGAGCAATTCTTTGTCAGGAAGACCAAAGACTCTGCGATCTCTGCGTGCTCCCCGGTTTCCCGCTGTCGCTAGCCTGCAACCCGCCGGGGTTCGCAGTGAAATGGACGCCGCGGATCTCGCATTTATGAGACACTCAGCGCCGGCAAGGAGCGGTCATGAGAATGCTTGCGGGTGGCTTGTTCGCGCTCGCCCTGGCGTGGCTGGCTCTGCCGGCCGCCGTTGTCGCCGACGCCGGCTCGTGCGGCGACCTCGCGAAGATGGCGCTGCCCAGGGCGTCCATCACGCTGGCTGCGCCGGTGCAGGCCGGGGCCTTCACGCCGGACGCACCAGGCGAGGCGGGAGACTTCAAGACGCTGCCGGCGTTCTGCCGCGTCGCCGCGACGCTGAAGCCGACCAGCGACTCCGACATCAAGATCGAAGTGTGGCTGCCGGCATCGGGATGGAACGGCAAGTTCCAGGCGGTCGGCAACGGCGCGTTCAGCGGCGCGATTGCGTATCCCGCGATGGCGCGGGCGCTCGCGCGCGGCTACGCCGCCGCCTCCACCGACACCGGCCACGCCGGCAACACCGGGAGCTTCGCGCTCGGGCATCCTGAAAAACTGATCGACTTCGGCTGGCGCGCGGTCCATGAGATGACCGTCGCCTCGAAGAAGATCGTGGCCGAGCACTTCGGCAGCGCGCCGAAGCTCTCGTACTGGAACGGCTGTTCCGCCGGCGGCCGGCAGGCGATGGCCGAGGCGCAGCGCTTCCCCGCCGACTTCGACGGCATTGTCGCCGGCGCGCCCGGCCTCGACTGGACGGGGCGCGCGGTCCAGGCGGTCCGCATCGCGCAGGCGCTCGAGAAGAGCGAAGCGGCCCGCCTGCTGCAGCCGCAGCGGCAGCTGCTGCATCGCGCCGTGGTTGACGCCTGCGACACGCTCGACGGCGTGAAGGACGGCCTGCTCGAGAATCCAACGCGCTGCAAATTCGATCCGGCGGTGCTGCAGTGCAAGAGCGCCGGCGAAGCCGACTGCCTCAGCGCGCCGCAGGTGGAAACGGCGCGGCTGATCTACTCGCCGGTGAAGAACCAGAAGACGGGACGCGAGATCCCCGGCCTCCTTCCGGGCAGCGAACTTGGCTGGACCGACCTCGGATGGACCGCGTCGGCGCGGGCGACCGGGCTCGATCAATTCCGCTTCATCGTCTTCGCCAACCCGGCGTGGACGGTGCAGCAGTTCAACGCCGGCGCCGACGTCGCGCGCGCCGATGAAGTGGGCGGCAGCACCGTCGACGCGCTCGATCCGAACCTGAAGCCGTTCATCGATCGCGGCGGCAAGCTGATTCAGTACCACGGCTGGAGCGATCCGCAGATCTCGCCGGCGAACAGCGCGCAGTACTACGCGCGCGCGCTCGAGGCGAGCGGCGGCGCCGGCAAGGTGAGAGGCGCGTACCGCCTCTTCCTCGCGCCGGGGATGGGCCACTGCGGCGGCGGCGAAGGGCCGAGCACGTTCGACATGGTCGCCGCGCTCGAGCAATGGGTCGAAGCCGGCAAGACGCCGGATCAGATCGTCGCCTCACGCGCGACCGGTGGACGCGTGGATCGCACGCGCCCGCTGTGTCCGTATCCGCAGGTGGCGGTCTACAACGGCAGCGGCAGCATCGACGAAGCGACGAGCTTTTCGTGCCGGCAGCAGTAGGAGCAGCCGTGAAACGCATGCTCTTTGTCGTCGCGGTGATTGCGGCAACGGTTTGCGCGAGCGCGCAGGACGCTCAGAAGGAGACCGCTGCCTGGAAGGTCCCGCGCACTCCCGACGGCCATCCGGATCTGCAGGGCATCTGGACGACGCACACGTTCACGCCGCTGGTGCGGCCGGCGCGATACGCGAACCAGGAGTTTCTCACCGAGCAGGAGGAGAAGGAGCTATCGGCGCTGCTCGCCGAGGACGATGTCGATCCGCTGGCGGCGGGCATCTTCGGTCTCACCGACGAAGAGCGGCGCAAGAAAGTCGTGCAGAACGATCCGACGCATTACGACAACGCGCTCTGGCTCACCACCGGTCTCGCCCCGCTGTCGAGCCGGAGAACATCGCTCATCTACGATCCGCCTGACGGAAAGATTCCGCCGCTGACGCCGCAGGCGACCGAGCGCGCCGCCGCGCGAAGGGCCGCGATCAACTTCGACAGCCACGAGAACCGCCCGCTGCAGGAGCGCTGCATCATCTGGACCCACGAGGGTCCGCCGATGCTGCCGCCGCCTTACAACGATGTGCTGCAGATTCTCCAGACGCCGGGCCACGTCCTGATCGTGCGCGAGCTGGAAACGGCGCCGCGGGTGATCCCGACCGACGGCCGACCCCACCTTGCCGAGAACGTCCGGCGCTGGACCGGCGACTCGCGCGGCCGGTGGGAGGGCGACACGCTGGTCGTCGACACGACCAATTTCACGCCGCGGACCGCGTTCCAGGGCTCGAGCGCCAACCTGCACGTCGTCGAGCGCTTCACGCGCGTGAGCGCCGACCGGATCGTCTACCAGTTCACCGTCGACGATCCCGACACGTGGACCCGGCCATGGAGCGCGGAGATTCCCATGCTCGCGGACAAGGGGCCGCTGTTCGAGTACGCCTGCCACGAGGGCAATTACGGCATGCCCGACATCCTGCGCGGCGCGCGGTTCGCCGAGAAAGAGGCGGAGAAAACGACGCCGCGCGAGCCGCGCCGGTAAGGCGAGGAGCGGCAACTCGTCGCCGTCAGACGTGAACCTTGGGCGTGAAGTGCTGGGGGCCCGGCGCCTGGTAGGTCTGCGCGACGTAACCCACGATCAACCCCACCAGGCTCCCCGGCAGCATGATGTTCAGCGCGTGGCCGGGGTTCATCAGCAGGATCAGCCAGGCGAAGAACGCGCCGACGGCAAGGCCGAAAATCGTGCCGACGACGAGGGAGTGGACGCGGGTGGCGAAGAACCCGATGATCACGCCGGTCAGCAGGCCCTTGATCGTCGAGCCGATGACGATGCCCACCAGCTGATCGCGCACTTCGGGCGTGAAATACGCGGTGAGGCCATCGAAAATCCCGAGAAACCCGCCGAGCAGCGTCACGAGCAGCACTTTTTTCACCCTGAGCCTCCAGAGCTTCTATTACGCATCGCTCGGACGAGTTTTTAATTCGAACGTGGCCACCCGACACCTGTGGGGGCGGAGCGCGGCTCGCGTAGCGCAGGCCTTTAGGCCTGCAAACGGCCGCGCGGGCAGCCCTAAAGGGCTGCGCTACGAGTAACCACGCCCTACACCCGAAACAGGAAAATCAGCATCACCCGCACGATCAGATACGTGAGCACCAGCAGAATCGCGAGGCGATTCCGCCGCACGACGCGCGCGACGCGATCGAACAGCGGCTCGCGATGCGCCTCGACGGCGCGGCCGGCGAGGTAGCGATTGACGTCGGCGGCCAGCGCCGGCACCGACTGATACCGCAGCGCCGCATCGGCGGACTGCGCCTTGCGCGCGATTGCCGCCACCGGCGCCACGCCGCGGGCGATCCCCGCCAGCATCGCGCCGAGCGCAAACACGTCGGCGCGCTGATCGATCGCCGCGTCGCCGCGCGCCTGCTCCGGCGCCATGTAGTGCGGCGTGCCAACAATCGTTGTTGAATCCGCAATCCGCAATCCGCAATCCGCAATGTCGGCGGCAGCAGCACCCCAGTCGAGCACCAGCACCTCGCCGAACTCGCCGACCATCACGTTCTCGGGCTTGAGGTCGCGGTGGACGACGCCATGTGCGTGCGCGAAGGCGACCGTCTCGCAGACGCGCAGGAAGACCGCGAGGCACTCGCTGAGATCGCGTGCGACCGACATCCATCGATCGAGGCGATCGCCGCGGACGCGCTTCATCGCGTAGAACAGCCGGCCGTCCGGCAGCTCGCCGAAATCGTGCACCGGCACGATGCCCGGGTGCTCCAGGCGGGCGATGATCCGGGCCTCGTTGGCGTCGCCCGGCGGGCGATCGAAGATCTTCAGCGCGACTTCGCGATCGAGCGCCGTGTCGCGCGCAAGGTAGACGACGCCCATCCCGCCGCGGCCGAGCGTCGAGATGATCTCGTAGCGGGTGCCGGTCAAATCCGGCGTGCGGAACATCGCCGCCAGACGATCGATCGCCGGTTCCGGAATCATCCGGTCAGGCCCCGCAGCTCGTTCTCGAACTCCTCGTCGCTCGCGCACTGCTGCCGCAGCGCCTCGACGACGAAGCGGCGGAACTCGCGGCGCGCGGCGGCGAGCTCGTTGGTGACGTCGATGGTGGTGAGGCCGTGCCGCCGCGCCAGCTCCGCGTAGGTCGGCCGCGGCCGATCGTCGCCGGCGAGATCGTAGGCCTCGAAGAGCGGATAGCGATCGCGTCGTCCGCGGGCGGCGCAGTCGTCGCGCAGCCGCGCCGCGGCGGCGGCGAACAGGCCGCGCAGCCACTCACGGTGGAAGTAGGCGTCGTAGCCGGCAATTGCGTTGCCCGCCTGGCGCGAGAGCTCGCGCTCGGCCTCGTCGAAGTCGAGCGGCACCAGCGTCACGCCGCCGCCGCGCTTGAGCCGGGCGTCGGCCTGCCGCGCGTTGGCGACGAAGCCATCGAGGCAGGTGCGCAGGTAGGTCCGGAAGCGCGCGCGCGCCGGATCGAACGACGCGAAGAAATCCTTTTCGAAGGCGCGCATGAAAAAACCCTGCGTCAGGTCGGCCGCATCATCGGGCGAGGCGCGCCACTTGAGACGGACGTACTTGAAGACCGGCTTCCAGTAGGCCGCAACCATCGCGTCGAAGGCCGATCTGCGCACTTCGGCACGGTCGCTGCGCATGGCGGCCACCATCGAGTGCCGCGTTGCAGGGAATGAGGCCATCGGGCAGCGTGGATTGTAGCCGCACCGTTGACCCAACCGTATGCCCGGTGGTAACTTCTGTCCGTTTGTGGACATTAAGGACACTGTTCGAATCCGGAACAAAGCTCATGAGAGGACACGCATGAACAAGAAGCTGTCGATCGCACTGCTGATCGCCCTGAGCGTGGCGGCAGTCGCGAGCGCGCAGGTGTCGACGACCGGCACCGTCGTGGTGACAATCGAAGACCAGGACAACGCGCGCGTACCCGGCGTGACGGTAACCGCCTCCGCGACCGACGTGGTCAGCAAGCGCATGGCGGTGACTGACGCCGAGGGCAACGCGACGCTGGATGGCCTCGCCCCGTCGGCGCTCTATACGGTCAGCGCGCAGCTCTCCGGGTTCAAGGAACTGGTTCGCGAAAACATCCTGGTGCGATCCGGCAGCACGACGACGTTGCACTTGACGCTGTCGGTGGCGGCGCTGGCTGAAACGGTGACGGTGAGCGCGGCGACGCCGGTGGTCGACACGACCAACGCCAAGACCGGCCAGGACATCACGCTGCAGCTGACCGAGGCGCTGCCGACCGGCCGCTCGTATCAGAGCTACCTGCAGCTGGTGCCGGGCGTGATGCCGGACAACCCGACCACGCCAGGCAATCCCTCGGCGAAGTCTGGGCTGAACTACGCCGACATCGACGGCGAAGCGGGCGTGTCGCGCGACAACTTCTACTACCTGGACGGGATCAACGTCACCGACCCGGTGACCGGCACGTTCGGCGCCAACATGAACACCGAGGTGATCCAGGAGCAGAACGTCATCACCGGCGGCATCCCGGCGGAGTTCGCCGGCGCGCCGGGGCTGATCTCGAACGTGGTGACCAAGTCGGGCAGCAACAGCATCCACGGCACCGCCAACTACTTCTTCCAGAACAGCGACCTGGTGGCCGAGAACAAGCACGGCGCCGCCGACGACTTCTCGACCAAGGACACCGCCTTCACCTTCGGCGCGCCGGTCTGGCGCAACAAGGCGTGGGGCTTCGGGTCCTACCGCTTCAACAAGCGCGACGACAACGTCTCGTCGCTCGACACCAACACGTTCCTCCGGACGGTCGGCAACAAGCAGGACCAGGGCTTCGCGAAGGGGACGTTCGCGCCGACGCTGAACGACACGATCAGCTTCAGCTACCTCGGCGACCCGACCGACATCAGCGGCCGCCGCGAGCGCGACATCACCAACGAGCGCGATCGCAGCCGCACCCAGGGCGGGCACCGCTACGCCGGCAACTACAGCCGCACGTGGAGCGGCGCGCTGTTCGAGTTCGGCGTCAACAAGCACAACGGCGAGGTGTCGGACTTCTCGGTGATCCGCAAGATGGAGAACTCGGTGATCTTCCGCGCCGGCACGCCGCACACGCTCGCCAACGAGCAGCTCGGCGGCTACGGCCAGGACCTGATCGACCAGCGCGACACCTCGCAGGTGCGCGGCTCGCTGCAGATCTCGGTGAACCGCCACGTCCTGAAGGGCGGCATCGAGTTCTCGCGCCACTCGAACTTCCGCAACCAAACGACGATCGACAATAATCGCTACTTCTCGCTCGACAACAGCCTCAACGGTGTCACCGCCGGCGGCATCGCCTCGGGCAGCTTCACCTCGCGCAACTTCGTCGTCACCAACACCAGCGACTTCGGCGGGCTGATCAACACGATCAACGGCCTCGCGAACCGGGCCAAGTTCTACAACCTGCTCGATACCGACCGGAACGGCACGATCACGGTGACCGAGGTGAGCAACGCGCTGGTGTTCAACAGCACCGCCGGCAACCCCGACGGCAAGATCAACTACTCGCGCAATTTCCAGTCGGAAGACGGCCCGCAGGACACGCGGTCGGACGGCCTCAGTGTCTACCTGCAGGACACGCTGCCGCTCGGGCGGATGACGATCAACGCCGGCGTGCGCGCGGAGCGGTGGGCGCATTACGCGACCACCGGCGAGAACATCTTCACCTTCCCGTGGGAAATCGCGCCGCGCATCGGCGTCATCTATGACGTCAACGGCAACGGCCGCCAGAAGGTGTCGGGCTACTACGGCATCTACTTCGACCCGGTCCGCAACAACATGACCAATTTCGCCGGCACGCTCACCGGCGCGATCCGCAACGAGCAGGTGTTCATCGCCGACGAGTGGGTGACGTATCGCGTCCGCGGCGGCCCGGTGCAGCAGGACGCGTTCTTCACGCCCAGCACGCAGACGCCGTACACCGACGATCTGCAGCTCGGCTACGAGCGCGACCTCGGCCAGAACATGAGCGTGGCCGCGACTTTCACCAAGCGCCGCACCCGCGACATCCTCGAGGACTACGATCACAATCTCTACGGCAACCCCGCGGCGTATCCCGGGCCGACCGGTGTGCCGCCGGCGACGTCGGCGACGCTGAACGATCCGAACACGCTGTTCCTGGGGCCGGGGTATTTCGGCTACACCACGCTCCCGGCGGCGAACTTCGTCATCAGCACGCTCGCCGGCGGCAAGCGCGATTACAAGGGACTCGAGCTGGTCTTCCGCAAGCGCTACACCAACGGCTTCCAGCTGCTGGCCTCGTACGACTGGCAGGACGCCAAGGGCAACACCAACTCCGACTCGAACGCCGACTTCCAGGGCGACGTGCTCTACCTCGACCCGCGGGCGCCGAACCAGTACGGGACGCAACCGGGCCTGGTGAAGAACCTCCTGAAGGGCGGCGGCTCCTACCTGTTCAAGGGCGGTCTTCAGCTCGGCGCGACCGCCAAGTGGAATTCGGGAACGGTCGGCAGCCTCACCGAGCTGCAGTCGCGCCGCAACCTGCCAATTCAGGTACCGGCGGGCCAGGAATTCGTGTTTGCGGGGATCCGGGACCGGTGGCTGGCGCCCGGCGCGGTCGGCGGCTTCCAGAATCCCGGCTACGCGTCGGCCGACATCCGCGTCGAGTACGTTCGCAGCGTCCAGAAGGTCAAGCTCGAGCTCTTCATGGACCTGTTCGACATGTTCAACAACCAGTCGGCGATCCGCGAACAGGATCTCGTGGCCGGCCGCGGCGGCAACGCGTTCGGCAGCGAAATCCTGTGGGTGCAGCCGCGCCGCGCGTTCTTCGGCGTGCGGCTGGGAATCTAACGACGTCGGGCAGGTAAGGCTGGTGGGGCAGGTAGGGTCTTTCTACCTGCCCCTTCTGCTTTTCGCCCTTCCCGCCTTAGCCTTCTCGCCTTGCAGCCTTTCCGCCTTAGCCTTCCCCGCCTACCAGCCTTCCAGCGTTCCAGCCTTACGCGCGAGTCGCGATCTCTTCGAGCTGTTTCAGGTGGTGTATCTGGTGACCGGCCATCTGGTGCACGATCCAATCGACGGTCAGCGCGCCGTATTCCGGATGGCTGAGCGTCGTCTCGCGATCGGCCGGTGACAGCGACGAAAAGAGCGCGTGGTTCATCGCCGCCATCGCCACGAACGCGTCGAGCGCCGCGCGGCCGTCGAGCGACGTCTCGCGCGCCATCCACTTGTCCTGGTCGAACGCCTGCGCCTTGTAGTCGGGCGTGGTCAGCGCGTGCCGCGCGCGGGTGCCGAGCGCCAGCTCGGTCTGCGCGAGGTGGGTGAGGATCTGCCGCGCCGACCACTTGCCCGGCGCGTAGCTGCGCTCGAAGTCCGCCTGCGACCAGCCGCGCGCCAGCCCGCCGATGCGGGCCGTCGTCTCGCGCAGCGCCGCCAGCGGCTCGCGGTTGTCGAGATCTTTCGTGTAAGGAGTCTGAGGCGCCATCCGGAAATCATAACCGTTCGGCGTTCCGATCTCTTCGCGGCGCGTTCGATCGCTTCGTGGCATCTGCAAAACCGCAGAGACCGCGGAGCACGCAGAGCTTTTGGAGTGCGTTTCAAAATTACCGTAGCGAAGCCCTTCAGGGCTGCCCGCGCGGCTGGAGGCAGGCCTTCATGGGTTCGAAGCATGCAGCTGAAAGCACTGGAGGATGGTATGAAAGCCACGCGGCCCTGTGCTATTCAGCGTTGCTGGCGGTGGCGGCGAGCAGCGCGTCCCAACAACCAGCGCGGCAGACGTGGAGATCGACGATGAAGAAAGCAATTCTGCTCGTGTTCATGCTCTCCGTGTCATCCGGCTCGGCTCGGGCACAGGAGGCGGATGTTCGTCGGCTCATCACCGGTTTCATCACCGCCCTCCAGAATCTCGATTGGCCAGCGTTCCGCGAATGCTGGGCCGAGAATCCCGTCGTGTATGGACCAGAGAGCGCGGCGCGAAGTGAGGGCCCGTCATTCGAGTCGGGGTGGTTGTTTCAATTTCAGCGAATGCGAGAGGCGGCAGTCGCACGCGGGGTCACGAGTGCCCCCTACACGACGATCGATCCACAAGACCTGCGAATAGACTTCCCCGATCCAACAGTGGCGGTGGTGACATTTCATCTGACAAATGCCACCCGGACGTCGTCTCGAGGCCCGATTGTGGGACGCCGAATGTTCGTCGTTGCCAGAACCGCGTCGGGCTGGAAGATCACGCATCTGAACAATTCAGATGTGGCTCCGCGGCAATGAGGCCTTTGAAGAAGAATTGCTCTGCGGTCTCCGCGCGCTCTGCGGTTTCTCAGGCTTCACGAAGAGATCTCACTCCTCGGCCAGGGCGAGCACAGGATCGACGCGCGCAGCACGCCTCGCTGGCAGATAGGTGGCGGCGAGCGAGACGAGCGCCAGGATCGCTGCCGCTCCCGCGAGCGCCGCGGGGTCCGTCGGCTTGACGCCGAACAGCACCGCCGTCGCCAGCCTTCCCATCAGCACCGCCACAGCCAGTCCGATCGCCACCGCAATCAGCGTCAGCCGCGCGCCGCGGCCGACGATCTCGCGTCGCGCCGCAGGGCATCCGCGTCAACGCCGTCAATCCGGGGGTGGTGGTGA
>Ga0207708_10002675_pt1 | contig 13091 bp, 7 predicted proteins | sample KBSK5101metaG_FD_184340 | JGI IMG/M metagenome (GOLD analysis project Ga0207708, IMG submission 184340) | Corn, switchgrass and miscanthus rhizosphere microbial communities from Kellogg Biological Station, Michigan, USA - KBS K5-10-1 metaG... | ecosystem: Host-associated > Plants > Roots >...
CCGTCCAGCACTCATCTAAGGACTGATTCCTGCTTAACGAGAACTGCACCCCTGTCAGAAATCTCACCGGTAGCCGGCATTTACTATGCAAACCAGGCGGCCGATGATATTCGGTTGCTCAACAACTTCATGATCGTGTTAGCCCCGCCGTCGAGACCGATCTTTAATCCATTGCGGGTACAATGAATGCAACGATCGCCCCTCGTTCTCCTGTCAGTCGCGATCCTTTGCTGCACGTGTTTCGGTCAGCAAAGTATCGGACCAACTAATCGCCAGATCACCGACTTTGCTTTTGAACTGAGCATCTCTCCTGCAAACAAACGCGCCGAAATGCTGGGCGCGCATTCCGATCTGATCACAGTTGCATTACGCAGAGAACTGATTTCACTGGGCAACCTGCGCTTTACCAACACAGAGTACGCGAAGGCTCTGGACATCTATCAGCTTGCAGAAAAGATCTCCGAACAGATTGGCGATAAGGAAGGTATTGCAACGGCACGACTCAACAGCGGCAGTGTTTATTACTTTCAGGGCAATTACGACCTCGCACTCGATAACTACCGCAAAGGCGAAACACTCTTTCTCAGTCTCAACAATCGTTTCGAAGCAGCGCGTTGTCACTACGGAATTGGTCTCACGTATCAGGCCCAGCGGAAAGAAACGGATGCATTGAAGGCGTTTGAAGAGGCGTTGCCGGAATTCCAGTCGGCCGGCGATAAGAGCGAGATTTTGAATACCCTCGCAAGCATCGGCGGTCTGCAATACCAGCTGGGGAATTATGAAGCTGCCAGTAAGACGTTGCTTGCCGTCGCCGGTTTGGGTGAGAACGGCGAGATCTTTTCGCGTGTTGCCGAGGCGTTCTACATGCAGCACGATTACGCGCAATCATTAGTTTACTACCAGCGTGCGCTCGAACTCTTCACGGCTCAAAACAGTGTCGCGGGAATCATCGGCGCACTCGGCGGCGCCGGAAACTGCTACTTCTATCAGCGTAACTATGATCGCGCTTTGGAGCTGTACAACCGCACCCTGGCACTCGAACAAAAGCTTAACGATCAAATCGGCGTTGCCATTCGTTTGCAGAACATCGGTCACGTGCATCGTGCCCGAGGTGATTATGCATCGGCGCTCGAGGCCTACTTCAAAAGCCTTTCGATCGCCGAGCAACTCCCTGAGAAGGCAACTGCCGCGACGACGCTGGGCAGCATCGGCCTTGTGCGAGCGATGCAGGGCGATAATGCTCAGGCAGTCGACTACTTCAACCGTAGTCTGAACGCTTATCAAATCAGCGGCGACGAAGTCGGTATGTCGCGAATGCTGAGTTACATCGGGAACGCTCGCTATATCCAACGCCAGTATGATCTGGCGCTCGAGGCTTATGAAAAGGCTCGCGAGCTTCATAAGAAACGATCCGACGATCTCAATACCGCACATGTACTGCTAGGTATGGGTTCTGTTTACCGGGCCCAACAAAAATATCCTCTGGCCTTACAAAGCTTCCATGACGCGCTCGCTTTATATACGACCCTCGGGCGCAAGGCCGACATGGCGGATGCCTTGAGCCGACTTGCTGCCACCTATCGCGAACAGGGCGACCCCACAAAAGCACTCGAATTCGCTCAAAGTGCTGCTCAAGCCGCGAAAGAAACGGACGCTTTTTCGATAATCGTCTATGCGTTGACCGAGATCGGCAAAGCGCAACGCGATCTCGGCCGGAAGAACGAGGCGTTAAATGCATTTACCGAAGCAATACATCTGCAGCGATCGATTCGTCCCGAAACTGGACCAGATGGATTGGAAGCCGAACGAGGTGGAGTGCTTCCGTTTCTCGGCGCGATGGAAACGTTGATCGATCTCAATCGGGCCCTCGAGGCGCTGGTACGTGCTGAGGAGGCGAAGTCGCAGACGTTGCGCGAACTGATCCAACGGGGCAATTTCACGGTGACGAAAGGCATGACTGCCGCACAACGTCAGGAAGAGTTGAAGCTGTTGGGTGAGCTGATTTCGCTCAAGGTCCAGGTGTACGGAGCTCAGGATTCCGCCAATTCCAAACCGCCAAACAGTGCACTGCTAAACCGGTTGCAGGCGGCGCGCGCTGCGTATGAGGCTTTTCGTAAACGTCTCTATACGCTTCAGCCTCAGCTAGCCGTCAACCGTGGCGAACTCTCGCCGCTGACTGTTGCTAACTTGCGCTCGTTGATTGGTACTAACACTGCGGTTGTTGAATATGCAGTCACCGAAGAACAGGTCGTCCTGTTTGCGATAACCGCGAACGGTAAAGAATTAGAGGTGAAGGCTTATCCATTAAGCGCGACGCCCGCCGAGATCACACGGAAGATCGCGGCCTTTAGACAGTCGATCGACGACCACTTTGCGGCTCGCGAACTGTACGACTTCCTGTTGCAACCTGCTGAAAAGCAGATCGATAAAAAAACGAAATTGATAATCGTTCCGGATGGACAACTCTGGGATGTTCCGTTCGACGTGTTACAGCCAGCATCCATCTCTTATGCGCCATCGCTTTTGGCGTTAAGGGAAATGCGAAGGCGACGCCCGACCAGTATCCCTAATTCGAAATTGCTTGTCTTTGCAGAGCCGGCGTTGACGAAGGAAGTAGTTGAGCGCATGCAGACCACTTACAACGGGCTGCGCATACCAGAAACTACGAAGTCGATAAGCATCGAAACACTGCCGTCTACCTACCGTCCCACAGGGGTTCAGTCATACACTGACGTGCGTGCGAATAAGGAGCGATTGAAAGCAGAGGTGAACGCTGCGGGCGCGTTGCAATTCGCAACTCCGGCAATTCTGGACAATGCGGTCCCGATGTATTCTTTCCTCGCTCTGTCGCCTGATCCTCGCGTTCCTGACGATGGTCTATTGCGACTATCGGAAATAGCAAGTCTCAACACCAGGGCACGGATCGTTGTACTGCCCTACGTCTTCAATGCAAATTCGCAATCGGGTAATGCGTTGATCGCGCTGAGCTGGTCATGGTTTGTGGCGGGGACGCCTGCGGTACTCGTGAATCGCGGGTCACGGTATATGTTTATCGGAAATTAGTTTTGCCAGCGGATTAATGCAGTAGTGGTTCAGTTTAAAAGTACGCCGAAGGCGTTCGCTAATTTTAGCCCAGGGTTGGAGCGCCAGCGACAACCCTGGGATCCGATTTCCATATTTCGTATCAACCCTGTGCAAGGGTTCGCCGCGAGAGGAACCCTTGCAGGGTTAGCGCTTCTCTTAAATCATTCCCCCAGGGTTGTCGCTGGCGCTCCAACCCTAGGCTGAAATTAGTGAACGCCTTCGGCGTATCTCAACTGAACAAACCAGAACCGGATTCCTTACGGATTGTTTTCCTTTTCCTTCTCGATACTCTCCAAATCTTTCTGACGTATGCGACTGTTGGTGATGAATTCGTCATACTCAGCCGCCTTCGCCGCCTTGTTGTTTTCGCGCAGCAACGTTTGATACTTCTCGAGATTGTTGAGGTAGTCGTTGAGTTTCTTGGCATCGAGAAAATTCGACGACAAGCGTATGGAGCCGAACACTTGCGCGTACGCTGCCTCAGCCGCAGCTTTGTTCTGCTGTTTCAAATACAAATCGGCGACGTCGCCTGCAGCCACGATGTACTCGTACATGAAATGCTGGTAGTCAGGTGAACGGTAGGCGACTGCGAAATCGTTGCGGTCGCGTGTAAATGTCTCGAGCTTTTTGATCTTGATTGCCTGAGCGTCCTTCTGTTGCTTTTGATAGAGATTGAGCAGATCGTCGTAAACGTTCAACTCCTCATCCCATGAATAACGCCCATTGATTGGGGCGAGCGCAGCGGCTGCTTCGTTCAAGAGTGCTTCCGCTTCGGCGGGCTTGTTCATATTGTCTGCGTAGAGCAAGGCAAGCCTACGTAACCCGAGAATGTATTGGGACAGCGGATCTGAAGGACCTGTCAGATTGCCCTTCAAGTTCTTACGATTCTGGATGAGCTGCTTGTAATACCCTTCGGCCTTGCCATAGTTTTGCAACTGCTCGCGATAGAGATCACCCAGCTTCAGATAGCTTGTGGCGATGTAACTGTTCTCCGAGCTAATTGCTTCCCTGATCGAGAGCGATGCCTCGAACGCGTGCGCTGCTTCCTGATACCGTCCGAGGGTAATATAACTGTCGCCCATCACGTCGAGATCTTCGTCAAGAGTAATGACGGCGAGCTTCTTGAGATCAGCGATGAGCTCGCGTTTGTTTCGCAGCTTGAGCACTATCTGTTGGATTCTTTCCGCCAGCCGGAACGCAGCTTCGCTACGCGTCTCATCCTTCAGAGCGTTATGAATCTGACTCAGCTCGTTGTAATTATCGGCAAGGGCTCGGATGCTCTCCGGATCGCTCGTCGTGTCAGTAATTTTTTCCTGAATATCGATGAGCTGGTTGTAGGTGCGTAAAGCATCTTCATACCGGCTCCGTCCACGGTAGAACTCAGCGAGGTCCTTCAGCGCGCCGATTGTCCCATCGCCAGGTTCCGGCTCGACCTTTTTGTAGGTTTCAACTACCTCTTTCAAACGCTGCTCCGCTTCGTCGTACTTGCCGATGTCCATGTAGAGCGAAACCAGGTTTTTCAGACTTGCCGCCGCGGCGACCGGGTTATTAGTTGTTAAGGATTCCTGATAGGTGGCGGCCTTTTTGTAATAATCCTCAGCCTTGGCTAACTGTTGTTCCGTCGTCAGAGTGGTCGAAGTTGTCGTAATTGAGGCGCCATCCGTGCGGGCCTTCGCATTGTCATGATAGGCATGTGCGAGCCCGTGATAGGTTTCGAACAGGATCGGAGCGGGCTCGTCTTTCAACACTTGTTCGAGGATTACACGCCCGTTCTCGTAGTGTTCGATCGCTTTGTCGAACTGACGCAACTTGTGATACGTGTCGCCGAGCCGCGACTGCGACCAGCCATAGTCACGCTCAAATTGTCTCAACTGTTGCGGTGTAAAATTTTGGTCGTTTACCTGAGACCGAAGCGCTTTGAGTTTTACTTCAAGCTTTTCGAATGCGTCCTGAGCTAGTGGGTATTGTTCGCGCCGGTAAGATTCGAGACCACTTCGGATCAGTTCGCCACGCTCGAGCGCGCCGGCGAGGCGTTGCGCACTCTGCTGGGCGGCCGCGGTTGCCTCGTTTGCTCTTTGCGTAGCGGCCTGTGCTGCCTGGAGATTTCGTTCTGCGTTTGCTTTTTGCTCGTTTGCAACTTTCGCTGAAGCGTCTGCTTTTTCCTTTAAGGCTACCGCGGCTTTTCGCGCTTTCTCCGCGGAGTACTGGCTGACCTGGGCATTGACGGCCTCTGCTCGTGCTTCAAGTCGTAGCTTCTCGGCTTCCTGGGCCAGCTTCAAAGCATTCTGTTGATCCCGGTACGCTGCCTGGCGACTCTCGATCGCTGAAGCACGTTGAGTCCACGCAAAAGCGGCGGTGGCGAAGGCGAGTAACAAGATCACACACAGGGCGGCGATCAGCCAACGCATGCGCCGCGCGGCGCGTGCCTGCAGCGCAACGAACCTCTTCGTCTTTTCCAGTTCACGTTTGTCGCGTTCGATCTCTTCATTACGACGTTGCTGTTCAGCCGCGATTTTTTCTTCACGTGCGATACGGCTCTGTTCGAGATACGTCATCGCCGTTTTGAACTCGGGATGATAACGTTCGCCCCAGGCCGCATTCGGATGTGTTTTATCGAGCCAATCGAGTATGAAAGAGAGCGCGGGATCCTGCATCAGTCCTTCGCTGCCTTCGCGATGCAGCACTGCTGCCTCAGCCGCACGCCGGTAGATTCTCACTGACTGAGCCTCTTCATTGACCCAGTCCTTCAAGCGCTGCCAGTTACGAATCAAACTCTCGTGTGAAATATCAATCACGGAATCAGCGGACAGTTCAGTGCCTTCCGGTGGCATGAGAAACGATCGTCCGCCACGCCGAAAAGTGTCGATAACGGCAACTACTTCCGGCAAACTTGCGCCAGTGATCTTGCAGAGGGTGTCGAGTCGAGTGGGACGCCGTAGCTCACGATTGTCTACACCGCGTTCACTTAATGCTTTGAAGAGTCGCTCGGCGATCTTGCGGCTTTTCTCGTCAGGTAACTCATTGAAAGCTTCGTCGGCGTGGCGCGAGAGAGCGTCAGTCATCGTGCCGATGGCTTCGTAATGATCGAGGCCGATCGGTTCGCCGTCGCGACGATGCGCTTGCCAGTGCTCCCACGTGCGCATCAATGCGTGCTGAAGAATCGGAAGTTGGTCCGGATTGTCGCCCACGTCGTTCAGCAGACGATTGATCAATGGTTCCGAGATCTTTCCGCGCGTGACGCCCACTGGTCCAGTCACCGCGAATCGTCGCTCATCGCGCGTCATTCTCGGAATCAGGTACTGCCCGTCATTGATCGCTTCCGGAAGTCCCTGAAACTGAGCACAGTCGCCAAGAAAATCCGAACGCATCGTCAGCACGATGTAGATTTGCAACTCGCGCTGTTGCGCCGCCTCGAGCAGGAGTTTCACGAATGCAGAGGCCACGTCGACACTGCTGCCTTCATGTGCAGCACGGAAGCGAAACAACTCTTCAAACTGGTCCACCACCACCAAAAGCTTTTCGTGTTCGCCGAGACGAGCCTGCCGCGCCACATTCAAGATACCGAGCGAACCACTTCTCAACGTTGCTTCGATCACTGCTTCAGCTTCCGACTCCGGCAGACCCGCACCTGCTTCGGCAAGTACATCCTTCTTAACTAACTCCGCCGCCAGATTGCCCATCGGATCGCCGCCAGGTCGCATCACCGCAATGCGCCAGCCCGAACCGGCTCCTTTCATCATTCCGCCACGCAGAGCCGGCATCAAACCGGCACGAATCAACGAAGACTTGCCGCTGCCCGATGTTCCGACGACTGCCAGAAACCTGGTGCGTTGCAGTCGCGTGAGCAACTCGTCTGCTTGTCCTTCGCGACCGAAGAACAGCCGGTACTCGTCAGTCTCAAATGGTCTTAGTCCGGGGAAGGGATTTTTAACGGGTTTAGATGAAATCACTGTTGGCCTCCTTCTGCGGAGTGGACGGCCCTGACAAAGTCCTGCAAGTCGCTGGGATCGAACGACGTATAATTCCGAATGACATAAGGCACCAGGTGCGTGAGGAAGTCTTCTTTCTGATCGCTTTGCGGCGCGCCCACGTAGACGGCGCTCGCGCTCCAGTCCTCCTCACGACCATAGCCGTAAGCTTTCTCGAGGTCTTCCAAATTTTTGCGTACCCATGGCTCGTCGCCGTTGCCGAAATATACAAGCGCCGCGTCACACTCGCGCAGGTTCTTGTGGTGATAGTCCATGAGCGTCGCCGCAGTATCACCGTCGAGCCACGTAATCACTTCGAGATTTTGTTTGAACAGATATTCCTTGATTGGTCGGACGAGACTGCGATCGCGGTTTTCACAGATCAGATAAACCTGTTTCAGTTTTGAGCGTCCGTTTTGTTTGCCTGTTGCCACCACGGCGGGCGGATTCAGTTTTTCGACGATGCGCGTTTTCAAATCTTCGATGCTGGTCTGCAAGAGTTCAGCACCGCCGCCGATGCGTGTTTGCACGGCGGTGATGAATGCTTTTTGACGTTCGTCGGTGACTTCGAGTGCCGGCGTCATCAGGCCCTGCGGCATCCATAAGAGACGTGGGAACGATGAATCTTTCTCAGAACGTCGTGCAGCAACCTCTTCCTGAATCGCAACTATCGAACGCGGATCGTCTTCGGGCGCCGACCCGTAACGCTTACCGATCAGGTGAACTGAAAGGATCGAACGCCCGAGCGCTTTTTGTATTGCCGCTTCAGTTTCCTGCAACTCCTCGGTCGGCAACTTCTCTTCGGGCAGCACACCATAACCACGTTGTCGCAACTCGTCGCGCACGACGTCGCGCTCCTGCGTCAGGTCGGAAGTTGTTTCCGCGAGATAGATAAACTTTTGTGGGCCTTCCTTAGGTAGCTCCTTCGTCGTGTTCCGTTTGTCCGGATCTTTCACGACTGCCAACAGCGTCGAGATGTCCCACGCGAGCCGTCGTAGCACGGTCCAATATCTCGGATCTTTAGCCGGAACGACGTCGGGACTGAACTCGACCGGCATGTCTCCTTCCATTTCGTAAAAAGCGTGGCCGATGAGTTCGCGGAGTTGCTCCGGCTCCTTTTTCGCCAGGTGAAACAACAAGGGCGATTTGATCACTTTGAAGATTCGCGAGCGATGTGTGGGCGCGTTTGGAAGTGGCGGATTTTTGCTGAATGCTTCGAGTTCGCGGAGACACCAGTCTGACGTTACGTAGCGCGGAGTGACTATCGGAACAAACAATAACGAATTAGAAATGCCCTCTTCGATCGCGGCGCGCAGCAGCGCATCGCCGGTGAGGCTTCGCTGGTCGCGCCAGACTTTCGGTACATAACCAAGACTGCTGCTGATGAGTCGCGGCAATCGTTCGACGAGCAGATCTACCCAGCCTTTGACGTCACCTGCCGGATCTTCGTCATCAAGGTGTCCATAACTAATGAATATGTCGTATTTCGAGGGCATGCGCTGTTCTCAGGAATAACCGTGGAGATGAAGTCAAACCGAAGGCGTGTCGTGAAGAATGATGCCACAAAAAGGCACAAAAGGCACATAAAAACACGCAACAGATTTTATGATTCTAGCGCCTTTTTGTGGCTAATTAAGGTGAACAGATGCGGCAGGGTTTGAAGCCGTGCTGGATTGCTTCTGCGGAGGTCGCGAAGCCGACGCGATTCTTCGAGGTGATATGGTTCACCCAGTGACAATTTTCCAGGTGATAGATTCCCAACACAAGGTTCCCGACAAAGGGGTCCGTAGCAGTTGGTGTCACCGCGGTTGGCGGCAAATTCACCTGGGGCAAGTTCACGCGCGGATTCCATGAGCTTCGAAACTGCGCCTGCGGATCGGGTGGTGGTGGCGGCGCTGTCATCATGGGCGTTGACAGTGACAACGGGTTCAAGCTCCCTCGCTTGGCCTTCATCGACTCATCGATTGCGCGAACAAGGCCGAACGTAAAACAGCCGAGCGCGAGACACGCGAGAGCTGCAAACACGGACAGGAAAAACCCGAATCCGAGAAACTTGAGCAGAATGTAAGCACCCCAGTACCAGACCAGAAAATACTTTCGTACAAACTCCTTCGAGAAAATAAATGTGTTCCCCAGAACGTCCTGAGGATCCGTGACCAGGTTTGGCACCCCCGAAGAAGATGCAGGCGTGGTATTAAAAAGTGACTGGACTTGTGCTGAGTTGGGCGTCGACGGTACTGATGCTCCCCGCACACGCTCCTGCCATGGAATCCAGCGAACTGCTCTCGCCTCCGGAAGCGGCATCGCTGAAACAACTTCTCGTGTCTTTGGTGTGGTATCGATGTCAGCCGGCGCCGTCATCCATCCCGGCAGTGAAGTTTTAGTCTTAACGAGATCAAGAATCGACGGCACTTCATTCGGCGATCCCGTGGCGGCAGTGGCGAGCACATCCGCGAGTCGCAAATGTTCTGGTCCAAGTTCGCGGATCTTATTAAAGAGTTGCGACGAAGCGGGATCGGCGAAGTCTGTTTTCGTGAATAGCAGATTCTCGTCATGGTGCTCCTGCCAGAGAGCCGGACGCTCTGCGAGAGAAATTAGCGACAGGTAGATCACGAGAGAAGAGAAGTTGTCCAGTTTCTCGTCGAAGTGGGTGGCATTTCTGTTCGGGTGTTGATAGTGCTGATGACCAACCTCGCTGGCGGTCCAGCCCTCCATCTTCGTCACAAAGATTCCGTCGTGATCCACGAGACGCAACTGCCCGTGTTCGACGATGATGTTGCCGTGCTGAAGATCGCCATGCGCCATTCCGGACGTTCGCAGCGAGCTCAGCAGCCGTAGCCACTCTTCCGAAAGATGCAGCAACACCTCGGGCCGGTTGAGCATTTCCCCGATGTAAAGATCGAGCGTCGGACCCTCGATCCACTGCATGAACAGAATCGGAAATCTCTGGCCACCGACGAGAATTCCCTCAGGCGCGTAAGTGAACTCAGACAAGTAAGAGACGGGTGCGCTTATCAGATGTTCCTGAATGGCGCGGTATCGTTGATCGCGATCGCCGAGATACCCGCGAAAGCAGCGCACTGCAAAATCACCAGTGCCGTTCGGTGACTTCAATTTGTAGACGTAGGCAAACTGGCCCGACGTTACGAGCGGCATACCGAGGCGGTCGACAGCAGGCATCGTCTTCCGCAACAGCGGGTGCGCAAAACAGATCGAGGGACACTGAATGGCCTCAGTAAAATATCTCGCAGAAGGCCAGTTCTTCGAGACGGTCCCGGTTTGTGAGGGCGAAACTGCCACTAACTCTTACTCCGTTTGATTTCGATCCGGACGATGGCGAGATCGTCGTTTCTTATTCTGCCAGCCATTCGCTCCGTGTCAAAGAATTCCTGCAACTCTTCATCGGATTTGACGCTTAAAAACTCAGGGACGTCGAGATCTTTGTTCTCAAACCGTTGCAAACACCACGACGCCGCGGCATCAGACAGCAACAGCAACACGTCCCCAGCCTGACAAATGCCGGAATCCGTCACGACGGATTGCATACTGGTTTCGTGTAAAGATGAATCCGAGGCTACCAGCACCGGCGCCGAGTTGAAACTTTCCGAGCATTTAAGAGGCAAACTCTTGACGAGAGTTCCCTTGCGACAGTGCAGCAGACAGGTATCGCCGAGTGCTATCGCCTTCCATGAGGCGGATTCGTTTTTGAGGTCCAACTCCACTCCAACGAGCGCCGCAAATGAGCCTTTACGTGCCTTTTCTTCGGAATACCACGACAGAGTTAGACCATTCCAGGAGTCGTGAAGTTCCCGTCCTTCAGCGGCGACCCATTCGCGAAATTCTTCTAATGTCAGTGTGGATTTACGTTGTACCCAGTGTTGGGCCAGTCTCTCAGCCCAGTTGCGTGCGTCGAATGCTTCGGTGGCGCCATCGGCAACGGCGAACCGGCAAGTTTGTGTGTCGATGGCAATGGCGTCTTCACACTCAGAGGCTTCCTGGTCCAACTTAGGCAGCAACAACTGCCGCAGTTGCAGGTCCCAGGTAGTACTCTGTTTGGCTGAACTCAAGCCGGCTCCGTTCTATCATCCATCCATCTGTAGGGAGTCATGCCGGTAAGGCTGGTGCCGATTTCGTAAAACTGAACGATGGATGATGGATCTCCATTGAAGACAAAACCTCTGGAGCCTTCGAGTGCGTTGACTCCGAGTTGTGCTGCGGCCGCAAGGAAGTTGGTCGGCAATCTACTCGAGATATCAAAGAGTGTGCGTGCGAATCCGTCGGGAAGAGACGTCTCTTCCGTTGGGTATTCAATCTTCGCAGATCGCCGCGTGGAAATATGGCAGTTGAATAAAAGGACCGTGCCGTCGTCAGTGCCGAGTGACATGATTTGCCGGCCAATCTCATTCGGATCGCCGTCACTGGATTCACCGTCGGTGAGATGCAGGACAGTGGGTGGAAATCCGCGCGGATGTTCGAGCAGCCAGCCTCTCAGAATCTCCTGCACGCGTGTCAGTGCTTCGCACATCGGCGTCTTGCCGTCGGCAGCGGGATGAATCCACACCGGATAACGAACCGGAATCTCCACCCAGCCGCCCCCGCCGTCTGAAACTCTCTTGTAGCTGCTCTTGACTTGCAGTGGGTAGTCGGCGACGTGCGCAATCGGGACGATAGGTCGCCCGCCAAGTTCACCGGAAAAACAGCTGCCGACACTGCGTCCATAGCCGATCACGGACACGTGATAGTAATTCCTGACTTCTTCTGTTTTGGTGCAACGGATCACGAGGTCGTGCAGCGTGTGATTAACGACTTCGGCAACAAAATCGGACTTTTTGCGTGCCGAATCGCCGCTGAACGGATCGCCCATCGAGCCGGACTGATCGATCAGAAGAATGATACAGGTGGGGTTTGCGCGGGTAATCTGGGCCGAATACATCGCGCCTATTCTAGTAGAGACTGGCGCGTCCCCAAAGTGCGGAGGATGCCCAGATAGATAACGAGGGACAAAACAGTTGTTGCCTCAGACAGAATATCTGAAATGAGCGCAGCCACCACTTGTAACGGCCCGACAGCGATGCCGTTGAATGCTAGCCAAGCCACGAGGATAGTCACCGGAGCACTGGCAACGCCTAGCATCACGCTCATCAGAAATGTCGCTCCGAGAATATTCCATTTATAGCCCCTGGTCAGCGCGTAGCTACGTTTCAGTATTTCCCCTGGCGAGCCGCCTTCCAGGACGGCTACAGGGTAAACGAGTTCAAATGCAAGAAACAGGACGATGCCCGGAATAATCAACATCACAAGGCCGACACCGACCATAAACCACACCATGACAGTGCAAAGCAAAACTTTGACGACCTTACTTATACCGAAGCGATACGATTCGTTGATTCCGGGAGCCACGCCGGTTTGCATCACTTTCATCAGTGCGTAGATCAGTGCCGGAGCAATCAGGACATTGCAGAAGATCTGTAGTGCAAATGTACCGAGGCCTAACTGCCAATTGCCGCGAGTCTCGCCGACGCTTAGTACCTTAAAGATTTCAAATGGAGTGACGATGACGAGGACGAGCTTGGTAATCAGCCATATGTTCTTTGAGAAGATCGTAACTGCCGACCCAAGGGCCTCGAAGACACCATTAAAAGGTTTGATTGCGTGAATTAGAAGAGGACTACTTCTGGGAAACTCAGGGTAAAACGTGCGTGGAGTTTCGGAATAACCAGCAGACGGACTCAACTCGAGACCGCATGCCTTGCAGATCTCATTGGAGAGAACGTTGACAACTCCACAGCGAGTACATTTAACGTTGGTCATGAGGTCCTTTCACGCGAGGCGAGTCGCACGAGGAAATCTACCACAGAAGCGCCGGAAAGCAAGGGTTTCTCTTGCGGCGACCCTTTCAGAGTCTGTCGGGAAATTAATGATGATGGAAATGAACAAGTCAGGAAGAGGGGCTTGCTCCCGCTGCGGACCTGATTCACGTAGAAGCGGGGGCAAGCCCCTCTTCCTGACTTGTTCATTTCCATCATGACTCATGGTTCG
>Ga0207708_10002676_pt1 | contig 13091 bp, 13 predicted proteins | sample KBSK5101metaG_FD_184340 | JGI IMG/M metagenome (GOLD analysis project Ga0207708, IMG submission 184340) | Corn, switchgrass and miscanthus rhizosphere microbial communities from Kellogg Biological Station, Michigan, USA - KBS K5-10-1 metaG... | ecosystem: Host-associated > Plants > Roots >...
CCCAGTCGGGATTTGCTCGCCAAGTCGGGGTGTCGAGGACGATCCCGACGCCGTGCCTCGCGGCGATCGAGATGTAGGAGCGGTAGTAGGCGCGCAGCGACTCGACGCCTTCGCGGTCGTCGAGGAGGACAAACGAGGCGAAGTCGGGCAGCTCGAGCCCGTCGCGGAAGATCAGCGTCGTCTCCATGCCGCCGTCCGTGATGAACGTCCGGCCGTCGAGCTGAGGGAGTGATGAACGCGCCGCCACGAGGCGACTATATGCGTCTCAGTAGCGTGGATCTTCGCGGACGGGCTCGTCGTCCTCGTAGTCTTCCCGAGGATCCTCGTCCTCGTCCCAGGCCAGCCGGTCCGCTCCCCACGTGTCCTGCTCCGGAAGCCAGATGTCGTCTTTTGTTCGCATGCACCGACCGTAGCTGCCGTTGGCAGCCGCCGAAGCGCGATTTACAGCGGTTTTACCTCCCGGGACCCGCTTCTTTACGCGAGCGACTCGGCGGCAGCGAGCCGGCGCCCCTGGAAGCTACGGCCGAGGAACGCCGCGGCTGCGATGAGGCCGGTGAGCACGAACACCAGCGCCGTCCCTCCGGGGAGCCGTGTGAGGACCTCCATGCCCGCGCCGACGAGCCCTGCGCACGGGATGGTCATGACCCAGGCCACGAGGATGTTGCCGGCGACGCCCCAGCGGACGGCCGACAGCCTGCGCGTCGCTCCCGCGCCGAGCACGGAGCCCGAGATCGTGTGCGTCGTCGACACGGGGAACCCGTAGTGGGCAGTCACCCAGAGAATCGATGCACAGGACGTCTGCGCGGCGAAGCCCTGCGGCGGGTCGAGCTTCGCGATCCGCGTGCCGAGTGTCTTGATGATCCGCCAGCCGCCCGCGTACGTGCCGAGCGCCATCGCAGTCGCCGCGCTGAAGATGACCCAGTTCGGCGGCCGGCTGAAGTCCTCGTTCAGGTGCCCGGAGACCACAAGGGCCAGGCAGATGATGCCCATCGTCTTCTGCGCGTCATTCGTGCCGTGTGTGAATGCGACAAACCCTCCCGAAACGAGCTGGAGACGCCGAAAGACCCGGTTGACGATCCCCGGGTGCCGGCGCCGGATGATCCACAGGAGCGCGAGCATGATCGCCGCGGCAAGGACGATGCCGAAGAACGGCGCGAGCAGGGACGGGATCAGCACCTTGTCGACGAGCCCGTGCCAGTTGACGACGTCGAGGCCGGCGGCGGCGATCGCCGAGCCGACGACCCCGCCGATGAGCGCGTGGCTCGAGCTCGATGGAAGGCCGACATACCAGGTGATGAGGTTCCATGTGATCGCGCCTACGAGGCCGGCCATGACGATCTGCAGCGTGATGGCCTCCGAGTCCACGAGGCCGCTCGCGATCGTCGCCGCGACTTTGAAGGAGACAAACGCGCCGGCGAAGTTGAGGACGGCCGACATAAGCACTGCGAGCCGGGGCGAGAGGGCACGGGTCGAGACAGTCGTCGCGATCGAGTTCGCGGTGTCGTGGAAGCCGTTCGTGAAGTCGAAGAAGAGCGCGACGACGACGACTGCGACGAGCGTGAGGTCGTCCATGGCGCGCTAGGCGTTCTTCACGACGATGTTCCCCACGACATTCGCGGCGGTCTCACAGGCGTCGAGCGCCGTCTCGAGCGCCTCGAAGATGTCCTTCCACCGAATCACGGTCAGCGGGTCGATACGCCCGTCGCGGAAGAGGTCGGCGATCGCGTCGCGCATCACCCTGTCCCCCTCGTCCTCGAGCTCCTTCAGCTTGATGAGCTCCGCTTGCACGCCACGCTGCGTCTTCAGGCTGGCGAGGGCGGCGCAGAGGTGGCCGACGGCGGCGGTGAGGATCCGCGCCTGCTCGATGGACTGGCGCGTCGGCGACTCGACGCCGTAGAGCTCGAGGAGGTCGGTGGCCTCCTCGATGTGGTCGACGACGTCGTCGATCGCAGTCGCGAGCGCGAAGATGTCTTCGCGATCGAAGGGCGTCACGTACTGCGTGTTCAGAAGCTGGATGAGGTCACGGGTGATCCGGTCGCCCTCGTGCTCGACGGCCTTAACGTCGGCCTGGGTGACCGAGGAATTCGGGAATTCGCGAATCCGGGTCTCCGCTTTCTGCGCCGCGGTGAGAGCGTTGGCGCCGGCCTCGGTGAAGAGGTCGTAAAACTCGGCTGGACGCGGGACGAGGCTGAGTCGCATGAGCGCGCGGCATGGTACAACCGACCGGGTGCGCCGAGTGACCGCAACAGCGGCGATCGCGCTCGCCCTGCTCTCTGCAGCTCCCGCCGCAGCCGCGACCCGAATCCTTGCCGTGGGCGATTTCGGTGTGGGCGGCTCGACCGAGCGCGCGACCGGAGCCGCAATCGAGGCCTGGGAGGCAGACCACCCGGCGAGCGTCCTCCTCACGCTCGGGGACAACGACTACACCGAGAGCCCGCCGGCGTTTCGCAGCAACTGGCACGACGCGTTCGGCTGGCTGGAGGGAGCGGGCGTCTGGCCGCGCGGCACCCTCGGGAACCACGACGTGCGCGTCGACGGCGGCCGCTACGAGTTCAAGGCGCTTCGCATGCCGTCGTCCCATTACCAGCGGTCGCGGCCCGACTTCGACCTCTTCGTGCTCAACTCGAACTCGGTCGGAGACCGGCAGACACGCTGGCTGAAGCGGCATCTCGCCGCCTCGACGGCGACCTGGAAGATCGTCTCCCTCCACCACCCCGCATACACGTGCGGCGGCTACCTCAGCAATCCAGCGGTGGTCTCCAGGTGGGTGCCGCTCTTCGAGCGCTACGGCGTCGACCTCGTTCTCTCCGGGCACGACCACAACTACCAGCGGTTCGCTCCTCGGAACGGCGTCACGTACGTCGTCCACGGAGGAGGCGGGCAAGAGCTCTACGCGCTCCGCAGTTGCCCGAACGGGTACCCCAAGCGCGACTTCGCGCGCCGCGCGCACGGGTTCCTCGACATCGTCGTCAGGCCGGGAGCCATTCGGGTCAAGGCCGTCAATCTCTCCGGAAACGTGATCGACCGCAAGGTCATAAACCCCTAGGGGGTATATAATCGGAGCGTGACCGAGATCACGCTCGAGCTTGAAGGAATGACGTGCGCCTCCTGTGCGAGCCGCATCGAACGGCGGCTGAACGAACTCGACGGCGTGCACGCGTCCGTGAACCTCGCGACCGAGAAAGCAGCGGTCAGCTACGACGGGTCGACTGTCGGCGTGGAGGAGCTCGTGGCCGCAGTCGAGGACGCCGGCTACGGCGCGTCGCTCGCCGGCAGGTACCGCGAGCAGTCCCGGGACTCTCTGCGCACTCGTCTCCTCGGTGCTCTTGCGCTGACGGTGCCGCTGGCCCTCGTCGCGATGGTGCCTCCCCTCCACTTCGACGGCTGGGAATGGCTCGCACTCGCTCTCTCGACCCCGGTCGTCTTCTGGGCCGGCCTGCCGTTCCATCGCACCGCTCTGCGCAACCTCCGCCATGGGACCGTGACGATGGACACGCTCGTTTCCCTCGGAACCCTCGCCGCCTGGACGTGGTCGCTCGTCGCGCTCCTTTTCGTCGACGGCCCGGACACCTACTTCGAGGTCGCGGGCGTGATCACGACCCTCGTACTCCTCGGCCGTTTCCTCGAGGCTCGGGCCCGTCACCGCGCGGGCGAGGCTATCCGCGCGCTCGCCGATCTGTCCGTCCCCGACCGCGGTATCGAGGTCGGTGACGTGTTCGTCGTGAGACCCGGCGAGAGGATTCCCGCCGACGGAGTCGTGGTGGAAGGCGAGTCGGCGGTCGACCGCTCGATGCTGACGGGCGAGCCGATGCCGGAGGACACGGCGCCGGGAGACGAGGTCGTTGGCGCGACGATCAACCTCTCCGGGCGCCTCGTCGTCCGTGCAACCAGGGTCGGCGCCGACACGACCCTCGCCCGGATCACCCGCCTCGTCGCCCAGGCGCAGATGGGCAAGGCTCCCGTGCAGCGCCTGGCCGACCGTGTGTCCGCAGTCTTCGTCCCGGTCGTGATCGCGATCTCGCTCGCGACGCTCGCCGGGTGGCTCGTCGTCACCGGCGATGCGACGGACGCTTTCACCGCTGCGGTTGCCGTCCTCATCATCGCCTGCCCCTGCGCCTTGGGGCTGGCGACCCCGACCGCGCTCATGGTGGGCACAGGCCGAGGCGCGCAACTGGGGATCCTCATTCGCGGCCCCGAGATCCTCGAGCGCACGCGGGAGGTGACAACCGTCGTCCTCGACAAGACCGGAACGGTCACCGAGGGCAGCATCCGGCTCGTCGAGAACGGTCTGCCGCCGGAGGCGCTGAGGCTCGCCGGAGCCGTCGAGGATGCGAGCGAGCACCCCGTCGGACGCGCAGTCGCCGACGCTGCCCGCACGCGCTTCGGCTCGCTGCCGCCGGTGGAAAGCTTCCGCAGCGTTGCCGGGCGCGGCGTCAGCGGGGTCGTGGAGGGACATCGCGTCGAGGTCGACCGGGGCGCAGTCGTCATCGACGGCGCACTCACCGGCCGGTTCTCCGTTGTGGATGCGGTCAAGCCGACGAGCGCCGACGCGGTGTCGGAGCTGCGCGCGCTCGGGCTCACTCCGGTTCTTCTCACCGGGGATTCCGAGAGCGCGGCGGCTGCAGTCGCCGAGCAGGTCGGGATCGAGCGCGTGGTCGCCGGCGTCATGCCCGACGAAAAGGCCGACGAGGTGCGCCGGCTGCAAGCTGACGGCGAGGTCGTCGCCATGGTCGGAGACGGGATCAACGACGCGCCGGCTCTTGCCCAGGCCGACCTGGGCCTCGCGCTCGGCACCGCGACGGACGTCGCGGCCGAGGCGAGCGACCTGACCCTCGTCTCCAGCGACCTGCGGGCTGCGGCTGACGCGATCCGCCTGTCGCGGCGCGTCCTCGCCACGATCAAGGGAAATCTTTTCTGGGCGTTCGCCTACAACGTCGCGGCGATACCGCTCGCGGTCGCCGGGCTCCTCAACCCAGTCGTCGCCGCCGGGGCCATGGCGTTCTCGAGCGTGTTCGTCGTCACGAACAGCCTGCGGCTCCGCCGCTTCTCGAGCCCGAGGGAGGGCACATGACATACGGATACGTGGAAGAGAAGGAAGCGCTCGTCAAGCGGCTCCACCGCGTCGAAGGGCAGGTGCGCGGCATCGAGCGGATGGTCGAGGACGAGCGCTACTGCATCGACATCCTGACGCAGATCGCAGCCGCGACGACAGCGCTCGAGAGCGTCGCGTTCAAGATCCTCGACGAGCACGTGAACCACTGCGTCGCAGGAGCGCTCGAGTCAGGCGACGCCGAGGTCGCCGCCGAGAAGAGCCGCGAGCTGCTCGAAGCCGTCCACCGCTTCTCCCGTACGAAGTAGTGCCGAAGTACCTGACCGCGGGCGCAGTCGTCCTTGCACTATGGGTGGCGATTCGCTCCGGCGAGGTTTGGACCGGGACCTTCCCGGCCGCGCTCGTCGTCGTCCTCGCGCTCGTCTCGTACATCCACTGGGAGCGCCACGGCCGGCCCTGGCACGACTGGGCGGTGATCCTCACCCTCCTGGCGGCGATCCTCGCCTCCGTTTGGATCGGCGTCGGCGGCCTCCTGCTCGACGTCGCGCGGACGAACGACCAGCGGCTCGTCTACGAGGTGGGCCCAGGGATCGGCCTCGTCGGCCTGCTGTGCACGCTCATTGCGTACCACGGCCGCCACCATCCCGCCGAATAGCGCAGCTCAGCGCGTGAGAAGGACGGACTTGAGGTCGTCCTCGCTACCCGGCTCGAGGATCGCGAGCACCTGGTCGCCCGCGTGCAGCTCGGTCGAGCCGACCGCAATCTCCGCGCGGCCATCCCGGACGACGGAGATCAGTCGCGCCGTCGGCGGAAGGTGGAGGTCCTCGACCTTCTTTCCCGCCGCGGCGGACCCGTTCTTGATCTCGACCTCGACGATCTCGAGATTCTCCTTGCGCAGCTCGAGCAGATGGACGAGCTCGTGCTGCGGGACCTCGTGCTCGACGAGCGCGAGCACCATCGAGGTGGCGGAGACCGTCGGCGAGATGTTGAGGAGGTCGAAATGCGGCGTGTTGCGCGGATCGTTGACCCGCGCGATCACCTTGGGCACCCGGTACATCTCCTGCGCCAGCTGGCAGATGACGATGTTGTCCTCGTCGTCTCCGGTGACGGCGACGACGATGTCGGGCGGCCGTCCGAGCCCGGCCTGCTCCAGCACGAAGATCTCCGTCGCGTCCCCATGGATCGCGCGGTGCTGGAACTCCTCCTCGAGCCGCTCGTAGCGGGCCTGCTCCTGCTCGACGACCGCGAGCTCGTGCCCGAGAGCGAGAAGCGTCCGGGTGACGCTCACCCCTACCTTCCCGCCTCCGACCACGACGACGAACATCAGTCGCTGCCCGCGGAGAGGACGCTCTCGCTCAGCTCGGAAATCGCGGTGCTCGTGGGCGAGACGACCTCGAAGCCGCGCCCCGAGTAGAACTTGGCGCGGGCCGGGTCGAGGATGCGCGCGGCGACCGCCGGAACCTCGTAGCGCTGCTTCGCGACCTGCGCGATCACGATGTTCGTGTTGTCGCCGTCCGTCGAGGCGACGAACGCGTCCGCGTCGGCGATCCCGGCCCGCTCGAGCACGGATGTGTCCATCCCGTGCCCGAGGTGGAACTCGCCGGGCCAGTTCGGCCCCAGGCGCCCGAGGGCCTCTTCGCTCTCGTCGATGACGACGACCTCCCAGCCCTCGTCACGCAGTCGTCCGGCCACGGCGGAGCCAACTCTCCCGACACCGACGATGAGGGCTTTCACGGGCGGAAGACTATTCCTCGAGGACGCCCTGGGGGTATGTCACGACCATCACCTCGCAGGGCGCGCGGCGCAGCACATAGTCCACGGTCGGGCTGAAGAAGCGCGACTGGCGACGCCAGCGCGGCGCGGAGCCCATGAGGATCAGGTCGACGCCGTTTCCCGTCGCCTCGTCGACGATCGCCTCGCCGATCGCGCGCCCGCGGACGATCTCTCCCTCGACGTCGACGCCGTGCTCGGCGGCGAGAAGCTTCGCCTCGGCGAGCGAGGCTTCCGCCTTCTCCTCCTCGTCAGTCAGCTCGGCGTCGAGCGGAAGCTCGAGCGGCACCTTGATCACGTGCAGCGCGCGGACCGAGCAGCCGCGCTCCTCGGCCAGGCGGATGGCAGTCGCGAGCATCTCCTCGCCGATCTGGCCGAGCTTGACGGGCACGAGGATCCGCTCGTAGATCCCTTCCTCCTCGGGGACGAGGTCGGCGATGGCGGGCTCCACGTGCTCGAGGAGCGCCTCGTGGCGAGATCTGCGCACGGCGACGAAGAGGATCGCCCCGAGCACGAGCCAGACCGGGCCGGCGATTCTCGCTGCATCGTGCGTGTAGAGCGCGGCGATCCAGAGCGCGAAGGTGAGTGGGGCGCCCACGAGTGCGGCGATGGGCACGGCTACCCCGCGGACCCGGACGTTCCCTGGGACGCGGTACGGGCGGGCGAGGTCCGGCTCCGTGAAGCGCAGGCGGATGACGGCGAGCTGCGCGGCGGTGAAGGCGATCAGCGCGCCGAAGCTGTAGAGGCTCGCGAGGAACGTCACCTCCTTGCCGACGAGCTCTGCGATGACGAGGAGGGCCGCCGCGATCGCCGCGCCGCTCACAATCGACGCCGGCGCGATGAACGTCCGCTGGTTCAACCGGCCGAATGAGCGCGGCAGCATCGCTCTCTGGCCGAGCGAGTAGGCAAGCCGCCCCGCGCCGGAGAGCGACGTAGCGATTGCGGAAATGAGGATGATGGCGCCGGTGACGCCGAGGAAGACCTTGATCGTGTCCACGGCGACGTCGGGTAGCGAACCGCCAAAGGCCTCCGAGATGCCGACGATCGGCGCGCGGATCCAGGTGGTACCGAGGTCGGTCGCCCAGCCGTCCGGGCCCGCGGGGTCGGGGTGCGGTGGGTAGGCGGACAGGCCGATCGCCGCGATCGCGAACGAGACGATGACCACCGCGCCGATGCCGGCGAAGAGGCTCCGCGGCAAGGCTTTCCCCGGCTCACGTGCCTCCGCCGCCAGGTTGGAGACCGTCTCGAGGCCGGTGAAGGCGAGCATCGCGAGCGAGAGCGAGAAGACGAGAGCGTGCCAGGTCGGCACCGTGCCGAGGTCGATGCCCTTCCCGAAGCCCTCGCTCGTGAGCAGAAACGCGAAGCCGAGCCCGATGAGGAGGATGTGCGAGAGGAAGGCGAGCACCGCGATGAAGATCGCGGCCGTGTACATCCGAGCCCGGCGCACGAGCCGGATCCCGGCGACGCCGAGGATCGCCACGACGCCGAAGACGATGTCCCACGGGGAGTCCGTGATCGCGTCCCAGCCGACCGCCGTGCCCAGGTAATGCGGCACGAAAAGGCCCGCGAGCGCGATGACGATCAGGTAGTCGAGGAAGAGCGCCCAGCCGGTGATGAAACCGGCCGGGTCGTTGAAGGCGCGCCGCACGAACGTGGCCGCGCCGCCGGTCTCCGGGATGGCCGCCGTTCCCTCCGCGTAGGAGACCGCGACGAGCAGGAAGAGCGCCCCGACGAAGAGGAGCACCCAAGGAGTGGCGCCGAGGGCGTACAACGCGACGACGCCGAGGGCGAAGTAGATCGACGAGCCGATCTCACCGTAGGCGACCGACGCGAGCGAGTCGGCCCCGAGGACGCGCGCCAGACCGAGCTTCTTCGCCATTACTTGGACAAAACGTACAGACGGCCGGCGCCGGCAACGGCGAGCAGGGCCCCGAAGAGATACCCGATCCCGCCGCCGGCGACCGCGGTCTCCACGCAGACGGCGATCCCGAGCACGAGCAGGAGGCCAGACAGCACGATGGTGACTCGCCGCCGGAGGCCCGGGCTCACGCGGCCTTCCGGCCCGCCGCGAGGAGGACGCGGCAGGGGCTTTCCTTCAACACGTGGTCGACCGTGCGCCCGAAGATCGGGGTGCGCCCGTGCGCGATCCGACGGCGCGCGCCGATGACGATCAACTCGGCCTGCCGGCGCGCGGCCTCCTCGGCGATCGCCGGGCCGGCCCTCCGCGCGCGGACGAGCCGGGTCACCGTCCGCACGCCGTAGGCATCGACGAGGGCCCGTGCCTCCTCGAGGAGCTCGAAGGCTCGTTCCTCCTCCTCGGGCAGCTCGGCGTCGATCGGCAGGCTCATCGGCACCTCGAGCACGTGGACGATGGCGATCGTCGCCCTGCGCTCGGATGCGAGCCGGGCGGCCGCGACCAGTGCTTCCTCCGAGTCGGCGTTGCGCACGACCGGCACGAGGATCGTACGGAAGTGGAGCTCGAGCGAAGGGCCGAGCACGAGGGCGGGCGCGCGCACGGTCTCGCGCAACGGCGCGCGCACCACCCGGCGCCGGTAGACGAAGTACAGGGCGAACCCGAGGACGAGCCAGCCCAGGCCCGCGTAGCGAGTCGTCGGCGTCTGGATGACCACGGTGAGCCACGCAAGCGCGGTCGCGATCCCGCCGAAGATCGCGAAAAGCGGCCAGTCGACTCCGCGAACGCGGAGATTCGGTCGCGCCCGGTAGACGAGCTCTTCGTCCCGCCGCCGGTACCGGAGCGCCACGATCGAGGCGTGCGCCACGGTGAAGGAAAGCATCGCCCCGAACGAGTACATCGTCCCGAGGAAGTCGAGCTGGCCGGGGATCAGAACGATGATCGGCGCGAGCCCGGCGAAGACCACGAGCGAGAGCCACGGCGTCTTGAAGCGCGGGTGCAACCGGCGGAAGACCTCCGGCAGCTGCCGATAGTGCGACATCGCGTAGGTGATGCGCGACGCGCCGATCACGCCCGCATTCGTCGCGATGAAGAGGATCGTCGCCGCGAGGATCCCGACGTACACCTTGAGGATGTCGAGGAAAGCTCCCGAGATGCCCAGGTTCTCGACGAGCCCGAGTACAGGGTCGTTGGCGAAGCCGCCCTCCTCGGGCGGAAGGCCGAGCAGTGTCTGGTACTCCCCGTTCACGAACGTCACGGGCAGCGCCGAGAGGGCGATCGCGGGGAGTGTGAAGTAGATGGCGAAGACCGCGAGCGCGACGAAGCGGATCGAGGCCGGGATCGAGCGCGGCGGGTCGCGTGCCTCCTCCGCGAGGTTGGAGACGGTCTCGATCCCGGTGTAGGCGATCATCGCCACCGGGATCGCAAGGAAGAACTGATTCCAGGTCGGCGCCTCGCCCCAGTGGACGTTCGCCTTCAGGATCTCCGGGCTGAAGATGAGCGCGAAGCCGATGCCCACGAGCAGGAGCTGCGTGGCGAAGTCGATGAGCGCGAGGAAGATGTTGATCCCCGCCGACTCCTGGATCCCGACGATGTTCAGGAGGACGAGACCGACGATGACGGCGGCGCCCACGACGATGTCCCAGGGGTTGTCCCTGAGAGACGGCCAGAAGATCGAGAGGTAGTGCGGGACGAAGAACGCCGAGATGGCGATCGTGATGATGTAGTTCAGCATCTGCGCCCACGCAGCCCCGAAGCTGACGAGCTCGTTGAAGGCGTGGCGCGCGAAACTGGACGAGCCCCCCGCCTCCGGGTAGCGAACCGTCCCCTCCGCGTACGTCGCGGCCGTCGCGGCGAAGATGATTCCGGCGAGGATGAAGACGAGCGGCGTAAGGCCGAGCGCGAACGCGGCCGTGACGCCGAGCGCGTAGTAGATGGACGAGCCGACGTTGCCGTAGGCCGTGGAGAAGAGCGCCGGGGTCCCGAGCACGCGCTCCAGGCCCTGCGATCGCCGCCGCCGCCGGATGACGCCTCGCTGTCGCTCGAAGGCGCTCACAGCTCGATCGGCCACACTAACTCAAGGCGGTGACGTCTAAGAGGAGTGAACATGGGAAAGATGGCCTGCTGGCTGGGCTGGCCGCCCGGCCACCTGTACGAGTCGGTCACCTATCGTGACCCGGTTTCCGGCCGCTGGCGTGCGTATGCGCGCTGTCTCCGGTGCGACCACATGCGCCGCCTTTCGGTCGGAGATCGGAAGCGGCCCGCCAATTTCCCCGGAAACCCGCTGGCCATGCTCCTCGCGTTCGGCTCGAGGCCAGCCGACGCGAGCCAGGAGATCGAGCACGTGGAGCCGGGGGGCTCGATGGTCGTGGAGGTGCCTGCGACCGGGGAGAAGCTCGAGATCCGGGCCGCGCTCGTCGCATGGGGCCCCTGGCGGGGCAACACCGTCTACTGCGCGCGAAGCCTTGGTAGCAGGCGTCAGGCGGCTTCCCGCGACCTCCGCTCGGCCGTCGCGAGTGCGTCGGAGACCCGTCCCAAGACGCCGTGGGTGGAGGACCTCGCGCGCCAGCTGGAGCACGAGCTCGCTCCGTAGGGGGTTGACAGGCTCGTGAGCTTTACGCAGACTTGGCCAATCGTGCAGTCGAGGTCTGCCGCGACAGCATTGCCCGCCGCCGGTCTGGTTGGCCTGGCGTCGCTCGGCCTCCTCGCCATTCTCCTTATCGCCATTCTCCCCCGCTAAGGGGGAGGACGCGACCACGCGCCCTTTAGTAGGCGCACACGCCGACCGAAACGACACCCGAGGTGCGTCTCCGTTTTGGGGACGCCGAAGGAGGAGCAGTGGCAGCACGCAGGATCACCATCTTCGATACGACGTTGCGCGACGGGGAGCAGTCCCCGGGCATCGCGCTGCAGCCGCATGAGAAGGCGGAGATCGCCACGCAGCTCGACCGGCTCGGAGTCGACGTCGTCGAGGCCGGCTTTTCGGTCTCCTCGCCGGGCGACTTCGAAGGCGTGAGAGCCGTGGCAGCCGCGGTCGAGCGACCCGCGGTGGCATCTCTCGCCCGCACCCGCAAGGAAGACATCGACGCCGCAGCCGAATCGCTCGCGGACGCGCGTCGCTCCCGCATCCACGTTTTCATCGCGACAAGCCCGATCCACATGGAGAAGAAGCTCAGGCTCGAGCCCGCCGAGGTGGTCGAGCAGGCCCGCTGGGCGGTCGGCTACGCGAATGCCAAGGCGGATGAGGTCGAGTTCTCGTGCGAGGACGCGACCCGCTCGGATCCACGGTTCGTCGCCAAGGTGTGCCGCGAGGCCATCGAGGCCGGCGCAACGACGATCAACCTCCCCGACACCGTCGGCTATTGCCTGCCGGACGAGTACGCGAGCTTCCTGCTCGAGGTGCAGCACCTCTGCCCCGAGCTCGAGGAGGTCTCACTCTCCGTCCACTGCCACAATGACCTGGGGCTCGCGGTCGCCAACTCGCTCGCCGCCGTGCGCGCGGGAGCAACGCAGATCGAGGCGACGATCAACGGCCTCGGCGAGCGGGCCGGGAACGCGGCGCTCGAGGAGATCGTCATGGCGCTGCGGACGCGCCAGGATTCCTTCGAGGTCGAGACCGGCGTCGTCGTCGGCGAGATCGGCAAGACGTCGCATCTCGTCGAGAAGCTGACGGGCTACAGCGTCCAGCGCTGCAAGGCGATCGTGGGCGCGAACGCGTTCGCGCACGAGGCAGGCATCCACCAGGACGGGATGCTGAAAGACGCGAAGACGTACCAGATCATGGACCCGACGGAGCTCGGGCTCGTGATGACGCTGCCGCTCGGAAAGCACTCCGGCCGGCATGCCTTCGCGCTCGCCTGCGCCGAGGCCGGCATCCAGATCGAGGGCGACGAGCTAAATGAAGCATTCAAGCGCTTCAAGCAGCTTGCCGACGAACGTAAGCAGGTCACGCTCTACGACGTTTTCGAACGGGAGGCCGCCGTCCCATGAGAGCCCGTCGCTACAAGATCGCCTGCCTTGCCGGAGACGGCATCGGCCCTGAGCTGATGGCCGAAGCCAGCCGCGCCGTCGAGGCCGTCTCTCGTCTGCACGGGTTCGCCGTCGACGAGGCGCATGTCCCGTTCGGCGGAGACGCCGTACGCCGGTTCGGACATCCCCTTCCACCTGCGACGCGGGCCGCGTGCCGCGAAGCCGACGCCGTGCTCATCGCTGCGACGCGCGAGCCTGCGCTCGAGGGCGTCAAGGCGGAGCTCGACCTCACGTGGCGGGTGACGCGCGTTCGGCTCGCCCGCGAAGGCGACATCGCGCTCGTGAGCCCGGTCGCCGAGGACGCCGAACAGGTCGCCATCGAGCGGGCCT
>Ga0207708_10002678_pt1 | contig 13085 bp, 10 predicted proteins | sample KBSK5101metaG_FD_184340 | JGI IMG/M metagenome (GOLD analysis project Ga0207708, IMG submission 184340) | Corn, switchgrass and miscanthus rhizosphere microbial communities from Kellogg Biological Station, Michigan, USA - KBS K5-10-1 metaG... | ecosystem: Host-associated > Plants > Roots >...
CGAGCCCTAGCTCGGCACGCTCGAAGACTTCGACGCCTTCAACGGCGAGGCACGGCTCCTCGGCATGGAAGTGGCGCTCGACCTCGCCTGGCAGTGTTCGCCGGATCATCCGTGGGTCAAGGAACATCCCGAGTGGTTCCGGCATCGGCCCGACGGCACGATCAAGTACGCCGAGAACCCGCCGAAGAAGTACCAGGACATCTACCCGTTCGATTTCGAGTGCGAGGAGTGGCGGGCGCTGTGGCAGGCGCTGCTCGAGGTCACGCTCTTCTGGATTGAGCGCGACGTCCGCATCTTCCGCGTCGACAACCCGCACACCAAGTCGTTCAACTTCTGGGAGTGGATGATCGCCCGCGTCCACGCGCAGTACCCCGACGTCGTCTTCCTCTCCGAGGCGTTCACGCGGCCGCCGGTGATGCGCTACCTCGCCAAGGCCGGCTTCACGCAGTCGTACACCTACTTCACCTGGCGGAACACCAAAGCGGAGCTGACCGAGTACTTCACCGAGCTCACCGCCGGCGAGGCGCGGCAGTATCTCCGGCCGAACCTGTTCGCGAATACGCCCGACATCCTGCACGCCTACCTGCAGCACGGCGGTCGGCCGGCGTTCGAGGCGCGGCTGCTGCTCGCCGCCACGCTCGGCGCCAGCTACGGCATCTACAGCGGCTACGAGCTCGCCGAGGGCCAGGCGATTGCCGGCACCGAGGAGTACGCCGACTCGGAGAAGTACCAGTTCCGCAAATGGGACTGGGATCGGCCGGGCAACATCGCCGAGCTGGTCTGCCGCGTCAACGAGATCCGCCACGCGCACCCGGCGCTGCAGTTCGACTCGTCGCTGCGCTTCCACTACACCGACAACCCCGAGATCATCGCCTACAGCAAGCGCGCGCCCGCCGGCGGCGACACCATCCTCGTCGTCGTCAACCTCGATCCGCTGCACATGCAGCACGGACATGTCGAGGTGCCGGGTTTCGCGCCCGACGCCGCCTATACCGTGCGCGACCTGCTCGACGATGCCAGCTACGAGTGGCGCGGGGCGCGGAACTACGTTCGCTTCGATCCCGACATCCGGCAGGGACACATTCTGTGGCTACCGATACCCCGAACCTGACGATCACGACCGATCCGGTGACGACCGCGCAGTCGGCGGCCGACGACGATCCGCTCTGGTACAAGGACGCGGTCATCTACCACGCCCACGTCAAGTCGTTCTTCGACAGCAACAACGACGGCATCGGCGACTTCCGCGGCATCACCGAGAAGCTCGACTACCTGCAGGGGCTCGGCATCACCTGCCTCTGGATCCTCCCGTTCTTCCCGTCGCCGCTGCGCGACGACGGCTACGACATCGCCGACTATCGGAACGTGCACCCGAGCTACGGCACGATCGACGACTTCAAGGCGTTCGTCGCCGCCGCGCACGCGCGGCACATCAAGGTGCTGATCGAGCTGGTGGTCAACCACACCTCCGACCAGCATCCGTGGTTCGAGCGCGCCCGGCACGCGCCGCCCGGCTCTCCCGAGCGCAACTTCTACGTCTGGAGCGACAGCGACGCGAAGTTTCCCGAGACCCGGATCATCTTCACGGACACCGAGAAGTCGAACTGGACCTACGACCCGGTGGCGAAGCAGTACTACTGGCATCGCTTCTTCTCGCATCAGCCCGACCTCAATCACAACAACCCGGCGGTGGTCGATGCGGTGATCGAGGTGATGAAGTTCTGGCTCGACATGGGGGTCGACGCGCTGCGGCTCGACGCGGTCCCCTATCTCTGCGTCCGCGAGGGCACCAACAACGAGAATCTGCCGGAGACGCACGCGGTGCTGCGGCGGATGCGCCGCGAGATGGACGCCGCCTACCGGAACCGGATGCTGCTCGCCGAGGCCAACCAGTGGCCTGCCGACGTCCGCGCCTACTTCGGCGACGGCGACGAGTGCCACATGGCGTTCCACTTCCCGCTGATGCCGCGCATGTTCATGGCGATCCGCCAGGAAGACCGGCACGCGATCACCGAGATTCTCAACCAGACCCCCGAGATCCCCGACACCTGCCAGTGGGCGCTGTTCCTCCGCAACCACGACGAGCTGACGCTCGAGATGGTGACCGACGAGGAGCGCGACTACATGTACTCGGTCTACGCCGCCGATCCGCAGATGCGGGTCAACGTCGGCATCCGCCGCCGGCTGGCGCCGCTGGTCGAGAACAGCCGGCGCCGCATCGAGCTGCTCACCGCGATGCTGTTCTCGTTTCCCGGCACGCCGATCGTCTACTACGGCGATGAGATCGGGATGGGCGACAACATCTATCTCGGCGACCGCAACGGCGTCCGCACGCCGATGCAGTGGAGCAGCGACCGCAACGGCGGCTTCTCGCGCGCCGATCCGGCGCGCCTCTACGCGCCGCCGATCCAGGACCCGGTCTACGGCTACCAGGCGATCAACGTCGAGGCGCAGGAGCGCTTTCCCTTCTCGCCGCTCAACTGGATGAAGCGCCTGGTGGCGATGCGCAAGCAGCATCGCGTCTTCGGCCGCGGCTCGCTCGATTTCATCGGCTGTCCCAACCGCAAGATCCTCGCGTATCTCCGCCGCGACGACCGCGAGACCATCCTCATCGTCGCCAACCTCGCGCGGTCGGTGCAGCCGGCGGAGCTCGACTTGAAGGCGTTCGCCGGGCTGATCCCGGTGGAGATGAACGGCCTCACCGAGTTTCCGCGCATCGGCGAGCAGCCGTACTTCCTCACCCTCGGCCCCTACGCGTCGTACTGGTTCACGCTGCAGCGTGACGGCGTGCAGGTGACGGCGAAGGCCGCGGCACCTGTTGATCCCGACGCGGCGATTCTCGAATCGCTGCCGGCGCTGCTCGTCGGCGTCGACTGGCAGAACGTGCTCGACGCCGGCACCCGCGCGGTGCTGGAGCGGCAGGCGCTGCGTCCGTTCCTCGCGCGGCAGCGGTGGTTTGCGGCGAAGTCGCGCGAGATCAAGCAGGCGCGCTTCACCGACTGGGCGCCGCTGCGGACCGGCGCCGCGCCGGCGTTCCTGGCCATCGCCTCGGTCGAGTACGCCGATGGGTGGCGCGAGAGCTACTTCATGCCGCTGTCGCTCCTCGCCGGCGAAGCGGCCGACGCCGCGCTCAAGGCCAACCCCGGCGCCGTGCTCGCCCGCATCACCGGCGCGAGGAAAGGGGTGATGGTCGACGCGCTCTACGACGACGACGTGTGCGATCGGCTGCTGGCGGTGGTCGAAAAGAGCGGCGAGGTGCCGACGACGCTGGGGAGCGTCGAGGGGATGCGTGTGCTCGCGCAGGAACGCCGCGTGCCGCTGGAAGTGCCCGAGCCGCGGCGCTGGGTGCGCGGCGGCGTCGACCAGAGCAACAGCATCGCATTCGTCAGCGATCGCTACGCGCTGAAGCTGTTCCGGCGCGTCGAACCGACGCTCAACCCCGAGTTCGAGATCGGCCGGTTCCTCACCCAGCGCGGCTTCACGCGCACGCCCGAGCTCGCCGGCGCGCTGCAGTACCTGCGCCCGGGTCTTGAACCGGGAACGCTGGGAGTGGTGCAGGCGGCCGTGAAGCATCAGGGATCGGGGTGGGACTTCTCGATCAACGAGCTGAGGCGCTACTACGAGCGGATCACGCCGCGCGTGAGCGGTTCGGACGGGTCGGCGTTCGCCACCCCGGAGTCGGGCCCCACGCTGCCGCTGCCCGAGCAGCCGCCGGACGCGGCAGCGCTGGCGCGCAGCGACCAGAGCGGATCGCCGCCCCCGTTCTTCCACGCGCTCGAGCACTGGTACCTGTCGGCCGCCGCGATGCTCGGCCGGCGGACGGCGGAGATGCACCGCCTGCTGGCGTCGGGCACCGGCGCCGACTTCGCGCCGCAGCCGCTCGATCGCGCGGCGCTGGCGGCGCTCGCCGACGGCATGCGCGCGCATGCGACGGCGTCGCTCGACCTGCTGGCGCAGCGCCTCGACACGCTGAACGAGCCGTCGCGCGCGCATGCCGCCGCCGTGCTGGCGCAGCGCGCGGCGCTCGTATCGCGGCTCGACGCGCTGCGCGTCGAATCGGCGGCCGGCGTCCGCATCCGCATCCACGGCGACTACCACCTCGGACAGGTGCTGCGAACCGAGGAAGACTTCGTCATCCTCGACTTCGAAGGCGAGCCGGCGCGATCGATCGCGGAGCGCCGCGCGCCGCAATCGCCGCTCAAGGATGTCGCCGGCATGGTCCGCTCGTTCAGCTACGCCGCCTACGCGGCGCTCTTCGCTTTCACGGTTCATGCGCCCGACGACTACTCGGCGCTCGAACCGTGGGCCGACACGTGGCAGCATTGGTCAGGCGACGCGTTTCTGAAGGGCTACCTTGCGGCGATGGAGGGCGCGCCGATTCTGCCGAACGACCCGCAGGTGCGGGACCGTGTGCTGGCGGCATTCATGATTGACAAGGCGCTGTACGAACTCTCCTACGAGTTGAACAACCGGCCCGATTGGGTCCGCATCCCGCTCGTGGGCATCCGCAAGCTCATCGGGAGATAAAAGCTGAGTAGTGGTAGACCGTTTGCAGAGTTAGCCGCGACCCACGCTGATGCCGGCGATTTTGAATTGATTCACGACGTCCTTCGTTACAAGGGCGTCCTTTCCAGATAAGAGAGAACTGCCATGGCGAAACGCACAGCCCCGGACAGAGCCAACGACACGGCCGCCCCCTCGTCGCCGCGCGCACGCACGCGCCGCGTGCCGGTGAACACCACCCCCGAAGCGGACACCATCGCCGCCTATCCGGGCGTCGAGCGCTCGGAAGACGACGGCGCCGTCGCGCAGGCGGCCGGCGAGACGTCGCGGCAGGAGTTCCACTCGCCGAGCGATCAGGAGATCCGCGAGCGCGCCTACCACCGCTATCTCGAGCGCGGCGGTCACGGCGGCAGCGAGTTCGACGACTGGGTCGAGGCCGAGCGCGATCTCAGAAACCGGCGGTAACAGCGCATGGCCAGGGCGCTGTGGAAGGGATCGATCTCGTTCGGCCTGGTGAACATTCCGATTGAGCTGCACACGGCGGTGCGGAACCACCGGCCGAAGTTCCGCATGCTCCACGCCAAGGACAAATCACCCGTGCGGTTCGAGCGGGTCTGCATCCGCGACGGCCACCCGGTGGCGTGGGAAGACCTGGTCAAGGGCTACGAGTACGCGAAGGGGCACTTCGTCGTCCTGAGCAAGGAAGACTTCCAGGCTGCGGCGGTCGAGAAGACGCGCACCGTCGACATCATCGACTTCGTCAAGGCCGACGAGATCGACGATCGCTTCTTCGAGACGCCGTATTACCTGGTGCCGGCGAAGGGCGGCGAACGCGCCTATGCGCTGCTGCGCGAGGCAATTCGCGACTCGGAGCGGATCGGCATCGCCAAGTTCATCCTGCGCGACGCTCAGCACCTGGCCGCGGTCGAGGTGATCGAGAACGCGATCGTCCTGACCGTGATGCGGTTCGCCGACGAACTCGTCGACGTGACGCAGTTCGATTTGCCGGGCGACAGCGGCATCCGCAAGCCCGAGCTCGACATGGCCAAGGCGCTGGTCAACAGCCTGGCGGCCGCGTGGGACCCGGAGAAATACAGCGACGAGTACCGCGAAAACCTGATGAAGGTGATTCAGGCCAAGGTCAAAGGGAAGAAGATCGACCTCGAGGCGCCGGCGGAGCCGCGCCAGGCGGAGGTCGTGGACCTGATGGAGCGCCTGCGCCGCAGCCTCGAGCAGGGAGCCGGGGGCAAGAACGCGCGCGCCAGGAAGCGCGGCGGCGTCGCGAAGCGGCCGACGAAGAAGCGCTCGAGCACCGCCGCCTGACGCGCGGCATGAACGACATCCTGCAGCCGATGCTCGCGTCGCTCGTCGACGCGCCGCTCGTCGATTCCCGCCTCGTCTACGAACCCAAGTACGACGGCATCCGCGCGATCGCCGAGATCGCGCCGCGCGGCGCGACCGTCCGCCTCTGGTCGCGGCTCGGCAACGAGAAGACGCAGCAGTTCCCCGAGATCGCGGCGGCGCTCGGCCAGTGGGCGCGGACGCGCCGGCAGCCGTTGATCCTCGACGGCGAGATCGTCGCGCTCGATCAAAAGGGAGAGCCGACCGGGTTCCAGAACCTGCAGGGGCGCATCCACCTCGGAGGCCGCGACTCGGGAGCGCCGTCGCGATCCGCGCGGCCGCGCGCGAGAGCGCCGGCGATCGACGATGCACTGCGCGTCGCCTTCATCGCCTTCGACATCCTGCGCGACGGCGCCACCGACTACCGCGATCGTCCGCTGCGCGCGCGGCGCGCCGCGCTGGAGCAGGTGTTCGGCGCCACCGGCTCGTCGACGCTCCGCCTGAGCCGCCAGTCGGCCGGCGACGGGCGCGCGCTGAAGGACGAGGCGTTGACGCGCGGCTGGGAAGGGCTGATCGCGAAGCACGCCGACTCGCTCTACAAGTCGGGCAAGCGGTCGCCCGACTGGCACAAGCTGAAAATCGTCCACGAACAGGAGTTCGTCGTCGGCGGCTGGACCGATCCGCGGCAGACGCGCACCTATTTCGGCGCGCTCCTGCTCGGGGTTTACGAGGGCCGCGATCTGGTCTACGTCGGCCACACCGGCACCGGCTTCAACGAGAAAGAGCTGGCGCGGGTGATGAAGCTGCTGGTGCCGCTCGAAATTAAGGAGTGCCCGTTCAGGAACCGGCCGAAGACCAACGAGCGGCCGCACTGGGCGCGCCCCGAACTGGTGGCGCAGATCAAGTTCACCGAATGGACGGCCGACGCGAAGCTGCGGCACCCGGTCTATCTCGGCCTGCGCGACGACAAGCGGCCGCAGGAAGTGCACCGTGAGCAGGCAGCGGCCGTGCGGCGGACGACGTTCGACGTCGCCGCGGCGGCCGATGCGGGGGCGAAAACGAGCGCTCGAACGAAGCCCGCGGCCCGAACGACGTCCGCGGCACAGGCAGCGCCGAACGCGAAACGAGGCGCGTCAAAGGAAGACCGGCGATCGAAGGGCCTGGAACGACGCCAGCCGTTGTCCGCATCCGAGCTATCCGCCGTCGTCGATCAGCTGAACGCGCTGGAGAAGTCGCGCAAGGACGGCCTCGTCGCCCTTCCGGGCGGCGACAGCCTCAAGGTCACGAACCTGCACAAGATCTTCTGGCCGAAACAGAAGCTGACGAAAGGCGACCTGTTTCGCTACTACGTGCGGGTCGCGCCGTACGTGCTGCCGGCGGTCCTCGACCGGCCGCTGGTGATGAAACGCTTTCCCAACGGCGTCGCCGCCGAGCCGTTCTACCAGCACCGCGCCGCCGAGGTGCCCGCCGGCGTCCGGACGGCGGTCGTCAGCGTCGTCGAACAGCGGCCGCAGATCATCGGCGGCGATCTCAAGGCGCTGCTCTACACGACGCAGCTGGCGGCGATCTCGCAGGACCCGTGGTTCTCGCGCGTCCAGCATCCCGAGTACGCCGATTACAGCGCCTTCGATCTCGATCCGTCGGAGGGCGTGACGTTCGAGCGGGTGCTCGACGTCGCGCGCTGGATTCGCGACGAGCTCGATACGCTCGGCGCGCGGGGTGTGCCCAAGACTTCCGGTTCCGACGGCCTGCACATCTATATCCCGCTGCCGCCCGGAACCCCCTACGATGCCGGCCTCCTCTACTGCCAGATCGTCGCGACCATCGTCGCGCAGAAGCATCCGAAGGTGGCGACGGTTGAACGCGCAGTGGCCGCGCGCGGCAAGCGCGTCTATATCGACTGCCTGCAGAACATCCTCGGCAAGACGCTGGCGACGGCCTACAGCGCCCGCGCGAGCGACTACGCCGGCGTCTCGACGCCGGTGACCTGGCAGGAGATCGACGCCGGCTTCGATCGCAAGGCGTTCACGATCGAGACGGTGCCGGCGCGGCTGGAGAAGGTGGGCGATCTGTGGGCAGCGCTGAGGAAGTCGAAGGGCATCGACCTCGCGCGGGTGACGCGCTATACCGAGCGGGTGGCCGGGAAGCGCTTGAAGGGCGACAAATCGTAGCGATCGACGAGGTCCGCCGGGTCGTCGTAGATGGCGACGGCGCCGCGCAACTCGGCATCCGGCCAGCCGCCGCAGCGCAGGGCGATGACCTCGATGCCGGCGCGCCGCGCCGCTTCGACGTCGTAGGGTGTGTCGCCAACCATGATCGTCTGGTCCGCGGGACATCCGGCGCGCTTCATCGCGGCGGCGACGATGTCTGGATCGGGTTTGGACCGTTCGGCATCGTCCGATGAGGCGGCCGACTCGAACATCTTCTCGGCGCCGGCCACGCGGAGGAGATCCTGCACTTCCTCTTCCTCGGCCGAGGTCGCCACCACCAGCTTCATTCGATCGTCGCGCAGCCATTCGAGCAACCGCCGCGCGCCGCGCGTCGGCTGAAGTCGAGGCAGGAAATCCGCCGCAAAAATCTCCCGGCGGCGCTTGGCGATCTGCTTGCCTTCGGCGGATTCGCTCGACACGCCGGTCACCTTCGGCAGCAGCTTGTCGCCGCCCATACCGATGAGCGGGCGGACGCGTGAGAACTCCACGCGCCGCCCGGTCTCGGCAACCGCGTTCACCCATGCCTGTGCATGAGCATCGTTGCTGTCGATCAGGGTTCCGTCGATGTCGAAGATTACGGCACGGAACATAACGTTAATTGATTGACAGCCGAATTACTTTGCCGACCGACCCGAGGACTGCGACTGGCCAATGGCGCCTGACACTGGCGACTGGCCAGTGCCGACTGCGCCGCCTGCGGTCAGGGAGTCCTTCTACCCTGGCCCGTTTCGTCCCGCACGACCGTTTCGACCTTCTCATCCCGCGGCCGCGCCGTTTCGTCCGCTTCGCTGCCGGTAGCCGGCAGATCGTTACGCACGATTTCGACGTCGCCCGGGGTTCCGCCCTCGCTGCCGACGTCTGCGGTGACGTCGGCAGCGGACTTCTCATCCGCACGCATTGCTACGACTCCAGCTCGTCCTCGTCTTCGTCGGCTTCGTCGATGTCCTCGAACTCTTCCTCGTCGGCTTCGCTCGCGCTGCCGGTGATGTCCTCTTCACTCGTGCGGTTCGCTTCTTCGCCCGTACGGCGCTGCCCTGAGTTGGGGTATTTCGGATCGAGCTCGTCAGCCATCTGTGCCTCCTGCGGTTAAAACGTCACGACCCGCGGAGCAAGCACGGTACCAGCGGCGTTGTAACGACGACGTATCCTGTCAGGGAATTCGCGAGACGGGCGCGGCGAGTGAGACTGCGGACCTTCGACTGCCGACTTTCGACTGTGGACTTTAGACTACCGACTTTCGACTTTCGACTTGCCGGAGCTCGCCGAAGGCGAGCGAAGGCTGGTGCGCCCGACAGGATTCGAACCTGTGGCCTACAGCTCCGGAGGCTGTCGCTCTATCCAGCTGAGCTACGGGCGCGCCGATTCGAAAGGGTATCATGAACACGCATGAGATTCCCGCTCGCGATCGCCGCCGCCATCGCGCTGATGGCGATGCGGACGCCTGCGCAATCCGCGATTCCTGTCGCCGAATTGCAGACGCGGCGCGCCGCGCTGGCCAAAGCGATTGGCGACCACGCGGTGTTCATCGCCTTTTCCCGCGAGCCGGCTCGCCGCACCGGCGACGTCGACTGGCCGTTCCGCCAGGAAGACAACCTGCTCTACCTGACCGCGATGAACGAGCCGGACACGACGCTCGTGCTGCTTCCAGGCGAGCGCGAGCGGCGCGAGGTGATCTTCGCGCGCGATCGCGACCCGCTGGCCGAGGCGTGGACCGGAAGAATTCCCTCGAAGGAAGAAGTCACCGCGTCCACCGGCATCGCCGAGGTCGCATCGTCTCGCCAGCTCGACGCGTTCATCGACGCGCTCTTCCAGGGGCGCGGCTGGGGCGGCGGACCGGCGTCGACGCGCTACTACGCGACGCCCGGCATGCCGGCGTTTCTCTCGTCGGTGCGCGCCGGCCGCGCCGAGGTGTGGCTGGTGCTCGTCGATCGCCCCGGCGGCACGGTGATGACGCGCGAGCAGGAGTTCGCCGATCGGCTGCGCCAGCGATTCCCCGAGGTCGTCTTCCGCGATGCGTCGCCGCTGCTGCACGCGATGCGCGAGATCAAGAGCGCGACCGAGCTGACCTTGATTCAACGCGCCGTCGACATCACCGTCGAGGCGCAGAGGGCGGCGATGAAGCGCGTCGTCACCGCGGCGCGCGAGAACGAGGTGCAGGCCACCATCGAGTTCACGTTCAGGAACCTGGGCGCCTGCTGCTGGGCGTTCCCGTCAATCGTCGCCGGCGGCCGCAACTCGACGACGCTGCATTACGACGCGAACAACGCGCCGATCGCGCGCGACGCGCTGTTCCTGACCGACATCGGCGCCGAGGTCGAGGGGTACGGCGCCGACGTCACCCGCACCTATCCCGCCGACGGCGTCTTCTCGCCCGAGCAGCGCGCGATCTATGAGATCGTGCTCGCCGCGCAGACCGAGGCGATGCCGCTGATGCGCGCCGGCCGCCGCTTCATCGAGGTGCACGACAAGTCGCTCGAGGTGGTCGGCCGCGAGCTCCTCAAGCTGGGGCTGGTGACGAAAGCGACGCCCGAGCAGGCGGGACTCTATCTATTCCATGGCTCGGGGCATCCGCTCGGATTGCAGACGCACGATGTCTACGATCGCACGCGTGCGTTCGAGCCCGGGATGGTGTTCACCAACGAGCCGGGCGTCTACGTCCGCCAGGACGACATCCTCGCCAGCGAGGTCTTCAAGAAGCTGACGGCGAGCGAGCAGGAGTCGATGCGCCGCGCGATCGCGCGCTACGACGGCATCGGCGTCCGGATCGAGGACGATGTGCTGATCACCGGTGGCGAGCCGAAGGTGATGTCGGCCGGCGCGCCAAGAACGGTGCGCGAGATCGAGTCGTTCATGGCGGCGCGCCCCCCGGCCACGAAGTAGCGACACGCTACGGAAAGATCCCCAGCTCGATGTACGACCGCGCGACCTTGTCGATCGCGTTGACGAACGCGGCGGTGCGCAGATCCGGGATCTTCGGATCGCGGCGCCTGGTGTCGCGCAGCTGATCGTAGGCGCCGGCCATCGTGTCTTCGAGCCCCGAGTTCACCAGCGTCAGCTCGTCGTCGCCGCGGACGAACCGCGCACGTTCCTCCTCCGAAAACTTGCGCCCGGTGGCGGCTTCAATCGCGTTCAGCGTTCGTCGTTCGGCTGCTTCCTGCGAGCGCTTCTCCATCCGCCCGAAGCGCACGTGCGAGAGGTTCTTCAGCCACTCGAAGTACGACACCGTGACACCGCCGGCGTTGGCATAGATATCCGGGATCACCAGCAGCCCGCGCTCCCTGAACACCGCTTCGGCCGCCGGCGTGGTCGGTCCATTCGCTCCTTCGAGGATGATCTTCGCCCTGATCTGCGGCGCGTTGTCGGCCGTGAGCTGGTTCTCGAGCGCAGCCGGAACGAGCACGTCGCACTCGAGCTCGAGCGCCGCAGACGACGGCTCGATGTTGGTCGCACCGCTGAAGTTCAGGATCGATTTCGTCGCCGTGCGGTGCTGGAAGACGGCTTCTTCGTCGAGCCCCGCGGCGTTCATGATCGCGCCTTCGCGCTCCGCGATCGCGATCACGACCGCGCCGCCTTCGCGGCAGAACTTCGCCACGTGGTAGCCGACGTTGCCGAGACCCTGGACGACGACGCGCTTGCCGGAGAGGCCGCGCGACAGGCCGAGCGCTTTCATGTCGTCCGCCTGATCGCAGGCCTGACGCAGCGCGAAGAAGAGGCCGCGTCCGGTGGCTTCCTTCCGGCCGCGGACGCCGCCCTGGGTCACCGGCTTGCCGGTGACGCACGCCAGCGCGTCGAGGTGGCCGGGGTTGAGCGCCTGGTAGGTGTCGACGATCCACGCCATCTCGCGCTCGCCGGTACCGTAGTCGGGCGCCGGCACGTCGATGCCGGGGCCGATGAAGTGCTTCCTCGCCAGCTCCGCCGCGTAGCGGCGCGTGATGCGTTCCAGCTGCTCGGGCGTGCAGGTGCGCGTGTCGACCTGCACCGCGCCCTTGGCGCCGCCGAACGGGACGTCGACGATCGCGCACTTGTAGGTCATCAGCGCAGCAAGGGCCATCACTTCGTTTTCGTCGACATCCGGGCTGAAGCGGATGCCGCCCTTGGTCGGCATCTTGTGATGGCTGTGCTCGACCCGCCACGCCCGCACGACGTCGATCGTCCCGTCAAGCTTGCGCACCGGGAACTTGAACCGGTAGACGCTGTTGGCCAGCTTGATCTGATTCAGGAGGCCCGGCGGATGCGGGGTGAACGCCGCCGCCGCGTCGAAGTAGCGGTTGACGTTGTCGAGCAGGCTGTTCGGATGTACGGGCATGAGAGCGCCGACGCGACTGAAGGACTTTCGACTGCCGACTTTCGACTTTGTTTTTGGCGCGCCCGGAGGGACTTGAACCCCCGGCCTACAGGTTCGAAGCCTGCCGCTCTATCCAGCTGAGCTACGGGCGCGTCGCGTCATTGTATCCCGCCAGCCTTCGCTCTTGCGGCGAGCTCCAGCCAGGCGACAAATCTTACGGCTCAGCGCGAAGTCGTCGAACGAGACGGTGCCCGGGTCGGTGATCTCGACCTGCGATGTTCCGCTTTCAGCTCCGTCCGCATCGCCGTCACGTTCAGTTGACGGCCAGCCGACGCCTGCGCGTCCATTACATGCGCCGCGGTTTGAAAGACGATTCGATTCGCAGCCGTGTGGTGCGCAGGTGGAGGCATGGAAACCAGGCGACGAAAAAATGCGTGAGAAGCGCGGGAGGTGACGAATTCGGATCACGGGCAGCGCGCCGAGCGTCAGGCGGGGAGGCGCGTGGCTGTGCTAGAATCACGCTTTGCCCGGGCGCGATCATTCCCGCCGATCCCCTCGGTAAAACTCCCGCCATCGCTCGCCGAGCGATGCGTCGAGACCCCTCGGGCCGGTAGCTCAATTGGCAGAGCAGCAGACTCTTAATCTGCGGGTTGTGGGTTCGATTCCCACCCGGCTCACCATTCACCTCTTCAACGTCAACAACTCTGGATAATGTTCGACCGAATTGAAGCGAACGGAGGCCGACA
>Ga0207708_10002688_pt1 | contig 13068 bp, 4 predicted proteins | sample KBSK5101metaG_FD_184340 | JGI IMG/M metagenome (GOLD analysis project Ga0207708, IMG submission 184340) | Corn, switchgrass and miscanthus rhizosphere microbial communities from Kellogg Biological Station, Michigan, USA - KBS K5-10-1 metaG... | ecosystem: Host-associated > Plants > Roots >...
ACGAGTACAAGCTGGATCAGCCGACCATCACCTGGCCGCCGAACTCGGCCGGCGTGACCTACAACACGACGACCGGCCAGTTCTCCTTCACCGTGAGCCTCACGGCGTCACGCCTGGGCAGCGACAAGAACGGCCGCGAGTACACGCTTACCGTCACCGCGGTCGACAACAAGGGCAACCAGGGAACCAGCGCGCCGGTCAGGGTGACGGCGCACGATCAGAGCGGCAAATAGGGGCAGATAGAGAACGGGCCGCCTGAAGGCGGCCCCTAGAAGTGAGAAAGCGCGCGGGCTAAACGCCCGCGCGCTTTCTCACTTCCGGCAGCAGCACGTCTTCCTTCGACGCGCCGCGCAGCGCCAGGTAGTCGCGATACGCCTCGCCGTAACGGCTGCTCTTCAGCCCCTGCCGCGTCCGCCCCAGGTAGTAGTAGGCGGGGGCGAGATACGCGTAGGTGGGCTGCTCGTCGACGAAGAACGCCAGCGCCTCGCCGCGCCGGGCGTTCAGGCAGAGATCGAACGCCGAGTCGGCCTTCGAGAAGAGGCCGGCTTCGAGCGCCGCCCGTCCCAGATCGAACTGCCCGATCCACGTGCTGAACAGCGTGTTCGCGTCGTCCAGGAAGATGACGGCGCGGCGCGAGTCGCCGCGGTGGAGCGCCAGCACGCCCTGGACGATCTTCGCGTAGGCTCTCGCTTCTTTCGGAATCTCGTTGTCGAGCGCCTCGACGAGCGGCCTGGTCTTGGCCACTTCCCCCGCTTCGGCAAAGGTCCGCGCCGCCAGGAACTTCGTCCGGTAGTCCTGCGCGTGCGTCAACGCTTCCTCCGCAGCGGCGACCGCGGCGCCGTTGCGGCCTCGCCACAGTTCGGCCGCCGCCATGGCCAGCAGCTTCGCCGCCGCTGAATCCGTGTCCTCCGCCGCGAGATCGTCGGCCACTGCGGCCCGCAGGATCCGGACCGCGTCGCCAAACCGCCCTTCGAGCGCCGCGACGTCGGCAAGCCCCGCCGCGGAGAACGACTTGCCGCGACGGATGCCGGCCAGCATTTCGTAGGTTTTCGCTGCCTCCCCGCGCTGTCCTTGCCCCAGCTGCGCCATGGCGAGCGCGAGCGTGGCGTAGGCGTCGGTGCCCTTCACGGCGCGCGCTTCCTGCTCGGCCTTCTCGAACTCGCCGGCGTAGTTCAGATAGAGCGCCAGGTTGTCGCGGAAGAGCGGCTGGCCCGGCAGGATCTTCACCACCTCCTGCATCACCTCGACCGCCTTCCGCATGTCGCGCAGGTGCGTGAGGCACAAGGCCAGCTGATTGCGCCCGGAGATGTCGGCGCGATACTTGGCGATCGCCTCGCTGTACTGGCGCACGCATTCCTCGTAGTCGTTGGTCGCCAGCCCGTAGGCGCCACGCGTGTGGTAGCGCTCGCGGTCGGTCATGCCGTCGAGATGCTGCATGGCCTCTTCGAGATACTTGCGCTCGTCGGCCGAGCGTCCGAGGTTGACGGACTGCCCGGCGGCAATCACGTAGCCCAGGCCGAAGTTCTTGTCGATCTGGGTCGCCTTCAGCGCGTTCTGCAGCGCCTCCTCGAACTTGTTGGCGGACGCCGCTGCCATCGCCGCCGCGTAGGGGCGCACGACGTCGAGCGACGTGACCGACAGCGATGCCTGGTTGAGCTGTTTCGCCTGCTCTGACGCGTCGTCACCCAGGGCGTTGCGCACCTCGCCCATCAGCGTCGTGGCAACCTGCAGCACCGTGTCCTTGCTCGACGCCGTCGCCTGCTCGTTGACGAGCTCTTCGCCGGTCACGGGACGGATCGCTTTCACGGCGACGACATAGTCGCTGCCCTTCTTCGCGATCGAGCCGGACAGCACGGCACCAACCCCCTGCTCGAGGGCCACTTTTTGAGCCGCCGCTTCGGTCAGGGCCACCGTCGGCGGGACGCCGAAGCTGCGCATGCCGCTGCGCTCGAGCGCGGTGATGAACGTCGAGTCGTTGAGCGCCAGCTGCATCACCGGCTCGAGCGTGCGATCGAAGGCCGCATCGCCGGTGCGGTTCACCATGTCCGAGATGATCACGACGACGTTCTCGTGCTGCACGGGAGGGCGCGTGAACCAGTAGACCGCCCCGGACAAGCCCAACAGCGCCAGCGCCGTGACGGTGGCGAGCGGCAGGCCGACTGCCCGCTTGATCGGCTTCAGCTTGCCCCGATCGTCGAGCCGATCGAGCGCGGCCACCATGTCGGCCGTGGTGGCAAACCGTTTGGCGGCCTCGGGCTCGATGCACTGCGCCACGAAGCGGCTCAGCGGCTCGGGCACGTCGGGCATGCCGTTCGAGCGCGGCGCCGGCAGCGCGTGCTCCAGCCGCTTCTGCAGGTCGGAGACGGCGCCGCCGTCCTCGACCCGCCGCCGGCCGAGCAGCAGGTCGTACAAGATCAGGCCGAAGGCGTAGATGTCCGTGCGCTGATCGACCTCTTCGCCACGGGCCTGTTCGGGCGCCATGTAGGCCACCGTGCCGACGACGGCGCCAGCCAAAGTGCCGGCGTGCGTCGTGAGCGCCACACGCGTGAGCTCGCTCTCGAGCGACTTCGACAGCAGGCCGGTTTTCCGCACGCTCGCAATAGCCGCCGCCTTCTGGTCCGACGTCGTGTGCGCGATACCGAAGTCCATGATGACGGCTTCGGAGTCGCCGCCCAGCATGATGTTGGCGGGCTTGAGATCGCGATGCACCACGCCGGCGTCGTGCGCGGCCCTGAGCCCCGAGGCCATCTGTCTCGCAATGGCCATGATCCGGGCCATCTCCGGCCGGCCCGACTTCCGGATGACCGTGGCGAGGTCGTCGCCCTCGATGAACGGCATCGTGATGTACTTGATGCCGTCGATCTCGCCCATGTCGTGAATGCGTACGACATTGCGGTGCGTCACCTGCCGCGCCAGCAGCAGTTCCTGCTTGAAGCGCCGCTCGATGTCGCGCGCGGCGACCGGATCCCTGGTGACCTCGGGCCGCACCACCTTCACCGCCACCATCACGCTCAGCTCGGTGTCCCAGGCCTGATACACGGCGCCCATGCCGCCGATGCCGAGCAGCCGCACGATGATGTAGCGGGGGCTGAACTGCTGACCGACGTGGAGCGGCCCCTCGGCCGCGCGCATGGCCGCGGTCGGCCGGACACCCACGCCCTGGTGGGCGTTCGGGTCGCCGATGCCCGTCACCGCTTCGGCCGACGAGAATCCGCTCGGCGCGAAGCCGCCACCGGTGGGCAGGCCGGTTGAATCGTCGGCCGGCCGGTTGCCGTTGCCGGGAACCGCGCCCGGGGCGACAAAGTGGGTGGCGTCGGGATCAGGCGGGGTGGCCGGAACGTACCGCGTGGCGTCGTCAGCGCCCGGGACCGGCGTCAGCGTCGCCGCCGCGGTGAACCGCGGGGATTTGCACAGCGGACAAGCCCCGGCCGACTGGCTCATGCCAGCCCCGCAACGCTGGCAACGTACTGACTCGTCCTCGGGGTGAAGTGCTCGCAAACCTTTGTCCGCGCCTCGATTATGTCGCCCAGGTAGGGAAATAGGAAGAGCTAAGCCGGACGCTCAGCCGGTGTTTCGCATGCCCGCGGAAATGCCGTTGACCGTGATCATCAGCGCGGTGTGGACCCGGGCATCCGGCCGTTCGCGCATACGCCTGAGCAGTTCCACCTGAACCAGATTCAACGGGTCCACGTAGGGATTGCGGACGTCGATCGAGCGCCGGATGACGGGCGTCGCCTCGAGCAGATCGTCGTGCCCCGACACGGTGCGAATCCCGCCGATGGCTCGCGCCAGGCGCGCGCGCAGGTCGTCGCCGAGCGGCTGGAGGTCGGGAGGCACCAGCCGGCGGTCGTATTCGGCTGCAATACGCCCGTCGGCCTTGGCGAGCACCATCTCGATCAGGTCGACGGCCGACTGGAAGTGCGGCCACTCCTGGTACATGGTGCGGAGAAGCGGCCCTTCCCCGCGAGCGGCCGCCCGATCCAGCGCGTCCTCGACGCCAAGCCACGCGCCCAGCATCAGCCGCGTCTGCGTCCACGCGAACTGCCACGGAATGGCGCGCAGACCCGCCACGCTGGTGCCGCCCCCGCGCCGGGCCGGGCGGCTGCCGATGTTCATCTCCCCGATCTCGGCCTCGGGCGTCGAGGCGTGGAAATAGTCGAGAAAGCCGGGAGTGTCGTAGACCACCTGCTGGTAGCCCTCTCGGGCGTCGGCGGCCAGGCGATCCATGCAGGCCCGCCACGCCTCCGGCACGCCGCGCACGGGCATCAGCCAGGCGTCGAGCGTGCCGGTGGTGTAGACCTCCATCGTTCGCACCGCGATGTCGGGAAACCCGAAAAGCGCCTGCAGCATCTCGCCCTGCTCGGTGACGCGGATCGTGCCGTCCACCGAGCCGGGCGGCTGCGAGTGCAGCGCCAGGTGCGTGGGCCCGCCGCCACGGCCGACGCTGCCGCCGCGCCCGTGGAAGAGCGTCACCTTCACCCCGTGACGGGCGCACGCGGTCACCACGGCCTCCTGGGCCTTGAACAGCTCCCAGCCCGCGGCCACGCGGCCGACGTCTTTGGCCGAGTCGGAGTAGCCGACCATCACTTCCACGCGGCCGCCGGTGCGAGCCCGGAACCACGGTTCGGCGAGGAGCGAGTCCATCACCGCGCCGGCATGCTGCAGATCGCGCGCGGTTTCGAAGAGCGGCACGACGCGCAACGGCGCCGCCACGCCGAGCGCCTTCTGCAGGAGCTCCACGGCCAGGACGTCCGAGGCGCTCCGCGTCATCGTGATCACGTAGGCACCGAGCGACCCCGCGGGGGCGGCGGCGATCATGCGGACGGTGTCGAGCACGTCGCGCACCTCGGCCGAGGCGTCGAGCGCCGCCGGAACGAGCGGGCGGCGGCTCGCGAGCTCCCGCACCAGAAAGGCCAGCCGCGCCGCTTCGTCCCACTCGGCGTACGAGCCGAGCCCGAGGGCGGACGTGATGGCCGCCAACGCCTCGGTGTGCCGCGCCGAGTCCTGCCGGATGTCGAGCCGCGCCAGCGTCACGCCAAAGGCCGCCACACGGCGCAGCAGGTCGCTGAGGCGCCCATCGGCGATGAGGCGCTGCCCCGTCGCCTCGAGCGACCGGTGGCAGAGGCAGAGATCGGCCGCGAGGTCGTCGGCGGTGACATAGACCCCGGGGGGCGGCGCCTGCGGCGCGCTGGCGTCGAGCGCCGCTTCGATCCAGCCACGTGTCGCCACCAGTCGCGTCCGCACGCCGCGGAGCAGGTCGCGATAGGGTTCCGGGCTGCCAGGCACACGCGCCCGCAGCTCCTCGGTCGCGTTCTCGATCGAGAGCTCGTCCCGCAGGGCTTCGATCTCCCGCAGATACAGGCCGGCGGCGACCCAGCGTGAGAGCAGGACGGCGCGGCGCGTCACGTCCGGCGTGACGTGCGGGTTGCCGTCGCGATCGCCGCCGATCCACGAGCCGAATCGCAGCGGCGCCGCGTCGATCGGCAGCCCGCGTCCGGTACTCGACCGCAGCGCGCGATCGACGCTCCGCACGTACTGCGGCAGCGCATCCCACAGACTTTGTTCGAAGACGATGAGGCCGCTACGCACCTCGTCGATCGGCGTCGGCCGTTCGCGGCGCACGTCGCTGGTCCCCCATGCCGCCTCAATCTCCCTGCGGATGGCCGCGATCAGGTCGTCCTGCTCCGGCGCGGTGAGGTCTGGACGATCGCGCTGGGCCAGCGCGGCGGCAATGCGGTTGTGCTTCTGCACCAGCCGCCGGCGGGCGACCTCGGTGGGATGCGCGGTCAACACCAGCTCCACGCGCAGCCCGCTGACCGACGCGTGGAGCTGGTCGGGGGTGACGCCAGCAGCGAGGAGGCGCGCGAAGCCGTCGGCGCACGAACCGCGCTGCGGGGCGGCATCGGGATCGCGCAGGTAGGCGCGCCGCCGCCGGACGCGGTGGTGCTGCTCGGCGATATTGGCCAGGTGCAGGAAATGCGCGAACGCCCGCGCAATCGACAGCGCGTCGTCCACGTCCATCCGCGACAGCTCGTCGGCGAGCTCGCGGAAGTCGCCGTCGTTGCCCGCGCGCCCGCTCTTCGCGAGCGCGCGCACGCGCTCGACCGCCGCGAAGATGCGGTCGCCCGCCTGGGCGCGGACAGTGTCGCCCAGCAGTTCCCCGAGCAGCCGCACGTCGTCGCGCAGCGGCTTGTGCGGATCGGCCATGACCGAATCGTACTGTCTTAGGTCCTAAGTCTTAAGTCTCAGGGAAGAACTTTTGTCGGCTTAAGACCTAAGACATAAGACCTAAGACCTAAGACTCAAGCCGCACGACGACGAGCGTCATGTCGTCGTGCTGAGCCGCACCCGCCACAAAAGTGTCGGCGGCGGCCATCACGCGTTCAATGATGTTCGGGAGCGGCGCGCTCCGCGCCTCGCGCAGCACGGGCAACAGCCGTTCTTCTCCCCACTCCTCGTGCGCCGCGTTCATCGCCTCGCTCACGCCGTCGGTGAAGGCGACCAGCAGATCGCCCGGCGCGAGCTGCACCGCGGCCTGCGTGTAGTCGCAGCCGGGCAGGAGTCCGATCACCGGCCCTCCCGTATCCAGTCGCACGACCTCCCCCGCCGCATCGCAACGGAGCACCATCGGCGGATTGTGGCCGGCGTTGACGTACTCCAGACGCCGCGTCGCCGGGTCGTACTCGGCGTAGAAGAACGTGGCGTAGCGATTCGGCGCCGAGCTCTCGTAGACCAGGCCGCTGAGGTCGGACATCAGACGCGCCAGGTCGCCGCGTCCACGGATGGTCTGGCCGCGAAGAAACGCGCGCAGCGTGGCCATCAGCAGCGCCGCGGGAATGCCCTTGCCCGAGATGTCGCCGATCGCGATGCCGAGCCGCCCATCCTCGAGCGATACGAAGTCGTAGTAGTCCCCGCCGATCGCGAGCGCGGGACGGCAGGCGCCGGCCAGCTCCAGCCCGGGCACCGACGGATAGTCCTGGGGGAACAGCCGCTCCTGGACTTCGCGGGCAATCTCCAGCTCGCGCCGCTGCTTCTCCCGCTCCGCAATCTGCAGGCCGACCTGGGTGGTGAGGCGGCTGTTCTCGAGCGCAAGGCCGGTTTGCATCGCCACCGACCCGAGCAGCCGGAGATCGCTCGGGGAGAACGGCTCCTCCGATCGCTTCGGCCCCAGGCTCATGACGCCGACCAGCTTCTGGTTGAGCGACAGCGGCAGTGCCAGCTCGGAGTGGAGCTGCAGGAGGGCGCGCCGCTCGGCGTCGCCGGCCGCGTGCAGCCACGACTCGGCCGGTATCGTCACGCGCGGAGCGTCGTCGAACCCGATCGCGTGCGCCACCGTGAGCGTGCCGCCCTCGTTCAAGAGGATCGCCACCCGCGGCACGTGCAACGCCTCGCCGATTCGACGCACGACGGTCTCGAGCAGGGGGCGCGCTTCGATCATCGTGCGCACTTCGTTCGCCAGGTCGCTCAGGATCTGCTCGGCGTCGTAGGCATCGCGAAAGAAGCGGCGGTCCACCCGCTCGCGCAGCGTGTCGGAGAAACGGCGAATCAAGACCACGGCGCCAAGACCGGCGCCGATGACCAGCACCTCGCTGACGATGCTGGCGCTGCGGCTGCCGAGCACGACGGCACCCGCGAGCGTCGCCGAGCTGAGCACGAGCTGCACGCCCCGCAGCGTGCCGCGCGCGAGCAGATACCGCAGCCCCTGCCGCACGACCACGCGCACGTCCATCGCGCGCTGCACGACAATCACGTACGCCATCGTCAGTGGAAAGAGGAGCAACGGTCCGACGATGAGGAGAAACGTCCAGTCGCGCAGCTCGCGGACGCCGAGCGCGATGGCCAGGAGGGCCAGCACGAGCGGCAAGACGCTGACCGCGGCGCCCGTCAGCAGCAGCCACAGACGCCGGCGGGCATCGGGCTGCCGCTCCGTGTAGGCCCGGTACCCCATGATCCCGAGGAACAGCAGCATGAACGTCGGGTACGAGATACCGAAAGGCGCCTCGGTCCACGACAGCGTCTCTTGCAGGCGGAGAGCGGCCGGAGGGTCGCGGCGCGCCACGAAGTCGTACACCGGGTTGAGGCCGATCACGCGCACGGCCACGGGCGCCACGAGGAGCCACTTGAGCCACGGAACCCGGCGATCGAAGGCGAGCCGCTCGGGAAATGAAATCGCAAACAGCAGCATGGCCGTCGGCCACATGTTGGCGAGAATCGGCTGATACGCCGCGAACACCGGGATAAACCACTCTTCGCGGCCGCCGAGGAAACGGAAGTAGCCGCCGGCGAACTCCGGCAGGCTGAGGACGAGGAGGAGCAGCAGCCACGAGCGCGAGTCTGTCGGACGGACCGCGGCCACCCAGAACCCCAGCAGCGTGCAGCAGAGCGGCAGCGCGACGTTGGAGATCGCAAAGGCCACCCACTCCACCGCCGGCACGGCGCCCTCGCGAATCGGGCGCAGACGCACGGTGGCGTTCTGCACCGCCGTCTCGGGCGTGCCGGGACGCCAGAACTCGATCGCGAGGGGATCCCCCGCACTCGCCTTGCGCAGCGGTACCCAGAGATCGGCGATCAGGTAGCGCACCGGCCGCCCGGCGATGCCTCGCACGACATCGCCGGCCTTCAACCCCGCTTCGGCGGCTTCGGCGTTGACGTCGCTCAAACGGAATTCCGGCATGTCCACGTCGAACGGCTCGCGGACGTGCTCCTGCCCGTGCAGCAGGTCGCCCAGCCGCTCGGTGAAATCGAAGAAGCGGTAGCTGGCGACGAGCGCGAAGAACAGCGCGAGCACGCCGTACAGCACCTTGGACCGGAGCGGCACCACGGGCGACATTGTAAGGGCCTCGAGCCTCAGGCCTTAGGATCGTGGCCGTGCACATCCGAGCCATGCGCGCCAGGTCCCCGCACGAGCCGCACCGCGTCGCGACACCGCTCGAACTGCTGTTCGATCTCGTCTTCGTCGTGGCCATCTCCGAGGCCGCGAGCGGTCTGCATCACGCGGTCGCGCAGGCCCACGTCGCCGGCGGGCTCGCTGGCTACGCCATGGTGTTCTTCGCCATCTGGTGGGCGTGGATGAATTTCACCTGGTTCGCGTCGGCCTACGACAACGACGACGTGCCGTACCGCCTCGCAGTGTTCGTCCAGATCACGGGCGCCCTGATCGTGGCCGGAGGCATTCCGGCGATGTTCGAGTCGCGGGTGCCGAACCTGGCCGTCATCGGCGGGTACGTCGTCATGCGCATGGCGATGGTGGTGCAGTGGCTGCGCGCCTCGGGAGCCGACCCTGAACGGAGCGCCACGGCGCGGCGGTATGCCGCCGGCATCGCCGTGATGCAGGTGGCCTGGGTGGGCACGTTGTTCCTCCCCTGGTTCGGCCCGGCGGTGTTCGCGGTGTTGGCCCTGGGCGAGCTGCTGGTGCCGGTGTGGGCCGAACGCGCCTCGCGGACCAGCTGGCACCCGCATCACATCGTCGAACGCTACGGCCTGCTCACGCTCATCGTCCTCGGCGAGTCGATCCTGTCAGCCACCGCCGCCGTGCAGGCGGCGATGGCGGCCGGCGAGCGGCTGTCGGCGCTCGTCCCGATCATCGTCGGGGGGCTCCTCATCGTCTATTCGATGTGGTGGATCTACTTCGATCGTCCCGCGCACGATCTGCTCACGACCTTCCGCCGCGCCTTCGTCTGGGGCTACGGCCACTACTTCGTCTTCGCGGCGGCCGCTGCCGTGGGTGCGGGCCTTGGCGTCGCGGTCGATCGCGTCGGCGCACACGCGTCGATCGATCCGGTCGCCGCCGGACTGGCGGTCACCGTGCCAGTCGCTTTGTTTCTCGTCTGCCTGTGGATTCTGCTCGACCGCCCCGAGTACCGACGCACGCGCGCCCTCGGACCCGTCGCGGCCGGCGTCGTGCTCGCGACCACATTCACACCTCAGCCGGTGCTGTGGACCGGGGCGACGCTCGCGATGCTGGTGGCGGTCAAACTGGTGATGCGCCGGGGATGAACGACTCAGATTTCGATTCAGATTTCTGAATTACATCCAATTATTCGTCCCTCTTTCCGCTCGTCACACGCGTTAAACACCATCGCAAGTCGTCTCGTCCCTTCGCCCGGCAGACCGGTCACTCGTCCCAACGGCAGGCTTTTTTCTTCTAGTTCGCCATTCGGATGGAGTCGTGTGTCCGGCGCAGGTGCCGGGAGGAGTGAATGATGGCAAGACGCATCAGCCTGATTGTCACCGCGCTGATCTGCTTGAGCTCGGGCCTGGCAGGCGCGCAGGAACGGTTTGGCGGACTGGCCGGCACCGTGACGGATGAAACCAAAGGAGCCCTGCCGGGTACGACCGTGACGGCAACCAACCTCGTGACCGGCGCCCAGCGCGTAGTGGTGAGCGGCGCCGACGGCGCCTATCGCGTGCCCGATCTCGATCCCGGACGGTACTCGGTGACGTTCGAGCTCGACACCTTCCAGAAGGTCGTGCTCAACGATGTCGTCGTCCTGCTGGGACGAACCGTCGGCGTGGACGCGGCACTGAAGGTCGGCGGCCTCGCCGAGATCATCACCGTCAACGCGGATGCGACCAAGCAGCTCGACATCACCAAGGTCACGCTGGCGCACAACATCACGGCCGAAGAATTCGACCGGCTGCCCAAGGCGCGCAGCTTCCAGGGCCTGGCCCTGACGGCGCCTGGCGTCAACGCCGGTGAAATCGAAGGCGGCCTTCAGGTGAACGGGGCCAGCGCCGCCGAGAACTCGTTCACCGTGGACGGCGTGGCGATCAACAGCCTGATCTACGGCAACTCGCGCCAGAACACCGTGTTCGAATACCTCCAGGAAGTGCAGGTGAAGACCGGCGGCATCGACGCCGAGTTCGGCGGCGCCCTCGGCGGCGTCGTCAGCGCGGTCACCAAGTCGGGCGGCAACGCCTTCAGCGGCGAGACGCACTACTACTACATCGGCAGCGCGCTCAGCGCCGGGCCGTTCAAGCGGCTCGTGCTCAACCCCAACGACCTCACCACCGTCGGCTACTACCAGGACACCAAGCAGCCGAATCATCAGAGCGAGTTCGGCGGATCGCTCGGCGGACCGATCGTCAAGAACAAGCTGTTCTTCTTCGGGTCGGTGTCGCCGCGCGTGGTGCGCCGCACCAACGAGTACCTGTTCTCGGCCGGCACCGAGCCGGGTGAAATCAACCAGAAGCAGACGGCGTGGCAGGGCTTCGGCAAGGTCACCTACTCCGGGAACAAGGTGCATGCCAACGCCAGCCTGCTCATGACGCCCACGCGCTCGGAAGGCCGGCTCCCCGCCTACGACTCGCTCGGACCCAACTGGCTCACCACGTCGGCGGCCGCCAACCAGGCGGAAACCACCCGCGGCTTCGAGGGCGACCAGAACAACTTCAGCTCGAACATCGACCTCTTTCTGCGCAACAACAGCTTCGTGAGCGCGCGCGGCGGCTACTTCTACGACGCCTACAAGGACACGGGCGTCCCGAACGTCACGAGCTACACCTACCAGACCCCGAACTTCACGGTGCCCGGCGTCCCGGCCAACCTGCAGGGCCCCACCGGCACGTTCAACACGCCGCGCATCCAGGTCACCAACTTCGACACCACGAAGCAGGGCTTCGTGCAGCTCGATTACAACCACAGCTTCAACGCCGCCGGCTCGCACCTGCTGAAGGGCGGCTGGGGCCTGCGCCACTCGGCCAACGACGTGGATGTCTCGTATCCGGGCGGGTACGTCTATCTGTACTGGGGCCAGGCGTTCCGCAGCTCCGCGACCGGGCAGACCGGCACCGGCACCTACGGCTACTACGCGGTGCACGACCTGGCCACACGCGGCAACGTCAACGCGAACATGCAGAACCTGTTCATCCAGGACACCTGGACGATGGGCTCGCGCCTGACGCTCAACGTGGGCGTGCGAACCGAGAACGAGAAGATTCCGACCTTCAATCCGGAGATTCGCCCCTACGGGATCGAATTCGGCTTTGCCGACAAGATCGCGCCGCGGCTCGGGGCGAGCTTCGACGTGAAGGGCGACGGCAAGATGAAGGCGTTTGCCAGCTGGGGCCGCTACTACGACTGGACGCGGTATGAGATCGCCCGCGGCTCGTACGGCGGCGACCTGTGGCACATCTACTACCGCTCGCTCGACACGCTCGACCTCGCCAGCATCAACACCAACAACATGCCGGGCCGCGATCTGTGGGGCGGGCCGAACGGGTTCCGCGATTTCCGCGGCAACTCGATCGAAAACACCGATCCCGACATCAAGCCGATGTACCAGGACAGCTTCAACGGCGGCCTGGACGTGCAGGTCGGCGCCCGGACGGCGATCGGCGTCCACTACGTGCACAACAACCTGGGCCGCACGATCGAGGACCTCGGCGCGCTGGTCAACGGCGACAGCATCTACGTGATCGGCAACCCGGGCGAGGGCGCCAACACGATCACGCCGCCCTCGTACCCGGCGGCCACGGCGCCGTTTGCGACGCCGAAGCCGAAGCGCCAGTACGACGCCGTCGAACTGACGTGGGAGCGCCGGTTCTCGAAGAACTGGTTCGCCAACGCCAACTACACGTGGAGCCGGCTGTACGGCAACTACTCCGGCACCGCCAACTCCGACGAGATCCAGACGCCGACCACCGGCATCTCGTCGAAGAACGCGCAGCAGCAGACCGGCACCATCGCGCGGCCGGGCAGCAACTCGCACACCGGCTGGGACATCGACGAGCTGATGTGGGATTCGCACGGCAACCTCGATCCGCGCGGCCGCCTGGCCACGGATCGCCCGCACGTCGTGAAGCTCTATGGCGCCTACCAGTTCGGCATCGGCACGCAGGTGGGCGCGTTCTTCTACGGCGGCAGCGGCACCCCGATCACGACGCAGGTCGTCGGTCTCGACGCCTACGCGCCGATGGTCGAGGGGCGCGGCGACATGGGCCGCACGCCCGTGCTGACGCGCACGGACCTGCTGGTGTCGCACGAGTTCAACCTCGCCGACCGCAAGCGGGTGCGCTTCGAGCTGAACATCCAGAACCTGTTCAACCAGAAGACCGCCACGCACATCT
>Ga0207708_10002689_pt1 | contig 13067 bp, 8 predicted proteins | sample KBSK5101metaG_FD_184340 | JGI IMG/M metagenome (GOLD analysis project Ga0207708, IMG submission 184340) | Corn, switchgrass and miscanthus rhizosphere microbial communities from Kellogg Biological Station, Michigan, USA - KBS K5-10-1 metaG... | ecosystem: Host-associated > Plants > Roots >...
GTCTCGCCGAGATGTGCGGCAACGGCGCCCGGGTGTTCGCCCGGTTCCTCGTCGACCATGACTACGTCCTCGGCCCCGAGTTCGAGTTCGGCACCCGGGCCGGCGTCACCCGCGCGGTGGTCCGCCCCGACGCCGTATCGGTGTCGATGCGCCGGCCCCGGATCCACGGCCGGGGCGAGGCGCAGCTCGGGCCGCTGACGGTCAGCGGCGACGCGGTCGACGTCGGGAATCCGCACCTCGTCTGCCGGGTGCCCGACGTGTCGGTGGTCGACCTGCGCGAGCCGCCCGGCTACGACCACGCGCTGTTCCCGAATGGCGTGAACGTCGAGGTGATGCAGGGCGACGCGAGCGGCGGCCGGATGCGGGTCTACGAGCGCGGCTCGGGTGAGACGCTGTCGTGCGGCACCGGGGCCTGCGCGGTCGGCGCTGTACTGCTCAACGGCGGCACCGGCACGGTCCCGGTGGAGGTGCCGGGCGGAACGGTCACGGTGACGGTCGAGGCCGACCGGTGCTGGCTCACCGGGCCGGCCGTGCTGGTGGCCGAGGGGACCTGGCTACTCGACGAGATGCTTGCGCTTCGCCTGCTGTAGCTGCACCACGATCGACCAGGTCACCTCGTCGACAGGGCGGCCGCCGTTGACCTCGACGAGCCTCTCCCGCTCGGCGTAGTAGCCCACGAGCGGCAGCGTCATCTCGTCGTACACCTTGAGCCGGTGCTTGGCCACGGAGATGTCATCGTCGGCACCGCGCCCCCGGCCGGTGAGCCGGCGCAGCAGCTCCTCCCGCTGCACCACGATGTGCACGGCGAGCTGCACCTGCACGCCCAGCTCACCGGCGACGGCGTAGGCCGTCTCCGCCTGCGGAACGGTGCGCGGGAAGCCGTCGAGGATGTAGCCGCCCGACGCGCTCGCCGCGATGACCGGTTTGTACAGCATGTCCATGATGATCGCGTCGGGCACGAGGTCGCCGCGGTCGATGTACTCCTTGACCGACCGGCCGATCGGCGTCTCCTGGCGGATGTGCTCGCGGAGCAGGTCGCCGCTGGAGATGTGGGTCAGCCCGAAATGCCGGGCGATCCGAGCGGCCTGCGTGCCTTTGCCCGCGCCCGGAGCACCGATGAGGAGCACCCGCACGCGTCGATGCTAGCGGTCCTGCGCGGAACCGCACCTCACGCCGCAGCCTGTGCCGGGCTCACCACCAGCCCGAGCGGACCCGTTCGCTGCCGCTTGGCCTGGTACATGGCCTCGTCGGCGCGGGCGATCAGCGCGTCGACGTCGGTCCGGCCGGCGGCGGCCCAGGCCACCCCGATGCTGGCCTGCACGTTCACCCAGCGACCGGCGAGTTCCAGGCCGCATGTCGACAGGTGGGCGGTCAGCTGCTCGCCGAGGTGGGCGGCCTCGTCGAGGCCGGGGACGTCGCGGGCCACGATGAGGAACTCGTCGCCGCCGAGGCGGCCCAGCAGGTCGGTGTCGCGGATCGCGCCGCGCAGCGCCGACGCCACGTAGATCAGCAGGTCGTCCCCGGCCGCGTGGCCGAGCGTGTCGTTGATTTCCTTGAACCTGTTCAGGTCGATGAAGATCGCGGCGACGCCGCCGCTGCGGCCGGGCCCGCCCGCCCCCACCGGCGCGCCGGCGTCGGCCAGGTAGTTCGTCGTGGCCGCCATGATCGACGCGCGGTTCAGGCAGCCGGTGAGCGCGTCGTACGTCGCGTGGTGGGTCAGCTCGGCGCGCAGCCGGGCCGCCTCGGTGACGTCGGCGACGCAGAGCACCGCGCCGGTGACGTCGCCGGACGGCGCGGTCAGCGGGCGCACGCTGACGTGGCAGAGCCGGTCGCCGCCGTATCCGCATTCCAGGTCGGCGTCCCCGCCGTCGGCGAGTGCCCTGTTCAGCGCCGCGCGCAGCGCCGGCCGGTCCGCGTCGGCGACGACCGCCTCGCCGATCGCTTCGTCCAGAGCCAGGCCGAAGATCTCGACGGCCCGCTCGTTCTGGTAGATCACCCGCCGATCGCTGTCGATCTGCAGGACGCCCAGGGGCAGCGCCTCGGTGAGCCGGCGCAGTAGCTGCTCGTTGGCGCGCAGCGCCTCCTGGGCGGCCATCTCGTCGGAGATGTCGACCATCTCCGCGACGACACAGGCGTGCTCGGGGTCGTTGAGGAGGTTGTGGTTGGTGATCTCCAGCCACAGGTAGTGGCCCTTGCGGTGCTGGTGGCGCAGCCGGACGCGGCGGGTGCCGCCGGGCGCGGCGAGCATGTCCATCCAGCTTTCGATGGCGCGCTGGTGGTCGTCGGGGTGCACCAGCTCGAGCGTGCGCCGGCCGAGCAGCTCCTCCTCGGTCCAGCCGAGCATCTTCGGCGTGGCGACGTCGACCGAGGTGATCACGGCGACGGCGTCCTTGCGGACGGCGCTGGACTTGGGGGCGATCTCGCCGATGGAAAGGCGCTGGCCGAAGCCGGCGAGCCCGGCGAAGTCGGTGAGCAGGCCGACGAACACGCCGTGCTGGGCGCGCACGTCGATGAAGTGCAGGCGGACGGTCTGGTTGGGGTCGGCCTCCGGGTGCACGAGGGCGTTCGCGACGCCCGTCTTGCCGGCCCGCGTCCAGGCGTCGATCACGACGACGCGGTCCTCGGCCGTGACGAGCTGCAGCGCGGACGCCCGTCCGGTGATCACCCGCTGGGTGGTCATGGGCACGGATGCGGGCATGGGAACGAACAGGCCGTTCTCGTCGATCGCGCTGATCAGGCCGTCCGGATGCTTGGCGAGCACCGCCTCGAGCACGGTCCGCCGGTCCTCGTGATCCACCTGTCCGTCCGCTGGCATACCGCCGTCATCGGCGCCTCGTGCTGGCGGCGAAGTGTTTTCCGGCGAAGCATTTGTCGACAGGCGAATGCTTCACAGGTGGACCGACTGCGGCGGTTCGGTCTCGAACGGCGGGTCAAGAGGGACCGGTGCGTCGGGGTCGACCGGCGGCAGCGGCTCGCCCTTCGCCGCGGCCCGGACGGCGGCCGCGACGGCCGGCGCCACCCGCGCGTCGAACACGCTCGGCACGATCACCGTCGGGTTGATCCGGTCCTCGCCCACGGTGTCGGCGATGGCGCGGGCCGCGGCCACACCCATCTCGTCGGTGTACTCCTCGGCGTGCGCGTCGAGCATGCCGCGGAAGACGCCGGGGAAGGCGAGCACATTGTTGATCTGGTTGGGCTGGTCGGACCGGCCGGTCGCGACGACCGCCGCGTGCTCGCGCGCCTCCCGCGGGTCGATCTCCGGATCCGGGTTGGCCAGGGCGAACACGATCGAGCGCGGGGCCATCGTGGCGACGTCGTCGCCGGTGAGCAGGTTCGGTGCGCTGACGCCGATGAACACGTCGGCGCCGCGCAGCACCGTGCGCAGGTCGCCGGCGCGGTTGTCGCGGTTGGTGTTCTCGGCGAGCCAGTCCCACGACGGGTTCGACACCGGCATGCCCCGGTACAGCGCGCCGGCCCGGTCGACCGCGACGACGTCGCCGACACCCTCGCGCAGCAGCAGCTTGACGATCGCGGTGCCGGCCGCACCGGCCCCGCACACCACCACCCGCACGTCGGAGATCGACTTTTCCACGCAGCGCAGCGCGTTGGTGAGCGCGGCCAGCACCACGATCGCGGTGCCGTGCTGGTCGTCGTGGAACACCGGGATGTTCAGCATCTCCCGCAGCCGGGCCTCGATCTCGAAGCAGCGGGGAGCGGCGATGTCCTCGAGGTTGATGCCCCCGTAGGCCGGCGCGATGCACCGGACCACATTGATGATCTCCTCGGTGTCCTGGGTGTCCAGGACGACCGGCCACGCGTCGACGCCGGCGAACCGCTTGAACAGGGCGGCCTTGCCTTCCATGACGGGCATGGCCGCAGCCGGCCCGAGGTTGCCCAGCCCCAGGACGGCCGACCCGTCGGTCACGACGGCCACGGTGTTGCGCTTGATGGTCAGCCGGCGGGCGTCCTCGGGGTTTGCGGCGATCGCGAGGCAGACCCGGGCGACGCCGGGGGTGTACGCGCGGGAGAGCTCGTCCCGGTTGCGCAGCGACACCTTCGACGTCACCTCGATCTTGCCGCCGAGGTGCAGCAGGAACGTGCGGTCGGACACCTTGCGCACGTCGACGCCGGGCAGGTCCTCGAGGATGTCGACGACCTGGTCGGCGTGGGTCGTGTCGGCGGTGTCGCAGGTGACGTCGACGACCACCGTCGTCGGGTCGGAGTCGACGACGTCCACGGCCGTGACGACGCCGCCGGCGTCACCGACCGCGGTGGTCAGTCGCCCGATCGCCGACGCGTCGGCGGGCACCTGGACCCGGACGGTGATCGAAAACCCGGCGCTGGGCAGCCGACCCCTGCTCATCAATGCTCCTCTGGAACGTTCCGGTGGCGGCGGCCCAGTTTAGGCCGGTGTCGCGCCGAACGGGTCCGTCTGCGCCGCGAACGGCCCGTCCGCCCGTTCGTGGCCGCACGCGGCGCACCGGGGCGGACCGGTCGGGAATGCGGGTGCATCGGCGCGTCCCGCGTGCCACGATCGAAGAACTGGAGGGCATCTTGCGACTTACCGACCGTGACACCGATCTGTTTACCGCAGTACCCGGCACCGGCGATCTCGATCTCGAGGAGCGCAACGCGCTGCGCCGCGTCGCCGGCCTGTCGACGGAACTGGCCGACATCACCGAGGTCGAGTACCGCCAGCTCAGGCTCGAGCGGGTGGTCCTCGTCGGGGTGTGGACCGAGGGCACCGCCGAAGACGCGGAGAACTCACTCGCCGAGCTCGGGGCGCTGGCCGACACGGCCGGCGCGCAGGTGCTCGACGCGCTGATCCAGCGACGCCAGCGGCCCGATCCGGCCACCTACATCGGCCGCGGCAAGGTCGGCGACCTGCGCGGCGTCGTGATCGCGACGGGTGCCGACACCGTGATCTGCGACGGCGAGCTCTCGCCCAGCCAACTGCGCAACCTCGAGCAGGAAACCAAGGTCAAGGTCGTCGACCGGGTGGCGCTGATCCTCGACATCTTCGCCCAGCACGCGAAGAGCAAGGAGGGCAAGGCCCAGGTCGAGCTGGCCCAGCTGCAGTACCTGCTGCCGCGCCTGCGCGGTTGGGGCGAGGCGATGAGCCGGCAGGCCGGCGGCTCCGCCGGCGGCAACGGCGGCGTCGGTCTGCGCGGCCCTGGCGAGACCAAGCTCGAGACCGACAGGCGGCGCATCCGCACCCGGATCGCGCGGCTGCGCCGGGAGATCGCGGGCATGGCCACGATCCGCGAGACCAAGCGCTCCCGGCGCCGGCGCAACTCCGTGCCCAGCGTCGCGATCGCCGGCTACACCAACGCCGGCAAGTCGAGCCTGCTCAATCGGCTCACCGGTGCCGGCGTGCTGGTCGAGAACGCGCTGTTCGCCACCCTGGACACCACCACCCGGCAGGCGCGCACGCCCGAGGGGCGGGTCTACACGCTGTCCGACACCGTCGGGTTCGTCCGGCACCTGCCGCACCAGCTGGTCGAGGCGTTCCGGTCGACGCTGGAGGAGGTCGGGCAGGCCGATCTCGTGGTGCACGTCGTCGACGGGGCGCACCCCGACCCGGGTGAGCAGGTCCGCGCGGTGCGCGAGGTGCTGGCCGACGTCGACGCCGACGGGGTCGCCGAACTGCTCGTGGTCAACAAGACCGACGCGGCCGACGAGGAGACCCTGCTGCGGCTCAAGCGGATGTGGCCGGAGGCCGTGTTCGTGTCCGCGCGCACCGGCGCCGGCATCGACGACCTGCGCGCGGCGATCGAGCAGCGGCTGCCGTGGCCGGCCATCGAGGTGCACGCGTGCGTCCCGTACGCGCGCGGCGAGGTGCTCGCCCGGGTGCACTCCCGCGGCGAGGTGCTGGCGACGTCCCACACGGGGGAAGGGACGCTCGTCCATGCCCGCGTCGACGAGGCCCTGGCAGCGGAGCTGGCACCGTACGCGGTGGAGGGGTGAACACCGAGAGTGAAGTGCCCGTAGGGACAACACCGGTAGTCCCGACGCTCTGTCATTCTTGACCGATGCGGCGAGTCGGACTGGTGGTAGCGACGGTATGCGGGGTCGTCGCTGTGTCGGTGGGAGGTACCGCGGCTGCCGCGGTACCCGCCGGCGGCCTCAGTAGGGCCCCCGCACCGTCCGCATCGGGTGCGGCGGCCACCCCGGCACCCGGCGCCGGCCAGCAGATCTGCTCGGTGAACGACTCCCGGCTGCAGGAGATCTCCGGCCTCGCCGCCGTCGACACCGGGTATCTGGCGATCAACGACAGCAACCCCGACCCGTCGGTGATGCGCATCTATCGTCTGGACAACCAGTGCAAGGTCACCGGGACGACGGCGTACCCGTCCGACGCGCGCGACCCGGAGGACGTCGCGGTCGCTCCGGACGGCACGGTTTGGGTCGCCGACACCGGCGACAACGACGCCAAGCGCACCACGGTGGCGCTGTGGAAGCTGGCGCCGGGGGAGAAGACCCCGGTGATCCACCGGCTCACCTATCCCGACGGGGCCAAGGACGCCGAGGCGATCCTCATCAACGGCGACGGCACGCCGATCATCGTGACCCGCGAGGCGGGCAAGCCGGGCATCTACCTGCCCAGCGCTCCGCTGGTGGCGCGCAGCAACGCGGGCGTGCCGCTGAAGCGGGTCGGCCAGTTCGACCTGCCGGCGAGCCAGACGAGCAACCCGCTGGGGCAGATCGGCCGCTCGGTGGTCAGCGGCGGGGCGACCGCGCCGGACGGCAAGCGGGTGGTGCTGCGCACGTACGCCGATGCGATGGAGTGGGACGTTCCCGACGGCGACGTGGTCAAGGCGATCACCACCGGCAAGCCGCGGGTGACGCCGCTGCCCAACGAGCCGCAGGGCGAGTCGATCACCTACTCCCGGGACGGCAAGACGTTCATCACGGTGTCCGAGGTGACGGCCGGGCGCTCGGCGCCGCTGCTGCGGTACACGCCCTCCGCGCCGGCCGCGCCGGCGAAGAGCCAGGCCGCCGGCGGCGCGAAGGACGAGGACGACGGCGGCGGCCTCACCTCGAACCTGACGATCGACGACATCACCTACCTGGTGGCGGCCGTCGGCGTGCTGGGCCTGATGCTTGTGGTCATCGGTGTGGTGGCGATCCGGCGGTCGCGGGCCGCGCGCCGGGCCGGCGGCGGACGCTCTGGCGGTAACGGCGGTCCGGGTGGGCCGCGCGGACCGGGTGGGCCGGGCGGCCCTGGCGGGCCCGGCGGGCCTGGCGGGCCTGGCGGGCCGGGTGGCGGGATGGGCGTGGCCGGCATGGCGGCGGGCGGCGACGGCCGGGACGGGCCGCGCACCGGAACGGGGCGGGCCTCCGTCCGCTCGAACCCGTTCGACGACTTCGACGATTTCGACGACCCGCCGACGCGGGGCGGCCGTGCCGGTGTGCGCGGCGGCGCGGCCGGCGGGGCGGGGGGTGGCGCGCGCGCCGCGGGCCGGGCGCCCTCGGCCGACCGCACCGGCGCGGTATACCGCACCGGTGACATCCGCGGCGGCACCGGGGAGATCCGGACCGGCACCGGAGACATGCGGGGCGGCGGACCGACGGGCGGTGTGTACGGCGGCCGCCGCGATTCGGCCGTCGCCGGCGACGGCGGCCGGCTGGACGCGGACGGCGACCAGCGGGGCTACGACCGGCGTCGCTGATCGCCCGCAGAGCCGCCTGGCCGGCTCGGTTGCCGCCGGCTCAGATCCGGCGCAGGACCGCGACGACGCGTCCCATGATCGTCGCCTCGTCGCCCGCGATCGGCTCGAACGCCGGGTTCTGCGGCATCAGCCACACGTGACCGTCGCGGCGGCGATAGGTCTTCACCGTCGCCTCGCCGTCGAGCATCGCCGCCACGATCTCGCCGTTGTTGGCGGTGGGCTGCTGCCGCACCACCACCCAGTCACCGTCGCAGATCGCGGCGTCGAGCATCGAATCGCCCTTGACCTGGAGCAGGAACAGGGTGCCCTCGCCGACCAGTTCGCGGGGCAGCGGGAAGACGTCTTCGACCGCCTGCTCGGCCAGGATCGGCCCACCGGCGGCGATGCGCCCGAGCACCGGAACGAACGCAGGGGCCGGCCGGGCCGACCGGACCGCCTCCTCGTCTTCGGTGATCAGTTCGCTCGGCGGCCGCACGTCGACGGCGCGCGGACGGTTCGGGTCGCGCCGCAGGTAGCCCTTGCCCTCCAGCACCTTCAACTGGTACGCGACGCTCGACGGCGACACGAGCCCGACCGCCTCGCCGATCTCCCGGACGCTCGGCGGGTAGCCGTAGCGCTCGACCCAACTCCGGATGAACTCGAGGATGCGCTGCTGGCGGGCCGTGAGGTCGGCGGCGAACAGGTCCGGGAACGCGCTGACCACCGCGGTGACCGCGCGGATCTCGGGCTCGCCGCCGCGCTGGCGGCTCGACTTGCGTGGCTTGGCCGGCGCCTGCCTGGTCGCCGTGCCCTTCGGAGCCGGCGCGGTCGGCGCGCCCTTCGGGGCCGGCTGGGCGGCGTGGGTGGCTGCGGCCGGGGCTGCCTGCGGCGGTGCGGAGCGGCGGCCGGCCCGCGGCACCGCGGCAGGCTTGGCCGGCTGGGACGCTGACCGGTTCTGCGCACCCCGCCCCTGTGTACCGGCGGCGCGGTCGTCGGCTGTCACGTCGTCCTCCCTCGGTTTCGGCCACCGGCCGCTTCGCGTCGACCGGTTGGCGAAGTGTTGCGCACGATCCGTGATCTCGGTGGCTCGCACGCTAGCCTCCCGGTCCGACAGTTTCAAACATCTGTACTACGCGGCGCGTCGTGTCGCTCGTTTTTGTCGTACCCGTCTGATACACCATCGTACGAGCGTGCGATCGAACTTTTGTTCGACGCGCCGTTCGAACTCGGGAGGTGCCAGATGCGGGAATTCGAACGATCGGGTGCCGGGCGTTGCACCGCGTCGCCCGTGCCGCTCGCGCGCACCGTTCGCGCGCGCCGCCGGCGGCCGGCTGCGGCGGCCACCGCGCGGGCCTTCCTCGCCCGCCGCGGGCCCGGCAGCCGCTCGTGGCGGGAGGAGGCGGTCGCGGGGCCGGTCCCGCTGGCGGGTCCTCAGTTGCCGGTGGGTCCTGAGTCGCTGGCGGGTCCGGAGTTGCTGGCGGGTCCGGAGTTGCTGGCAGAGCTGCGCCGCACGGTCCCCACGCGGCGGGAACCGGAGCGCGCGCCGGCGCGCGCTCCGCGGCCCGGTCGCCGGCCGAGGCCCGAACGCGCACCGGTTCCGCACCGGTCGGGTCCCGGCGAGGGCGCCGGGCGCCGGGTCGCCCTGCTGCTGAGCGAGCCCGCCACCGGTCGCGGCGTCGGTCGCGACGTCTGGGCCGCGCGGCCGCCGGTGCGGCTCACCCGGCGCGGCCGGCTTGTCGTCCTCGCCCTCGTGCTGCTGCTCGGCGCGTTCGTCGGGTTCCTCGCCGCGTCGCCGGGGCAGGCCGCCGATCCGCCGCGGCCGGCCGTCACCGCCGTCGTCCAGCCCGGCGACACGCTGTGGTCGTTCGCGGAGCGCAACCTGCCACGGTGGCGCACGATCGACGCCGTCGCCGAGCTGAAGCGCCTCAATCACCTCGAAGGGTCAGTGATCCACCCCGGTCAGCGACTGACGCTGCCCGTGCGGCGTTGAGACGTGCGACACGCGGGGCGGAATCGCTCGTTCGGCTTGCGTCCGCGTCCGCGGCGGCCTACCGTCAACCCCTAGATGTAGTAGTTACATGGGTGTAAGTTGTCCACAGGTTGGGCCACAGGCTTCGGCCGGCCACCCACAGGTTCTGCACACGGTTATCCACAGAACCACCCCCTTCGAAGCGGGGGTGGTCGGCTCGGCATGCCTGGCGGCGTGCAAATGATCACGGAGGAGGCAGCCATGCGGTGCCCGTACTGCCGGCACGCCGACTCCCGCGTCGTCGACTCCCGTGAGGCCGACGACGGTCAGCTGATCCGCCGCCGGCGGTCCTGCCCGGAGTGCGGCAAGCGGTTCACCACCGTCGAGGAGGCGGTGCTCGCGATCGTCAAGCGCAGCGGCGTCACCGAACCGTTCAGCCGGACGAAGATCATGTCCGGCGTGCGCAAGGCCTGCCAGGGCCGCCCGGTCGGCGACGACGACCTCGCCGTGCTGGCGCAGAAGGTCGAGGACGCCATCCGGGCCCGCGGCACCGCCGAGGTGCCGAGCCACGAGGTCGGGCTGGCCATCCTCGGCCCGCTGCGCGAGTTGGACGAGGTCGCGTACCTCCGGTTCGCCAGCGTGTACCGGTCGTTCGAGTCGCTCGAAGACTTCGAGCGCGAGATAGCCACCCTGCGCCGGGCGGGCGGCGTGGCCCAGTCCGGCGCCGCCAAAGGCACGAACGGCACCGGCGGCGGGGCGAACGGATCGGTGGTCCACGCCACCGGCTAGTCAGCCGGCGCACGGCGACGGCAGTTCGCGGCGATCGACGCCGCACCGACGAAGAAACAACAGATCGAGCGGCCGCGGCCGTGTGACATCGAGGGGGCCAGCCTGATGGCGGGGGAAGGTACGACCAGAGGGTCGAGCGCACCGGCAGCCGGCAGCAGTACGTCCAACGGCATCGTGACCGCGCGCAGCGGGGGGCGTCGCGCGGCCAACGGCGCGGCGGGGAAGGGACTGCGGGTCGAGCGGGTGTGGACCACCGCCGGCGTGCACCCGTACGACGAGGTCGCCTGGGAGCGCCGCGACGTCGTGATGACGAACTGGCGCGACGGATCGATCAACTTCGAGCAGCGCGGGGTGGAGTACCCCGACTTCTGGAGCGTCAACGCCGCCAACATCGTCACCACCAAGTACTTCCGTGGTGCGGTGGGCACGCCCGAGCGCGAGTGGAGCCTCAAGCAGCTCATCGACAGGGTGGTGAAGACCTACCGGTCGGCGGGTGAGCAGCACGGCTACTTCGCCAGCCCGGCCGACGCCGAGGTGTTCGAGCACGAGCTCACCTGGATGCTGCTGCACCAGGTGTTCAGCTTCAACTCGCCGGTGTGGTTCAACGTCGGCACGGCCTCGCCTCAGCAGGTCAGCGCCTGCTTCATCCTCGCCGTCGACGACTCGATGGACTCGATCCTCGACTGGTACAAGGAAGAGGGGCTGATCTTCAAGGGCGGCTCCGGCTCGGGCGTCAACCTGTCCCGCATCCGGGCGTCGAAGGAGCTGCTGAGCAGCGGCGGTACCGCGTCCGGTCCGGTCAGCTTCATGCGCGGCGCCGATGCGTCCGCCGGCACCATCAAGTCCGGCGGCGCCACCCGGCGCGCGGCCAAGATGGTGATCCTCGACGTCGACCACCCGGACGTCGAGGAGTTCATCGAGACCAAGGCCCGCGAGGAGAACAAGATCCGGGCGCTGCGCGACGCCGGGTTCGACATGGACCTCGGCGGTGCCGACATCGTCAGCGTGCAGTACCAGAACGCGAACAACTCGGTGCGCGTCTCCGAGGAGTTCATGCGGGCCGTCGAGACGGGCGGCGAGTTCGCGCTGCGCGGCCGGCAGCACAACGAGGTCATCGACACGGTCGACGCCCGCGGGCTGTGGCGCCGCATCGCCCGTGCCGCCTGGGAGTGCGCCGACCCGGGCATCCAGTACGACGACACCATCAACGACTGGCACACCTGCCCGGAGACCGGCCGCATCACCGCGTCGAACCCGTGCAGCGAGTACATGCACCTGGACAACTCCTCGTGCAACCTGGCCAGCCTGAACCTGATGAAGTTCCTCGGCTCCGACGGATCGTTCGCCGTCGACCGGTTCGTCAAGTCGGTCGAGCTCGTCATCACGGCGATGGACATCTCGATCTGCTTCGCCGACTTCCCGACCGAGAAGATCGGCGTCACCACGCGGGCCTACCGCCAGCTCGGCATCGGCTACGCCAACCTCGGCGCGCTGCTGATGGCCAGCGGCCTGGCCTACGACAGCGTCGGCGGCCGCTCGCTCGCCGCCGCGATCACCTCGGTGATGACGGGCACCGCGTACCGCCGCTCGGCCGAGCTGGCCGGCGTCGTCGGCCCGTACGACGGGTACGCCCGCAACGCCAAGGCGCACACCCGGGTCATGCGCAAGCACGCCGCCGCCAACGCGGCAGTGGTACCCGCCGGCGACGTCGACGCGGCCCTGCTCTCGGAGTCCACCCGGCAGTGGCAGCGCTGCCTGGAGATCGGCGAGCGCTCCGGTTGGCGCAACGCGCAGGCCAGCGTGCTCGCGCCCACCGGCACGATCGGCCTGATGATGGACTGCGACACCACCGGTGTCGAGCCCGACCTGGCGCTCGTCAAGTTCAAGAAGCTGGTCGGCGGCGGCTCCATGCAGATCGTCAACCAGACCGTGCCGCGCGCCCTGCGCAACCTGGGCTACCAGGAGGAGCAGGTCGAGGCGATCGTCGAGTACATCGCCGAGCACGGGCACGTCGTCGACGCGCCCGGCCTGCGGCCGGAGCACTACCCCGTCTTCGACTGCGCGATGGGCGAGCGGGCGATCGCGCCGATGGGGCACGTGCGGATGATGGCGGCGATCCAGCCGTTCATCTCCGGCGCCATCTCCAAGACGGTGAACATGCCCGAGTCGGCCACCGTCGAAGACGTCGAGAACATCTACTTCGAGGGCTGGAAGCTGGGGCTGAAGGCGCTGGCGATCTACCGCGACAATTGCAAGGTGGGCCAGCCGCTGTCGAACGCGAAGCCGGGCAAGAAGGAAGCGACGGCCGAGAAGCCGGAGCCGGAGAAGGTCATCGAGTACCGGCCGGTGCGCAAGCGGCTGCCGAAGAAGCGGCCCAGCCAGACGGTGTCGTTCTCGGTGGCGGGCGCCGAGGGCTACCTCACCGCGTCGTCCTACCCCGACGACGGTCTCGGCGAGGTCTTCCTCAAGATGTCCAAGCAGGGCTCGACCCTGGCCGGCGTGATGGACGCGTTCTCGGTGGCGATCTCCATCGGCCTGCAGTACGGGGTGCCGCTGGAGACCTACGTCAGCAAGTTCACGAACATGCGGTTCGAGCCGGCCGGCATGACCGACGACCCGGACATCCGGATGTCCACGTCGGTGATGGACTACATCTT
>Ga0207708_10002690_pt1 | contig 13061 bp, 14 predicted proteins | sample KBSK5101metaG_FD_184340 | JGI IMG/M metagenome (GOLD analysis project Ga0207708, IMG submission 184340) | Corn, switchgrass and miscanthus rhizosphere microbial communities from Kellogg Biological Station, Michigan, USA - KBS K5-10-1 metaG... | ecosystem: Host-associated > Plants > Roots >...
CGCTCGGCGAGACTTCCCCGGTCAAGACGCACACCCCGCTGCTCGGTGCCGAGGTCACGCTCATCGAGGGGACGACGCTCGAGATCCCGGTCGACCCGTCGTACGAGCACGGCGTGCTGGTCGACACCGGTGCGCTCACGCTCGGCGGCACGTCGGTGAAGCCGTCGCAGCTGGCGTTCGTGCCGGTCGGAGCCGATCGGCTGGTGCTCCAGGCGTCCGACGAGACCCGGCTGCTGCTGCTCGGCGGCACGCCGCTGGGCGAGCGGATCGTCATGTGGTGGAACTTCGTGGGCCGCGACCACGACGAGATCGCGGAGTACCGGCGCCAGTGGCAGGCGCTCCTCGGCGGTGAGGAGCAGGAGCGGTTCTCGCTGCCCGACGACGACCGCTACCCCGAGATACCGGCCCCCGAGCTTCCCCGCGGGGTGCGGCTCACGCCGCGCGTGTGAGACGCGGTCCGGGGTGTCCCCGCGCGGAACTAGGCTCGGAGCGTGACGGAGTACCAGGTGACGTACTGGCGCGACCTGCCCTCGATGGTGGTCGCGCGCCAGGGCGAGACGACCACGAAGGCGCTGCTCGCGCCGCGCTTCCAGGAGGCGATCGACGAGGCGGCGATGCGGCTCGGCGACACCGGGAGCGACGAGTACCTCTCGGGCTGGCGGCGCAGCGACTGGGCGGCCGACGAGGCCGAGCCCCCGGCCGTGCTCGACCGGGTGACCGCTGCGCTCGACTCCGCGTGGCCCGACGACCGGGTCAAGGACTACCTCGACCAGCTCGGAAGCCGGTCATGAGCGTCCTCACCGAGCTCGCCGAGAAGGGCGGCGCGGTGGTCCTCGACGGCGGCATGGGCACACTCCTCCAGGACCTCGGCCTGGACGACGGCGGCTCCGGCGAGCTGTGGAACGTGGAGCGCCCCGAGACGATCCGTGACGCCCACCGCTCCTACGCCGAGGCTGGCGCGCAGCTTCTCACCACCAACACGTTCGGCGGCACCAGGCCGCGGCTCGACATGCACGGTCTCGGTGACCGGGTCCATGAGCTCAACGAGGCGGCGGCGCGGCTCGCGCGCGAGGTCGCCGACGAGCACGGCATCCTCGTCGCCGGCGACCTCGGCCCGACCGGCGAGCTGTTGGCTCCGCTCGGCACCATGGACGCCGCCGAGGCGCAGGCGATCTTCGAGGAGCAGCTGGCCGGGCTGCGCGACGGCGGCATCGACGTCGTGCTGATCGAGACCATGAGCGACCTGGCGGAGGTGGAGGCGGCGGTTGCGGCCGCGCGAGCCGTCGTGCCCGACCTGCCCATCATCGCCACGCTCAGCTTCGACACAAACCTCCACACGATGATGGGCGTGCGTCCCGCGTCCGCTGTGGCGGCGCTGGCGGCCGCAGGGGTCGAAGCTGTGGGCGCCAACTGCGGTCGCGGCCCGCAGGAGATGGCGCAGATCGCGGCCGAGCTGGCCGACGCGCGTCCCGACGGGGTGCTGCTCGTCGCGCAGTCCAACGCCGGGCTGCCGCAGGTTGTCGGCGACCACTTCGAGTACGACGCGACGCCGGCCGACATGGCGGTGCACGCGGAGGACCTGCGTGCGCTCGGCATCGACCTGATTGGCGCCTGCTGCGGCTCCACACCGGAGCACACGGCGGCGATCAGCAAGGCGATTGCTTGATCACCCCACGAAACCGCTCGCTGCGCTCCCGCTTCCGCGGGGACCCCGAATGACGGAGGGTCTCCCCGCGCTGGTCGGGGACGACGGTGTCGCCAGGTGTCCGTGGGGCGCCTCGCCGACGATGCTGGCCTACCACGACACCGAGTGGGGGATGCCGGTCACGGGGGAGGCCGCGATGTTCGAGCGGCTGAGCCTCGAGGCGTTCCAGGCCGGGCTTTCCTGGCTGACCATCCTCAACAAGCGCGAGCGGTTCCGGGAGGTGTTCCACGGCTTCGACGCCGAGGCGTGCGCCGCCCTGACCGACGACGACGTCGACGGGCTGATGCAGGACGTCGGCATCGTCCGCAACCGCGCCAAGATCCTGGCGACCCGCAAGAACGGCGCGGCCGTCGTACGCCTTCGCGAGGAAGGCGGACTCGAGGCATTCGTTCGGTCGTTCCGGCCGCGGCGGACGCCGGCTCCGCGCACGACCGCCGAGCTGCCGACGGTCTCCGACGAGTCGAAGGCGCTGTCGAAGGCGCTTCTCGGGCGAGGGTTCGGGTTCGTCGGACCGACGACGATGCACGCGCTGATGGAGGCGACCGGCATCGTCGACACCCACCTCGTCGGCTGCCACCGTCGCGGTGCCAGCGGGGAGTGGCCCCGCTAGGGTCAGTCCGTCGCGGCCTCCGCCGCGCGCTGCTCGGCCCGGGCTGCCGCCCCCGCGGAAGTCGCCCGCAGCTCCACCTTCGGCAGGAGCAGGAGCACCAGGAATGCGATCGCCATCACGCACCCGCCGCCGAGCAGCACCAGGCTCATCGAGTCGGCGAACCCCACCTGGAAGGGGTGTGCGAGCACCGCCGGGAACGTGTTGATGACCGACGAGTCGTTCTGCACCTGGTCGAGCACGCCGCCACCGGAGCGCAGCGACTCCCGCAGCGCCGAGTTGGCGGGGTCGGCCAGCGCCTGCCGGAACGCCGGGTCGCCGGCGGCCGAGGTGAACGCACCCTTGATGTTGTCGCCGAGCGTGCTGAACAGCAGCGACAGGAACACCGCGACCCCGAGCGTGCCGCCGAGCTGACGGAAGAACGTCGCCGAGCTGGTGGCCACGCCGATGTCACGCGGTGGGACGGCGTTCTGGATGATGATCGTCAGCGGCTGCATGCACTGGCCGAGTCCCAGTCCGAGCAGCAGCATCCCGGCCATCACCCAGACCAGGCTGGTGTCGGCGGACACCAACGACAGCAGCAGCAGCGCAGCCGTTGCCATCGCGGAGCCGATGATCGGGAAGATCCGGATCTTGCCGGTGCGCGAGGTGAACAGGCCGGTGCCGATGCCGGCGCTCATCATGCCGACCACCATCGGGAGCATCATGAGTCCGGCCTGGGTCGGGGAGGCGCCGTGCACGATCTGCATGTACTGCGGCAGCACGGTGATTCCGCCGAACATGGCCGCGCCGACGATGACGCTGGCGCCGATCGTGACCGATGCCGCTCGCAGCCGGAAGATCCGCAGCGGGATCAGCGCGCTCTCGCCCATCCGGCTCTCGACGGCGACGAACGCCGCCGTACCCAGCACCGACAAGGCATAGCAGCTGAGCGAACCATCCGAGGTCCAGCCCCAGTCGCGGCCCTGCTCGGCAACGAGCAGCAACGGGACCACCGCGACGACGAGGCTGGCCGCGCCCCACCAGTCGATGCGCGCCTCGCGTGGCACGTGATGGAGGTGCAGGTTTCGGTTCACCACGAACAGCGCGGCGATCCCGATCGGCACGTTGACCAGGAACACCCAGCGCCAGCCGGTGATCCCGAGGATCGTGTCGGTGCCCGCGAAGAGACCGCCGGCGACCGGTCCCAGCACGCTGGAGGTGGCGAAGACCGACATGAAGTAGCCGGTGTACTTCGCGCGCTCGCGCGGCGAGACGATGTCGCCGATGATCGCGAGCACCAGCGTGAACAGGCCGCCGGCGCCGAGGCCCTGCACCGCGCGCAATGCGGCCAGCATGTACATCGATGTCGCGAAAGAGCAGGCGGCGGACCCGATCACGAACAGCGTGATTGCGAACAGGAACAGCTTCTTGCGGCCGTAGAGGTCACCGAGCTTGCCGTAGATCGGGGTCGTGATCGTCGAGGTGATCAGGTACGCCGTGGTCGCCCACGCCTGGATCGACAGCCCGTTGAGGTCGTCGGCGATGGTGCGGATCGCCGTACTCACGATCGACTGGTCGAGCGCGGCCAGGAACATGCCGAGCAGCAGCCCGGACAGGATGGTCAGGATCTGGGCGTGGGTGTACTCGTCCGCCGCGTCGGTGGTGGGCGGCGGCCGGCCCACGTCAGCCGACATGGGCCAGGGCATGTCCGGGGGCCGCGAGCACCGGCATCGCCGCATCCGGCCGGGCGGTGCCGCCCATCAGCCAGACGCCGACAGTGGGAGGGTGCGCGCGCACGTCGGCCCGAACAGATGTCGTTCAGGAATCATGCTTCGACGCTACCGCGCGTGCCCACCCGTCGCAGATGGCGCTTGCAAGTCCGGCGACCCGTCGCAGATGGCGGTCGGGGGTTCGGCGACCCGTCGCAGATGGCGGTCGAGGGCGTTGTGGACGCTCCATCCCGTCGAGCTCAACCACCCGCCGGGTCGTGCGGACGGGGAGCCGCTGCGCACCGGGACCGATCGCTAGGTTTGCTCCATGACGATGGCCGGCACCCGGGTGCATGCGTTCGCGGACGACGCCCTGGCGGAGGACGACGCGGTCGGTCTCGTGGCCCGGATCCGTGGGGGCGAGGTGACTGCCGCCGAGATCGTGGACGCGGCGGTCGCGCGCGCCGAGCGGGCGCAGCCGGCGCTCAACGGTCTCTGCTACCAGGCGTTCGACCGCGCCCGAGCCGAGGCCCGCGACCCCCACCCCGGCTACTTCTCCGGCGTCCCCACCGTGGTCAAGGACAACGTCGATGTGGCCGGGATGCCGACCCAGCACGGTTCACGGGCGTGGCTGGCGCGCACCGCGAAGCACGACGGCGACGTGGCACGCGTGCTTCGGAGCACCGGGCTGGTCGTGCTCGGGAAGACGCAGCTCCCCGAGTTCGGCTTCAACGCCAGCGCGGAGTTCCCCGACGACGATCCGGTCCACAACCCCTGGCACACCGACCATTCGTCGGGAGCCTCGTCCGCCGGTTCGGCCGCGTTCGTCGCGGCAGGCGTGGTACCCATCGCGCACGCCAACGACGGCGGCGGCTCGATCCGGATCCCCGCGTCCTGCTGCGGCCTGGTCGGGCTCAAGCCCACCCGTGGCCGGATGCCGAGCGACAAGATGATGCGCGAGATGCCGGTGAAGATCGTGGCGGACGGCGTGGTCACGCGCTCCGTGCGCGACACGGCCGTGTTCTACCGCGAGGTGGAGAAGATCTACCGCAACCTCGAGCTGCCGCCGATCGGCGACATCCGCGGTCCGGCGCGGCGGCGGCTGCGCATCGCGCTCGTCACGCAGTCGGTCGCGGGCCGGGAGACCGACCCTGAGTGCGTCGACGCGGCGGAGGACGTCGCGAAGCTGCTGGAGGGCGAGGGGCACCACGTGGAGCCCGCCGCGGCGCCGGTACCGGACTCCTTCGTCGCCGACTTCAGCCTCTACTGGGCGATGCTCGCGGGGTACATGAACGGCACCGGTCGGTTCACGCTCGACCGGGCGTACGACACGTCGAAGACCGACAACCTCACCCGCGGTCTTGCCCGGGAGTTCCGGCGCAAGGCCTACCGGCTCCCGATGGCGATCTCGCGGCTTCGGGCGAGCCAGCGCACGTCGCGCCGCTTCTTCGAGCAGTACGACGTGGTGCTGTCGCCGACCCTGGGACACCCGACGCCGCTGCTCGGCCACCTGAGCCCGGGGCAGCCGTTCGAGGACCACTTCGAGCGGCTCCTGGAATGGGTCACGTTCACCCCGCTGCAGAACGCGACCGGCGACCCCGCGATCTCGCTCCCGACCGGGATGTCCGCCGCCCACACCCCGATCGGCGTGCAGGTGGCGGCACCTCTGGGACGCGAGGCGACGCTGATCGAGCTGGCCTACGAGGTCGAGGCCGCCCGGCCCTTCGCCCGGATCGAGGACTGACCGTGCTCAGGCTGGGCCACCGCTCCTTCGCCGACCACGCGCTGCTGGTGATGGCGATAGTGAACCGCACGCGCGACTCCTTCTACGACCCTGGCGCCACCTTCGACGAGGGGGCCGCGCTCGAGCGGGTACGCGAGGCCGTCGCGGCCGGCGCCGACCTGGTCGACATCGGCGGCGTGAAGGCCGGACCGGGTGACCTCGTCGACGCGGACGAGGAGATCCGCCGCACCGCGCCGTTCGTGGCCACGGTCCGGGCCGAGTTCCCCGACCTCGTGATCAGCGTCGACACCTGGCGGGCGGACGTCGGCCGGATGGTCTGCGCCGAAGGAGCCGACGTGCTCAACGACGCGTGGGGCGGCCACGACCCCGGCCTGCTCGAGGTCGCAGCGAGCTTCGGGGCGTCGTACATCTGCACGCACACGAACGGCGCGACGCCGCGGCAGCCTCCGCACCGTGTCCAGTACGACGACGTCGTGGCCGCCGCGATCACCGACACCGTGGCCCTGGCCGAACGGGCGGTGGCCCTGGGGGTCGCCCGCGACCGGCTGCTGATCGACCCCGCCCACGACTTCGAGAAGAACACCTGGCACTCCCTGGAGCTGACCCGGCGGCTGCACGAGATGGTCGCGACCGGGTGGCCGGTGCTGGTCTCCCTGTCCAACAAGGACTTCGTCGGCGAGACCCTCGACCTGCCGACAGACCAGCGGCTGACCGGCACCCTGGCCGCGACCGCGATCTCGGCCTGGCACGGTGCCCGCGTGTTCCGCGCCCACGAGGTGCGCGAGACCCGTCAGGTGCTGGACATGGTCGCCTCCATCCGGGGCCAGCGGCCGCCCGCGCGCGCCGTCCGGGCCCTGGCATGAGCGCGTCGCCGACGATCGTCGCGGCCGCGGTGTGCCCGCACCCGCTGCTGATGTTCCGCGAGCTCGGCGGAGCGGTCGACCCGGTCGCCGAGGCGCGGGCTGCCTCCCTCGCAGCCGTTGCCGCCGTGGCCTCAGCGGCCGACCAGGTGATGGTGGTCGGGGCCACCGACGCGTACCTCAGCTCGCCGCAGGTCGGCGCCGAGCACGACCCGCTGAGCATCCGGGTCGGCCGCCGGCTGCTCGCCGACGCCGGTGCGCTCCTGCCCGGCGACGACGTCGTGATCGGGTGGGACGCCGACGCCGCGGAGGCGGCCGCTCTCGGACGTTCGCTGGGCGAAAGAGACATGAGGACGGCGCTCCTGGTGATGGGGGACCTCTCCGCCCGGAGGGCGGCGCAGGGTGGACCCGGCACGTACGACGAGCGGGCTGCTGGCTTCGACGCGCAGGTCGAGCGCGCGCTCGCGGCCGGTGACCGGGCAGCCCTGGGCGCGCTCGACGTGGCGCTCGGCGGCGAGCTGATGGTGGCGGGGCGGGCCGCGCTGCAGGTGCTCTCCGGCGTACCGCCGCCCAGAACGGCCGAGGTCACCTACGCGGCGGCGCCGTACGGAGTGGGCTACGTCGTGGCCCGGTGGACCTGGTGATCGGGCGTCGCGGGCTGCTGTCCGTGGGGGCCGGCGTGGCCGTCGCCGGCGCAGCCGGGGCCGCCGGTGGCTGGGCGGCCCTACACGAGGGCCACGGCCCGGCCGGCCGGATCCCCGACGTCGACCCGGGCGAGCGCGTCGGTGGCACGTTCGCCTCCGCGAGGCGGGGCGGCCGGCAGACGTCGTGGTCGCTCGCCTATCCGCCCGGGGCGGGTGACCGGGTGCCGTTGCTGGTGTTCCTCCACGGCCTGCACCAGGACCACCGGACGGCGTTCGGCCGGTGGCTCGGGCTCGACCGCTTCCTCGCCGCCGAGGTCGCCCGCAGCGGTCACCGCTTCGCGATCGCATCGGTCGACGCCGGCACCTCGTACTACCACCCGCGCCCCGACGGCGAGGACGCCGGTGCGATGGTGCTCGACGAGCTGCTGCCACTTCTCGCCGGCCGCGGTGTGCGCACCCACCGGATCGGGCTGATGGGCCTGTCGATGGGGGGCTACGGAGCGCTCCGGCTCGGTGGCATCCTCGGTGCGAGGCGCTGCGCCGTCGTGGTCGCGGAGAGCCCCGCGCTCTGGACGCCCGGCACGACGCCGTCATCGTTCGGCTTCCGCGACGCCGTGGAGTACGCCCGGTTCACCGTCTTCGGCCACCAGCGCGACCTCGCCGGCGTCCCGGTGCGGCTCGACTGCGGCACGGACGACCCGTTCCAGGGCGCGACGACGGCGTACGCCGCGGGCTTCCCGTCGTCCCAGCACCCGGTCGTCGGTTTCCAGCCCGGTGCGCACGAGCTCGGCTACTGGCGCCGGATGGCTCCTGCCCAGCTGGCGTTCGTCGGGCGGCACCTCGGGGTGTGAGGGGTGGTGCGCCGCTCGGGCGGCCCGCGGACTCCGCAAATGCGGACCTGTGGGGGTCGCCGCGGCCCGGCGGACCCCGACAACCTCGCAAGTGCGGTGTTGCGCGGGCCGCACACCCGGCGGCGGCCGCGGCCCCCCAGCCCGCCCGTCAGCGCTCCGGCACCACCAGCAACGCCTGCGCGGAACGTCCGACCGGGCCGGACTCGTCGTACACCGTCGAGGCTGCCACCCCGACGGCGCCGGGGCCGAGCGAGGTCTCGGCGACCAGGCAGATCCACTCGCCCACCGGTGGCCGGAGCACGTGCACGGTGAGCTCGGTGTTCAGGAACCCCCAGGTGTCGGCGTCGACCGCGGCGGAGACCCCGGAGGCCGAGTCGACGCAGGTCAGCAGCCGCTGCAGCCCGGACATCTCCTCGCCGGGCACGAGGGGCACCGCCGGCCGCATCCAGACCGTGCCCGGTCCCTGCCGGGTGACGGCGCCCTCGATCCAGCGCCACTCGACGGAGTCCAGGTAGCCGACCCGGTTCCAGGTCGCCGGCGGTTCCTCGTGGCGGCCCTGCGCCGGGGTGTGCGGGAGCGGGGTCAGGTCCTGCACCGGCCCTGCGTCGGATGCCGGGAAGGTCCACGCCTGTGCGCGGGCGACCGTCCGGCCGGACCCCAGGTCGTCCATGGCGGCCTCGACCAGTGCCACCGTCCGGCCAGGGCGCACGACCCGCGCAGCCAGCGCGAGCGGCCCCACCGGGATCGGTCCGAGCAGGTCCATCGCGAACCGGCCGACCACCCGGCCGGGCTCGGTGACCGCCTCGATCGCCCGCCCCAACAGGGCCGCCGGTGGGCCGCCGTGCTGGGCCCGCTCGGTCCACGGCCCGGCCGTGGCGCGGGTCGAGACGAAGCGCTCACGACCGTCGTCCGAGGAGCCGTCCGGGACGTAGTACGAGGTCCAGGTTTCTGATTTCACGATCCTCCTCGCGCCTGTGTATCCTTGCTCGTCGGCGCGGCGAGCATCGGTCGCGCGTGCCCCTTTAGCTCAGTCGGCAGAGCGTCTCCATGGTAAGGAGAAGGTCTACGGTTCGATTCCGTAAAGGGGCTCTGGGACTGGGGTGCCAGCCGGGAATGCCTCGGCCCGGCACCCCGTTCCCTTGGCGGGGTAGCTCAGGTGGTTAGAGCACACGGCTCATAATCGTGGTGTCGCGGGTTCGAGTCCCGCCCCCGCTACCGGATCTGACCGACCGGCAGCACCGAAGACCAGGAAGTAGGACCATCGTGGCCAGCAAGAGCTCCGACGTCCGCCCCAAGATCACCTTGGCGTGCGTGGACTGCAAGGAACGCAACTACATCACCAAGAAGAACCGGCGCAACGACCCCGACCGCATGGAGCTCAAGAAGTTCTGCCCGCGTTGCCGCACGCACACCGCGCACCGCGAGACCCGCTGAGCCACCTGCTCACCTACCACCTCTCGTACGACGGGCACGGCAGCCGCGCGACGGCTGGCGGCGCCCAGTCACATGCTCGTCAATTGGTACCGTCGCACCGTGGTCGATCCCTCACTGGCCGGACGCACGTTCCCGCCCACCGCGCCCCACGACGTCACCGCGGACCATGTCCGCGCCTTCGCCGAGGCGACCGGCACGCCCTGGGCCGAAGGTGATCCGGCGCCGCCGACGTACCCCATCGTGGTCGCCTTCGCCGCCATGCAGGACCTCATGCACGACCCCGAGGTCGGGATCGAGCTGCGGAACGTTATCCACGGCGAGCAGCGGTTCGCCTACCGGCGTCCCGTGGCCACGGGCGACGTGCTCACCGCGACCCTGACCGTCGACTCGCTGCGCCAGATCGGCGGCGCCGACATCATCGGCACCACCAGCGCCGTCACCGACGCCGACGGCGCGCCCGTGTGCACCGCGAAGGCGACGCTCGTCCACACGGCGGGCACCGCATGACCCCCGAGGCCGGCACCGAGCTGCCGACCCAGACCTACACCGTGACCCGGGCCGACCTGGTCGCGTACGCCGCGGCGAGCGGCGACCACAACCCGATCCACCAGGACGAGGAGGTGGCCCGCGCGGTCGGCCTGCCCGGTGTGATCGCCCACGGCATGTACACCCTCGCCCTGGCCGCGCGCGCCGCCGACACCTGGGCGGGGGCCCCCGGGCGGGTGGTCGAGCTCGGCGCCAAGTTCACCAAGCCGGTGGTCGTGCCCGCCGGCGACGACGGCGTCGAGGTCGTGGTGGCCGGCGTGGTGAAGAAGGTCGACGACGGCCTGACCACGGTCGGCATGACGGTGACCTGCGGCGACGACAAGGTGCTCGGGATGCCGACGGCGGTGCTGCGTGGCTGAGACCGCCACGGTCCAGCGACACGTACACCTGGGCGAGCTCACCACGCTGCGCGTCGGCGGGCCGGCCGACCGGCTGGTCACCGCCACCTGCGACGACGACGTCGTGGAGGCGGTACGACGTGCCGACGCGGACCGCACCCCGGTACTGGTGCTCGCGGGCGGCAGCAACCTGGTGGTCGCGGACGACGGGTTCCGCGGCACCGTCGTACACGTCGCCACCCGCGGCATCGTGCAGGAGTCCGACGCCTGCAGCGGCGTCACCGTGACCGTGGCCGCGGGGGAGACCTGGGACGACCTTGTCGTGCGGGCGGTCGACCTCGGCTGGGCCGGGATCGAGGCGCTCTCCGGCATCCCGGGCTCCGTCGGCGCGACGCCGATCCAGAACGTCGGCGCCTACGGCCAGGAGGTGTCCCAGACGGTCGCACAGGTGCGCACGTGGGACCGGCACCACAACCGCATCGTCACCCTCGCCGCCGCCGACTGCGGCTTCGGCTACCGCACCAGCCGGTTCAAGGCCGAGCCCGGGCGCTACGTGGTGCTGGGCGTCCGGTTCCAGCTCGCGCTCGGCGACCTCGGCGCGCCGGTGGGCTACGCCGAGCTCGCCCGCACCCTGGGCGTCGAGGTCGGGCAGCGTGCGCCGATGCTGGAGGTACGCGAGGCGGTCCTCGCGCTGCGCCGCTCGAAGGGCATGGTGCTCGACCCCGCCGACCACGACACCTGGAGCGCCGGTTCGTTCTTCACCAACCCGGTCGTCGCACCCGCCGCCGTGCCCGAGGGTGCGCCGGCCTGGCCGCAGCCAGAGGGCCTGGTGAAGACCAGCGCCGCCTGGCTGATCGAGCGGGCCGGCTTCACCAAGGGCTACGGCGCCCCCGGCCCGGCGGCACTCTCGGACAAGCACACCCTGGCGATCACCAACCGCGGTTCGGCCACCACGGGTGACCTCCTGGCGCTGGCCGGCGAGATCCGCCGGGGGGTGCACGAACGCTTCGGCATCGTGCTGGCGCCCGAACCGGCGCTGGTCGGCTGCGAGCTCCCGTAACGCGGGTCAGAACTCCGTGAAGGTCGGCTCGGCCGACCCGTTGGTCGCGATGCCGATCACCAGCAGCAGCACCAGCGCGAACACCGCGAGCACCAGCAGCACTGTTCCGATGATTCCGGTGACGTAGCCGGCCTGCGCGTTGCCGGCACCGCCGAGCTGGCCGTGCGCCTCCTTGATCTCGCGCCTGGCCCTGGCCCCGACCGCCCACGCGAACGGGGAGGCGAGCAGCGGCAGCCCGCACAGGCACCCACCGATCAACCCGATCAGCCCGAGGACCAGTGCCGTCGTCGCCTGCGGGTGGTTCGGCACCAGGTAGGTGTACCCGTACTGCTGGCCGTAGCCCTGCTGCCCGTAGGGGCCACTCGGGGGCTGCTGGTACTGCCCGTAGCCAGCCCCGGTCGCGCCGTACCACTGCGGGTCCTGCGGCGGGGGCGTCTGGTACTGGGGCCCGTACTGGGGCCCGTACTGGGGCCCGTACTGCGGGTCCTCCTGCCCGTACGACGGGGGTGCCGGCGGGGGCGGGGGCGCAGCCGGCGGCCCATCCTGCTGGTCACCGGCCTGTTGGTCACCCGACTGGTCCCCCGGTTGGTCCCCCGGCTGGCCGCCCGGCGGGTTCGCCTCCTGCTGCAGCCGCGCCTGGTCCTCCAGCGCCTTCTTCTCCCAGTAGCCCATCTCCTCGCGCTGGATCGGCGCGGTCTCCTCGACGCCGGAGCCCTCCGGCTTGGCACCCGCGTCGGCCGGCGGCGGCCCCTGGTCCGCGGGCGTTCCTGACTCGTTCGGCGGCTGGGAGAAGGGGTCGTCCGGGTCCGGACCGGGGTACTGGCTCATGACCCGGATTGTGCCAACCAGGTGTCGACCGCGGACACCCACTCCTTGGTCTGCGTGTCGGGGGCGCGCGAGGCGCGTAGCGACATCCGGGCCAGCTCGGCCAGCTGGTCGTCCGTGAGACCGTGCGCGGCGCGCATCGTGGCGTACTGGCCGACCAGCCGGGAACCGAACAGCAAGGGGTCGTCGGCGCCCAGCGCGACCGTCGCACCGGCCGCGAGCAGCTCCGGCAGCGGCACCGAGGTCAGGTCGGAGTAGACGCCCAGTGCCACGTTGGACGTCGGGCACACCTCGAGCGCGACCCCGGCCTCGACCACCCGGTCGAGCAGGGCGGGGTCCTCGGCCACCCGGACCCCGTGGCCGAGCCGCTGGGCATGGAGCTCGTCGAGGCAGAGCCGCACGCTCTCGGGTCCCAGCAGCTCGCCTCCGTGGGGGTCGAGCAGCAGCCCGGCGCGATCGGCGATCCGGAACGCCGGTGCGAAGTCACGGGTGCGGCCGCGCCGCTCGTCGTTGGAGAGGCCGAAACCGACCACGCCGCGGTCGACGTACTGCGAGGCCAGCCGGGCCAGGGTGCGGGCATCGAGGGGGTGCCGGGTGCGGTTGGCCGCGATCACGACCGCGATGCCCAGCCCGGTTCGGCCGGCGGCATCGGCCACCGCGTCGAGGACCAGGTCGGTGAACGCCGTGATCCCGCCGAACCGGGTCGCGTAGCCGCTGGGGTCGACCTGGATCTCCAGCCATACGCTCCCGTCGGCG
>Ga0207708_10002693_pt1 | contig 13048 bp, 13 predicted proteins | sample KBSK5101metaG_FD_184340 | JGI IMG/M metagenome (GOLD analysis project Ga0207708, IMG submission 184340) | Corn, switchgrass and miscanthus rhizosphere microbial communities from Kellogg Biological Station, Michigan, USA - KBS K5-10-1 metaG... | ecosystem: Host-associated > Plants > Roots >...
CGGCGGAGGAGGTGGTGCTTTGATCGGCATGTCCGCTGCCATCGCAGGTCCCGCAAGCATCGCCGCAAGCCCCACGCTTCCAAGTAAGAACTTCTTCATAGCTAGGCCCCCCAAGGTTCCCCGTTAGACCAGTTGGAGTCATCATCGACTGGTAGACTCACCTTACCGTGTCTTGGTGCTGATGGCTGTGATATTTGGGCAACGGTGAAAGGGATTTGCTGTTGGACCACGGTGCAACAGGGGCGCTTTCGCAACGGAATATTGGCTTTTCGTGCGGTAGCCTGGGGTGGAGGAAACTCTGTCGTCTGCCGCGCGTCATGGCTGAGCCAACATCGATGACTGGCCGGCCGCGGCGGTCGGGCGACCGTGGAGGTGTTGCGGACATAGCCAAAGTGTGGAAGATCGCGGCACGCGGCCAGCAAACCAGGATTTCGGCATGGGCACGACCCAGCCGTGGTTGGTTCGAACGGACCTGCCGCACTCGAAGCCATCGCGATTTTCGGGGGCGGGTTCGCTGGAGGGATCATTCGCCGAGGCCGAGCGCCGTCCCGCCGGTCGGGCACTGAACCGGCACGTGAAACGGAAAAAAGACCTATTGATCAAGGTCATGGTGCCGACGCAAACTCTTGGCTGACTGCAAAGCCGGAGGTGGTCGAGGTCGAGGACTTGGCGATGCAACGATTGAAAGGCATTCCGTTGCACATGACAGTGGCGGCGCTTGCGCTGGCCGTCGCAGGGTGCTCATCGGACCTCAGTCTGAACAATCTCACGCTGGTGCCCAAGCCCGAGACCATGATGCGGAAGCCGGACTGGGCGGCGATTTCACCGGGCAAGACCGATTTCTCCCTGCGGCCCGTTACTCCGGCCGATCTCGTCAATGCGGATGGCGTATGCGCCGCCGCGACGGAGCAGGCAGCGGGCTTCGCCGACTCGTCGTCGGCGGGAAGTGGACCCGGCGCGGGCGGGATCGCATTGCAGATGACGGAATGCGACGTTGTGCGACGGGCAGGCGCGGTCGAAAAGATCGATGTCAGCGCTGACGATCGAGGCGAGCGCGCCGTGGTCCTGACGTATCTTCGTGGGCCTTCCGCGGGGGTTTACCGCTTTGTCGGCGGCCGACTGGTCTCGATCGAGCGAGCGCCGGGCCCACCGCCTGCACCCGCCAAGGCGCAAAAGGCAGCTCCGAAAAAACCCGCCGGCACCTGAGGCACGTAGGGTGGCTGGACATCGTCGGACGCCATCCGAGCGTCGCGCCTTTGCATCATGACTCCCTGGTCGCGGTTTCCTCGAGCGCGCTCGCTTCCAGCCAATCCTCCTCCGCCTTGGCGAGCGCGCTGACATGGTCCGCGCGCGCCTTGGCGAGCGTGGCGGCCTTTGCCGGATCGCGTGCAAATGACTCGGAGCCGGCCAGAAGCGCATCGATTTGCGCGATCTCAGCATTGAGTCGCACGACGGCGGCTTCCGCGTCGGCGATCCGCCGACGCAGGGGGGCGAGCGCCACTCGTCGTTCCGCCGCGGCCCGCCGGAGATCCGCGCGTCCCGCCCGTTGCGGAGCGCGCTCGGTGTCACGCACGGCATTCGGGCCGCTCGTCCCGCGTTGGCTCAGCACCAGCTTCTGGTAATCATCGAGATCACCATCGAAGGGTAGGGCCCGTCCATCCGCGACCAGCAAGAGGCGATCGGCGCAGGCCTCGATCAAGTGTCGGTCGTGCGACACCAGGATCACAGCGCCGGGGTAGGAATTGATCGCTGCGATGAGTGCGGAGCGGCTGTCGATGTCGAGATGGTTGGTCGGCTCATCGAGCACGGTGAGATGAGGCCCTGAAAAGGTGGCCAGACCCAGCAACAGGCGAGCCTTTTCCCCGCCGGACAGTTGGCCGGCGGGCGTATCGGCGAGCGCCTGCGAAAAGCCGACGGCGCCGGCGCGCGCGCGCACCTTGGCCTCCGGCGTATCGGGCATAAGCCGGCGCAGGTGCTCATAGGCGCTGTCTTCGGGGTGCAACTCATCGAGCTGGTGCTGGGCGAAATAGGCGATCTCGAGCCGCTGCGGCCTGGTCACTTGCCCGGACATCGGTTCAAGCCGGCCGGCCAGGAGCTTCGCCAAGGTCGATTTGCCGTTGCCGTTGGCTCCGAGGAGCGCGATGCGATCATCGTCGTCGATGCGAAGCGTGAGGCGCCGCAGCACCGGATGGCCCGGCTCGTAGCCGACGGAAACATCGTCGAGCGCGATGATGGGAGGCGACAGCGCCTTTGCGGGCGGCGGAATTTCAATCCGCGGCACCTCCTCAGCGACCAGGGCGGCGACCGGCTCGAGCTTGGCCAGCAATTTGACGCGCGACTGAGCCTGGCGTGCCTTGGTGGCCTTGGCCCGGAAGCGATCGACGAAGGCCTGCAGTCGCGCTCGCTCCGCCTCCTGCCGCGCCGCGAACTTGCGGTCGAGCGCCTGGCGCTCGCGCCGTTGACGCTCGAAGGCGGTGTAACCGCCGCGATAGAGCGTGAGCTTTCCTGCTTCCAGGTGGAGAATCCAGTCGACGGCTTTGTCGAGTAGATCGCGGTCGTGGCTGATGACCACCACCGTGCGTGGATAGCGCGTGATGTGCGCTTCCAGCCACAGCGTCGCCTCGAGGTCGAGATAGTTGGTCGGCTCGTCGAGAAGGAGGAGGTCGGGCTCGGCGAACAGCGTTGCCGCAAGCGCAACCCGCATGCGCCATCCCCCGGAGAATTCGGCGCATGGGCGTTGCTGGTCGGCGTGGGAAAAGCCCAAGCCGGCGAGGATCCCGGCGGCGCGCGCGGGCGCCGAATGTGCGCCGATGTCGGCGAGGCGTAACTGGATCTCGGCGATCCGCGCGGGCTCGCGCTCCGTTTCCGCCTCGGCCAGCAGCTTGGTGCGTTCGGCATCGGCTTGCAGCACTATATCGAGCAGGCTCTCCGGACCGTTGGGTGCTTCCTGGGCGAGCCGGCCGATGCGGTCGCGCGGCGAGATCAGCACCTGACCTTGTTCGGGCATGATTTCACCGGCGATGATGTGAAAGAGCGTCGTCTTGCCGGTGCCGTTGCGGCCCACCAGCCCGACGTGAGCGCCGGCCGGCACCGTCACCGTGGCGTGATCGAGCAGGACGCGGCGGCCGATCCGATAGGTGAGGTCGGTGATCACGAGCATGGGATGTCTTCACCAACCGCGCGGCTCAACGCAATCTGTCGTCCCGCACGCGTCCGGGGCCGACATGGAAAGCAGACTCGAAGATGATACATTGTCCGTCATCAACGGTTCACCTCGAGCTTTTGCTCGCTGCGTTGCGGAGGGAATGATGAGTCACGCGAGGTTCGCTGGTGCCTGTCTGAGCATGCTTGCGGCTGCTGCGATCGGATTTGGTCTCGTCGCCACTGCGCAGGCAGAGACGCAGCTCGGTCGCGCCTATCGGATCATCGCGGGTAAGCAATTCGTCGATCTGACCCACAGTTTCGGTCCCAACTCGCCGGTATGGTCGGGCTTCGGTCAAGCGAAGATGACGCCGGCCGTCGATCCGCAGACGCGGCAGCCTTACACCATCGCCAAGGAGGGATTTCGCAGCACATTTTACGAAATGGTCGGACAGTACGGCACCCATGTGGATCCGCCCGCGCATTTCGCCGAAGACGGCGTCACCATGGATCGAATTCCGCTCAAGCAGATGATCCTTCCGCTTGTTGTTTTCGATTCGACACCGCTCCTCGTCAAGGATCCGAACCACGCGTTCTCGGTCGGCGATTTGCGGGCGTGGGAAAAGAAGCACGGGCGGGTACCGAAGGGGGCGTTCGCAGCGTTGCGCACCGATATGTACAAGGATTGGGACAGCGATCCCGAGCGGTTCAAGCGCAGTCCCTTTCCGGCCTGGTCGCCCGAGACCGTCAAGTTCCTGGTCGAGCAGCGCGGCGTGACCGCGATCGGCCATGAATCGCTGGACACGGACACGACCGAAAAGATGGAATCGGAAACCTACATCCTGCACAAGGGCCGCTATCAGATCGAGGTCATGGCCAATCTCGACCAGGTTCCCGCGACCGGCGCGCTTATCGTCGTCGCCTGGCCCAAGGTCAAGGACGGCCTGGGCTTTCCCGCGCGCGCCTTCGCCATCCTGCCGTGATGCTCCCGCGAGGGCAGGCGGCTACCTTCTTCTTCCCTTGGTTCCCGCCTGTGCGGCAACGCCGCGCGGGCCACGAGCCTTGCCGCGCGCCGGCACCGCCGCTATAAGCCGCCGCTGACGGCTCTCCCCCATACTCCCTCCTCGAAGAACAATCCCATGACGGTCGAGCGGACCTTTTCGATCATCAAACCCGACGCCACCGCCCGTAATCTGACTGGCGCGATCAACGCCATGATCGAACAGGCTGGCTTGCGCATCATTGCGCAAAAGCGCGTGCGCATCAGCCGCGAACAGGCGGAGGCGTTCTATGCAGTCCATCGCGAGCGGCCGTTTTTCGGCGAGCTCGTCGAATTCATGATTTCCGGGCCGGTGATCGTCCAGGTGCTCGAAGGCGAGAATGCGATCGCCAAATATCGCGACGTCATGGGCGCCACCGATCCCGCCAAGGCGGCGTCGGGAACGATCCGCAAGACCCATGCGAAGTCGATCGGCGAGAATTCAGTGCACGGCTCCGATGCGCCGGAGACGGCGCAGCAGGAAATCGCTCAGTTCTTTTCGAGCAACGAAATCGTCCGGTAAGGGCGGGGCAGCGCCTTCCATGCGTTTCGGCGTGCTGGCCAGCCTATGGGTTTCGCCTGTAGACTAGCTCGGCCGGGCGGCCAGCTCAGAACAGCCGCCAGCGAACGGGGAAAAGCGAGAGGAATATCCGGTGGGTTCGATGGGACAAATGATGGATCCGAGCACGTGGCTGAGTGTGCTGGGGACCGGGTGGCACGATATGGGCCACACCGCGTTTTGGGTCGCCCTCCTGAAGATCATCTGGATCAATATCCTGCTCTCCGGCGACAACGCCGTGGTCATTGCGATGGCCTGCCGGGGGCTTCCCCATCGCCAGCGGGTGTGGGGCATGATCCTGGGCGCGGGCGTAGCGGTCGTCCTGCGCATCGTGTTCACCGCCGTCGTCGCTTCACTGATGCTGCTGCCGTGGCTCAAGATCGTGGGCGGGCTCGCGCTGTTCTATATCGCGGTCAAGCTGCTCGTGCCGGAGGATGAGGACAAGGACGAGGTCGAGGCGGTCGAGCACCTGTGGCGGGCGGTGCGGATCGTCGCCATCGCCGACATCGTCATGAGCCTCGACAACGTGATCGCGATCGCTGCGGCTGCCCAAGGCAATGTTGCGCTGCTCGTGATCGGCCTCGCCATCAGCATTCCGCTGATCGTGGCCGGGGCAGCCTTGGTCATGGCGCTGCTCGACCGTTATCCGATCCTGGTCTGGGCCGGCGCCGCGCTGCTCGGGTGGATCGTCGGCGAGGTGATCGTCACCGACCCGGTCCTCCATGGCTACCTCGAGCCCCGGTTCGGTCCCGAGGGATTCCACTACATCGAGCTTGCTGCGGCCTTCGTCGGCGCGGTTCTGGTCGTCACCGTGGGTGGCTTGTGGCGCCGCTCGAAGCAGGCCGCGCATGCCCAGAAGGTGCGGGCGGCGGCGGAATAGCCGGGCTCTTCAGGCACCAGCGGTCGGAAAGAATAACCACTGGTGCCTGCGGGGTTGGCGCGCGCGGCGTTAGAGCTCCCAACCGAGCTTGCGGTCGAGCGAATACGGGCCGCCGCCGCGCAGGGCGATCGCGAACATGATGAGCCCCCAGAACAACGGGTATTCCCATCCCCCTCTGCTCCAGGTGAACCCCTGCGGCCAGTGGGCGACGAAGGTGATGATCGCGAACTCCACGGCCAGGGCAGCCGCGATGAACCGCGTGAACAGCCCCAGCATGATCATTACTGCGCCGATCGTTTCGAGAAAGAACACCACATAAGCCGCGGCCAGCGCCGGCTCGATTCCGCGTCGGGCCATGCTGCCGGCTGCAAATGCCTCGATGGTGGCGGTGAAGCCTTTCTCGGCCATCGGCATGACCTTCATGATGCCATGGACCAGCAACATCCCACCGGCCGTCAGGCGCACGACGAGCCAGGAGAGATCGCGGGCATGGGAATAGAACCCCGCGAGCGGTGGGATGATGGGCCTCGGCTCGCCGGCCGTCGCGCTGCGTGAAGTGGGCGTTATCGCGGTCATGCGTTTCCCCCGGGTTTAATCTCGGCTTGCTCGTCGGATAACACCGAAAGGCGGGCGAGAATTCCGGCAGCGGGGGAACGCCCCTCGCGAATCATGTCTCGGGCACGATCGGTGCCTCGGGAGGTGTTTGCCGACCGCCTTCGATCAGGCAGCGAGCGCCGACGATCGTGACCCGTCCGGCCGCGACGAGAGCGAGCGCCTGCGGGTACAGACGGTGCTCGGCCGCAAGGACGCGGGCCGCGAGCGTGTCGACATCGTCGTCCTCGCGCACAGGCACTGCCGCCTGCGCGATGATCGGGCCGGCATCGGTCTCAGGGATGACGAAGTGAACCGTTGCACCGGAGATCTTGACGCCCGCGCGCAGCGCCTGCCCATGCGGATCGAGGCCCGGGAACGCGGGAAGGAGGGACGGGTGGATGTTGAGCATACGACCTTGCCAGCGCAGCACGAAGTCCGGCGTAAACAGCCGCATGAAGCCGCCGAGACAGACAACCTCCGTGCGGTACTGGTCGAGCACCCCTTGCAGCGCGCTTTCAAAGGCGGCGCGATCCTCTCCGTGCGGTCGATGGTCGACCACCGCTGTCGGAATGCCCATCGCTTGCGCGTGCGCGAGCCCGGCCGCCTCGGGCCTGTTCGACAACACCAGCGCAATCTCAGCCGGATATGAGGGAGCCTTCGCCGCTTCGATCAGGGCCACCATGTTGGAGCCGCGCCCGGAGATGAGGACGGCGACGCGCTTTTTGGCCATGCGTCACCAGGCGAGATCGAGGTGTCCGCGATAGGCGACCCGCGCGGTGTCGCGCGCGATTGCGACAACCTCCCCGATGGGGACGACTGTCTCGCCTTCCCGGACCAGCGCGTTGCCGACCGCATCGACCTCGCCCGGCGCGACCACCGCGACCATGCCGACGCCGCAATTGAACGTGCGCAACATTTCGGCCTCGGCGACCTGCCCCACATCGGCAAGCCAGCGGAAGATCGGCGGCACCGGCACTCGGTGCAGGTCGAGCATCACTCCGAGCCCCTGCGGCAGCACGCGCGGGATGTTGTCGGGAAATCCGCCGCCGGTAATGTGAGCCAGCGCCTTGACCGCCTTGGTCGCGCGGAGCGCCGCAAGACACGATTTCACGTAGATGCGCGTTGGTTCCAACAATGCGGCGCCGAGTTCGCGGGCGGGATCGAATGGTGCCGGAGCGCTCCAGCGCAGCCCCGTCCGCTCAACGATTTTGCGCACGAGCGAATAACCGTTGGAATGGATGCCGGATGAGGCGAGTCCGAGAATGACATCACCCGCGCGGACGTCGGTCCTTGGGAGGATCGCATCGCGCTCGACTGCGCCGACCGCAAATCCGGCGAGGTCGTAATCGCCCGTTTGATACAAGCCCGGCATCTCCGCGGTCTCGCCGCCGATCAGGGCGCACCCCGCTTGCCGGCAGCCCTCCGCCACACCTTTGATCACGCGTGCCCCGACCTCGGGATCGAGTTGTCCACAGGCGAAATAGTCCAGGAAAAACAGCGGTTCCGCCCCTTGCACGACGAGATCGTTGACCGACATGGCGACGAGATCGATGCCGATCGTATGATGCGTGCCGGTTTCAATCGCGATCTTGAGCTTGGTCCCGACACCGTCGGTCGCGGCCACCAGGACCGGATCGGCGAATCCCAAGCGCTTGAGGTCGAACAGGGCGCCGAATCCGCCGATTTCTGCGTCCGCTCCCGGCCGCGCGGTCGAGCGAACCAATGGCTTGATCAGCTCCACCATGCGGTTGCCGGCATCGATGTCGACGCCGGCCCCGGCATAGGTGAGGCCCTTGTCTGCCATGGCGTATCCTTCGCTGCTCGCGCGCTTCGGTACTTGGGAATCCGCGACTGTGCAATGGCTTGATCACGGCTATACTGACCGATGCATGGCCACGTGCGCCGCTGGGGACGGCGAGGCGCGGGCCGAGCCGGGGCGCAGACTTGAGTATTCCGAACCTCATTACGCTTGGCCGCATCCTCCTGGTGCCGGTGGTCGTCTGGGCGATCACGGCCGGCGAGATGAAAATTGCTTTTGTGCTTTTCCTTGCGGCCGGCATCAGCGACGCCGTGGACGGTTTCCTGGCCAAGCGGTTCGGCATGGCAACCGAGCTCGGCGCCTATCTCGACCCGCTGGCGGACAAGGCGATGCTGGTTTCGATCTACGTCGCGCTCGGGGTCACCGATGCCATTCCCCGTTGGCTCGTGATCCTCGTGGTTTCGCGCGACATCATGATCGTGAGTGCGGTGATCCTGTCTTGGGTGGTGGACAAACCCGTGCCGCTCAGACCGCTTCCCGTCTCCAAGCTCAACACGGTCGCGCAAATCGTGCTCGCGGGCGTCGTCATGGCCGCGCTTGGATTCGACTTTGATGCCAGCGTCGCCATGGTGCTGCTGACGCCGCTGGTCGCGGCCTTGACCTTGCTTTCCGTTGCCTTCTATGTCGCCGAGTGGGTGCGCCACATGAACGCTGCAGACGTGAGCCCCTGAACCGGCTTAGCTCTCAGGTGAAGGTCCTTGGCAAAGGGACGACGCGATGATGAACGGGCGCCATTTCAGGTTTTGGCTCGTTACGTTTCTCGTGCTCGCGGCGTGCCTGTGGCTGCTGCACGACATTCTGCTCCCGTTCGTCGCCGGTATCGCGCTCGCCTACGTGTATGCACCGATCGCCGACCGGATGGAACGCGCCGGAATGAATCGCACCGTGGCGGCACTGCTGATCGTCACCGTCTTCATTGTGATCCTGATCGCGCTGACGGTGCTGCTCGTTCCTCTGCTGCTGCAGCAGGGCTCGGCATTGATCTCCCACATCCCGGGCTATTTCAAGCGCGTGAAGGACCTCATCGCCGACAGCAACCTGCCATGGCTGAGCACGCTGATGGGCCCCGGCGATGCAAACGAGACCGTTTCGGGCCTCGTCAGCCAGGTGGCCACGTGGCTGCTAAGTTTTGTGTATTCGATCTGGACCGGCGGCAAGGCGCTGGTCTCGTTCGCATCCGTTCTGATCGTGATGCCGGTCGTCACCTTTTACCTGATCCGCGACTGGCATTCGATGATCGAGATGGTGGACAGCTGGGTGCCGGTGCACCAGCGTGAAACCGTCCGACGGCTCGCCCGCGAGATCGATGCCGCAATTGGCGGGTTCTTGCGCGGCCAAGTCGGCGTGTGCGCCGTGCTCGGCTGCTATTACGCAATTGCGCTGATGCTGGTGGGACTGGACTTTGCGCTGCTGATCGGCCTCGTGGCCGGCCTGATTACGTTCGTCCCTTACATCGGCTCAATGACCGGGCTGATGATCGCTGCGAGCGTGGCGATCGCGCAGTTCTGGCCCGACTGGAAGCGGATCGCGATTGTCGTCGGCATTTTCCTGTTCGGCCAGTTCATCGAAGGCAATATCGTTTCGCCTAAATTCGTCGGCGAACGCGTGGGATTGCACCCGGTCTGGATGATCTTCGCCATGTTCGCCTTTGGGTATCTTTTCGGATTCGTGGGTCTCCTGGTTGCGGTGCCGCTCGCGGCCGCGCTCGCCGTCCTGTTACGGTTCGCGCTGCGACAATACTTCGCGAGTCCGCTCTATACCGGGGAAAAGCCGACCTGATGCGCACCGGTCCGCGTCAGCTCGCCTTGGCCCTCGATCATCCGGAGAGTTTTGCGCGCGAAGATTTCTTGAGCGGGCCGTCGAATGCGGCCGCGCTCGCCCTGATCGACACGTGGCCGGCATGGCCTCACCCGACGGTCATGCTCACCGGCCCGGAAGGTTCCGGCAAGAGCCACCTTGCCGCGATCTGGGCGGAAATGGCGGGGGCACGGCTGATTTCCTCCCACGCATTGGAACAGACGACGGTCCCCGCGGCGCTCGCCACCGGCGCCCTGGTCGTGGAGGATATCGTCGCGGGCGCGCTCGACGAACGGGCGCTCTTCCACCTGCTCAATCTTGCGCGCGAGGAGGAGGCCTTCGTGCTGCTCACTGCACGTACCCCCCCGGCGACGTTCGCGATCCGGGACCTTGCATCCCGCGTCACGGCCCTGCCGGTCGTGGCCATGACGCCGCCCGACGACGCGCTGCTGCGGGCGGTCCTGGTGAAGCTCTTCGACGATCGGCAACTGGCGGTCGACGAAACCGTGATCGGCTATGTGTCGCTGCGGATCGAACGGTCGTTCGCGGCCGCGCAGGCGGTGGTCGCGCGCCTCGACGACGAGGCGATGCGCCACAAGCGGCCGTTAACCAGGGCGTTCGCGGCTGAAATCCTGCGTGCCACCGAGGCTTGACGGGGCGGGGTGCCGACGCCTTATGTCATGCAGTCGTCACCTTTGACGACGATGTTGCGCTCCTCAGCAGAAAGCATTTGGACATGGCTGATCGAAGCCAACTCATTGTTGTGGAAGGCGAACCCGTCGCGCCGGCGGCTCCGGCCACGGCCGATGCCCCCGCTCCCGATCTGATCGCGAGCCCCGAGCGTTTCATCAACCGTGAGCTGTCGTGGCTGCATTTCAATCGTCGGGTGCTCGAGGAGGCCGCCAACGACGCCCATCCCCTGCTGGAACGGGTCCGTTTTCTGTCGATTTCCGCCAACAATCTCGATGAGTTCTTCATGGTCCGCGTCGCCGGCCTCAAGGGCCAGCTGCGGGCCGGCATCACGATCAAGAGCCCGGACGGGCTGACGCCCGCCGAACAGCTCAGCCGGATCGGGGAAGCCGTGGGGGCGCTGGCAAGAGATCAGCAGAAGCGGTGGAGCGAGCTTCGGCAGATGCTGGCCGAGCAGGGCATTGTTCTGATCGACGGACCGGAGGTGACCAAGAAGGAAAAGATGTGGCTTGAGGATTATTTCCTTCGGCAGATCTTTCCCCTGCTCACCCCGCTTGCCATCGATCCGGCCCACCCGTTCCCGTTCATCCCCAATCTCGGCTTCACCATAGCGCTGCATTTGGCGCGGGCGAGCGACGGCAAGGCGATGAACGCGCTCATCCGCATGCCGAACAAGATCGAGCGTTTCGTGCGGCTGCCGAGCGCCCGCGTGATCACGCTCGAACAGGTGATCGGCCTGTTCATCGCGCGCCTGTTTCCCGGCTATGCGGTCAAGGGCCAAGGCGCATTCCGCGTCATTCGCGATTCCGAGATCGAGATCGAGGAAGAGGCCGAAGATCTGGTGCGCGAGTTCGAGACGGTTCTTAAGCGTCGCCGGCGCGGCTCAGTCATCCGCCTCGAGCTCGAGGCAGCCATGCCGGTGGAACTGCGCCGGTTCGTGCAACAGGCGCTCGCATGCGGTGACGATGAAGTTTTCCTGGTCGACGGCGTGCTGGCGCTGACCGACTTGTCGCAGCTCATGAGCCTGGATCGTCCGGATCTCGAATTCGTCCCGTACAACCCCCGTTATCCCGAGCGTATTCGCGACCATGCCGGCGACTGCTTCGCGGCCATTCGCCAGAAAGACCTGGTTGTCCATCACCCGTACGAGTCGTTCGACGTGGTCGTGCAATTTCTGCAGCAGGCGGCGCGCGATCCCGACGTCGTCGCCATCAAGCAGACGCTCTATCGCACGTCGGCCGAGTCGCCCATCGTCCGCGCGCTGATCGAGGCGGCAGAAGCCGGAAAGTCGGTTACCGCACTGATCGAGCTCAAGGCCCGCTTCGACGAAGAGGCCAATATCCGCTGGTCGCGCGCCCTCGAGCGCGCCGGCGCTCAGGTCGTATACGGGTTTATCGAACTCAAGACGCACGCGAAGTTGTCGATGGTGGTGCGCCGGGAAGGTGGTGCGCTCGCCACCTATGTTCATGTCGGGACCGGCAATTATCATCCGGTCACCGCCAGGATCTATACCGATCTCTCATTCTTCACGTCCGATCCCGTCATTGCGCGGGACGTGGCGCACATCTTCAACTACGTCACCGGCTATGCGGAGCCGGCGGAGCTCCAGAGGATGGCGGTGTCGCCGCTCACGCTGCGTGACCGCGTTTGCAACCATATCGAGCAGGAAATCGCGCATGCCAAGGCCGGTCGTCCTGCGGCAATCTGGATGAAGGACAATGCGCTGGTCGATCCCGAGATCATCGACCTGCTCTACGAGGCTTCGCGCGCGGGCGTCGCGGTCGATCTCGTCGTGCGCGGAATCTGCTGCCTGCGGCCGGGCCTGCCAAGCCTGTCCGAGAACATTCGGGTCAAATCGATCATCGGCCGATTCCTCGAACACAGCCGCATCTATTGCTTCGGCGACGGGCACGGCCTGCCGCATGCCAAGGCCGCGGTCTACATCTCGTCCGCCGACATGATGCCGCGCAACCTCGACCGGCGTGTCGAGGTCCTGTGCCCGATTCTCAATCCCACCGTGCACGAACAAGTGCTCGATCAGATCATGGTGGCGAACTTCAAGGACAACGAACAAAGTTGGAAATTGTTACCCGACGGCACGTCGAATCGCATAAAAGTGGCCGAGGGCGAGGAGCCCTTCAACGCGCACAAATACTTCATGACCAATCCGAGCCTGTCCGGACGCGGCAAATCGCTCAAGGAATCCTCGCCCCGCAGCCTCAGCCGGCGGGCCGACCGTGCTTGAGAAGCTGACCCCCGCCACGGCGGTGGCGCAGGGCCGGCTCGACTACGGGCCGCCGGTGGCGGTGATCGACATCGGCTCCAACTCGGTGCGTCTCGTGGTCTACGAGGGCGTCACCCGAAGCCCGACGCCGCTGTTCAACGAAAAGACGCTGGCCGGTCTCGGCCGCGAGGTGCAGACCAAGGGCCTGCTGCCGTCCGATGCGATCGAGAAGGCGCTGGCCTCGCTGAAGCGCTTCCGGGCGCTGTGCGATACCATGCGGGTCGAGAAGCTCTGGGTGGTGGCGA
>Ga0207708_10002695_pt1 | contig 13043 bp, 13 predicted proteins | sample KBSK5101metaG_FD_184340 | JGI IMG/M metagenome (GOLD analysis project Ga0207708, IMG submission 184340) | Corn, switchgrass and miscanthus rhizosphere microbial communities from Kellogg Biological Station, Michigan, USA - KBS K5-10-1 metaG... | ecosystem: Host-associated > Plants > Roots >...
GAGTACCTGATCGATGTCGACCTCGGCCTGGGCCACACCGACCTCGACGCGTTCTGGGACCAGCTCGTCGCCCACCACGACGCCCGCACGCGCGTCTTCCTCGACCTCCTCGACCGCGACGCGCCCGACCTGCTCTTCTGCGCCTTCACCGGCACCGACCGGCTGCACCACTTCATGTGGGCGCAGATGGAGCGCGGGGACGAGCCGTGGGCGAGCCGCTTCCACGAGTACTACGACCGCGTCGACGCGTCGGTCGGCGAGCTGGTGCGGCGGCTGCCCTCCGACTGCACGCTCATCCTGCTCTCCGACCACGGCTTCTGCCGGCTCGACCGCGAGGTCTACGTCAACCGCTGGCTGGAGCGCGACGGCTGGCTGGCGCTCGAGGAGCCGGCGAAGTCGATCGCGTCGCTCATCCCGGAGCGAACGCGCGCCTACTGCATGGACCCGGGGCGGCTCTACCTGAACCTCCAGGGCCGCGAGCCGGGCGGGACGGTGGCGCCTTCCGAGTACGAGGCCGTCCGCGCCGAGCTGGCCGCGTGGGCTGCCGAGCTGCCGTTCGTGACGCGTGTGGCGACCCGCGAGGAGGCGTTCTCGGGGCCGAAGGCAGAGCTCGGCCCCGACCTCGTCCTTGTCTCCAAGAACGGGTGGGATCTGAAGGGCGCGGTGCGGTCGGCCGAGCTCGAAGGTGTCGGCAAGCTGACCGGGATGCACACTCAGGACGACGCGTTCGTCCTCGTCCGCGGCGCCCGGCCGGAGGGCGAGGCGGACGTCCAGGACGTCGCCGCGACGGCGGTGGCCGCGCTCGGGCTGGACGCCTCCCGGCTCGACGGCCGCGTGCTTCGGTAGGTGCGGTTCGCCGTTCGTCCCATGACGCAGGCCGACGCCGAGGCGGTCGCCGCCTGGCGGTATCCCGGCGAGTACGCGTTCTACGACTTCACCGCCGATCCGGACGACCTCGCGCTCCTGCTCGACCCTGCCAGGCGCGGCGACACGTTCCACGCCGCAGACGGGGAGGACGGCCGGCTGGCGGGGTTCTTCCAGGTCGAGCCTGGCGCGGAGGGCGTCGAGCTCGGCCTCGGGTTGCGCCCCGACCTGTGCGGTCACGGGCTCGGCGAGGGGTTCACGCGGCTTGGGATCGATCTGGTGCGGGAGTTGCACGGAGCGGCGCGAATCACGCGCGCGGTGGCCGCGTTCAACGCCCGGGCGATCACCGTCTACGAGCGCTGCGGCTTCGTCGAGACGGGTCGGCACGTGCGCCACACCTCCGGCGACAACTGGGAGTTCGTCGACATGGAGCTCAGGTAGGCGGCGGGCGCGTGAGCCAGCGGCGCTGAGCCGCCCACCGCTCGAGCGTCCGGCGACTGGGAGGACGGGCGGGCCAGGCTGCATAGTGGGCGTGCACCGAGTCGGCGACGTCCGCCGGCCGCGTGCCGGCCGCGTAGGCGGCCTCGAGCTGGCGACGGAGGGCGGGCCACGTGTAGCTCCCGGGCCGGGGCCGGGTCTCGGGGCCGGCGAGGCTCGCGAGGTGTCCGTGCAGGGCACGGCTGCGCGCCGCGGTCAGACACCCGTTCGCCTTCCAGACACCCGAGAGCGTCCGCACGAAATCCCGTCCGCCGCGACGTGTCTGGAACTCGCGGCTGGCGTGGCCGGCGCACAGCCATACGCCCACCCCGTAGCCCAGCCGCACCTGCTCCGTCCTGCCTCTCGTTCGCTCCACGCAGATCGCGCACACCGGCTGCTTCGTCGAGAGACCACGCGCCTTGTAGAGCGTCGGGAGGGGCGGGGTAGGGGGCATGCGGCCAGTGTGGCGGGCTGAGTGTCGCGTGTGGGTCACGGGGTGTTGCGTGTGTGTGCCGAAAGACCGCGATTGTCGTTTCATCCGACCGACAAGCGGCAGCGCCCACCCCGAACCTGGGAAGTCGCCACCGGTCACACGACGGTCACGGAAGACGCCGAATGTCGTTTCATCCGACCGACAACTGCCGACCCACCACCGCCCACCGACCGCTTCCAGCCCGTTCCCGGCCCGCACGTAGAATCCTTCGGATGCCGCTCGAGCTCGTCTGTGGACCCGCCAACTGCGGCAAGATCGCCCTCCTCTGCGCGCGCTTCCTCGAGCAGGTGGACGCCGGGGCCGACCCGCTCCTCGTCGTCCCCAACCGCACCGACGTCGAGGCCGTCGAGCGAGAGCTGCTCCAGAGCCGCGGCGTCCTCCTGGGCGGAGCCGTCGTCACGTTCGACGACCTGTTCGAGGAGGTGCTCGGACGCTGCCGCGAGGTGCGGCCGGTGGCGAGCGAGGTGCAGCGGCGGCTGCTCATGGCGCGGGTCGTGCGTGAGGTGCCGTTGTCGGTGCTCGCCCCGTCGGCGCGGTTTCCGGGGTTCGTCGACGCGCTGCTCGGGCTGGCGGGCGACCTGGCGGCGGCCAGGCGGCCGACGCAGCCGACGGCCGACGCGCGCCTCCGCGAGATCCTCGACCTCGTCGCCCGCCACCGCGCGGCCCTCGACGCCCTCGGCCTGACCGACCGCCCGGGGATGCGCGCGCGGGCGGCCGAGCTCCTCGAGTCGCGGCTCGAGGCCTGGGGCGAGCGGCCGGTCCTCGCGCACGGGTTCGAGGACATGACGGTCGCCCAGGTCCGCGCCCTCCGCGCCCTCTCGGCGCGCGCCGCGGTCACCGTGTCGCTGCCGTATGAGCCGGGCCGGCCGGCATACGCCGCGGTGCGTCCGCTCCAGGAGGAGCTCTCGCGCGACGCCACCATCACCGAGCTTCCGCCGGCCGCGCACTTCGACCACCCGGCGCTCTCGCACCTCGAGCGCACGCTCTTTGCCGACGCCCCCGCTCCGCCTGCGCCCGACCCGGCCGGGGCCGTGGTGTTGCTCGAGGCGTGTGGCCGCCGCGGCGTCGCCGACATGGTCGCGGCCGAGGCCGCCGAGCTTATCCGCGGCGGCATCGCGGCCGAGGAAATCGGCGTCATCGTGCCGTCGACGTCCGCCCACCGGGCGGCGCTCGAGGCGGCCTTCGCGGCGGTCGGCGTCCCGATCTCGATCGACGCCCGCGTCTCGCTGCCGCAGACGGCGTTCGGGGTGGCGCTGCTCGGCGCGCTCCGGTACGCCTGGGCGGGCGGCGAGCGCCAGGATCTCTTCGCCTACCTGCGAAGCCCGTTCTCGGGCATCGCCCGGCGCCGGGTCGACTACGCCGAAGGCCGAATGCGCGGTCGCGGGGTGGCGGGCCACGAGGAGACCCGGGCCGCGGTCGTGGAGTTCGCCGGGAATGAGGGCTACCCGGCGCTCGACCGGCTGGCGGCCAGCGAGGACGCCCTCGACGGCCTGGCCGGAATCGCCCGCGCCATGACGCGCGCCTCGCGATCGCTCGACGCCCGCTTCGTGCCGGCCTCCGCACGCATCGACGTGTCGGCAGCGCGGGCCGTTCTCGAGGCGGTGGAGGACCTCCGGGCGCTCGGGCCCGTCGACCGCGATGCCGTCATGGAGTCCGTCGCCCGGCTCTCGGTGCGCGCCGGCGCGGCCTCCGAGCCGGGCAGGGTCGCGGTGCTCGACCTGCGCCGGGCGCGCACGCGCCGGTTCCGGGCCGCGTTCGTCCTCGGGCTCGAGGAGGGGAGCCTGCCGGGCGCGGCGACCGAGCGGCAGGGGCTCGACGCCGACGCCGCAGAGGCTCTCGGCATCGACCGCCCCGACGCCGTCGAGGTCGAGCGCCACCTCTTCACCATCGCCTGCACGCGCCCGTGGGCCCGGCTCGCGCTCGCCCGCCAGGCGGCGACCGACGAGGGAAAGCCGCTCGAGCCCTCGCCGTTCTGGGCGGAGGTCGTGCGCGTTCTCGGTGAGCACGCCGCCGGGCTCGTGCGCCGCCGCGGGCTGGCCGACGTCTCCTACCCGCTCGCCGAGGCGCCGTCCGACCGCGAGCGCCTGCGTGCGCTCGCCCGCAGCCTGCGCGACGACGCCGACTGGGCGACCGCCGTGGCCGCCGCCACCGGCTGGGAGCGCAAGCTGGTGCGGGCTGCGTCTGCCACCCGGCGCGACCCGGACGTCCGCGACGCGGAGCTCTGCGCCGAGCTCGCCGGAGCCGAGCGCTTCTCGGTGACCGAGCTCGAGAAGTACGTCGACTGCTCGTCCATGTGGTTCGTCGAGCGGGTGCTCGACCCGCGCCAGATCGACTTCGAGCTCGACGCCCGGACGCGCGGCTCCATCGCCCACGCGACGCTGGCCCGCTTCTACGCCCAGCTTCCGGCGGAGGTCGGTGTCGAGCGCCTGACGCGGGACGACCTGCCGGCCGCCTACGCCCTCATGCGCCGCTGCCTGGGCGACGCGCTGGCCGGTCAGAAGGTGCCCGACTCGGTGGCGGGCAAGGAGCTCGCCCGGGCGCTCGAGCGCGACCTCGACGCGTTCCTGCGCGGGGAGACCGACCTCGCCCTGCCGCTCGTCCCGCGCCGCTACGAGGTGCGGTTCGGGAGCCCGATGGCTGCTCCGGGCCTGAAGGAGGGCCTCGCGATCGGGGACTTCCACGTGTCGGGCCAGATCGACCGGATCGACGTCGACCCGGCCATGTCGCCGCGCGGTCTCGTCTGGGATTACAAGTCGGGCGCCTCGGCGCACTCCGCCGTCGAGATGGAGCGCGAGGGTCGCCTCCAGATCCCGCTCTACATCCTGGCTCTGCGCGATCTCCTCGGCATCGAGCCGGTCGGCGGGATGTACCGGGCGCTGGCGGGCAAGCGCGCCGCCCGCGGCCTGGTGCTGGCGGGCGAGGTGGACGCTGCGGGGATCGCCCCGGCCGACGTCGTCGACGCGGACGCCTTCTGGGCCCAGATCGACCGGGCCCGGGAGCGGGCCGAGAAGGCCGTCGCCGGGATGCGGGCCGGCCGCGTCCGCCACGACCCGCGCTGGGGCGACTGCCCGGCGTGGTGCACGCAGCATGCGATCTGCCGGGTGGCGCGCCCGTGACCGACCGGTTCAACCAGGAGCAGCGCGAGGCCGTCGAGCGGCGCGGGCGCGTCTTCGTCTCGGCCGGCGCCGGTACCGGGAAGACGGCGGTCCTGGTCGAACGGGTGCTGCGCCGTTTCCGCGACGGCACGCCGATCGACCGCCTGCTCGCGATCACCTTCACGGACCGGGCCGCCGCCGAGCTGCGCCGCCGCGTCCGCGAGGGGCTCGAGCTGGCGGGGGAGATGGAGCAGGCCCGGGCAGTCGACACGGCCTGGATCTCGACCATCCACCGGTTCTGCCTTCGCATCCTGCGCGCGCACGCGTTCGAGGCCGGGCTCGACCCGCGGTTCGCGATCGCCGACGACGTGCGGGCGGGGATGCTCCTGCACGAGGCGTTCGACCTGGCGCTGGAGCGGTTCCTGGCGGAGGGCCCGGACCGGCGGGTCGATCTGCTCGCGACCTACGGCCGCCGGCGGCTGCGGCCGATGATGCTCGACGCGCACGCCCGCCTGCGAAGCGCCGGCCGGCCGCTCGACCTGCGCCCGGCCGACCGCTGTGCGCTCCCGCCGGCAAGGGTCGCGGCCCGGGCGGCCGCCGAGGAGCTGGCCGGCTCGGGCAAGGCGGACGGCCTCGTGGCGCTTCTCGACTCCGAGCAGGACGCCGCGATCTTCACTGACCTCTCCGCCTATCGGGTGCGCAAGGCACCCGGGAACGCCGACTACACCGACCGGCTGGGCGAGCTCGAGCAGGCCGCCCGCGACGAGCTGGCGGCCGCCGACCTGGCCGAGCTGGAGCGGCTGCTCGTGCTCCTGGATGCGGCGTACGGCGATCTGAAAGATGCCCGCAGCCTGGTCGACTTCGCCGATCTCGAGCTGCGCGCCCGCGACCTCCTGCGCGACCGCCCCGACCTGGCCGAGTCCTACCGCGAGCGGTTCGCCGATGTGCTCGTGGACGAGTTCCAGGACACGAACCGGCTCCAGTGCCAGCTGATCGACCTGGTCTCAGGCGGCGAGCTCTTCTTCGTCGGCGACGAGTTCCAGAGCATCTACCGCTTCCGCCACGCCGACGTCTCGGTCTACCGCGAGCAGCGCACCGCCGCCGGCGAGGGGCTGATCGCGCTGCGCCGGAACCACCGGTCGCGCCCGCACGTGATCGCCGCCGTGAACGAGGCGTTCGCCCGCGACTTCGGCGACCGCTACACGCCGCTTCTGGCCGAGGCGGGCCATCCGGGTGAGCCGCCGGCCGGCGGGCGGGTCGAGCTGCTCCTGACCGACAAGGCCGAGTTCCGAGACGCCGGAGAGAGCTGGCGCGGAGCCGAGGCCCAGGCGCTGGCGGAGCGAATCGCCGAGCTCGTCGACGACGGCGAGGCGACCCCCGGCCAGATCGTCCTCCTGTTCGAGGCCGGGACGGACGCGGCGATGTACGAGGCGGCGCTGCGCGACCGCCATCTGCGCACGGTGCGCACGACCGGCCGCGGCTACTACGCCACGCAACAGGTGTCCGACCTGCTGGCCTACCTGCGCCTGCTGCGAAACCGCTACGACGACGTCGCGCTCCTGACCGTCCTCGCCTCGCCGCTCGTCGGGATGTCGAACGACGGCCTCCTGCGCGTGCGCCGGGCGGCGGTCAGGCGGCCGATCTTCACCGCGTTCGAGAAGGACGAGCCCGCGGCGGGGCTCTCGCCGACCGACCACCGGCTGTCGCTCGCCTTCTCGCAGCGGTTCGCGCGGCTCGTCAAGCGCTCGGGCGAGGTGTCGCTGGAGCGGCTGTGCGAGCTGGTCGTCGCCGAGCACGACTACGACCTGGCCTGCCTGGCGATGGCCGACGGCGACCGCCGCTACGCCAACCTGCGAAAGCTCGCTCGCCTGGCTGCCGAGTTCGAGGCGGTGCGCGGGCCCGACCTCGAGGGGTTCATCCGCTTCTGCGACGAGCAGGCCACTCTGGCGGCCCGCGAGGGCGAGGCCGCGATCGCCGAGGAGGGCCGCGACGCGATCGTCCTCATGACCGTGCATGCGGCCAAGGGCCTCGAGTTCGACGTCGTCGTCCTGGCCGACCAGGGCCGCGAGCGGGCGGCCCGGGGGCTGCCCGACGTCCTGGTGTCGTCCGACGGCCGGGTGGCGCTGCGGGCGCCCGACGTGAACGGGGTGCTGCGGCCCGCGCTGGGCTATGCGGCCGCGGCGAAGGCGGAGCGGGAGGCCGAGCGCGAGGAGGGCCGGCGGCTCCAGTACGTGGCGATGACCCGGGCCCGCCAGCACCTGATCGTGAGCGGCGCGCTGCTTCCCGACGAGCAGACGTCGATCTCCGAGCTCTCCCGGCTGCTCGAGGTCGGCCTCGACGACGAGGGCGAGATCGACCGCGGCGACGCCCGGCTGGCGGTGCGGGTGACGCGGCCCGTCGCCCACGTCGCGGCCGGGAACGGCGCGCCGAAGGCCGCGGCGGCGGTCGCCGCCGAGCCGGGCGCCGAGGTGGGGACGCAGCTCGCGCTCTTCACCGACGGCGGCCGGGTGACAGCGGCGCTTCCGCCGCTCGCCGAGATCCCGCCTGCGGCGCCCGTTCCCGTGCGGCGGCTCTCCTATAGCGCGCTCGCGCTCTACGGCCGCTGCGGCTACCGCTACTTCGCCCAGCGGGTGCTGGGACTGCCTGAGCCGGTGATCCCGGCCGCGCCCGAGCAGGGGCTGGGGCCGCTCGAGGTGGGCGACGCCGTCCACCTGGAGCTCGAGCGGCCCGACGGTCGCTGGCGCGACCTGTATCCGACGGCGACGGAGGCGGACGTCGAGCGGATCGCGGCGTTCGTGGCTGCGTGGTCGGAGTGCCCGCTGCGCGAGCGGGTCGAGGGGCTGGCCCAGGCCCGGCCGGAGGTGCCGTTCGCGTTCGAGGTCGGCGGCGTCCTCTTCCGCGGCCGGTTCGACGTGTTCGGCCGGGAGGCGGACGGCGCGGCGCTGGTCGTCGACTTCAAGACCAACCGCCTGGACGAGCGCGTCGCCCAGGACGTGATGGAGCGCTCCTACGCGGTGCAGGTCACGACCTACGCGCTGGCGGCGCTGCGGACCGGGGCGCCGGCCGTCGAGGTGGCCTACGCGTTCCTCGAGCGGCCCGACGCGGTCGCGACGCGCCGGTTCGAGGCCGGCGACGCAGAGGCGCTGGAGGCCGAGCTCGTCGAAGCGATCGAGGCGATCCGGGCGGGGCGGTTCCCGGCCCGGCCCGGACCGCACTGCCGCGAGTGCCCGGCGCTCGACCTCCTGTGCGCCGGGCCGGGGCTCGAGTGGCAGGGCTGAGGGAGCGGCGCGCCCGCGCCGTCGTCATCCTCGACCGGCTGCACGCCCAGCACCCGGACGCGTCGATCGAGCTCAAGTGGTCGACGCCGCTCGAGCTCCTCGTGGCGACCATCCTGTCGGCGCAGTGCACCGACGTGCGGGTGAACATGGTGACGGCCGACCTGTTCCGGCGCTTCCGGCGGCCGGAGGACTACCTGGCGGTGCCCGCCGAGGAGCTGGAGCAGGCGATCATGCCGACGGGGTTCTTCCGCCAGAAGACCGCCGCGATCCAGGGCTGCTGCCTCGCGATCCTCGAGCGCTTCGGCGGCGAGGTGCCGCGGACGACGGCCGACCTCGTGACGCTCCCGGGCGTGGGTCGGAAGACCGCCGCCGTGGTCGCCTCGAACGCGTTCGGAGCGCGCGAGGGGATCGCGGTCGACACCCACGTCGGCCGGCTCTCGCGCCGTCTTCGCCTGACCCGCCACACCGACCCGGTGCGGGTCGAGCGCGTCCTCATGTCGCTCTACCCCCGCGAGCGCTGGCTCGAGGTCACCGACGTCTTCATCTTCCACGGCCGCCGCGTCTGCCATTCGCAGCGTCCGCAATGCGCCAATTGCGCGGTGTTCGACCTCTGCCCGTCGCGGCGGCTCTGAGCGTAACCAGGTTTGGCACCCGCCGCCGTGACACGGTTGTGACGGAGTCGGCGCACTGAGACGCTGGTCGCGTCGCGGCCCGGGCGGCATGCTGGGCGCATGGCCCGACTCGAGCTCGAGCTCTACGCCGATCGCCTCGCCCGGCACGCCGAGCGGCTGCGCGACGACATCGACGGCGCGCGGCTTCGCATCGCCTGGAGCCGCATCGAGGCCGTGGCGCGGGCCGAGCTCGGAGCCCGCGACGTCGCCGTGCTCGAGGCGCTCGGCGCCCTCGTCCAGCCGGACGCGGCCACCGAGCGCCGCCTGCTCGAGCGCCGCATCCGCCAGCTCGAGTGCGTCGAGCGGCTGCAGGCGGTCGTCGAGCAGCAACTGGAGGCCGAGAAGGCCTAGCCGTCGGGCTGGTGGCCGTTCATCTCCGGCGCGAGCGAGGCCAGCATGCCGCCGTCCTCGTCGTAGGCAGGGAAGAGGTCGAGCCGGACCGGCTTGGGCCGTCCGGAGCGATGGCGCATCGTCACGTGCTGGTCGAGCTTGCGGACGCCCCATTCCAGGACGATCGGCACCGGGTCGGCGTCGCCGGCAAAGCCGCTGAGGCCGAACGCCTCGACGAGCGGCTTTCCCATCACATCGCCCTCGCCGTAGCCGGAGACCTCGAAGACCCCCTTGCCGCAGGAGAGCACGCGGCCGTCCTTGTCGCACGTCACCATGCCCGCGCCGGCGGGCGGGAAGAAGTCCTCCAAGAGCTCGAACAGATAGCCGAATCCGCACTTCGAGCACCCGACCGGCTGGTGGGTGAGCCCCGCCTTGCCGTCGTCGTCGAGCGCGCGGGTCGTGCAGTTCGGGCAGATGAAATAGCGCATGGGCTCAGCGTAGCTGTGCCATCGATGCGAACATGTGGGTATGGCTCGCATCGCCGACCGACCGCGGACGCTCGCCGGCCGCTCGTCCGGCGAGCTCGAGGGCCTCTTCGCCCGCGGGCGGGTGCCCGATCCGCCACCGGCGGGACGCCTGCGCGGATCGCTGCTGCACATGACGGTGGGGCCGGCGGGCGCGGTCATCGCCCCGGCGGCCGCGATCTGGCTCGGGAAGCGGTTCGACGCCGAGCATGCGAGCGGCGCCAACGTCTTCTCGAGCCGCGTCCACCGGCTCGGGCAGCTGCTGACGCCGGCCGCCTACCAGGCGTCGTGGCCCGAGGACTCCCGCTCGTACCGCGCGCTCGCCTTCGAGACCTCCGCCGGGCAGGGCGCGCTCGACCCGGGCGTCGAGGTGCTGCGGATCGACTACGACCTGCCGGGGAACCCGCCGCCGTTCCGGCGCATCGTGGACGAGCTGGTCGAGGTCGAGCCGGGCGTCTACCTCGGGCAGGCGCTCCTGCGCCGCCGCGGCGGCCACCGCCGGCTGGCCTGGTTCACGCTCGAAGCCTGAGCGCCTACGCCGCGGCTTCGGCCGTCGCAGCCCCGTGGGAGTGCGACAGCCACCGCTCCGCGTCGAGCGCCGCCATGCAGCCCATCCCGGCGGCCGTCACGGCCTGGCGGTAGACGTGGTCGACGACGTCGCCCGCAGCGAAGACGCCCTCGATGTTCGTCTCGGTCGAGCCGCCCCGCGTCAGCAGGTAGCCCTCGGAGTCCATGTCGAGCACGTCCTGGAAGAGGGCCGTCGTCGGGTCGTGGCCGATCGCCACGAAGAGGCCGCCGGCCGCGTGCTCGCGCTCCTCGCCGGTGACGGTGTCGCGCAGCCGCACGCCCGTCATCTTGCCGTCCTCGCCCAGCACCTCGGTCACGACCGCGTTCGTCACGAAGTCCAGGTTGTCCTTGGACTTCGCGTAGTCGATCATGATCGCCGACGCGCGGAACTCGTCGCGGCGGTGAACGAGCGTCACGTGGCTTGCGAACTTGGCGAGGAAGGTCGCCTCCTCCATCGCCGAGTCGCCGCCGCCGACCACGACCACGTCCTGGCCCCTGAAGAAGGCGGCGTCGCAGACGGCGCAGTAGCTCACGCCGCGGCCCTGGAGCGCGACCTCGCTCTCGAGGCCGAGCTTGCGGGCGGTGGCTCCGGTCGCGACGATCACGGCCTTCGCGCGGTACTCCTCGTCGCCGACGTACACCCGGAACGGCCGCTCTGAGAAGTCGACGCGCGTGACGTCGTCGGACAGCATCTCTGCGCCGAACCGCTCCGCCTGGGCGCGCATGGTCGCCATCAGCTCGGGCCCCATGATCCCGTCGCGGAATCCGGGGTAGTTCTCGACATCGGACGTGATCATGAGCTGGCCGCCGAACGCGAACCCCTCGATCACGAGCGGGTTCAGGTTGCCACGGGCGGCGTACAGCGCGGCGGTGTAGCCCGCGGGGCCGCCGCCGATCACGATCAGCTCTCGGACGTCTGACATGTGCTCCTCACTCTTCGGTTCCCTCATCCTCTTTAACGCTTGATACCCGGAAAGATTCCTGGCACCGCTCGCACCAGCAGGCGCCGTCGGCCATCCGGTGGCCGAAGAACGAGCCGAGCACGTTCCCACAATAGGGGCAGAACCGGACGACCGGCTCGAGGGGCTCGGGCTCGCTCATCCGGCCGCCGTCAGCCAGGCGCCGGCGTAGACCGCCGCCAGTGTGAGGACGAGCATGAGCACCGATGCGGCGATCCGCGCGCGCCGGCCGGGGACGAGCCCGTGCCCGGCCAGGATGGCCACCACCGCGACGAGCAGCGCCTGCTTCAGGTGGACGACGCCCGGGTGCGCGGCCGCCGCCTCCTCATGCCGCCCGAGCGCCACGCCCGTGATCGCGATGATGGGCAGCGCCACCGCGGCGACGATCGCGAGCCGCATTCCCGCCGCCCGGACGACCTCGCGCACCCGCTCCGGTGGAAGCATCCGCCGCAGTGCCGGAACGAGCACGAAGAGCGCCACCTGCATGCCCAGCCAGATGGCCGCGGCCGCGACGTGCAGGAAGCGGACGATCGCCCAGGTGCCCATCGACCGCCAATATACGCGGGCGGTCGCCGGGCCCGCCGCCACTATCATGCCCCGCCGATGGGGAAGGCGAAGAAGCAGCTCACGAACGAGCGCCGCGCGCGCCGGCTCGGCACCGGTGAGGGCATCGCTGTGACCCAGCCGAAGGGCGGCGGGGGCGGCATCCCGGCCTGGGCCTGGCTGGTCGCCGCGTCCGTCGTGGCAGCCGCGGTCATCATCGGCGTCGCCCTCGTGGCCCGCGGGGGCGGAAGCTCTTCGAGCGGCGGGGACCCCAACGCCGAGGTGGTCACCTCGCGGCTCAGCCACGACCCGATCGACTTCGTCTCGGCGGGCACCTGGCCCGTGAACTACACGAACCTCGCGGGCGCCATGTCGGCGCTCGGCCTCACGCCGACGCAGGAGGCGGCGTCGGTCAACCACTACCACGTGCACATCCAGCTCGATGTCGACGGCCACGAGGTGCCGGTGCCTGCCCAGATCGGGCTCGACTCGGCGACCGGCACCTTCTCGGAGGTGCACACCCACGACGACACCGGCGTCATCCACATCGAGTCGGGCGACACGTCGTTTCGCGCCGACCTGGCGGACGTGTTCGCCATGTGGGGCGTCTACCTCAGCCCCAAGTGCATCGGCGGCTACTGCGGCGGCGTGAAGATGTGGGTGAACGGCAAGCCGTCGACGGCGTTCGGCAAACTCGTGCTGCAGGCGCACATGGCGATCACGCTCCTCGAGGGCACGCCGCCGAAGAACTTCAAGCCGGCCAAGTCGTACCCCTTCCCGGCCGGCGAGTAGGCGCTTACTCGTCCTCGGCGAAGAGGTCCTGCGCGCCCATGCGGCCCACACGGGCGAACGGCTCGAGCTCGCCCGCGTAGCTGTAGAAGAGCCGCTGGCTCTTGCCGGCCACCTCGAACGGCGCGTCGAGCTCCACCACGACGCTCTTGCCCGCCACGCGCACGACCGTCCCCGACTGCCCGTGCTGGGGGCTGTAGCCGGCGACGATCCGCACGCGGTCGCCGGGCGCCACCGCGAGCCGGGGGCGGCGGGGCTTCAGCGTCGGCCGGTCGGGGCGCTTGAACAGCGGCATGGGAACGGCGCGATGATAGCGGTGGGGGCGCGGATCGCGACCCGCCCGAGCCCTTGTGTATCGTGTACCTCGCTATGGCGTACGGGCACGGCGGTACACGCGGACGGTGGTTGGTGCGAGCGCTTCTTTGCGTCGCGCTCGGCGGCGTCGCGCTGCCG
>Ga0207708_10002697_pt1 | contig 13042 bp, 13 predicted proteins | sample KBSK5101metaG_FD_184340 | JGI IMG/M metagenome (GOLD analysis project Ga0207708, IMG submission 184340) | Corn, switchgrass and miscanthus rhizosphere microbial communities from Kellogg Biological Station, Michigan, USA - KBS K5-10-1 metaG... | ecosystem: Host-associated > Plants > Roots >...
AAGTTGTCGGGCCATAGGCCGGTCAAGTTGCTCCACTTGCTCGGGTGGTGACCGTCAGCACGCCATGGCGGGGTCAACGGTCCCCACCCACGCCCGGGCCACTTCTCGCTCTCCTACCAAGCCGCAGTTGACGTTCGCCGGGTCCACGCCCCCGGCCGGCACAGCGCCGCGGCTGGGGCCGCGGCGCCCGAGCGGCGTCGGCCCGCTTGAATGGACGCCCGTGATCCCCCGCCCGCCGCTGCCACCCGGCCCGTACCTCGTCGTCGGCCTCGCCCGCTCGGGCGTCGCCGCGGCGCTGACGCTGCGGGCGCGCGGCGCGGAGGTCGCGGGCGTCGACTCCGGCGCGGTGGCGCCCGAGGTCGCCGAACGGCTGGCCGCCGCCGGCGCGACCGTGCACGCCCAGGACGACGGGCTCGCGCTGCTGGCGCGCGCCGGCAGCGTCATCAAGAGCCCCGGCGTGCCGAAGGAGGCGCCGGTGATCGCCGCCGCGCACGAGCGCGGGATCCCGGTGCTCGGGGAGTACGAGACCGGCTGGCGCCTGTTGCCCGAGCACGAGTTCATCGCGGTCACGGGCTCCAACGGCAAGACGACCACGGTCGAGCTGATCGGCCACCTGCATCGCGAGGCCGCGCTGCCGGTCAAGGTCGCGGGCAACGTCGGCACGGCGCTCACCGGCCTGCCCGGCACGCTCGCGCCCGGCACGATCGTCGTCGCCGAGGCGTCCTCCTTCCAGCTCGAGGACACGGAGGCGTTCGCGCCCGACGCCGCCGTGCTGCTCAACCTCGCCGAGGACCACCTGGACCGCCACGGCACCTTCGAGGCCTACCGCGCCGCCAAGCTGGAGGTGTTCGCGCGCCAGCCGAACGAGGCCGTCGCGGTCGCGCCGCTCGGCCTCGGCGTCGAGGACCTCGGCGGCTGCGCGCGCCGCGTCTGCTTCGGCGCCGGCCCGGGCGCCGAGCTCGCCGACCGCGCCGGCCAGCTGTGGTGGGGCGAGCAGCCGCTGCTGTCCGTCTCGGAGATCGGCCTCCGGGGCGCCCACAACGTCCAGAACGCGATGGCGGCCGCCGCCGTCTGCCTCGCCCGCGGCGTCGACGCCGAGGCGGTCCGCGCCGGGCTGCACAGCTTCAGCGGGCTCGCCCACCGGCTCGAGGAGGTGGCGACCGTCGGCGGCGTCCTCTACGTCAACGACTCCAAGGCGACCAACGTCGCCTCCGCGCTGGTCGGGATCGACTCCTTCCCGGGCGGCGTGCACGCGATCCTCGGCGGCCGCAGCAAGGGCGGGGCCTTCACCGAGCTGGTGCCCGCCGTCGCCGAGCGCTGCCGCGCCGCGTACCTGATCGGCGAGACCGCCGCCGAGCTGGCCGAGGCGCTCGCCCCGGCGGGCGTCCCGCTGCGCGAATGCGGCGACCTCGAACGGGCCGTGGCCGCCGCGAGCGCCGCCGCCGCGCCCGGCGACGTCGTGCTGCTCTCGCCCGCCTGCCCCTCCTACGACCAGTACGTCAGCTACGAGCAGCGCGGCGACCACTTCCGGGCGCTCGCCCGGGCCCTGATCAGCTCGACATAAATCCGACGGCGCGCCGGGAGGCGTGGCGGGCGGGGCGTCGAAAGCAGGCCTGATGCCACGCCGCCGAGAGCAGCCGCTCGAGCACCGACTGCTGCTCACCGCCACCTTCTGCCTGCTCGCGGGCGGCGCGGTCATGGTCTACTCGGCGTCCTCGGCGCGCACGCTGCTCGAGGGCCAGGGCGACGGGACGATGTACCTCGTCAAGTACCTCGCCTACGGCTCGATCGGCCTGGTCGCGATGCACCTGCTCTCGCGCTACGGCCTCGAGAACGTGCGCAAGTACACGCCGTGGCTGGTCCTCGGCGCGTTCGCGCTGATGCTGCTCGTGCTGATCCCGGGCATCGGCCTGAAGATCAACGGCGCCCGCCGCTGGATGGGGGCGGGGCCCCTGCAGTTCCAGCCGTCGGAGATCATGAAGCTCGCGCTCGTGCTGCACGCGGCCGCCGTGCTCTCCGCGCGGCCGCAGATCGCGCGCAGCCTGAAGACCGTCCTCGGGCCGATCATCGGGGTCGGCGGCGCCGCCGTGCTGCTGATCATGGCCCAGCCCGACCTCGGCACGAGCCTCGTCATCTGCTTCACGATGGGCGCGATGCTCGTCGCGGCGGGCGTGCCGATGCGCCAGCTCGGCATGGTCGCGGCGGTCGGCGCCTTCCTGGTGCTGCTGTTCGCGCTCTTCGAGCCCTACCGGCGCGCCCGGCTGACGAGCTTCATGAACCCGTGGGACCACGCGGGCACGATCGGCTTCCAGTCCGTGCAGGGGCAGATCGCGATCGGCTCCGGCGGCTTCTTCGGCCTCGGCCCGGGCCAGTCGGTGCAGAAGATCTTCTACCTGCCGGAGGCCCACACCGACTTCATCCTGGCCGTGATCGGCGAGGAGCTCGGGGTGGCGGGAGTCTGCGGCCTGCTGTTCCTCTACGGCATGATCGGGTACGCCGGGCTGCGGACCGCGAAGAACGCCAAGGGCGCCTACGCGAAGCTGCTCGCCGGCGGCCTGACCTCCCTGATCCTGTGCCAAGCCCTGCTCAACGTCTACGCCGTGCTCGGCCTCGCCCCGCTCACCGGGGTGCCGCTGCCGTTCGTCTCCTCCGGCTCGACGTCGCTGATCGTGCTGCTGTGCTCGATGGGGCTGCTGCTCAACATCGCCGGCGGGGGCTCCGCGCACCTGCGCGCCATCCCCTCGCGGCCGCGTCGTGACGAGGACGCGCGGCGCAGGGCCGCCGAGGATCGTGATCGCCGCAGGCGGGACGGCGGGCCACGTCGTGCCGGCGATCGCGGTCGCGGACGCGCTGCGGGCTGAGGGCGCCGAGGTCACCTTCGTCGGCGGCGAGCGGGCCGAGGCCGAGCTCGTCCCGGCCGCCGGCTACCCGCTCGACCGGATCGCGGTCGAGGGCATCAGCCGCTCGAACCCGCTGAAGGCCGCCCGCGCGCTGCTGAAGGCCGCGGGCGCGCTCGGTGGCGCCCGGCGCATCCTGCGCGCCCGGCAGCCCGACGCCGTGCTGGGCGGCGGCGGCTACGTCGCCGGCCCGGTCGGGCTCGCGGCCACCCTCAAGCGGATCCCGATCGTGCTCTCGGAGGCCGACTCGCACCTCGGGCTGACCAACCGCGCGCTGGCCTCGCGCGCCCGCCGCGTCTGCCTCGCCTTCCCGCTCGACGGCCGCGACGGCGACCGCTACCGGGTGACGGGCCGGCCCGTCCCGCCCACCTACGCCGACCGGGCCGGCGCCCGCGCCGAGCTCGGCATCGCCCCGGAGGAGACGTGCGTGCTCGTGTTCGGCGGCTCGCTCGGCGCGCGCTCGATCAACCTCGCCGCCGTCGAGGGCCTCGCCGGCGCGCCCTACCGCGTGCTGCACGTCGCCGGCCGGCGCGACTTCGCCGAGCTCACCGCACCCGACGACCGCTATCTGCTGCGCGACTACCTCAGCCCGTTCGGGGTGGCGCTCGCCGCCGCCGACCTCGCCGTCGCCCGCTCGGGCGGCTCGGTGTTCGAGCTCGCGCAGTACGGGCTGCCGGCCGTGCTGATCCCGTACCCGCACGCCTCGGCCGACCACCAGAGCACCAACGCGCGCTGGATGGCCGACGCCGGCGCGGCGGTCGTGCTCGCCGACGCCGAGCTCACCCCGGCTCGTCTGCGCGCCGAGGTCGACGCGATCGCGCTCGACCCCGAGCGGCTGCAGGCGATGAGCGCCGCCTCCGCGCGACTGGCCCGGCCCGACGCCGCCCGCGAGATCGCGGCCGAGGTCCTGGCCGCCGCCGCCCGCCAAAGCTAGGGCGGGACGCGGCGCTGGTCGGCGCCGCGCCCCTAGACCTGGTCAGGGGGTCAACCGATCATGGCCAGGCCTGCCACTTAGTGTGACGGTCGCACCCGCCCGCGGCCAGGTAAGCGCGCGAACCCCTTGACGCGTCCCTCGCGGAGGAGTACGTTCCGCAAACGCGATTCGATAATGTCGAATCACAGTCCCAATCCGTGAGGAGGGAGAGAGGATGGAGACGTACTCGCTGGGGCAGCGCGCCTTCGCCGAGACGCTGGGGACCGCTCTGCTGGTCCTGGTCGGCCCGGGCTCGGTCGTCGCCGCGCTCGTTCTCGCCGGTGACAGCACGCCGGCCATCACCGGGGCGGACCTGCTGGGTATCTCGTTCGCCTTCGGCCTGATCATCACCGCGCTCGTCTACGCGCTCGGGAAGGTGTCGGGCTGTCACATCAACCCCGCCGTGACGTTCGCGCTCGCGGCCACCAAGCGCTTCCCGTGGCGCGAGGTCCCGACCTACTGGGCCGCGCAGGTGGTCGGCGCCGTGCTCGGCGGGCTCGCGATCTGGGCGGTCTTCGCCTCGACCGCGATCGACCTCGGCATGGGCCAGACGAGCTTCAACGAGGACACCACGACCTACGCGCAGGCGATCTTCGCGGAGGGCATCGGCACCTTCATGCTGATGTTCGCGATCCTCGGGATCGTCGACTCCAAGTCGCCGAACGAGCTCGCCGGCATCGTGATCGGCGGCGTCGTGGTCGCGATCATCATGGTCATCGGCCCGCTGACCGGCGCCTCGCTGAACCCGGCGCGCGCGTTCGGCCCCGAGCTGGTGTCGGCCTTCGGCGGCGGCGTCACGCACTGGGCGCAGCTCGTCCCCGTCTACGTCCTGCCCGGCCTCGTCGGCGCCGGCCTCGCGGCCTTCGTCTACGACTTCCTGGCCGAGCCGCGCAAGGTGACCCGGCCGATCAAGGAGGCCGTCACGACCCCCGACCCCGGCGGCGTCGCCGCGGCGAAGTGAGAGGATCCGCCATGGCCACCGCCACCGGCACCACCATGCGCAAGCTGCTCAACGACCCCGAGCAGATCGTCAAGGACTCGCTCGTCGGCCTCGCGGCCGCGCACGGCGACGTGCTGCGGGTCGACCACGAGGCGCAGATCGTCGTCCGCGCCGGCGGCCCCCGCCCCGGCAAGGTCGCGCTCGTCTCCGGCGGCGGCTCGGGCCACGAGCCGCTGCACGGCGGCTTCGTCGGGCTCGGGATGCTCGACGCGGCGTGTCCCGGCGAGGTCTTCACCTCGCCGGTCCCCGACCAGATGCTCGCCGCCACCAAGGCCGTCGACGGCGGCGCGGGCGTCGTGCACCTGGTCAAGAACTACACGGGCGACGTGATGAACTTCAAGCTCGCGGCCGAGGACGCCGCGGACGAGGACATCGCGGTCGAGCACGTGCTGCTCGACGACGACGTGGCGGTGCAGGACTCGCTCTACACCGCGGGCCGCCGCGGCGTGGGGGCGACCGTCCTGGCCGAGAAGATCGCCGGCGCGTCGGCCGAGCGCGGCGACGACCTCGCCACGGTGGCGGGGTTCGCCCGCCGGGTCAACGAGCGCTCGCGCTCGTTCGGCGTCGCGCTCTCGTCGTGCATCCCGCCCGCCTCGGGCCAGCCGATCTTCGACCTGCCCGCGGGCGAGATGGAGGTCGGCATCGGGATCCACGGCGAGCCGGGTCGCCGGCGCGAGCCGCTCGGCACGGCCCAGCAGGTCGCCGCCACGATGGTGCAGGCCGTCATCGACGACCTCGCGCCGGACCCCGGCACGCCGCTGCTGGTGTTCACCAACTCGATGGGCGGCACCCCGCCGCTGGAGCTCTACGTCCTGCACGGCGAGATCGAGCGCGAGCTGCGCGAGCGCGGCCTCGAGCCCGTCCGCCGGCTGGTCGGCCCGTACATCACGTCGCTGGAGATGGCCGGCGCGTCGCTGACGGTGCTGGCGCTGGACGACGAGCTGACCGCCTTGTGGGATGCTCCCGTCCACACCGCCGCGCTCCGCTGGGGTGCGTGAGCCGTGAGCACCGAGACCACCGTGGCCACCGCCGTCGACGTCGCGAGCTGGATGCAGGAGGTCGCCTCCGCCGTCGAGGCCGAGGCGACCCACCTCACGCAGCTCGACTCGGCGATCGGCGACGGCGACCACGGCGTCAACATGACGCGCGGCTTCCGCGCGGTGGTCGAGGCGGTCGACGGCTCCCAGCCGCCCGGCAAGCAGCTCATCACCGCGGGCAAGACGCTGGTCTCGAAGGTCGGCGGCGCGAGCGGCCCGCTCTGGGGCACCGCTCTGCGCCGCGCCGGCCGCTCGGTCGGCGATGCGCCGGCGCTCGACGGGCCGGTGCTCGTCGCCGCGCTCGACGCGGCGCTGGCCGGCGTCGTCGAGCTCGGCGCCGCCGAGCCCGGCGACAAGACGATGGTCGACGCGCTCGGGCCCGCCGTGGCGGCGCTGCGCACGGGCGTCGAGAACGGGGGAGACCTCGGCGAGGCGATCGCCTCGGCCGCCGCGGCGGCCGAGGAGGGCGCGCGCTCGACGGTCCCGATGCAGGCCCGCAAGGGCCGCGCCTCCTACCTCGGCGAGCGCTCCGTCGGCCACCAGGACCCGGGCGCGACCTCCTCGGCGCTGATCGTCGCCGCGCTGGGGCGCGCCCTCGGCCCGTCGGACTGATGGGCGAGCGGCTGCTGCGCGGACTGCCGGCGTCGCCCGGCGAGGCGGCCGGACGCGCGCGGGTGCTCGACCCCGCCGTCGCCGACGGGCCGCCGCTGCCCGAGGCCGAGCGCCCCGCGGCGCTGGCCGCGGCACGCGCGGCGCTGGCGGGCGCGGGGGAGGAGCTGGACGCGCTCGCGGCGCGCCTGCGCGAGGACGGCCGGGCGCCCGAGGCCGAGATCGTCGAGACCGGCGTGCTGATGGCGGCCGACCCGGCGCTCGACGCGGCGCTCGAGGCCGCGGTGCTCGCGGACGGCCGCCCGGCCGCGGCGGCGCTCGTGGCCGCGTGCGGCATCCACGCCGACGCGATCGCCGCGCTCGGAGACGAGCTGCTGGCCGCGCGCGCCGACGACGTGCGCTCGCTCGGCCGCCGCGCCGCGCGCAAGCTGCGGTCGAGTGGCACCTCTGTTCCCTCGCAGGGAACGCAGATGCCACTCGGCGCCGCGATCCTCGTCGCGACCGACCTCGGTCCGGCCGACGTGGCCGAGCTCGGCGCCGACGTCGCGGGCATCGCGCTCGCGGGCGGCGCTCCGACCGCCCATGCGGCCGTGGTCGCGCGCGGGCTCGGTGTGCCGATGGCCGTGGGCCTGGGGCCGGAGGTGCTCGCGCAGCCCGACGGCGCGGAGCTCGTGCTCGACGGCGCCGCCGGCACGCTCGCGATCGCGCCGGCCGCGACCCGCAGCGCCGCCGCCCGCGCCGCGCAGGCGCGCCGCGCGGCCGAGCGCGCCGCCGCCGAGGCCGACGCCGCCCTGCCCGCCGTGACCGCCGACGGCGTTCGCGTGCGCGTGCTCGTGAACGCCGCGACCGCCGCCGAGGCCCGGGCCGGCCTGCGCGCGGGCGCGGAGGGGATCGGCCTGCTGCGCACGGAGCTCGCGTTCCTCGATGCGCCGAGCTGGCCGTCCGAGGCCGCCCATCGCGCCGCGCTGGAGCCTGTGCTGGTCCCGCTGGCCGGCCGCACGGCGACCGTGCGCGTGCTCGACTTCGGCGCCGACAAGACGCCGCCGTTCCTGCGCGGGACGCCGTTGCGCGGGCTCGCGCTGCTGCTCGGCCACGCCGGCGAGCTCGAGGCCCAGCTGCGCGCGATCGGCGCCGCCGGCGCCGCGACCGATCTGCGCGTGCTGCTCCCGCTCGTCGAGACGGCGGACCAGATCGCGGCGATCCGGCCGCTGCTGCCCGCAGGCGCGCAGCTCGGCGCGATGATCGAGACGCGCGCCGCGGTCGCGGCCGCGCCCGCGATCGCCGCCGCGGCCGACTTCGTCTCGATCGGGACCAACGACCTGACCGCGGACGTGCTCGGCGAGGACCGTTTCGAGCCCGGCGCCGCGGTCGCCCACGACCCGCGCGTGCTGGCCGCGATCGCGGCCGCCTGCGACGCCGCGCGCGACGCGGGGCGCGTCGTCGAGGTCTGCGGCGAGGCGGCGGGCGATCCGCTGCTGCTGCCGCTGCTGGTCGGGCTCGGCGTGCGCGAGCTCAGCACGGGCGCCGCGCGCGTGGGCGCGACCCGCGCCGCCGTGCGCGCGCTCGACGTCGACACCGCGCGGCGCATGGCCCGTGCCGCGCTTGCGGCACCGGACGCGGGCGCGGTCGCGACGCTAGTCCGTCAGGCCGGCCACGCAGCGGCCGAGCGCCTCGACCGCGACCGGGCCGTCGTCGCCGTCGGCCCGGAGCCGTAGCGTCGTGCCCGCCTTCGCCCCGAGGGCGAGCACGGACAGGAGGCTCTTCGCGTCGGCCTCGCGATCGCCGGCGGCGACCGCGATCCTCGACCGGAACCCGAGCGCCGTGCGCACGAACTGCGCGGCGGGCCGGGCGTGCAGGTCCACGTCGGCCGGCAGCGTCGCGGTCGTCTCAGAGCTTTGCGGCACCGGAGGTTCCCTTCGCGGCCTGCTCGACGTCGTCGAGCGCGAGCCCGGCGGAGGCGGTCACCGCCGCTGCGACGGCGCCCTCCACGAGCGGGGCGTCGACGAGACGGACGTGGCCGTTCTCCTGGCCGGCGAGCACCGCGCGGGCGGTCAGGAACGCGCTGCCCAGGTCGCCGAGGACGATCACGCCGTCGCCGGCGTCGGCTTCGGCGATCGCCTCGCGCACGCGGTCGGCGTCGGTCCCGAGGCCGCCGTCAGGCGTGCCGCCGGCGCCCTCGATGCGCACGTCGGGGCCTGCCATCTGGCCCGCCAGGGCCACCGTCCCGGAGGCGATCTCACGGCTGTGCGATACGACTACGATCCCGACCACGCTCGCTCCTTTCCGGTTCGGCGTCCTGGCGTCATCGTAAACTATCGAAGCCGATTCGACAATGCCGAACGCTAGTGAAACCTCGAGACGCCGCGGGACGATCCAGTCCGTCGACCGCGCGGCGCGCATCCTGAAGGCGCTGGGGAGCGGTCCGCGGCGGCTCGGTGTCAGCCAGCTCGCCGATCAGCTCGGCCTCTCCCGCCCGACGGTGCACGGCCTCCTGCAGACGCTCGCGGCGCACGGCTTCGTCGAGCAGGACCGCGACTCGGACAAGTACCAGCTCGGCGCGGGGCTGCTGCACCTGGGCAACTCCTACCTCGACCTCAACGAGCTGCGCGCGCGCTCGCTCGTGCACGCGGAGCGGCTCGCGACCCGCACCGGGCAGGCCGTCCGCGTCGGCGTGCTGCACGGCGCCTCGGTCACGGTCGTCCACCACGTCTTCCGCCCCGACGCGGCCTTCCAGGTGCTCGAGGTCGGCGCGCAGCTGCCCGCCCACGCCAGCGCGCTCGGCAAGGCGATGCTCGCCTACGCGCCCGAGGCCGTGGTCGAGGAGCTGCTCGCCGAGCCGCTGCCCAAGCTCACCAACCGCACGCTGGCGGCGAAGGCGCTCCGCGCCGAGCTCGCGGCGGTGCGCGAGCAGGGCGTCGCGCGCGAGCGCGACGAGGCCGTGCTGGGCGAGTCGAGCGTCGGCGCCCCGATCACCGACCACGGCGGCCACGCGGTCGGCGCGATCGCGGTCGTCGGGGAGACGGCCGAGCTGCTCCCGCGCGGGCCGGCCAAGGGCGTCGCCGCCGCCGTCACCGAGGCCGCGCGCGCGATCTCGCGCGAGCTCGGCGCGGGCCGCTGGCCGATCTAGCCCGCTCGCCCGCCCCCGGGCATCGTCGGGGCGTGAGTCAGGCGGCCGGCGGCGGCGCGGCCGGCGCCCGCTTGGAGTCCAGCTGCCCGGCGGCGATCGTCGCCGCCATGTCCGCGGACTCCTCGCGGTAGACCGAGCCGTCCTCGAACTCGATCACGGGGTACTTGCGCTGGCCGCTCAGGCGCTCGACGTCGTCGCGCTTGCCCGGCCGCAGCGGGCCCTTGACGATCTCGTAGCCGATCCCGGCCTCGTCGAGCGCCTTCTGGACCTTCCAGCACGGATGGCCGGAGACCTTCGCCCAGACGTTCGAGCAGCGGTGCAGGCGGACGGTCATGGAGCGACCCTATCCCTCGGCGGGGTCGCGTGCATGAGGCCGATCGCTAGGTTCTCCGGCCGTGAGCACGACCCAGCCATGGAGCGGACGCGCGCTGCACTTCGTCGGCATCGGCGGCGCCGGCATGAGCGGCCTCGCGCTCGTCGCCCGCTCGCTCGGCGCGACGGTCACCGGCTCCGACCGCACCGGCGGCTCGAGCTACCTCGCGCCGCTGCGCGCGCTCGGGATCGAGCCGGCCGAGGGCCACGACGCCGCGAACGTGCCGGAGGGCGCGGAGGTCGTGGTCTCCAGCGCGATCCCGCCCGAGAACCCCGAGCGCGCGATCGCCCGCGAGCGCGGCCAGCGCGAGCTGCACCGCGCCGAGCTGCTCGGCGAGCTGACCCGGCTGAAGCCGACGATCGCGATCAGCGGCACCCACGGCAAGACCACGACCTCGAGCATGGTCGTGCACGCCTTGCGCGGGTGCGGGATGGACCCGAGCTACCTGGTCGGGGGCGAGGTCCGCTCGACCGGCTCCAACGCCGGCTGGGGGGAGGGGGAGTGGCTCGTGGTCGAGGCCGACGAGTCCGACCGCTCGCTGCTGAAGCTCTCGCCCCGGATCGCCGTGCTCACGAACGCCGAGCTCGACCACCACACGACCTACAGCTCTCGCCGCGACGTCGACGACACCTTCCGCGCGTTCCTGGCGCTGGCCGACCAGGCCGTCGTCTGGGACCGCCCCGAGCTGCTCGCGCTCGCCGGCGACACCCCGCTGACGCCGTTCGACGTCCCGGCGCCCGAGCTGGGGGAGGGCGGCTCGCGCTTCACGCTCGACGGCGTCGAGGTCGAGCTGCCGGTCCCCGGCGCCCACAACGCCCGCAACGCCGCCGCCGCGCTGACCGCCTGCCGGCTCGCCGGCGCGGACCCGGCCGCGGCCGCCGCGGCGCTGGCCGACTTCACGGGCGCCGGGCGGCGCTTCGAGCGGCTCGGCACGACCGCGGCGGGCGCGCTCGTGGTCGACGACTACGCGCACCACCCGACGGAGGTCCGGGCCACGATCGAGGCCGCCCGCACGCTCGGCGCCCGCCGCATCGTCGCCGCGTTCCAGCCGCACCTGTTCTCGCGCACGCGGCACACGGCGCGCGAGTTCGGCGCCGCGCTCGCGCTCGCCGACGTCGTGGTCGTGCTCGGGATCTACCCCGCACGGGAGCGACAGGAGGACTTCCCCGGCGTCACGGGCCGCCTCGTCGCCGCCGCGGCCGCCGACGCCGCCGGCGGCCGCCCGGTCGCGTGGCTGCCGGGCTTCGACGAGGCCGAGGCCTACCTGCGCGCCAACCTGCGCGACGGCGACGTGCTGCTCACGCTCGGCGCCGGCGACGTCGACGCCCTCGGCCGCCGCCTGCTCTGACCTCCTGGCGGGGCAGGACTCGGACGGGCCGGGTCGAAGGTCGGGGCGGTGGCACTCGATCCGACTCTGTCCCGGCGCCACGGCGCCCGCCTGCGCGCGCCGCGCCTGCCTCGCGTCCCGCTGCGGCTGCTGCTGGCGCTCGTCGTGCTGGCCGCGCTCGGCTACGGCGCCTGGACGTGGCTGCGCGACTCGTCGCTGGCCGCCGTCCGCGACGTCGAGGTGACCGGCTCGACCTCGAGCGAGGAGTCCAAGGTGCGCGCGGCGCTGGACGCCGCCGGCCGCGACATGACCACGTTGCACGTGCGCGAGGACGCCCTGAATGCCAGCGTCGCGCAGTTCTCCTCGGTCGCCGGCCTCGAGATCCAGTCCGACTTCCCGCACACGCTGCGGATCCGCGTGCGCGAGCACACCCCGGTCGCCGTGCTCGTCACGGGCGACCGCGAGATCGCCGCGTCAGGCGACGGACTGCTCCTGCGCGGCGTCGTCGCCGACGGCGACCTGCCCGTCATCCGGATGGACGCCCCGCCCGCCGGCGAGCGCGTCGGCAACACCAACACGCGCACCGCGCTCGCGATCGCGGCGGCCGCCCCGGACGAGATCCGCCGGCGCATCGACCGCCTCTGGACCGGACCGCGGGGGATGATGCTCTCGCTCGTCGACGGTCCCGACGTGATCTTCGGGGACGGCTCGCAGGCGCGAGACAAGTGGTACGCCGCGACCCGCATCCTGGCCGATCCGAGCGCCGCCGGAGCGACCTACCTGGACGTCCGGATCCCTGAGCGCGTGGCGGCCGGCGGCCTCGGCCCGGTGCCCGAGCCGACCCCCGAGGCGACCGGCACTCCGAGCCCTCTTCCGCCGGCCGCAGCCACCCCTGAACCCAACCCTCAACCGTAGGGTGAGAATCACCCTTACCTCAACTCGAGGTCGAGACTTCGGCGCACTGCAAGGGTTCTTGCCGAGGTTCGAGGTTTTTGACATCGGGAAGGAAATGCGCCTAACGTGCGGGTTTCCGCGCCGTGGCGGGGCGTGCTAAAACGCTCGACTCCAACCTGAGGTCCGGAACTACTTTCCCATGGAAGCTGGCAGCTATCTCGCAGTGATCAAAGTCGTCGGTGTCGGCGGCGGTGGCACCAATGCGGTCAACCGCATGATCGACGCTGGCCTGAGCGGCGTCGAGTTCATCGCGTGCAACACCGACGCGCAGGCGCTGCAGATGACCGACGCCGACATCAAGCTCAACATCGGGCACGAGCTCACCAAGGGGCTCGGCGCCGGCGCCAACCCGCAGATCGGCCAGGGCGCCGCCGCGGAGTCGCGCGACGAGATCAAGGAGGCGCTCAAGGGCGCGGACATGGTCTTCGTCACCGCGGGCGAGGGCGGCGGCACCGGTACGGGCGCCGCGCCCGTGATCGCGGAGATCGCCAAGAACGAGATAGGAGCTCTGACGGTCGGCGTGGTCACGCGGCCGTTCGACTTCGAGGGCTCGCAGCGCTCCCGTCAGGCGCAGGAGGGCATCGACCGCCTGCGCGAGATGGTCGACACGCTGATCGTGATCCCGAACGAGAAGCTGCTGAGCATCGTCGAGCGCCGCACGAGCATCCTCGACGCGTTCCGCGAGGCCGACAACGTCCTGCGCCAGGGCGTCCAGGGCATCACCGACCTGATCACGATCCCCGGC